>Ga0307505_10000621_pt1 | contig 37473 bp, 33 predicted proteins | sample 23_S_MG_FD_202183 | JGI IMG/M metagenome (GOLD analysis project Ga0307505, IMG submission 202183) | Soil microbial communities from Populus trichocarpa stands in riparian zone in the Pacific Northwest, United States - 23_S | ecosystem: Environmental > Terrestrial > Soil > Riparian zone > Trees...
CGGCGCCGCTACTCCGGCACGATCCCGCGGATCAACCCGGCCGTGCTCGCCGACGTCCTCCAGGCTCAGCGCAGGCTCGAGCGGATGTCACGCAGGGTGCCCCTCGACCGGCCGTGGTTGGCGCCGAAGGCCCAGGCGTGGGACGGCCAGACCACCGCGACCTGGCTGCGGCGCAACGTCGTCACGAGCGCCGGGCGCGAGCTGCTGAGGCTCGGCTTCCAGTCGGTCTGGGCGACCGAGCCCGAGGACGTCTCGCTGCTGCACACGCTCTTCTACCTCCACTCCGCCGGCGGCAGCCTCGACATGCTCTTCGACGCCGAGGGCGGCGCCCAGCAGGACCGCTTCGTCGGCGGCTCCCAGCGCGTCGCGACCGAGCTGGCGGCCCGGCTCGGCGAGCACACCGTGCTGCTGGACGCGCCGGTGCGGCGGGTCGAGCACGGCCCCGACGGCGTGCTGCTGCACGCCGAGCGCGCGGGCGGCGAGCGGATCGCGCTGCGCGCCCGCCGCGCGATCCTCGCGCTCGCCCCGGCGCTCGCCGGCCGGCTGGTCTACGACCCGCCGCTGCCCGCCGCCCGCGACCAGCTCACCCAGCGTGTCCCGCTCGGCACGGTCGCCAAGTGCATGGCGATCTACGACGAGCCGTTCTGGCGCGCCGAGGCGCTCTCCGGCGAGGCGACCAGCGACCGCGGCCCGGTCCGCCTGACCTTCGACAACTCGCCGCCCGGCGGGCGGCCGGGCGTGCTGCTCGGCTTCGTCGAGGGCCAACGGGCGCGCGACCTCGGCCGGATGGCGCCCGAGCCGCGCCGCGCGGCGGTGGTCGACTGCTTCGCCCGGCTGTTCGGGCCGCGCGCCGCGAGCCCCGACGGCTACGTCGAGCGGCTCTGGGCCGAGGAGGAGTTCACCCGCGGGTGCTACGGCTGCCACCTGCCGCCGGGGGTCTGGACCGGCTACGGCGAGGCGCTGCGCGCGCCTGTGGGGCCGCTGCACTGGGCGGGCGCCGAGGTCGCCGAGGTGTGGTCGGGCTACATGGACGGAGCGGTCCGCTCCGGCGAGGCGGCGGCGGCTGCCGTCGCCGCCACCCTCTGAACGGGCATAGTCCAGGGCGATGGGCTCAGACGCGGGCAGGTGGTGGCACAACGCGGCGATCTACCAGATCTATCCGCGCTCCTTCCAGGACTCCGACGGCGACGGGGTCGGCGACCTGCCCGGCATCGTCAGCCGGCTCGACCATCTCGTCGACCTCGGCGTCGACGGCCTTTGGCTGTCGCCGATCCACCCGTCGCCGCTGGCCGACTTCGGCTATGACATCTCCGACTACACGGCGATCGACCCCGTCTTCGGCACGCTCGTCGACTTCGACCGGCTGATCGAAGCGGCGGGCGCGCGCGGGCTGCGGGTGCTGATGGACCTGGTGCCGTGCCACACCTCGGTGGCGCACCCGTGGTTCGGCGAGCACCCCGACCGCTACGTCTGGGCGGAGGGACGCGACGGCGGTCCGCCCAACAACTGGCGCTCGGCGTTCGGCGGCCCGGCCTGGTCGCCCGATCCGGCCGGCGGCGACCGCTGGTACCTGCACAGCTTCTACCCCGAGCAGGCCGACCTCGACTGGCGCAACGACGAGGTTGTCGCGGCGTTCGGCGAGATCGTCCGCTTCTGGCTCGACCGCGGCGTCGCCGGCTTCCGCGTCGACGCGATCGACCGCCTGCTCAAGGATCCGCTGCTGCGCGACGACGACCCCGCCGCCATCGCCGCGCTCGAGTTCGGCCACGACCTCGCGCCGGGCGCCGGCGCGCCGGTTCCGCCGCCGGGGGGAGCAGGTCCCGCGCGCCCGTCCCCAGCCGGTCCGGCCCCCGTGGAGAGCGGCGCCGCGAGCCCGCGGATCCGCTCCCGCGACGCGCCGGACATCCCGGAGGCGCTCGCGAAGCTGCGCGCCGCTGCGGGCGAGGACGCGCTGCTGATCGGCGAGGTGTTCCTCCCCGCCGCGCGGCTGGCGCCCTACCTGGAGTCGCTCGACGCGACGTTCGCGTTCGAGCTGTTCCACTCGCCGTGGGAGGCCGACGCGCTCCAGCGAGCCGTCGAGGCGCAGCTCGCGCTGCCCGGCACGCCGGCCTGGGCGCTCTCCAACCACGACTTCCCGCGCCTGCCCGACCGCTACGGCGCGGAGGCCGTCGCCGACGCCGCGCGGCTGGTCTGCTCGCTGCCGGGGATCGTCTTCGTCTACCAGGGCGACGAGATCGGGATGCGCGACGGCCCTGGCCACGACCCGCCCTACGACCGCGCCGGCCGCGACGCCCACCGCCATCCGATGCAGTGGGACGGCTCGCCCAGCGGCGGCTTCACCACCGGCACACCGTGGCTGGAGCCGGTCGACCCCACCGAGCGCAACGTCGCCGACCAGCGCGAGGACCCCGACTCGCTGCTCTCGCTCTACCGCGACCTGCTCGCCTGGCGCCGCCACGTCGGCGGCGAAGCGGCGGACGGGGCCGAGCCCTGACCGGGGCCGGTCAGATCCCTGTCTGTGCCTCGACGCGGCCGTCTTCGACCGCGGTGGCCAGGGCGGCGTGGTCGAGCTCGTTCTGGTCGGCGTAGGCGGCGGCGAAGCGCGCGAGCGCCTTGTCGAAGGATGCGCCGGCGCCGAGGTAGGAGGCGATCGCCTGGCGGTCGCCGGTGCGGGAGTGCGCGCGCGCCAGCGACCAGGCGCAGGCGCGGCAGTAGGCGGCGAACGCGGTCTCGGTCATCGTCGTCAGGTCGGCCGAGACCTTCCAGTCCCAGAGCTGGCGGATGTAGTAGTCGCGCCGCACGCCGTCGGTGCCGTCGATGCGGTCCCAGCCGAGGAAGATGTCGCTGGCGGCCTGCATCAGCCGCTGGCCCTCGACGACGCGGCGGCCGTGCAGCTCGTAGCGGCTCGGCCCCGCGAACGGCTCGAGCACCGACGCCGCGGCCTCCTTCGCCTGGAGGACGAGCGGATCCTCGCCGTCGCGGCCCTCGAGCAGGATCACCCAGGCGCGCGTGCCGACGCTGCCCACGCCGACCACCTTGCGCGCGATGTGCACCGGCCGGTAGGCGGCGAGCAGGTGGCGGCGGTCGTCGGACAGGCTCTCCGCGTAGCTGTCGACGAGCGCGACGAGGCGCTCGGTGACGTCGCGCGCTTCGCCCGGCCCGAGCAGCTCCTCGGCGGGGGTCAGCAACGGCGGATCGCTGAGGAAGCGCAGGCGGCCGCCGACGCGGTGGGTGAGCTTGGTCAGCGCGCGCAGGCTGTCCTTGCGCTGCGCCTTGGCGGCGCTCTTCGCGACACGGGCGGTGTCCTCGGCGGTCACGTCCCCGGCGAAGCGGTCCTCGATGTTCTGGAGGTCCATCCGTGCGTACCAGACCTCGAGCTCGCCGAGCGTCGCGAACGCGCGCACCGCCGAGCGGTACTCGCGCGTGGCCGAGCGCACCAGCGCGGCGCGCACGTCGGGTTGGGCGCCGCGCTCGCGGCCGGCGATCTCGATGCTCGCGACCATCCGCTTGACGTCCCACTCCCACGGGCCGGGCAGCGTCTCGTCGAAGTCGTTGAGGTCGAAGATCAGCCGCCGGTCGGGCGCCGCGAAGCCGCCGAAGTTCGAGATGTGGGCGTCGCCGCAGAGCTGGACCTCGATCCTGGAGGTCGGGGTGGCGGCGAGGTCGGCGGCCATCACCACCGCGGCGCCGCGGAAGAAGGCGAACGGTGAGACGAGCATCCGCCCGTGGCGGATCGGCGTCAGCTCGGGCACGCGCGTTGCGTCCTGGGCGGTGAGGGTCGCGACGGGGTTGGGCCGGTCGGGTGCGGGCGCCCAGTCGCCGTGGGCTGAGCGGGGCGTCTCTGCGCGCGCCGCCTTGCCCCGTTCGGCGCCTCCGGAGGCGGTTGGAGGACCGGCTATGGGGGTGTCTGATGGAGTGCTGTTTGTCACTTGACCGTGGAGGGTAAACGGGCGACAGATGGCACGTAGGTTCCGAGGGGGTGTGCGCAGACTGACCGGCCTTGTCGCCGCCGGAGCGGTCGTGGTGGCCGCGGCGGTCGCCACGGGCTGCGGGATCGGCGGCGACGACGCGGCGGGCGGCGCGCGGGCGGTCAACTGGTACGTCTTCAACGAGCCTGGCGGCGCCTACGAGCAGGCGATCCGCGACTGCAACCAGCAGGCCGACGGCCGCTATCGGATCAACTACGTCCGGCTGCCGACCGACGCCAACCAGCAGCGCGAGCTGATCGTCCGCCGGCTCGCCGCCGAGGACGACACCGTCGACCTCGTCGGCATGGACGTGATCTGGACCGCCGAGTTCGCGGAGGCGGGCTGGATCCTGCCGTGGGAGGGCGACCGCCGCGACGCCGCCGAGGAGGGTCGGCTCGAGGGCCCGCTGGCGACGGTCACCTACGAGGACGAGGTGTGGGCGGCGCCGTTCACCTCCAACACCCAGCTGCTCTGGTACCGCAAGGACCGCGTCGACGAGCCGCCCGAGGACTTCACCTGGGACCAGATGATCGACGACGCGGTGGAGCAGGGGCGCGACATCGAGGTCCAGGGCCGCCAGTACGAGGGACTCACCGTCTGGGTCAACGCGCTGATCGAGAGCGCCGGCGGCCAGATCGTCAACGACGAGGGCGAGGTCGTCGTCGACGACACCGCCAGGACCGCGGCGGAGATCATCCGCAAGCTCGCCCGCTCGCCCGCCGCGCCGCCCGGCCTCGCGACCAACGCCGAGGACGACGCCCGCCTCGGCTTCGAGTCCGGCCGCTCCGACTACCAGATCAACTACACGTTCATCTACCCGAGCGCCGCCGCGATCGGCGAGGACTTCCAGCGCAACATCGGCTGGGCGCGCTACCCGCGCAGCGTCGCCGGCGAGGCGAGCCGGCCACCGCTGGGCGGGATCAACATCGGCGTCGGCGCCTACACCACCAAGCGCGACCTCGCCTTCGACGCCGCCGAGTGCCTGACCAGCGAGGCCAACCAGCTGATCGCCGCCGAGAAGGGCGGGCTGGCCCCGTCGAGCGAGGCCGTCTACGACGAGCCTGCGCTGCGCGAGGCCTTCCCCTTCGCGGAGCTGCTGCGCGAGTCGATCGAGGACGGCGGCCCGCGGCCGGTCACGCCGGCCTACGCCGACATCTCGCTGGCGATCCAGAAGACCTACCACCCGCCCGACGACGTCGATCCCGCCACCGTGGTGGAGGAGCTGACCGACCGGATCGAGCGGGCCGCCGAGGGAGGGATCTTCTGATGGCCTCTGGGAACGGCGGCGTCAGCGACCGCGCACGTTCGGAGCGCCGGCTCGCCTACATGCTGTGCGCGCCGGCGGTGATCGCGATGTTGATCGTCACCGGCTACCCGATCGCCTACGCCTTCTACCTGTCGCTGCAGAAGTTCGACCTGCGCTTCCCCGACGAGCGGGAGTTCGTCGGGCTGCAGAACTACGTCGACGTGCTCACGTCGAGCACCTGGTGGAGCGACGTCGCGACGACACTGATCGTCACCGTCTCGTCGGTCGCGCTGGAGCTGGTGCTCGGCATGGCGATCGCGTTGGTGATGCACCGTGCGATCTTCGGCCGCGGGCCGGTCCGCGCCTCGATCCTGATCCCGTACGGGATCGTCACCGTGGTCGCCGCGTTCGCCTGGCGCTACGCGTTCGACCCGACCAGCGGCTTCGTCCAGGGCCTGCCGCTGATCGCCGACGACTGGGCGCCGTTCTCCGAGCGCGACAGCTCGCTGCTGGTGATCGTGCTCACCGAGGTCTGGAAGACCACGCCGTTCATGGCACTGCTGCTGCTCGCCGGCCTGGCGCTGGTGCCCGACGAGCTGCACGAGGCGGCGAAGGTCGACGGGGCCAACGCCGTCCAGCGGTTCTTCCGGATCACGCTTCCGCTGATGAAGCCGGCGGTCCTCGTCGCGCTGCTGTTCCGCACGCTCGACGCCTTCCGGATCTTCGACACGGTCTTCATCCAGACGGCGGGCGCCAACGGCACCGAGACTGTGTCGATCCTCGGCTACAACGTGCTGATCAACCGGGTCAATCTCGGCTTGGGGTCGGCGATCTCGATCCTGATCTTCATCGCGGTGATCCTGATCGCGACCTTCTTCGTGAAGGTCCTCGGGACCAGCACCGCCCAGCAGCGGGGGGAGGGGAAGTAGATGCAGACCACCGGCCGTGAGCGGGTCCTCTGGGGCATCGGGATCCTCGTCGTCCTCTTCTACGCGCTGCTGCCGGTGGTGTGGATCGCGTCGCTGTCGGTCAAGCCGGCCGACAAGCTCTCCGACGGCAAGTTCTTCTCCGGCGTCTCGTTCGACAACTACAGCTCGATCTTCGAGGACGACACCTTCCTCGCCGCGCTGGTCAACTCGATCGGCATCGCGATCATCGCGACGGTCATCTCGATCGCGCTCGCGGCGATGGCCGCCTACGCGCTGGCGCGGCTGGACTTCGCCGGCAAGGCGGTGATCCTCTCGGGCGCGCTGGCGGTGGCGATGTTCCCGCCAATCTCGATCGTCGGCTCGCTGTTCGACATGTGGCGCACGATCGGCCTCTACGACACCTGGGCGGGCCTGGTGATCCCGTACATGACCTTCACGCTGCCGCTGGCGATCTACACGTTGTCGGCGTTCTTCCGCGAGATCCCGTGGGAGCTCGAGCAGGCGGCGCAGGTCGACGGTGCGACGCCGTTCCAGGCGTTTCGGAAGGTGATCGTGCCGCTCGCCGCGCCCGGGGTGTTCACCGCGGCGATCCTGGTCTTCATCTTCGCCTGGAACGACTTCATCTTCGCCAACACGCTGACCTCGACCGACAACGCACGGACGGTCCCGGCGGCGCTGGCCTTCTTCACGGGCGGGTCGCAGTTCGAGCAGCCGATCGGGGCGATCTCGGCGGCTGCGGTGGTGGTCACGGTTCCGATCATCGTGATGGTTCTGATCTTCCAGCGGCGGATCGTCGCGGGGCTGACGGCCGGGGCCGTGAAGGGGTAGCCGGCCGGCTACGGGGTAAAGGAGCAACCGATGGCAAAGATCGTCTTCGACGGAATCACCAAGCGCTACCCGGACGGCTATGAGGCCGTCAAGGACATGAACCTCGAGATCGAGGACGGCGAGTTCATGATCCTCGTCGGCCCGTCCGGGTGCGGGAAGTCGACGGCGCTGCGGATGGTCGCCGGGCTCGAGGACATCTCCGACGGCGAGCTGCGGATCGGCGACGAGGTCGTCAACCAGCGCGCCCCGCGCGACCGCGACATCGCGATGGTCTTCCAGAACTACGCGCTCTACCCGCATATGAGCGTGCGCGACAACATGGGCTTCGGGCTCAAGCTCGCGAAGGTCGACAAGGCGGAGATCGACAAGCGGGTCGAGGAGGCGGCGAAGGTCCTCGACCTCACCGAGCACCTCGACCGCAAGCCGGCGAACCTCTCGGGCGGCCAGCGCCAGCGGGTGGCGATGGGGCGGGCGATCGTCCGCGACCCGGCCGCCTACCTGATGGACGAGCCGCTGTCGAACCTCGACGCGAAGCTGCGCGTGCAGATGCGCACCGAGGTCTCGCGGATCCAGCAGCGCACCGACACGACCACGATCTACGTCACCCACGACCAGACCGAGGCGATGACCCTCGGCGACCGGGTGGCGGTCATGCGGGCGGGTGTGCTGCAGCAGGTCGGCACCCCGATGGAGCTCTACAACCGCCCGAAGAACCTCTTCGTAGCGGGCTTCATCGGCTCGCCGGCGATGAACTTCATGCCGGCGACCGTCGACGGCGGGACCGTCAAGCTGCCGATGGTCGACGTCGACCTGCCCGACGAGCTGCGCGAGGCGGTCGGCTCGGCGGGGGAGGGGGGACGGTCGCTGATCGCCGGGATCCGGCCCGAGGCCTTCGAGGATGCCGGGGTGCTCGGCGACGAGGCCCTCGCGCGTGGCGCGACGTTCAAGGCGACGGTCGACGTCGTCGAGTCGATGGGCTCGGAGATCTACGCGTACTTCGACGTGGTCGCCGACAGCAAGATCGAGTCCGACGAGCTGCGCGAGCTGGCCGAGGACTCCGGCGCCGGCGAGGTTCCGGGCGCCGGCCAGGAGGGCACGATCGTCGCCCGCCTGTCGGCCGAGAGCCAGGTCCGCGAGGGCCAGGAGGCCGACATCTTCGTCGACGCCTCCCACATCCAGCTCTTCGACCCCGACGACGGCCGCTCGCTGACCGCCGAGGCCGCGACGGCGCCCGACGCCCGTGAGGATCGTCGCCCCGCCGAGGCCCCGCGGGCGGACGAGCCGAAGAGTCCGGTGCCCGACGAGGAGCCAGGCGCCCCGCCGACGAACTGAGGGGGACATCGCCGACGGCATACGTCGGCAATGTCCCCTTCACCCCCGCACGGGGCCGGTCGGCGCACGATCGGGGAACCTCCGTTACGCTGGTCCGCGTCCAAGTACGGGGGGTTCCCTTGAAGCACTCTCACCGGACCGCCGGGCGGGCGGTTCTCTTGGCGGTGGCCGCCGCCTTCGCGTTCGTTGCCGCCCCCGTCTCAGCCCACGGGGCGACCCACTTCACCCAGGCTGTCGCACTGACCGAGAAGGCGGTTCACGCGGTTGAGGTAGCGGATATGGACGGCGACGGACACCTCGATCTGGTGGCTCGCAGCCTCGACACGGTCTCGGTGCTGCTCGGCGACGGCGCCGGTGGATTCGACGTCTTCGAGCGCCCGCTTCCAGATGTGATCATCGGCGGGATGGGCATTGGTGACATCGATGATGACGGAAGCCCAGACGTCGTCGTGACCGACGCGCGCACCCATCGTGTCCTGCTCCTGAGCGGAACCGGCGAGGGCGAGCTGGGCCCGCCAGAGCAGATCGCCTCGGGCTTCGCCAGGAGCGTGGCGGTGGCGGATTTCGCCGGTGACGCGAGGGTCGACATCGCGCTCACCCGGTGGGACTCGCACGTGGTGCTGCTCGCCGCCGACGGTGAAGACGGGTTCCAGGAGGTCCAGGCCGTGTCGGGGGACCTCGGCGATGCCGCCGTGGTCGACGACCTCGACGGCGACGGACGGTCGGATCTGGCTCTCATCGGCGGTTGGGACAATGTCGTCGTCTACCTCCAGCGTCCCGAGGGAGGTCTCGGTGAGCGGATCGCTTACCCAGTCGCTCGAGGGCCACGAGATCTCGCGGCAGCGGATCTCGACGGCGATGACAACTTGGACCTTGTCACCAGTTCGAACCAGGGCGGCGGCACGATCTCGGTGCTGGACGGTGTCGGCGGCGGATCCTTCGCTGATGCCGAGGTTCAGTCGGCGGTGCCGAACGTCGCCGCGATCGCCGCTGACGACCTCGACGGGGACGGCGACGTCGACCTGGTCCTGCCGCCCGGAACGGCTGGCCCTATGCACGTCGCGCGGCGTGCTCCGGACGGTGCATTCACAGTCGAGATGGTCGGCGACCTGACGTGGCCGGTCCGGGCCGGCGGGGTCGCTGTAGCCGACTTCGACGAGGATGGCGAGACCGACCTTGCGCTCGCGGTGGCGAACGGGTTGGGTGCTGCGGTCGCTCTTGGAGAGCCGCTGCATGTCAATCCGTGGAGGGTCGACTTCGGCACGCTCACCGGCGGTGCCTTCGCCACGGAGTCGTTCATCGTGCGCAACACCGGGTCGCGGGCGATCACGCCGGGAGCAGGTGCGATTGCGGCCGGGAATGGCGGCTTCGCGATCGTCTCCGACGGCTGTGCTGGGGTCACGCTCCAGCGCGGAGACGACTGCTCTGTTTCCGTCCGGTTCACGGCGCCGTTCCAGACGGTGTCGAGGTGGGCCGATGTGGTCCTGCCCGGTGATGCGCTCTCGGGCCCCCGCTACGTGCTGTTCGACGGAGCGGGGTGGGTCTACGGGACGCTCGTCCCCGACCGCGCCGAGATCGACTTCGGCTACGTGCGGCCAGGCACCACGAGCGCACCGCAGCGCATCGAGTTGACAAATGCCGGCGCCGATCCGATCGGCGTTGTTGCGAGCACGGTGGAGGGCGTGTTCGCGATCTCGTCAGACGGCTGTGAAGACACGGTGCTCGAAAGTGGCGCGCAGTGTGCGCTCGACGTGGTCTACCGACCACGGACGTCAGCTGCGGCATCCGCTCCGTTGCAGGTGACCTACTGGATGGGCGAGCGCCCGGTTGTCGTGCAACTTCAAGGTACGGGCGCGCGTCCGCCCCTCATTCGTCCTCAGCCGCCAAGTCGCGTCCCCAGGCCGATGCCGCTCGAGGTGGGGACGCCATCCCGCGCGGGGGCGGCGCAGGCGGTGCGGCGCGCGGCGCGCGGTCTGGCGCGCCGGTTGAGGGCTGGTCGGCCGGCGAAGGTCGTCGCCACGCGAGTCGTCTTCCCATCGGGGGGACTCGTGACAGCTCGTCTCACCGCAAGAGTTGGTGCTCGGATGCGGGGCATCGGTGTCGGAAGGTCCGCTGTTGGTGCGGACGAGGGAGTCAGAGTTGCTGTGATCCTGTCCAAGCGCGGGCGCCGTCTGATCCGGGCCGGAATGGCGCGGCGGCTGCGACTGTCGATCGCATTCCGGCCGGACGGAGGCGTTCGACCGATCATCACCAGGCGCTTGATCGTCCTGCGCGCCAACCGCCGCTAGTGCCGTGTCACGGCAGAATCAGCGCAACGCCCGCAACTCCGCCGGCGTAGCCGTGCGCAGGTCGAGGTCGTGGCCGATCTCGGGGATGACCTCGGTCACGTAGGCGTCGATGTCGGGCTGGCCCTGGGCGCGGGCGACGGCGACGCGGTGGTGGCCGTCCTCGACGAAGTGGGCGTTGGCGATCCGGAAGGCGCGGATCGGGGGCATCGACTCGCCGCGGCGGCGGGCGGTGGCGATCCGCTCGAACCGTCCGCGCGGGCGTGAGGAGGTGGGGCGGAAGCCGCGGTCGAACTCCTGGCCGCGGTCGACGGTCCCGACGATCGAGTCGAGCGGGATCGACTTCAGGCCCAGCCGCCGCTCGCCGCGCCGGCCGAGCGCCGCGATCACGTCCTCGAAGCGCAGGATCGCCACCCGCTCGCCCGGCCTGCCGCGCAGCCGGTTGGCCAGGCGCGCGAGGGCGCGTCGCCGCCGCGCGCGGGAGAAGTCGAACTGGGCGTCGGTCTGAGGGAACCCGGTGTCCTTGGGCACTGGACTCGACGGTAGCCGCGAACGCGCTTGGCGTCGCCCGTCTGAGAGGGTTCCGCCCATGGCCCGCTGCCTGGTGACACGCTCGCTCCCTGGAACCGCCGTCGACCGCCTCGCCGCCGAGCACGAGGTGGAGGTGTGGCCGCAGCGGCTGCCGCCCGGGCGCGACGTGCTTGGTGACCGGCTCGCCGGCGGCGTCGAGGGCCTGCTCTGCATGCTCACCGACCCGGTCGACGCTGAGCTGATCGCCGCCGCGCCCGTCCTGCGCGCGATCTCCACCTACGCGGTCGGCACCGACAACATCGACCTCGCCGCCGCCGCCGAGCGCGGCATCCCGGTCGGCCACACCCCCGACGTGCTCACCGAGACCAGCGCCGACCTCGCGCTCGCCCTGATGCTCGCCGTCATGCGCCGGATCCCCGCCGGCGACGCCGAGGTCCGTGCGGGGGAGTGGCTGACCTGGGAGCCGGCGCGGCTGCTCGGCCACGACCTCCACCGCGCGACGGTCGGGATCGTCGGGCTCGGCCGGATCGGCGAGGCCGTCAAGCGGCGCGTCGAGGGGTTCGGCGCGCGGGTGGTCCACAGCGGCCGCCGCGACGGCATCCCGGTCGAGCAGCTGCTCGAGGAGTCCGACGTGGTCACCCTCCACTGTCCGCTCACCGACCAGACGCGCGGGCTGATCGACGAGCGGGCGCTGCGCCGGATGGGGCCCGACTCCTACCTCGTCAACACCGCCCGCGGGCCGGTCGTCGACAGCGACGCGCTCGGCCGGGCCCTCACCGAGGGATGGATCGCCGGCGCCGCGCTCGACGTCACCGACCCCGAGCCGCTGCCCGCCGACCATCCGCTCCTGGAAGCGCCGAACCTCGTCGTCGCGCCGCACCTCGGCTCGGCCTCCCACGCGACCCGCTCCGAGATGTCCGAGATCGCCGTCGACAACCTGCTCGCCGGGCTCGCCGGAGAGTCGCTGCCGCACCAGGCCAACTGACGACATCGATTCCGGGCGGATTGGGAGACTTCGGCCATGGACCTCGGAATCGAAGGACGCGCCTGCGTGGTTACCGGAGCGAGCCGCGGCATCGGCCGCGCGACCGCCCGGCTGCTGGCGGCCGACGGCGCCTCGGTGCTGCTCGTCGGCCGCTCCGAGCAGTCGCTCGCCGAGGCGGCGGATGACTGCGGCGAACGAGGCGCCACGCTCACGATCGACCTACGCGACCCCGACGCCGGCGACCGGGTCGTCGCCGAGTGCCTGCGCCGCTTCGGCCGCATCGACGCGCTCGTCAACAACGCCGGCGTGATCCACGTCGCGCCGATCGACGAGCTGACCGACGCCGACTGGCAGGAGCAGTGGGAGATCCACGTGATGGCGCCGATGCGGCTGATGCGCGCCGCCGCGCCCCGGATGGCCGAGGCCGGCTGGGGCCGCATCGTCAACGTCGCCTCGTCGTCTGGCAAGCGGCCGTCCCAGCGCAACGCGGCCTACTCGGTGACCAAGGCGGCCGAGCTGTCGCTGTCGCGAACGTTCGCCGACGCCTGGGCGGCGAAGGGGGTGGCGATCAACGCGGTCGCACCCGGCCTGACGGCGACCGGGATGTGGCTCGAGCCGGGCGGACTCGCCGACCAGGAGGCCGCCCGGCAGGGCATCGACCGCGACGAGGTGATCGCCGGCCTTGGTGGCCGCTCCCCGCGCGGGACGGTGGCCACCGACGAGGAGATCGCCGCGGTCGTCGCGTTCCTGTGCTCTGAGCGGACGGCCAACGTCGTCGGAGCCGCATGGTCGGTCGACGGCGGCAGCGTCCCGACGATCGTCTGACCCGCTCCGATCGTCGGTGGAAGTCCGGCCGACCCCTGGCCCGCGCCTCGGTCGGCCGCTCCGCGGCCTACCCTCCAGGGCCGTGGACGACTACGCAGTGCGCCGCTCCGCCCGCGCCCGCCGGGCCCGCATCCAGGTGACCGCCGACGGCGTCGAGGTGGTCGTACCGCGTGGGCTCGCGCTCGCCGAGGTGGAGCCGTTCGTCGCCTCCAAGCGCGTCTGGATCGAGCGGACGCTGCTGCGGATGCGCGCGGCCGAGGCTGCACGCCCGCGCCCGCTGCTCGCCGACGGCGGGACGGTACCCCACCTCGGTGAGACGCTCGAGCTGGCGGTTCGAGTCGAACCGGCCCGGCGGCGCTCCCACGTCGCCCGGCGCGGCGACACGCTCGCGGTCGCGGTCGCCGAGGGCGGGGAGGAAGCCGTCGCCGACGCACTCGAGCGGTGGTACCGAGCGCGGGCCAGGGTCGAGGTCGCCGCGCGGCTCGACGCGGCCGTCGCGCGGGTCGGCCGCGCCTACGCGAGCCTGCAGATCCGCGGCCAGCGCAGCCGCTGGGCGAGCTGCTCGGCGCGCAGCGGGATGAGCTTCAACTGGCGGCTGCTGCTGGCCCCGGCGGAGATCCTCGACTACGTCGTCGAGCACGAGGTCGCACACCTCGACGTGCGCGACCACTCGCCCCGCTTCTGGGCGCTGCTGGCGCAACGCTGCCCGGCCGCGCGCGAGCACGAGGCCTGGCTGCGCGCCAATGGCCACACGCTGCGGCTGCGTTAGCGCCGCCGGTCAGTCCTGCCAGCGGAAGCCGCGGACCGCGAGTGTGATCCCGAGCGCCCCCCAGGCGGCCAGCACCGCCAGCGCACCGAGCTCGCTGCCGAGTCCCTGGCCGCCGACGATCGCGTCGGAGTAGCCGTCGATCACGTGCTTGAGCGGGAGGATCTCCGCGATCGCGGCGAGCCCGGCCGGCAGTGCGTCGGACGAGTAGAAGACGCCCGAGATCATGATCGCCGGCAGGAACAGCGCGTTGACGTAGGCCGACGCCGAGTCGAAGTTCGGGATCGCGTGCGAGAGGGCGATCCCGAGCGCGCCGAAGGTGACGACGCCGACGACGGTGAAGACGACCAGCTCGAACCAGTCCTTCGGCCAGCTGACGTCGTAGACCACATGGCCGACCACGATCACCAGCCCGACCTGGACGAAAGCGTTGGCGACCGAGTTGCCGAGGAAGCCGGCGAAGTAGGAGACGGTCGGCATCGGGGTGCCGCGCATCCGCTTGAGGATCCCCTGCTCGCGCAGGAAGGTCAGGTTGTAGGCCATCGCGTTGAAGGTCGTGGCCATGATGCTCATGCCGGCGACGCCGGGGATCAGCACGTCGAGCTCGTCGCCGTCGTCGGCGAACACCGAGGCGACCAGCAGCAGCAGCGTCAGCGGGAGGATGAAGCTGAAGAACGCGGCGCTCGGGTTGCGCCAGAACAGCTTGCGCTCGATCCGGAACTGCTGCCAGGCGAGCGCGACCCCGCTCACAGCTCGGCCTCCGCCTCGGCGGTCAGCTCGAGGTAGACGTCCTCGAGCGTCGGGCGGGCGACCTCGAGGCCTTCGAGCCGCTCGCCGCGGCCGAGCGCGTCGCCGGTGAGGCGGTGGAGGAGGTCGGTGGGGTCCTCGGTCTGGTGCTCGACGCGGCGGCCACCCGACAGGTAGGAGACCCGGTAGCCGCCCGCCTCCGGCGTGAGGTCGGACGGCGGCCCCTCGGCGACGACGACGCCGTCCTTGATGATCGCCACGCGGTCGGCGAGGATCTGGGCCTCGTCGAGGTAGTGGGTGGTCAACAGGACCGTCTTGTCCAGCTCGCGCAGGCGGCGGACGACCTCCCACGCCTCGCGCCGGGCGGCCGGATCGAAGCCGGTGGTCGGCTCGTCGAGGAAGATCAGCTCCGGATCGCCGACCAGCGCGAGCGCCAGGTCGAGCCGGCGCTGCTGGCCGCCGGAGAGCTTGCCGGCGCGGACGTCGGACTTCTCGCCGAGCCCGACGAGGTCGATCGCCTCCTCGGTGGCGAGCGGGTGGGGGTATGCCTTGGCCATGTGGCCGACCGCCTCGCGGACGGTCAGGCGCGGGTAGAAGCCGCAGCTCTGGAGCACGATCCCGACGCGCTGGCGCAGGTCGCGCTCGCGCCGCTCGGGGTCGTGGCCGAGGACGCGGACCTCGCCGCTGGAGCGGCGGCGGTAGCCCTCGAGGATCTCGACGGTGGTCGTCTTGCCCGCTCCGTTGGGGCCGAGCAGCCCGAAGACCTCGCCGCGGCCGACCTCGAAGGAGAGGCCACGCACGGCTTCGAGGTCGCCGTAGCTCTTGCGCAGGTCGGAGACCTCGATCGCGGGGGCGGCGCTCACGGCGGGGGACTCTAGAGGGCCACGCCGCCGGGGTTCGCCGCGAGCGGCGCCGGTGAGCGGGTCAGGCGCCGGCGCCGGCGCCGCCACGGCCCTCGCCCCCGGCGAACCGGGCCGCTCCGGCGAGCGCGGCGGCGTAGGTGGCCGGGCCGGCCTGGGCCTCGAGCGCCAGCCCGTCGGCGAGCGGCAGGTCGAGTCCTTCGATCGCGGCACGGCGGTCGGCGAGCATCGTCTCCTGGGGGAGCTCTGCGAGCCCGGCCGCCAGCTCCAGCGCGCGGTCGAGCTGGCGTCCGGGCGCCACGACCTCGGTCACGAGGCCGATCGCGTGGGCCTCGCTCGCGTCGAGGATCCGTCCGGTGAGGATCAGGTCGAGCGCTCGGCCGAGGCCGACGATCCGCGGCAGGCGCTGGGTTCCGCCGTCGATCAGCGGCACCCCGAAACGGCGCTCGGTGAAGCCGAGGCGGGCCGTCTCGGCAACGATTCGCAGGTCGCACCAGAGCGCCAGCTCGAGTCCGCCGGCCACGCACCAGCCGGAGATCGCCGCGATCGCCGGCTTCGACGGGGTCCGGCGGGTGAAGCCGAGCGGGCCGCCGGGGGTGTCGAGACGGGGGCCGAGCGTCTCCAGCGCCTTGAGGTCGGCGCCGGCGCAGAACGCCTCCTCGCCGGCGCCGGTGAGCACGAGGACGCGTGCGTCGGCGTCGGCCTCGAAGCGGTCGTGGGCGGCGGCGAGCAGCTCGGCCGTCGGTCCGTCGACGGCGTTGCGACGCTCGGGCCGGTCGATCGTGACCAGCGCGACCGTCCCGCGCCGCTCGTAGGTGACCTGATCGGTGTGCGCCGCCATCTCGGCGCCGACTCTAGCCGCGGCCACCCGTGGGTGGGCCCGGAAACGCAGCGGCCCCGGGCGGGGAGACCGGGGCCGCGTGCTGTGCAGGGGACTGCACGGCGATCATCGACCCCGCGGCGAGCCGGGGTGTGAATAGTTGGGGAACGGCGGCGGCGCTACCAGCCGACGATGTCGCGCACCTTGGCGCCCTTGCGCTGCGCCTTGCGCTTCTCCAGCGCGGACTGCAGCCAGGACATCACCAGCGCGAACAGGACGAAGAAGACGATGACGCCGAGCGAGAAGAACGTGATGATCTTGTCGTTGGTCTCGCCGAGCAGGCCCTCGCCGTTGGGGTTGGCCGAGGCGGGAACCGCGAGGGCCAGGCAGACGGTCAGGGCGAGGGAGGTGAGGAGCGTCAGTCGAGCCTTCATTTCGGCGAGCGAGTCTAGCGGTTGGCAGGGCTGGGACGGTTCGCGGTGAGCGCGCCACTAGGGTTCGGCGGCCGTGTCGCTGATCGAGGCCATCGTCCTGGGCATCGTCCAGGGGCTCACCGAGTTCCTGCCGATCTCCTCTAGCGCGCATCAGCTGATCGTGCCGGCGCTGCTCGGCTGGGACGACCCGGGGGCGGCCTTCACCGCGGTCACCCAGCTCGGGACCGAGGCGGCGGTGCTGATCTACTTCCGGCGCGACCTCTGGTCGATCGCCGACATGTGGACACGGTCGCTGTTTCGGCCGGTCCTGCGCTCGACCGCGCACGCCAGGATGGGCTGGTACCTGATCGTCGCGACGATCCCGATCGGCATCCTCGGGCTCACGTTCGAGTCGCAGATCGAGAACGGGGCGCGCAACCTGTGGCTGGTCGGGGCGGTGCTGATCGTCTTCGGCCTGATCCTCGGCCTGGCCGACAGGGTCGGAGCACACGAGCGTGAGCTGGGTCAGATCTCCACTCGCGACGGCATCCTGATCGGCCTCGCCCAGTGCCTGGCGCTGATCCCCGGGGTGTCGCGATCGGGCGCGACGATGACCGCCGGACTGCTGCTCGGCCTCGACCGCACGGCCGCCGCGCGCTTCTCGTTCTTGCTGGCGGTGCCGGCGGTGGTGCTGAGCGGGCTCTTCCAGCTCGTGGCGATCATCGGCGGCGAGGAGGGCGGCGGCGATCCGATCGGCTACGTGCTGGTGGCGACGGCGGTCTCGTTCGTGGTCGGCTATGCGGCGATCGCCTGGCTGCTGCGGTACCTGACCACCCACTCGGTCGGGATCTTCGTGATCTACCGGGTCGCGCTCGGGGTGCTCGTGCTCGCGCTGACGGCGTCCGGCGCGATCCAGTCGCCGAGCTAGGATCGTATCCGTGAGCTTCGCCTGGAAGTTCGGCCTGATCGCGCTCGCGGCGCTGGTGCTGACCGCCATGCCGGGGGCCGATCATGCGATCGACCTCGTCCTGACGGCGCTGATGATCGCCTTCTTCACGGCCATCGCCCTGCTCGGCTACCGCCTCTACACGCGCTTTCACTTCGAGCTGGACACTCTGCCCGACCGCAACCGCGCCGTGCTGTACGGCTCGATCGGCCTGGTCCTGCTGACGCTCTGCGCCACCAGCCGCCTGTTCGAGATCGGCGGCGCCGGCGTGATCGTCTGGCTCGCCCTGCTGGCGGCCGCGGCGTGGGGCACCTACTGGGTGTACGCCCGGTATCGCGCCTACGAGTAGCGGCCCGCGTGACGGCGGTGTGAAAGCTCGGAGGCGAGCTGTGACGTTCCCGTAGCGTCGGCGTCTTGAGTTGCGTGTCCGGCCGCGCGAGCGTGCCGGGCATGGCTTTCGGGCATCCGAGATGGCGGGCTCAGGACGGGCAGGCGAGCGTCGAGCTGGTGGCGGCGCTGCCGTTCGTGCTTCTGCTCGCGGCACTGGTGTGGCAGTGCGCGCTGGCCGGCCACACGGCGTGGCTGGCGGCGCACGCGGCACGGGCGGGGGCGCGAGCCGAGGCTGTCGACGCCGACGTGCGGGCGGCGGCACGCTCGGCGCTGCCGGCGGCGCTGGAGCGCGATCTCGAGGTCGAGAGCCGGGATGGGCGGGTGACCGTCAGGGTGCGGGTGCCGCTGCTCGCGCACGGCTGGCGGCTGCCGGTGTCGGTCGGCGCCAGCACGGCACTGGAGGGCGGGGGATGAGGCGCCTGCTCGCCGGGGAGCACGGGCAGGCGCTGGTGGAGGTCGTCGGCGCGCTCCCGGCGATGCTGCTGGTCGGCGCGGTGCTGTTGCAGGCGCTCGCGGTCGGCTACTCGGCTGTGCTGGCGGGAAGCGCCGCCCAGGCCGGCGCCCTGGCGCTGGCCGACGGACGCAGCGCCCAGGCGGCGGTCCGCCACGCGGTGCCGGGGTGGTCGCGTGCGCGGGTCGAGGTGCGGGCCGTGGGAGAGGCGGTGCGGGTATCGATGCGGCCTCCGTCGCCGCTCGGGCTGGTGGCCGAGAAGTTGACTGTCACCGCCGAGGCGGGGGTGGTGCTGCCGTGAGGGAGAGCGTGGCGAGGGTGCGTGAGCGCCCTGCCCGCGGGCCCGGGCCGCGGCGCGGTCTCCTCGCCGCGGTCGCGGAGCTGTTCGTGGAGCCGGTCGACGTCGTCGGCGCCCCCGAGCCGGCGACTGCGGATTCGCGGTCGGCTCGACCCGTCGTGGCGGTCGTCGGCTTCGGGCGGCGGTGTGGCACCACGACGGTCGCGCGGGCGCTCGCCGTTGAGCTGGCCGCCCGCGACGCGGTCGGCGCCGCGGTGGTGAGCGCCACGGCGCTCCCCGGCGGGGCCGTGCCGCTCGGCAGCCCGGCGGCGGCGCGGCTCGGTCGCGCCGTCCAGCGAGTCCTCGCGACCCGCACCCGGCTCGCGGGCCGGCTCTGCCTGGCGCTCGTCGAGCCCGGGGGAGAGGCGGAGCTCGTCGGGGCGCTGCGCGGCATGGCGCCGGTCGTCCTCGACGTCGAGGAGCCCGCGGGCGCCGCCGTCGCCGCGTCGCTGGCCGATTCCGTGGTGCTCGTCGGCGGGCCGGCGACCGAGCCGGCGCTCGCGCCGGTGCTGGCCGCGTCGCTGGCCCGAGTCGGGCCGCCCCCGCTGGTCGTGCTCAACCGCGCCGCCGCCGGCGACGCCGATGCCGTCGCGGCGTGGGACCGCCATGCCGCCATCTGCCTGCCCGAGGCACGGCTGGGCGCCCAGATCGCGCTCGCGGGGCGCGAGGCGCGGGGTGGGTTCGGACACGCAGTCGGCGCACTGGCGGATCGCGTCGGGGCGGGCGCGCCGTGAGCCCGTTCGGCGGCGGCGCCGCCGGCGAGCGCGGCCAGGCGCTGCTGCTGTTGCTGACCGTGGTCGCCGTGGCGCTCGTCGGGACGCTGGTGCTGGTTGCGGTCGGGCAGGGCCTGGGCGCCAAGTCGCGCCATCAGCGAGCCGCCGACCTCGCCGCGGTGTCGGCGGCGCACGGCATGCGGCGCGACTACTTCCGCCTGTTCGAGCCGGTGACGCTGCCCAACGGGCTGCCGAATCCGCACCACCTCACCACGGCCGAGTACCTCGCGCGTGCTCGGGCGACGGCGGTTCGGGGCGGGGTGCGCAACGGCGTGCCGGTGCTCCCCTGGGACGTGACGTTTCCCGGCGGCGGCTTCGCGCCGACCCGGGTCAGGGTCGCGGTGCGTGGCCAGATCGAGGTCCGCGTCGGCGGGATCGGCGAGCGGGCGCGGCGCGGCAGCGTGCCGGTCGAGGCGCGGGCGACCGCCGAGCTGGCGCCGCTGGCGGGAGTGGGCGGGATGCCGGAGATGGCGACCGGCGGCGGGTACTCCGGACCGCTGTCGATGCGCGGCGGCAAGCCGATGCGCCCGGACGTGGCACTCGCCTTCGACCGCCTTGCCGCGGCGGCCGCGGCCGACGGGATCGCCCTGATCGTCACCAGCGGCTACCGCTCCGACGCCGAGCAGGCACGCCTGTTCGCCCAGAACCCCGACCCGAAATGGGTCGCCCCGCCCGGCAAGAGCCTCCACCGGCTCGGCACCGAGCTCGACCTCGGGCCGCCGTCGGCGTACGGGTGGCTGGCGGCCAACGCGCCGCGGTTCGGATTCGTGCAGCGCTATTCGTGGGAGCCGTGGCACTGGGGGTTCACGCGTTCGGCGGGCTCGGCTTCGCTGGGTTATGGCGCGGCGATCAGGGACGGTCGCAGCGCGATCCCGGCGTTCGTGCCGCGGCAGTTCGTCGCGGCGATCTCGCAGGCATCGCAGCGGTGGAACGTCGGCGCGGCGGTGCTGGCGGCCCAGCTCTACGCCGAGTCGAACTTCAACCCGTTCGCCCGCTCCCCGGCCGGGGCGCAGGGGATCGCGCAGTTCATGCCCGGGACCGCGGCGAGCTACGGCCTCTCCAACCCGTTCGACCCGGAGGCGTCGATCGACGCGCAGGCGCACCTGATGCACGATCTGCTGCGTCAGTTCGGATCGGTGCCGCTCGCGCTCGCCGCCTACAACGCCGGCCCGGCGCCCGTCCAGGCGTGCGGCTGCATCCCCGACTACCCCGAGACCCAGGCGTACGTTGCCAAGATCCTCGGCCTGCTCGATGGCGCCGGAGACCTCACCGGCGCCGTGTTCGAGGTCCGGCTGGCCGAGTAGGGGGGCCGCATTGTGAACACCGTGTGGCCGTGCTGTTGCCAGTTCGTTTACGCCCTTGTCAGGCCCGTCGGCGGGCTCCTAGGGTCGGCGCCGCCCTCCCCACACGACCTAGGAGCAGACAAGTGCCAGGAAGTGCCCGCATCGCGGCGTTCGCCGCTGTCACGGCGGCTGTGCTCGGCGCCCCCGCGACGGCCGGGGCGTCACTCGACCTGACCCACGGACAGCGCTTCGGCGACACTCCGAACGAGATCGTCGACGTGTCCTCCGACGGCCGCTTCCTGGTCGCCACCCAGGGCAAGGGAGTCGTTCGCTACGACCTCGACGACCTCACCGCGCCCAAGCTCGGTGCGCTCTTCCCCGACCTCGCCGCGGCGCCCGACGTCGACCTCGGCAACGGCACCTCCGAGGAGCTCGAGCTCGAGACCCCCTCCGGACCGCCCTCGTTCGGCGTCGTGATCGCCAACACCGAGCCCGGTCCCACATCGGTGGCGCTCGTCCGCGACGAGTTCGTGATCGTCCCGTTCAACGCCAAGAACGACAACGTCGACGTCGACGGCGACGAGGAGGCCGACCCCGGCGACACGACCGTCGACCCCGTCGACGGCATCGTCATCCTCGACGCCGAGGACCTCTCGCCGGTCCGCACCATCCTCTTCAACGACGACGACCCGGTCACCGGCATCGCCGGCGCGCCGACCGGCATCCCCGGCGTCGATCCGCTGCTCGAGGTGCCCGACTCGGTGGCCGTGAGCCCCGACGGGACCCGCGCGGTGATCGCCGTCGAGAACGACCGGGAGTTCGGTCAGCCCGTCACCGCCGCCAACCCGACGCCCGGCGGCGTGCCCGGCTTCATCCGCGGCGACACCTCCGCGGCCGACCCGGCCGACTGGACCTTCGACCTCGTCGAGCTGCCGGCCTCGTTCCTGGCGGCCGAGGGCGAGCAGGCCCAGCCCGAGTTCGTCGACGTCAACGCCGAGAACATCGCCGTCGGATCGATCCAGGAGGCGAATCGGATCGCGGTCTTCGACCTCGACGATCCGACCGTCAACCCGACCCTCGACACCTCGGAGATCCACGACGTCGGCAGCTCGACCTTCCTCGCCGACACGAGCTTCGACGAGCCGATCTCCTTCTCGTTCACCACCGAGATCACCCGCGAGCGTCAGCCCGACACCGTCAAGTGGGTCGCCGGCGGCACGCTGATCGCGCTCGCCAACGAGGGCGAGAACGGGGAGGTCGGCGGTACGCGTGACTTCTCGATCCACACCCCGGACGGAAGTGTCGTCTCCAACGTCGGGGCGGCCTTCGACGCGGCGGCGGCCGACTACGGCTTCCTCGGGGACGAGCGCAACACACTCGACAACAAGGGCTCCGAGCCCGAGGGCATGGACGTCATGACCGTCGATGGCGTCGAGTACCTGCTCGTGCTCGGCGAGCGGACCGAGTCGCTGTCCACCTGGGACATCAGCAACCCGCTGATGCCGCGGCTGGTCAGCATCGTGCCGACCGGCGAGGCGCCCGAGGGGGTGGCCACCCACGTCGGGCGCGGCTTCGTCGTCGTCGCCAACGAGGATGTCGTCAACACCCAGGAGGACATCGGGTTCCTCACCCTGCACCGGATCACCGACACCGCGCTGCTGCGCTCCGACCGGCTGATCCCGCGCGGGCAGGCCACGCCGTACTTCGACATCCGCGGCCTCGGCGCCGGCCTCGACGCAGAGCGCTTCGCGACCGTCGACGCGACCGTCCCGACGCGGCTGCTCGACGTCGGCCTCGGCGGACGTGGCTACGCCCCCCTCGTCGCGACCGCCGAGCTCGGTGGAGCCGGCGCCGGGCGGGTGCTGCAGGACATCGCGCCGGCCCCCGGCGGCGGCGCCTGGGTGGTCAGCGAGGACGACGACTTCGAGCTCGCGCTGCTCGACGGGGACGGTGCCGTGGTCACGGTCGAGAACGTGCCGGGCACCGGCAACGACCTCTCCGGCGTGGCGGTCTCCCCGGACGGAGGGACCGTCTACGCGGCCGCCTCCGACTCCGACTCCATCTACCGCTACGACGTCGATGCCGACTCCTTCGCGACCATCACGGTCACGGGGCTCAGCGATCCGATCCTCGACCTGGCGCTCGCCGGCGACGGCGATCTGCTCGCGGTGGAGGCCGATCCCAACAGCGGCATCTCGACCGCGACGCTCTCGCGGCTGGACGATCCGGCCGGCGCCGACAACGCGATCGGCCCGGCGGACCGCACCGTCCTGCGCACGATCCCGGTCGCCGAGAGCCGCTCCGGCACCGACATGACGGGGCTTGCGCTGCGACCCGGCGGCGAGCTGTGGGGTGTCAGCGGGTCGCGCGACGGCGGCGGCCACATCGGCCACGCCGACCTGCGCCGGCTGCTCGTCCTGCCGGCGCCGGTCAACCGCGCGCGCCCGGCGCTCGCCGGGACGGCGGTCGTCGGCGAGACGCTGAGCTGTGGCGACGGCGTCTGGACCGGTGCCGACTCGTTCACCCGCGAGTGGCGGCGCGACGGCGAGCCGATCGCCGGCGCGACCGGGACCGACTATGTCGTCGGCGCCGCCGACCGCGGCCAGCGGCTCACCTGCGCGGTGCTCGCCGCCGGTGCCGATGCGTTCGCCGTCGCCGAGTCCGGCGCGGTGTTCCCGGTCCCGGCGGGCGAGTCGGGGCCGACGGGGCCTGAGGGCCCGACCGGCCCCGCTGGCCCGACCGGCCCCGCTGGTGCGGCCGGCCCGACCGGTCCGGCCGGGCCCGCTGGCGGAGCCGGACCGGCGGGCCCGCGCGGCGCTCGCGGCCCGCGCGGCGCCACCCCGCGCGTCGGGGTCCGCTGCCGGTCGCTGCGCAACGGCCGGATCCGCTGCGTGGTGCGCAACGCGGGCCGGGGAGCCGCTGTCGTGGCCAAGCGCAAGGGCAGGGTCGTGCGCCGCGCCCGGACGGGCGCGCGCGGCGGCGCCGCCTTCACGGTCCAGGCCGGCAAGGGCCGGCTCACCGTGCGGGTCGGCGGCCGGCGGGTGCGCTGAGGAGGCGCCGCCACCCAGGCGTGGTGGGGGCCGCGGCGGCTTCGCCGACGGCCCCCACCCCTGGGACGGGAGACCCGCAACCGCGCTGCGCGGGCCGCCTGGTTGGCACCCACGCCCCGTTGGGTAAGGTCGCAGCATGTGCCGAAACATCCGCACCCTCCACAACTTCGAGCCGTCGGCGAGCGAGGAGGAGATCCGCGACGCCGCGCTCCAGTACGTGCGCAAGATCAGCGGCGCGACCACGCCCTCGAAGGCCAACGAGGTGGTGTTCGAGCGGGCGGTCGACGAGATCACCGCGGCCACCCGGGCGCTGATCGACGGCCTGGTGACCAGTGCCCCGCCGAAGGATCGCGAGATCGAGGCCGCCAAGCGCCGCGAGCGCTCCGCCAAGCGGTTCGCCACCGCCTGATCGCGCCGCCGCTCGAACCGGCCTGTCCCTCCCGGAGCCGATGCCGCCGCCTGCCGGCCCCACCCTCCAACTCGACCGCGTCAGCCGCCGCTACGGCGACACGCTCGCGCTCGACGGCCTCAGCCTGACCGTCCCGTCCGGCGAGATCGTCGGGTTCGTCGGGTCCAACGGTGCTGGCAAGACGACCGCGATGCGGATCGCGCTCGGCATCCTCGCCGCCGACGACGGGCAGGTTCTCTGGGACGGCAGGCCCGCCGAGCGCGACCTCCAGCGCACGTTCGGCTACATGCCCGAGGAGCGCGGCCTCTACCCGAAGATGCAGGTCGGCGACCAGCTCCGCTACCTCGCCGCCCTGCACGGATTCGACGCCGCCGCGGCGCGCGAGTCGACCGACCGCTGGATCGACCGCCTCGGCCTCGCCGACCGCGCCGGCCAGAACATCGAGGAGCTGTCGCTGGGCAACCAGCAGCGGGTCCAGCTCGGCGCCGCGCTCGTCCACGAGCCCGACGTGCTGATCCTCGACGAGCCGTTCTCCGGGCTCGACCCGATCGGCACCGACGTGATGTCCGACGTCCTGCGCGAGCGGGCCGCGGCCGGGGCCGCGGTCGTCTTCTCCTCGCACCAGCTCGAGCTCGTCGAGCGGCTCTGTCACCGCGTCGCGATCGTCGACGCCGGCCGCCTCGTCGCCTCCGGCACCACCGAGGAGCTGCGCTCCCGGCGTAGCGGGGTCCGCCTGCGCGTCGACGTCGACGGTGGTGGTGAGGGCGACTGGGCCGAGTCGCTCGCCGGGGTCACCGTCGTGGCCGGCGACGACGGCGCCGTGGTCGTCGAGCTCGCCGACGGCGTCGACGACCAGGCGGTCCTCGACGCCGCCCGCCGGGCCGGGCCGGTACGCGCGTTCGCCCCCGTCCAGCCCTCGCTCGCCGAGCTCTTCCGGGAGGTGATCGGCCGATGAGCGGACGCAGCCTGACCTACATCGTGGCCCGGCGCGAGCTGACCCAACGGGTCCGCCAGCGGGCCTTCCAGCTCTCGACCGTCGCGATCGTCGGCGTCGTCGCCGCGATCGCGATCCTCGCCGGTGTGCTCGGCGGCGACGGCGGCCCCCAGCGCTACACGCTCGCGGTCGACGGGGCCGAGGCGGTCGCCGTCGCGAATGCCGCGGAGCGGATCGAGCGCGCCTACGACGTCGAGCTCGACGTCGAGCGCGCCGACGCCGCCGCCGCGCGTGCCGGAGTGCTCGACGGCGACTACGACGCCGCGCTGACCCGCGCCGGCCTGACCGTCGAAGAGGAGGCTCCCGACGACCTGCTCCAGGTCCTCGCCGCCGCCACCGACCGTGTCCGCTCGGCGGCCGCCCTGCGCGACGCGGGGGTCCCGGCCGCCGACGCCCGCGCGGCGCTCGACCCCGAGCCGTTGCGCGTCCACGTGCTCGAGCCCGACGACGACGACCGCGGCAGCTACGGCGTGGCGTTCGTCGCGTCGCTGCTGCTCTACGGACAGCTGATCGTCGTCGGCCTCGCCGTCGCCCAGGGGGTGGTCGAGGAGAAGGCTTCGCGCGTGGTGGAGGTGCTGCTCTCAACGATCCCGGCCCGGCCGCTGCTCAACGGCAAGGTGATCGGTCTCGGCATCCTCGGCATCGGGCAGCTGCTGCTGGCGGGGGTGGTGGGCCTCGCGGCGGGCGCGGCGAGCGGGGCGATCTCGCTCGACTCCTCGGCGATCGGCGCGCTTGCGGTGGCGCTGCTCTGGTTCACGCTCGGCTACGGCGTCTACGGCTCGCTGTATGCGATCTCGGGCGTGGTCGTCTCGCGTCAGGAGGACCTGTCCGCCTCGAGCACGCCGCTGACCCTCGTGCTCGTCGCCGCCTATCTGGTCGTCTTCCCGTCGCTCGACGCGCCCGATTCGACGCTCGCGACGGTCGCGTCGCTGGTGCCGTTCAGCTCGCCGATCGTGATGCCGTCGCTGGTGGCGCTCGGCGAGGCGTCGACGGCGCAGGTCGCCCTCTCGCTGGCGATCCTGGTCGTCAGCACCGTGGTCCTGCTCGGGCTCGCGGCCCGCATCTACGAGCGGCTCGTGCTGCGGATGGGCAGCCCGGTCCGTCTCGGCGAGGCGCTGCGGCTGGCGCGCCGCTGAGGCGCGGCGCCCGCCCATGGCCGTGAAAGGCAGCCGTTTGCCCGCGCCCGACGTTCAGGCGGTGTCGGCGGCGCGGTAGGCGCGCAGCAGCTCGATCTCGCGTTCGCGGCGCGGGAACAGCCACGCGACGATCACAGCCCCGAGCAGGATCGCCACGATCCCGGCGACATAGGCCCAGTCGTCGCCCTGGAGGAACGACTCCCGCGCCGCGGCGATGATCTGGTCGGTGTACTTCGGGTAGCTCTCGGCCGTCGCGGCCGCGCTCGAGAAGGACTTCGTCAGCTCGCTCTGGGTCGTCTGGTCGATCTTGTCGGCGTTCGGGGCGCCGGCGATCGCGGCGTTGACCGCCGACGCATAGCCGGCGGTCAGCAGGGCGCCGAGGATCGACTGCATCAGCGCCCCGCCGAGGTCGCGCTGGAGGTCGGCGGTCCCGGACGCCATCCCGGCACGGGTGACCGGCACCGAGCCGGTCAGCGACCGCGACGCCGGGGTCCCGGCGAACCCGACGCCGGCGCCGACGAGCAGGTAGCCGAGGCCGATCCGCCAGTAGGCGGCCGACTCGTCCCACAGCGTCAGCATCACGACGAAGCCGAGCAGGCAGAACGCGTAGCCGAGCAGCAGCGTGAAGCGGGCGCCGCGGGCGTCGACGATCCGCGCCGAGCGCGGCGCCACGATCACCATCGCCACCGCCGCCGGCAGGATCGCCAGCCCCGCGTCGAGCGTCGAGTACCCGAGCACGTTCTGGAGGTACTGCTGGCCGATGAACATCGCGCCCATCAACGTCCCGAAGACGATCGTGCCGGCGAGCGCGGCGACCCAGAACACCCGCCGGCCGGCGATCCCGAGGTCGTAGAGCGGCTCGGCCGCCCGCCGCTGGCGCAGCACGAACGCCACGCAGGCGGCGAGCGCGATCACGCCGAGTCCGATCGCCAACGTCCCGCGCGCCGGCACCGCGGCGAAGTTGATCGCCAGCACCACCGCGGCGACCAGGACCACCGACAAGATGCCGCCGAGGTTGTCGACCGGCTTGGTCGTCTCGTTGACGTGGGCGGGGACCAGCCGCCAGGCGAGCACCAGCGCCAGCACCGCCAACGGCGTCGTCACCGCGAACACCGAGCCCCAGTCGAAGTGCTCGAGCAGCGCGCCCGAGGTCAGCGGGCCGAGCGCCGAGATCGCGCCGCCGATGCCCGACCAGAGCGCGATCGAGCGCGTCCGGGCCGGGCCCGTCCACAGTGCGGTGATCAACGCGAGGGTGGTCGGGAACGCCATGCCGGCGGCGACGCCCCCGATCAGCCGGGCGGCGAACAGGACCTCCATCGACGGCGCGAGCGCCGCCAGCACGCTCGCCGGGACCGACAGGGCCATGCCGGCGACCAGCAGCTGCTTGCGGCCGTAGCGGTCGCCGAGCGCGCCGAGATAGAGCACCGATGCGGCGAGGCCGAGCGAGTAGCCGACGGCGATCAGGTTGAGGCCGGTCTGGGAGGCGTCGAACGCCCGGCCGATGTCGGGCAGCGCGACGTTGGCGACCGCCAGGTTGAGGTTCGCGACCGCCGCGACGAGGATCAGCGCCGCGAGCACCCAGGCGCCGCGGTCCGGCCCCGACGAAGGAGCGTCGGCGCCGGGGGCGTCGGGGCCAGGCGCGTCGTTGGGGTCGGTGCCGGCCATGGGTCGCGCCAGCCTAGGACCGCCGTCGGTCGGCAGTCCAGGGTGCGCGCATCACCATCGCGAGGGCGGCCAGCGCCACCCCTATCCTCGAAGCGGTGGCCGAGCTAGCCGAGAAGGGACGTGCCGAGCGGGTCGCCGAACAGCGGCGGTCGCTGCCCGACGGGCCCGGGGTCTACCTGTTCAAGGACGAGCGCGGCACCGTGATCTACGTCGGCAAGGCGAAGTCGATCCGCAAGCGGGTCGGCTCCCACTTCTCGCGCCCGAGCAACCGCGCCGCGCTGGAGATGACGACCTCGGTCGCCGAGATCGACTTCGTCGCCACCGAGACCGAGGCGGAGGCGCTGCTGGCCGAGCAGGAGTTCATCAAGCGCCACCGGCCGCGCTTCAACGTCCGCCTGCGCGACGACAAGTCCTACCCCTACATCGCGATCTCGCTCGACGAGGAGTATCCGCGGGTCTACTTCACCCGTGAGCGCCACCGCCGCAACCGCGCCTACTTCGGGCCGTTCTCCAACGCCAAGCGGGTCCGCGAGACGCTCGACCTGCTCGGCAAGGTCTTCCAGTACCGCACCTGCGAGGGCCGCGAGCCGGGCCGCAAGTCGGGCAGCCCATGCCTCGACTACTACATCAAGCGCTGCCAGGCGCCCTGCGTCGGCTACGTCTCCAAGGAGGAGTACCGCGACAACATCGACACGATCGTCGCCTTCCTCTCGGGCCGCTACCGCGACATCGAGCGCGACCTCGAGCGCAGCATGAAGCTCGCCGCCGCCGACCAGGAGTTCGAGTCCGCCGCCCACTTCCGCAATCGGCTGCGGGCGGTGCGGTCGCTGCTGGAGCGCCAGCGGATCGCCAACGAGGCGGTCGGCACGCTCGACGCGATCGCCGTCGCCGCCGAGGAGGGCGACGCCAACGCCCAGGTCTTCCAGGTCCGTGACGGGGTGCTCGCCGACCGCCAGAGCTTCTACCTCGAGAACGCCGGCGAGCGCGACGAGGGCGACGTGCTCGAGGAGTTCATCCTGCAGTACTACGCCAGCGCGATGGCGATCCCGCCGCAGGTGATCGTGCCGCGCGCCACCACCGCCGACATCGCGCTGCTCGCCGAGGCGCTCGGAGACCGCCGCGGAGCGCCCGTCGAGGTCCGCTCGGCCGAGCGCGGCGACAAGCGGCGGATCCTCGAGCTGGCGCAGCGCAACGCTCGGCTCGCGCTCGACCAGGACCGGCTCCGCTCCGAGCACCGCCGGTCGCGGCGCATCGCGGCGCTCGAGGGGCTTCAGGCCGAGCTGGCGATGGCCGCGCTGCCGATGCGGATCGAGTGCTTCGACATCTCCAACCTCGGCGCGACCCACACCGTCGCCTCGATGGTCGTGTTCGAGGGGGGCGCGCCGAAGAAGTCCGACTACCGCCGCTTCCGCATCCGCGACGCCGCCCAGGACGACTTCGCCGCGATGGCCGAGGTGCTGCGCCGCCGCGTCGCCCAGTTCCGCGCCCAGCGCGAGATCTCGCCGCACGAGCGCGAGCACGACCCGAGCTTCGCCGCGCTGCCGGCGCTGGTGGTGATCGACGGCGGCAAGGGCCAGCTCGGGGCGAGCCTGCCCGAGCTCGCCGAGCTGCGCGAGCTGGGAACGACGGTCGTCAGCCTCGCCAAGCGGATCGAGGAGGTCTTCGTGCCGGGCCGACCGGCGCCGGTCGTGATGCCCCACGACAGCGCGCCGCTGCAGCTGCTCCAGCGCGTCCGCGACGAGGCGCACCGGTTCGCGATCGAGCACCACCGCAGCCGCCGCGACAAGGCGATGACCCGCTCGGTGCTCGACGACATCCCCGGCGTCGGCCCGACCCGCAAGCGCGCGATCCTAGGCCACTTCGGCACGCCGGAGCGGGTGCTGGCCGCCAGCCGCGAGGAGCTCGAGGGCGTCGTGGGCCTGCCCGGCAAGGTCGCCCGCGAGATCCACCAGCACCTCCACCGCGTTGATTGAGAGCCATCCCGACGTCCGATGATGGATTTTTCGGCCCTGGACTGCAGAATCCATCATCGGGTCCTCGGCTAAGGGATCAGCTCGGGGCCGCGGCCGCGGTGGCGGTCCTTGAAGGCCTCGAGCGCGGTGTAGAGGGCGTCGGAGGCCTCTGCGCAGCCGAGCAGGCGGCCGGTGCCGTGGGGGAGGGGGTCGCGGCTCCAGGCGCTCGCGGCGACCGCGTAGTCCATGTCGGTGTCGTCGGGCACCAGCAGCAGCTTGTCGGAGTCGTGGTCGAAGAACGCCTTCAGGGCGGCGCGGGTGTCGCGGGGCAGCTCGCGCGCGAACCAGACGACGATCCGGCCGTGCTCGAGCGAATGGACGATCTGGTTGACCGGCGGCGCGACCTCGTAGGCGCCGTCCTGGGCGGCGACCGGGAAGTGACGGCCCGAGGTCGGTGGGCGCGAGCGGTGGCCGAGGTCGGCGTAGAGCCGCGGGTCGTGGTCGCGGTCGGCGACCGGGAAGTCGCGCACCTCGCAGCCGGCCCGGTCGGCGGCGGAGCGCACCGTGAGCGCGATCTCGGGGGTCGGGAAGGCGCCGCCGTCGGGCAGCAGCTGCTCGCGCGCGGCGACCGTCGTGCCGTCGCCGTCCTCGCCGCCGCGCCCGGCGACCGACAGCCCGACCGCCACGAGCGCCGCCAGCGCGCCGACGATCAGCGCCGCGGCGATATAGCCGGCGAGCCGGCTGCCGCCGCCGGTCTCTCGGGCGCCCGGCGGCTCGCCTTCGTGTCGGTCCCCTCCCTCGACCATCGCCCCGAACCGTAGCTGGGCGCGCGCGACCCGTCGCGTCCGCCTGCTACGAGTACGGGGCAGTGGAGGACTTCGTCATCGTCACGGGGCTGTCGGGGGCCGGCAAGAGCCAGGCGATGGCGACCTTCGAGGACGCCGGCTACTTCTGCGTCGACAACCTGCCGCCGGAGATGATCGCCGGCCTCGCCACGCTGTTCGAGCACGAGGGGTCGAAGGTCGAGCGGGCCGCGGTGGTCTCCGACGTGCGCGGCGGCGACTACTTCGAAGGGCTCGTCAAGGTGCTCGACGACCTCACCGCTCGCGGGGTCGCCCACCGGCTGCTCTACCTCGAGGCGGCCGAGGACGTGCTCGTCAACCGCTACAAGGAGACGCGCCGCCGCCACCCGCTCGCCGACGGCTCGACATCGGCCGGCTCGGTCGCCAGCGCGATCGGGGCCGAGTGGGACCTGCTCGCGCCCCTGCGGGCGCGCGCCGACGTCTGCATCGACACCAGCGATCTGTCCGCCGCCCGGCTGCGCAAGGTCGTCGCCGACAAGATGCTGCCGCGCGGCAAGGTCGGCCGGCTCGCGGCCACCTTGATCAGCTTCGGCTTCAAGCACGGCACCCCGCGCGACGCCGACCTGCTCTTCGACGTCCGCTTCCTGCCCAATCCCCACTACGAGGCCGACCTGCGCGACTTGACCGGGCTCGACGCGCCGGTGCGCGAGTTCGTCGAGTCGGCCGACGGCTTCGACGAGTTCCTCGATCGGCTCATCCCGCTGCTCGACTACCTGCTGCCCCAGTACGAGCGCGAGGGCAAGGCCCACCTGGCGATCGGCATCGGCTGCACCGGCGGTCGCCACCGTTCGGTCGTGATCGCCGAGCGGCTCGCGGCGACCTACGGCGAGCGGGCTGACCTGATGGTCGACGTGGTCCACCGAGACGCGGCGAAACCACCGCGCCGCCCCTGAGCGGTAGCCTCCCTCACCCTCGTCCTCCGAAGGAAAGGACTCACTGGAATGGCCTTGAAGGCCGGAATCAACGGCTTCGGCCGCATCGGCCGCAACGTCTTCCGTGCGGCCCACGAGCGCGGCGCCGACATCGACTGGGTCGGCGTCAACGACATCACCGACACCAAGACGCTCGCCAACCTGCTCAAGTACGACTCGATCCTCGGGCCGTTCCCCGGCGCGGTGGAGGCGACCGAGGACAGCGTCGTCGTCGACGGCAAGCCGCTGCGGGTGTTCGCCGAGCGCGACCCGGCCGACATCCCGTGGGGCGACGTCGGCGCCGACGTGGTGATCGAGTCGACCGGCTTCTTCACCAAGCGCGACGACGCCGCCAAGCACCTGGCTGCCGGCGCCCGCAAGGTGATCATCTCCGCGCCGGCCACCGAGCCCGACGTGACGCTCGTGCTCGGCGTCAACGACGACGCCTACGACCCGGCCTCCCACGACGTCATCTCCAACGCCTCGTGCACGACCAACTGCCTGGCCCCGTTCGCCAGCGTGCTGCACGACACGGTCGGGATCGAGACCGGCGTGATGACCACCATCCACGCCTACACCGGCGACCAGCGCCTGCTCGACGCGCCGCACTCCGACCCGCGCCGCGCCCGCGCGGCCGCCGTCAACCTCGTGCCGACCTCGACCGGCGCCGCGAAGGCGATCGGCCTCGTGATCCCGGAGCTGAAGGGCAAGCTCAACGGCATCGCGGTCCGCGCCCCCGTCCCGACCGGCTCGGTCGTCGACCTGGTCTTCCGGGCGGCGCGCGACACCTCCGTCGAGGAGATCAACGCGGCGATCGAGGCGAAGGCCGACAGCGGTCCGATGGCGGGCATCCTCCAGTACACCGAGGACCCGATCGTCTCGACCGACATCGTCCGCTCGCCGTACTCGTCGATCTTCGACTCGCAGCTGACGATGGTGCTCGAGGGCCGGATGGTCAAAGTCATCTCCTGGTACGACAACGAGTGGGGCTACTCCAACCGCGTCGTCGACCTCGCCGAGCGAGTACTCGCCTAGCGTGCTGACCAAGCGCACCGTCGCGGACCTCGACCTCCAGGGCGGCGAGCGAGTGCTCGTCCGGGTGGACTTCAACGTCCCCCTGGAGGCCGGCCGCGTCGCCGACGACACGCGGATCCGCGCCGCGCTGCCGACGATCGAGCTGCTGCTCGAGGGCGGCGCGCGGCTGATCCTCTGCTCGCACCTGGGCCGGCCGAAGGATCGCGAGCCCGAGACGTCGCTGAGGCCGGCGTCGGACCGGCTCGCCGAGCTGGTCGACGCGCCGGTCGTCCAGGCCGACGCCGTCGTCGGCGACTCGGTCCGGGCGGCGGTCGACGCGCTCGAGCCCGGATCGATCCTGGTGTTGGAGAACACGCGCTGGGAGCCGGGCGAGAAGGCCAACGACCCCGAGCTGGCGCGTGAGCTGGCCTCCTACGCGGACGTCTACGTCGACGACGCGTTCGGCGCCGCCCACCGCGCCCACGCCACCACCGCGGGCGTCGCCGAGCACCTGCCGGCCGTCGCGGGCCTGCTGCTCCAGCGCGAGGTCGACACGCTCGACCGGATCGTCGAGGCGCCCGACCGGCCGCTCTGCGTCGTGCTCGGCGGCGCCAAGGTGACCGACAAGGTCGCGCTGATCGACCGCTTCCTCGACACCGCCGACACCGTCCTGATCGGCGGCGCGATGTGCTTTGCCTTCTTCCGCGCCCAGGGCCACCCGACCGGCGACTCGCTGGTCGAGGAGGAGGGTGTCGAGCTGGCCCGCAAGGCGCTCGCCAAGTCCGAGGCCGGCGGCGGGGCGCGGCTGCTGCTGCCCGTCGACCTGGTGCTCGCCGACCGCTTCGCCGCCGACGCCGAGCGCCGTGAGTCCGACGCCGTCGAGGTGCCCGACGGCTGGATGGGACTCGACGTCGGTCCGCGCACGGCGGCCGCCTACTCCCAGGAGATCGAAGCCGCCGGGACCGTGTTCTGGAACGGGCCGATGGGCGCGTTCGAGCTGGCGCCGTTCGCCTCCGGCACCCGCGCGGTCGCCGAGGCGGTTGCCGGCGCGCGCGGCACGACCGTCGTCGGTGGCGGGGACTCCGCGGCGGCGATCGCGTCGTTCGGGCTCGCCGATTCGGTCACCCACATGTCAACGGGCGGCGGCGCCGCCCTGGAGCTGCTGGAGGGCAAGGCTCTCCCCGGCGTGGAGGCACTCGACGATGCCCAGTGACGATCCGGCCGCACGCCGGCCCTACATCGCCGGCAACTGGAAGCTGTGGGGCACCCGCGCCGAGGCCGCCGAGTACTGCGGGCGGCTGTTGACGCTGCTGCCCGACCCCGGCCGCCGCGCCGCCGACGTCGCGCTCTGCGTGCCGTTCACGGCGCTCGACACGGCCGCCGGCGCGCTCGCCGGCGCCGATGTCGTCGTCGCCGCGCAGAACATGCACCAGGCCGAGAGCGGAGCGTTCACCGGCGAGGTGTCCGCGGCGATGCTGCTCGAGCTCGGCGTGACCGGCGTCGTGCTCGGCCACTCCGAGCGGCGCGAGCTCTTCGGCGAGACCGACCGCGCGCTGTCGGAGAAGGTTCCAGCCGCGCTCGCCGCCGGACTCCGGCCGATCCTCTGCGTCGGCGAGACCGAGTCCGAGCGCGACGCCGGCGACATGCAGCGCAAGCTGCGCCACCAGGTCCAGGAGGGGCTCGAGAACGTCGCCGACGACCGGCTCGCCGACGTCGTGATCGCCTACGAGCCGATCTGGGCGATCGGCACCGGCAAGGTCGCCACGCCCGACCAGGCCCAGGAGGCGATCTCGTTCGTGCGGGCGCTGGTCGGCGACCGGTCGGCTGCCGCGGCCGAGCGGGTGCGGGTGCTCTACGGCGGCTCGGTCAAGCCCGACAACGCCGCCGAGATCCTCGCCCAGACCGACGTCGACGGCGCGCTGGTCGGCGGTGCGAGCCTCGACCCGGAGTCGTTCGCGCGAATCGTGGCGGCGGCGGGCTGACCGTGGCCGCCCCGTCGGTCTGCCTGGTCGTGCTCGACGGCTGGGGGCTCGCGCCGCCCGGCCCCGGCAACGCGGTCTCGCTCGCCGACACGCCGGTCTTCGACGGGCTCTGGGAGCGCCACGCCCACACCGAGCTGACCGCCTGTGGCCGGGCCGTCGGCCTGCCGGACGGCCAGATGGGCAACTCCGAGGTCGGCCATCTCAACCTCGGCGCCGGCAAGATCGTCCGCCAGGACCTCACCCGCATCGACGACGCCATCGCCGACGGCGAGCTGGCCGAGAACCCCGCGCTGCGCGACGCCTGCGCCGCCGGGCGGGCGGCGGGGCGGCTGCACCTGCTCGGCCTCGTCTCCGACGGCGGCGTGCACGCCAGCATGGACCACCTGCGGGCGCTGATCGAGCTGGCGTCCGACCTCGGCGTGCCGGACATCGTGCTGCACGCCTTCACCGACGGCCGCGACACGCTGCCGCGCTCGGGCGCCGGCTATCTGGAGACCGTCGAGGGGTGGCTCGCCGCCGCCGGCGGGCGTGTCGCCTCCGTAAGCGGCCGCTACTACGCGATGGACCGCGACCGCCGCTGGGGCCGCGTCAAGCTCGCCTACGACGCGCTCGTGCACGGGACGGCCGCGCCTTTGGGCGCCGACCCCGACGACTTCGCCCGCGGCGGCCCGCGCACCAAGCCCGCGGACACCGCGGTGGCCGCCGTCCAGGCCGCCTACGACCGTGGCGAGACCGACGAGTTCGTACGCCCGACGCTGGTCGGCGCCGAGGGGCGGATCAGGCCGGGCGACGCCGTCGTCTTCTTCAACTTCCGCCCCGACCGCGCCCGCGAGCTGACGCGCGCGCTCGGCGAGGCCGACTTCGCCGAGTTCGACCGCGGCGGGGCCGGCGCGGTCTCGAGCTACACGACCCTGACCGAATACCAGGAAGGGTGGCCCTACCCCGTCGCCTTCCCGCCCGACCGGCCGCGGGCGACGCTCGCCTCGGTGCTCGCGGAGCGGGGCGTCCGCCAGCTGCACGTCGCCGAGACCGAGAAGTACCCGCACGTCACCTACTTCTTCAACGGTGGCGAGGAGCAGAGCTACGCCGGCGAGGAGCGCTGCCTGGTCGACTCCCCGCGCGACGTGCCGACCTACGACCACAAGCCGGAGATGAGCGCGGAGGCGGCCGCCGACACTTTCGTCGAGCACTGGGCGGCCGGCGGCTACGGCTTCGGGATCATCAACTTCGCCAACCCCGACATGGTCGGCCACACCGGCGTGATCCCGGCCGCGGTGGCGGCGATCGAGACCGTCGACGCCCAGCTCGGGCGGGTCGTCGAGGCGGTCGAGGCGACCGGGGGAGTGCTGGTGGTGACCGCCGACCACGGCAACGCCGACCACATGCTCGAGCCCGACGGCAGCCCGAACACCGCCCACTCGCTCAATCCGGTGCCGCTGGTCGTCACCGCCGCAGGCGCCGGCCCGCTACGCGACGGCGGCATCCTCGCCGACGTCGCCCCGACGGTGCTCGACCTGCTCGGCGTCGACCAGCCGGACGAGATGACCGGCGAGAGCCTGCTCCCGGCCGGCGCCTGAGCCCAGCGGAGCCTTGATGGGGCCCCACGCCCACGAACTCTCCCCTCGGCCTGCGCGGCCGTTCGAGATCGAGGCCCGCGACGGGTCCGCCCGAGCGGGCGTCCTGCGTTGCGCCCACGGCGAGGTCCGCACGCCGGCGTTCGTGCCGCTGGCCTCCAACGCCTCGGTCCGCGGCCTGTTGCCCGACGAGGTCGCCGGCCTCGGCTACGACATGGTGCTCGGCAACACCTTCCACCTGTTCATCACCCCCGGCCACGAGTACGTGCGCGAGCTCGGCGGGCTGCACCGGTTCATGGGCTGGGACGGGCCGATCGTCACCGACTCCGGCGGCTTCCAGGTCTTCTCGATGGGCCACGGCTCGGTCGCCGACGAGATCAAGGGCCGCCGCGACGGCCGCAAGAGCATGGTTCACGAGATCTCCGAGGACGGCGTGCGCTTCCAGTCCTACATCGACGGCTCGGAGCGGTTCATGGGGCCGGAGACCTCGATGGAGGTCCAGGCCGCGCTTGGCTCCGACATCGCGCTCGCCTTCGACGAGTGCACGCCGTTTCACTCCGACCGCACCTACACGCTGCGCTCGATGGAGCGGACCCACCGCTGGCTCGACCGCTGCTCGGCTTGGCAGCGCGAGCACGCGCCGGACTGGCAGCTGCTCTACGGGATCGTCCAGGGCGGCGTCCACGAGGATCTGCGCGCCGAGTCGGCCGCCTACGTCGCCGCCGCCGACGTCGACGGGATCGCGATCGGCGGCTCGCTCGGCCAGGACAAGGACCAGATGCGCGAGGTGCTGGGTTGGTCGCTGGTCGGCCTGCCCGACGGCCCGCCACGCCACCTGCTCGGGATCGGCGACGTGGACGACATCCTCGACGCGGTCGCCGCCGGCATCGACACCTTCGACTGCGCGACCCCGACGCGGCTGGCCCGCCACGGCACCGCGCTGGTGCCGGATCCGCAGCGCCGCTGGCGGCTCGACCTCACCAAGGCGTCCAGCGCCGGCGTCGACGAGCCGATCGCCGACGGCTGCCCCTGCGCGGCCTGCGCCGACGGCTTCACGCGCGGCTACCTGCACTACCTCGCCCGCCACAAGGAGCTGACCGGCTCGCGGCTGATCGCCCTGCACAACCTCACCTTCATGGCCGAGCTGATGCGCGGCCTGCGCGCCGCCGTCGCGGCCGGCGAGCTGGCCGCCTACTCGCAGCGGGTCC
>Ga0307505_10000622_pt1 | contig 37425 bp, 33 predicted proteins | sample 23_S_MG_FD_202183 | JGI IMG/M metagenome (GOLD analysis project Ga0307505, IMG submission 202183) | Soil microbial communities from Populus trichocarpa stands in riparian zone in the Pacific Northwest, United States - 23_S | ecosystem: Environmental > Terrestrial > Soil > Riparian zone > Trees...
GGGCGCATGAGAATTCTCGGCTCTCGGCTCTCGGCTCTCGGCTCTCGGCTCTCGGCTCTCGGCTCTCGGCTCTCGGCTCTCGGCTCTCGGCAGATATAGCACTCACAGCCGAGAGCTCAAAGCCGAGAGCCTGCCGTTACACCTCTTGAGGCTCCTCGTCGATCCGCTCGGCGCGCAGGATCGTGTGTCGCACCAGCCACACCACTCCCGCGAGGACCAACGCCCATGCGAGCACGATGAGCCCTCGCGTCCAGAGTGCGCTCCACATCATCGGCATCCAGTCGCCGAATTCGGCGCGCGCAGTGCCGGTGGGCTCACGCTTGAGGGCGATGAGCGCGACGCTCGTGAGCGCCTCGGCGGCCACCTCCACGAGGACGAACAACGGCGCGCGCCACAGCCACCGCTGCAGCGGAAAATTGGCCAGGTGCAGGGTCGCCATCGCGCACAGGAGCACGACCCCGCCGGCAACCGCCACCACGAAGGCCCAGCTCCCCGCGCTCTGCGTCATCACCACCGCGCGGTAGAGGCGCAACACCACCCCGGTGAGCAGCGCCATCTCCACGAGGTTCAGCGAGAACCGGCGCATTACCGTCGGCTCCTCGAAGTGCCACTGGACCGTGTGCTTCGGGAAGAACGAGCTCATGGGTCGGGGCCTCATGAAAGCCTGATGCTGTAGTCAACGGGCCAGAGCGTCCGGGCGCAATGCCGACTGGGCGCCTGGCGCTCGGCCCGGAGTGACAACCATCACAGACCCTGGCCCCTGGCCCCTGTCCCCGGCCCCTGGCTAGCGGATCCAGTCCCCGATGCGCGCCCACCGGATGTCGGTGATGAAGGGCAGTGGACGGTCGCTGTCGTCGGCGTTGTACGAGTAGTACACGAACATCGGGCGGCCTCGCACGTTGCCCCGCGGCACGATGCCCCAGTACCGGCTGTCCTTCGACGCGTACCGGTTGTCGCCCATCATGAAGTAGTGGCCGGCCGGGATGAGGAGCGGACCCCAGTGGTCGAGCGTCGGCGTGCGCGGCGGCGGGCCGAAGCGCGAGCCGGTGAGCTCGATGCGGCGCTGCCACTCCATGAGCGGCGAGGTCTCGTTGGGATCGCCCTTCGCGTTCTGCGCCGCGGCGTAGCCCTGGCGCTGCGGCAGGCCGTTCACGTGGAGCAGGCCTTCGCGCATGGACAGCGTGTCGCCCGGCATGCCCACGAGGCGCTTCACGAGCGTCGGCGTGGGATCCTCGCCCGCGGCGGCCATGTCACTCTGGTAGGGTGACACGAACACGACGACGTCACCTCGCTGCGGCTCGTCGTAGCCGGGCAGGCTGTGCCGCGTGAACGGCACGTGCGGCCCATACACCAGCTTGTTGACGAAGAGCCAGTCGCCGACGAGCAGCGACGGGATCATGCTGCCCGAGGGGATGCGGAACGCCTCGAAGAGCAGCGTCTTGATCACCAGGTAGATCAGGACGGCGCCGCCGAGCGACTTGAGGTTGTCCCAGGCGCGCTTGCCAAGCGGCGAGCGCGCCTTCGATGTCCCGCGCGCCTGCGCGACGACGTTCTCCTTCGCTGCGGTCTGACGTTTCTTGGCCACTCAGGGCTCTCGGCTTTGGGCTGTGGGCTCTCGGCGTGCCATCGGACGCTCAGAGCCGAGAGCCGAAAGCCATCGCAGGGAAATTACAAAGGGCGCCCTGCCGGAGCGGAGCGCCCTGTGCAACGAACGAGCAGGTCTACTTCAGGTGCTTGTTGACGAGCTTCGTCATCTCGAACATCGAGACCTTGCCCTTGCCGCCGAAGACCGCCCGGAGGTTGTCGTCAGCGTTGATCATGCGGCGCTCCTTGGCGTCCTGGAGCCCTCTCCGCTTGATGTAGCCCCAGAGCTTCTTCGTGACTTCGGTGCGGGGCAGCGGGCTGCTCCCGACGACTGCCGAGAGCTGCGCGCTCGGCTGCATCGGCTTCATGAAGGCCGCATTCGGCTTGCGCTTCGCGCCACTCTTCTTGGCCTTCTTGGCCGACTTCTTCGCTGTCTTCCGCCCACCCTTCTTCGCACCGCCCTTCTTCTTCTTCGTCGCCATTGTGCACTCTCTCCTGGAGTTGGTGAGCGGAGCGATTTCCCCTATGGAAACACGGGTCGAGTGGCTCCGCCGCGCGAATGATAAAATCCCCCTAGCAGAGCGCAATAGGCAATATGAGAGGGGCCTACCCTGTTTTCTCCTCTGAGAAACGGCGCAGCAGCGCGATCATCCGCAGGTCGTACGGGTCCGCGGAGGGATCGTCGTCGGCGATGTCGTTGATCTCCTGCGGCGTTTCGAGGATCAGCGGGATCCCCTGCGCGCGACGATCCTGCAGGAGCCAGCGAAAGGGTTCCTCGCCGATGTGCCCGTCTCCCAGCAGCTTGTGCCGGTCGCGGTTCGAGCCGAGTGCGCCTTCGCTGTCGTTGAGGTGAAAGAATCCCGGCGCCTCTCCTGCCGCCGCCTCGAAGAGGTCGAGGGTGCGGGTGAGGTCCTCCCGCGACCGGGCGATGTCATAGCCGGACGCGAACAGGTGGCAGGTATCCAGCCCGTACCCGGTGCGTCGGCGCAGCGCCTTCGGCACCTTCGCGAGGATGAGCCCCACCTCCTCCGCCGTCCGCGCCATGGTGTTTCCGGCACCGGCCGTGTTCTCCACGAGCAGGCGGGTCGGGGTCTGCGGCACCTTCTCGAGCGCGTGGACGATCGCGGCGGCGATCCGCTCCGCCGCCGCCTCCCGGTTCCCATCGGTGGCGGCCCCGGGATGAAAGCACACCGTCCCGATGCCAAGGGCCGTGCATCGCTCCAGCTCCTTGGCCAGCCCGTCGCGGGCGCGGCCCCACTTGTCCGCGTCCGGCGTCGCGACGTTCAGGACGTACGCACCGTGCGACACGACGCGCGCCGGATCGATTCCCTTCTCGCGGCACGCCACCCGAAAGCGCTCGACCCGCTCCGGCTTGATGCTGTTCCGGTCGCCATAGTACTGCGGTATGGTCGTGAACAGCTGCAGGGTGGAGAATCCGGCGTTCGCCGCCCGTCGCACCGCCATGTCTATCCCGCCGTTGGGCACCGGATGCGTGCCGAACCAGTGGGTCACGACGGCTCGCGCAGGTCGATCATCTTCGCGTCGCCCGCGTAGGGCACCGACTTCGGGTTGCGGAGCTCGGAGACTCGCCGGAGCAACACGGCGATCCGCCGCGCCTCCTCGATGATCGCTCGCAGGTCCTCGGCCTGCTTCCCCGTGCCACCGGTCTCGAGGAGCGCCAGCTCCGCCGTGCCCAGCAGCGCGGCGAGCGGATTGTTGATCTCGTGCTGGAGCGCGACCATCGCCTCACCAATGCCCGCGAGGTACCGCGCGCTGCGCAGCTCCTCCTCGGCGGCGCGCCGCGCGGCGTTGTCGGCCATGCGCCGCTCGGCGATCCGCAGGCGCGCCACGAGCCGCTGCCCGCTCGTGGGCTTGGTGACGTAGTCGTCGGCGCCCGCCTCCAGCACCGACTCGAGGTCGGCGGCGCGGTCGCGCCCCGTGACGACCACGATGAAGGTCTCGCGCTCCGGTTCGGTGGCGCGGATGCGGCGGCACAGCTCGAGGCCATCGAGCCCGGGCATCTCGATGTCCAGGACCACCAGCGGGTGGCGATGCTCCTCCCACAGCCGCCACGCGGTGTCCCCGTCCGTCGCCGTGTCGTATTCGCGTCCCAGCCCCGACACCGCGTGCTCCACCAGCAGCACGATCGTCGGGTCGTCGTCCGCGACCAGCACGCGCGGCGTGGCGGCACGCGCCTCAGTCACGGAGGGTCCCGACCCGCGCGAGTCCCACCGGGTCGGCGCCGCCCGCCGCGCGCATCCACGCCACCGCGATGCGTCCCTCGCCCAGGGCGACGCGCGGCGAGCGGGCACCGCCCCCGGAGAGCGAAACAGTCTGGCGGTGCTGGAACATGTGCGCCATGGTGTTGGAGTACGCGAGCCCGATCTGGTCCTGGGCGCTGTTCGGATCCTCGAAGGCGATCGCGACGATGTTGCCGCGCGCCGCGATGTCCGCGGCGCCAATGCGCTCACCGTACACGATGGCGACCGGGGAGTGGAACAGGACGCCACGATCCATGCTGTGCGACGCGAATATACCCGGCCCTTCGCGCGCCGCCATCGCGTACACGACATGGACGTGCCCGCCCCAGGCATCGATGGCCGGCGCCGGCCGGCGACAACCGCTCCGCCCCGCGTCCACCGTGTCCACCCGCACCGCCGGCTCCCACGTGGCGCCGTCCGCCGATCGCGCCACCACGATCTCGGCCGTGCTGTCCGGGAGCGCCGACCACCACACGGCGTACCACTCGCCGGTCGTGTCGCGCGCCATGCGAACGCTGGCGCGGCATTGCCCCGCGGCGGCCGGCGCGGCGGGCGACGAGTCGGGTACGAGCCGCGCGACACCATCGCCCGACAGTGCGAGCCGGTCGCCGCTGCCGATCGCGCGCTCCAGCGTGGCCGGCTCCCCCCAGGTGATGATCGGGTCCCCGCACGCTCCGAGCGCCGCGGACGCAAGCGCGCACAGGAAGATTCTGCTGTTCAGCACGCCCTGAGCTTAGCAGGAGCAGTGCTCCGGATGGAGTATCTTTCCGGCGCTGCCCGACTCGCTCCGCTATCCGCCACTCGCAGGGGATTTTCGATGTCCGCACCAGCCAAGCCGCGCGCCGGCACGAGCGCGCTCTCCTCGCAGACTTCTTCTTCGAACGCGGCGGGCGCAGCCAGCCCGCTTCCCGGCCAGCTCTCGGCGTTCACCGGCGTGCGCCGTGTTCCCGAGCCGGTGAACGAGCCGATCAAGGGGTACGCGGCCGGCTCCCCCGAGCGCGCGGACCTCAAGGCGCGCCTCAAGACCATGGCCGGCGAGCGGGTGGACATCCCCATCGTCATCGGCGGAAAGAAGATCCGCACCGGCAACACCGTGCCGAGCGTGATGCCGCACGCGCACCAGCATGCGCTCGGTGACTGGCACAAGGCGTCTCGCGAGCACGTCACCCAGGCGATCGACGCCGCCCTCGCGGCGCGCCGCGAGTGGGCGAACTGGGCCTGGGAGGACCGCGCCGCGGTGTTCCTGAAGGCCGCCGAGCTCCTCGCGACGTCGTGGCGCTCGACGCTCAACGCCGCGACCATGCTTGGCCAGTCGAAGACGGTCTTCCAGGCGGAGATCGACGCGGCGTGCGAGCTCATCGACTTCCTCCGCTTCAACGCGGCGTACGCGCAGGAGCTCTACTCCGAGCAGCCCATCTCCGGGCCCGGCATGTGGAACCAGCTCGACTATCGCGCGCTCGAGGGATTCGTGTACGCGGTCACGCCCTTCAACTTCACGGCGATCGGCGGCAACCTGCCAACCGCGCCCGCGCTCCTCGGCAACACGGTCGTCTGGAAGCCGGCCTCCTCGGCCATGCTGTCCGCGCACTACGTGCTGGAGCTGCTCGAGGCGGCGGGGCTGCCGCCCGGCGTCATCAACTTCGTGCCTGGCGACGCGGCGGAGATCTCCGAGGTGTGCCTCTCCCATCCCGATCTCGCGGGCGTGCACTTCACCGGAAGCACGGGCGTGTTCAACAGCATGTGGAAGACGATCGGCGCGAACATGTCGCGCTACCGGAGCTACCCTCGCATCGTCGGCGAGACGGGCGGGAAGGACTTCATCATCGCGCACCCGTCGGCCGACCCGCAGGCCGTGGCGGTCGCGATCGCGCGTGGCGGGTTCGAGTACCAGGGACAGAAGTGCTCGGCCGCGAGCCGGGTGTACGTCCCGCGATCGCTCTGGAAGCAGGTGAAGGACTCCACCGTCGCCATGATGAAGGACATTCGCCAGGGTGACGTGCGGGACTTCCGGAACTTCGTGAGCGCGGTGATCGACCGGAAATCGTTCGACAAGATCTCGGGGTACATCGACGACGCCCGGCAGAATGCGACGATCGTCGCCGGCGGAACGGTGAGCGACAAGGACGGCTATTTCATCGCGCCGACGCTCATCGAGACCGACCAGCCGGCGTACCGGCTGCTCTGCGAGGAGATCTTCGGCCCCGTCGTCACGGCGTATGTCTACGACGATGCGAAGTGGGCCGAGACGATGCAGCTGGTGGACCGGACCTCACCGTACGCCCTCACCGGCGCGGTGTTCGCCAACGACCGCCGCGCGCTGCGCGAGGCCACCCTCGCCCTGCGGAACGCGGCCGGCAACTTCTACCTCAATGACAAGCCCACGGGCGCGGTGGTGGGCCAGCAGCCGTTCGGGGGCGCGCGGGGGTCGGGAACCAACGACAAGGCGGGCTCGAAGCTCAACCTCGTGCGCTGGGTGAGCGCCCGCACGATCAAGGAAACCTTCGCCCCGCCGCTCGACTACAGGTATCCGTTCATGGCCGAGGAGTAGCGCGCGGCTGCATCGTTTCGGGGCGTTTCGCGGAGAAGTCAGGCGGAGTTGCGGTGATGGCACTCGCCGTGCGTTTACGACTGTTCAAGGAGACGCACAACGAGATGAGAAGCTTTCGCGATCCGAGCAACGTCGAATGGACGGTTTTCGAGGTCCGGCGCCAGGTCGGCCGGGCTGATGCCGTCGTGCCGTCCACACTTGTGTCGGGCTGGCTCTGCTTCGAGAGCAACACCTCGAAGCGGCGGTTGCTGAAGTATCCCGAGCGGTGGCGCGAGGTTCCTGACGTGGAGCTGACGCGCCTGCTGAATGAGGCGAAGCCCGCGCCGCGCACATCGCTGAGCCTCGCCGACGGCGCCGAAGGCGACTCGGCCTCGCCCGGCGCCTAGGACCGCTCTGGCGATTCCACGGGGGAAGCGTCTTCTTTCCCCCGCATGCAGGGCTTCCCGTACTACACGGCCGACGTGTTCACCTCGGTCCGCTTCGGGGGAAACCAGCTCGCCGTCTTCCCGGACGCGTCTGGTATTCCCGAGCACCAGATGCAGGCCATCGCCCGGGAGTTCAACTTCTCGGAAACGACCTTCGTGCTCCCGCCTTCGGATCCACGCAACACGAGGCGGGTGAGGATCTTCACGCCCGGCGCCGAGCTTCCGTTCGCCGGGCACCCCACGGTCGGCACGGCGTTCGTGCTCGCCACGATCGGCGCCATCACAGTCACGGAGGAGACGCGGATCGTCTTCGAGGAGGGCGTGGGGCCGGTGCCGGTTGTGGTGCGGGCGCCGGGCGGCGTGCCCGGGTTCGCCCAGCTGCAGGTGGCACAGCTGCCACAGCACGGGCCGCCGGCGCCGGCCGCGGCCGAGCTGGCCCGAGCACTGAGCCTCGATCCAGGCGCCGTCCTCGATGGCCCCACCGGCCCCGAAGCCGTGTCGTGCGGTGTGCCTTTCCTCTTCGTGCCTCTGAGGGACCGTGCAGCCCTGGGCCGCGCCCGGGTGCGACTCGAAGAGTTCGATGCCCTGCTCAGCTCCTACGTGACGCAGAAGGTGTTCGTCTTCTGCGCCGAACCTGAGCGTCCGGGCTCCACACACCGTGCCCGCATGTTCGCGCCGGGAATCGGTGTTCCCGAAGACCCTGCCACCGGAAGCGCATGCGCGGCGTTCGGCGGCTATCTCGCCCGACGCGACAAGCGTCGCGAGGGAACGCTACGCTGGATTGTCGAGCAGGGATTCGAGATGGGGCGTCCCAGCATCCTCGAGGTGGAAGCGGACAAGTCGGCGGGAACGATCACCGCGGTGCGCGTCGGCGGGAACTCGGTGCTGGTCTCACGCGGGGAGTTCTTTCTCTAGCCACTTGGCGTTCCCTGCGTCTCTGCGCCTCTCGGTTTTGGTCTCTAGCTGCTAGTGGCTTATTACTGGCACCAGTATGACCGATTGCTGTCACGGATTCTGCACCTGCGGGAGGTCGGAAAGGTGCTCCTGTATGATCACCCACTTTCCGCCCCGCATCTGGAAAGCGGCCGTCATCGCCCCCCCGAGCACGTGCGGCTCGTTGCGCGGATTCCGGTGCGGGATGTGGTAGGTGGCTGTGACCACCGCGGCATCGCGGGCCAGCACATCAATATGAAAGCTGTCCCACACCCAGCTCGGGTCCCGCATGTTCACCCCCACGTACTCCCAGAAGTACCGAATCCCGCTCACGAGCGAGTCGCGATGCAAGAGCACCCGGCCGCCGTTCGCCGACACGACGTGCCCCGTATCGGGGTAGAGCGCCAGCATCCGCTCCGCGACTCCGGGCCGTGACAGGTCGTAGGCCGCCCTGAGCGTCTCCTCCACCTCGGCCCGAACGTTCTCGCGCTCGTTCTCCGTGAGCACCGGCGCCGCGCATGCGGCCACCAGGGAGAGCACCAGCAGGGATGCGCGCATGGGATGAAGGAAACAGGGTTCAGTCTCGGAAGCGAGACAGTGGTGTCCCGCCCGGTGGACGATGGATCGGATAAAGCCCCGCTGCATGGGGTTTGAGAGCGGACCGTTGGGTGCATTTGTGCCAGCCGCAGACCATCCCGATTCCTGCCGGTTGGACGGCAAGGAGACATCATGCGCACCGCCATCAAGGTCACTCTCGCCTCCCTCTCGCTGATCGGTATCGCTGGCGCCATCGCCGCCTGTTCCGACGCGGCCGCGTCGGATACCGCGAAGGATGCCGACCTCACGCGCGACCTGGAGCTCGCATCCGCGGCCACCATGGCGCTCGCGGGACGCGGCGTGGATTCCGCGAACCTCTCGTCGCTCGAGACGACGCCCCGTTCGGCCCAGAAGGCGGCAAGCGTCGTGAAGCCCGGCGCAGGGACGAAGGCGCTGCGATCCACGACGCCTACGGTTCGGGCAACGCCTGCTCCGGAGCCCGCCGCAGCGCAGGGCGATGGGGAGTCGCTCGCCGAGGAAGCCACGGTCGCCGAGTCAGGACCGGTGGCGGTGCTGCCTCTTCCGGCCCCCGTTGCAGGTCCCGCGAGTGCAGGCGATTACGGATCGGGCGGCGGCATCGTGATCGGGGGCGGCAGTGGGCGCGGCGGCTCGGGTGTCGGCGTCGTGATCCGTGGCGGTGGCGTGGATGGCGACAACTGCGAGTTGCACCGGCGTCCGCGCGGTGGCACCCGGAGCCCGGTCTATGTGCCGGCGACCCGGAGCCCGACCTATATCCCGGCGACAGTCATCCCGGCTCCAACGCCATCGCCCTCCCGCGGCACCGTCGGCGTCGGCTCGCGGAATCCGGGCCGCGATGAACGACCGCAGTCGGTGAGCTCGTCGCCGCGCGAGCCGAGGGAACGGGTGGATGCACGCGGGGCGCGTCGAGGCCTGTAAGAGCTCCGGTCCCGTCGGAAGAAGCTGGGGGAGTGAGAGGGTCAGGATCGCGGTTCGGGATCCTGGCCCTTTGCGCGTCAGGGCTGTCGCCCCATGCCGTCCGCCTGCACGTCCCGCGCAGTGTCGCGCACGAGCTGAAGCACCGCCCGCACGTCGTCCGACGTCGTGCGATAGCCGGGAATGCACAGCCGCAGCGAAAGCGCGCCGTGCAGCCGCGTGGACGACATGAGCACGAAGCCGGTGCGGTTCACCCGCCGGTTGACTTCGTCGTTCAGCGCATCGAGCGCGGCGGGATCGTCCACGCCGGGAGGATGCACCCTGAAGCACACGATCCCGAACTGCGCGCGGGTGAGCACCTCCAGCCCGGCCGCGCCACGCACCACCTGCTCCGCTTCCTCGGCGAGTGACATCGCGCGGTCCTGCTCCGCCGCGATCGCGGCCGTCCCGAAATACGTCACGGAGAACCAGACCTTGAGCGCGCGCGAGTAGCGCGTGAGCTGCTCGCCGTAGTCGGAGAAGTTCACTTCCGCGTCGCCGGCCTGCACGTCGCGGAGATACTCGGGGTGCACGCTGAAGGCCGCGGCGAGGGCGGCCGGATCGCGCGCCAGCAGGCAACCGCACTCGAACGGGACGTACAACCACTTGTGCGGATCGAGCGTGAGCGTGTCCGACCGCCCGATCCCGTCGAGCAGCGCGCGGCCGCGTTCCGTGAGCACGCCGAACCCGGCATAGGCCGCGTCGGTGTGAAGCCAGAGCTTCAGCTCCGCTGCCAGGTCGGCGATCTCGTGCAGGGGATCCACCGCGCCGGTATTGGTGGCGCCGGCCGTGGAGCAGACGATGAAGGGCAGCTTCCCTGCCCGCACGTCGGCGGCGACGGCGGCGCGCAGCGCCGCGGGCTGCATGCGGAAGGCCGCATCCGTGGGCACGGGACGAATGTTCTCGCGCGGAACGCCCGCGATCCACGCGGCCTTCGTGAACGACGAGTGGGCCTGGTCGGAGCAGTACGCGGTCAACCGGCCGATGTCGGCGGCATTGCCCCGCAGCGCCGCGTGACGCGCCGCGACCACCGCGGTGACCGTTGCCGCCGATCCACCGCTCGTGAGCAGCCCGCTCGCTCCCTCGGGCATCATCATCCACCGGCGGAACCACTCCAGCACCGTGAGCTCGACTTCATTGGGCGCGGCGGCCACGGACCAGACGCCGGCGAAGAAGTTGAAACCTGTCGCGAGCCAGTCGCCCATCACGGCCGGGAAGGTGGGGCAGCTCGGGATGTAGCCAAGGAACCGCGGATGGGGCTCGCGCGCGTGATGGGGCGCAATCCGCTCCGAGAAGGCGCGGAGCACGTCCTCGAACGGCGCTCCGTGCTCGGGCGGCGCCGCCTGCAGCAGGACGCGGGCGCCGGAGCGATCCAGCGTGGCGTAGGCCGGCTGATCGCGGAGCGACGCGAGGTGTGCGGCCACGGTGTCCGCCACCTGGCGACCCATGCGCTGCATCGTATCGTGGTCGAGCTCCAGCGGACGGGGCGCCACGGGGCCGGCCGCTGGTCGGTCAGTCACGGTCAGCGCTTCGAGGCGCCCTTGCCTTTCGTCTTGCCTCCGGCCGCCTTCTTCGCCTTCGCGGGTGCGGCCTTCTTCGCCGCCGCCTTCGCAACCGGCTTCGCCTTTTCGACGCGCGCGGGAGCGGCAGCAACAGGCTTCGGGACCGGGGCCGGTGGCGCGAGCGGCGGCCGCATGGGCGGACGCGCGCTCGACGACGTCTTGAGCGGCGGCAGCGGGTGCTTGCGCGGCCGTCCGCTCTTCCGGGCCGCCTGACCTTCGGCCATCAGCTTGTCGAACGCCGCCTTGGCCTCCGCGAGCAGTCGCGCGTGCTGCGAGTTGCGCGAGGTGAGCGAGCGTTCCTTCTCGGCGCGGAACACGTCTTCGGGCTTGTGCTTCATGTGGATAGGCTCTCTGCGGATTGGCTCTCGGTGCCCGGACAAGTTTATCTCAGCCGAACCGCGACAGGGAGAAGGGCGCGACGTCCAGCCACGTCCGGTCGTGCAGCGAGAGCTGGGCCGCGACCTCGCCGATCGCCGGCGCGAACTTGAACCCGTGCCCCGAGCATGGACTCACCAGGAGCACGCGGCCGCCGGATACCCAGTCGATGAGGAAGTGGCGGTCCGGAGTGTTCGTGTACAGGCACACGCGCGATTCGGCAACGCTGGCGGCCGCGCCCGGCATGACGCGCTCCAGAAGCTCGCCCGCTGCCGCATCCTCGGCGTCGGTCACGGTCCGGCTCACCGACTCCGGGGTCGTGACCGACCCCGCATGGTGCATCCCGCACTTCACCCCGGGACCCTGGAGCGGGAAGGTCGCGAAGACTTCGCCGTCGTCGGTCATCTCCCAGAGCGCAATCGGCGTTGCGTCGGGTAACCAGCGCGGGTCCGCAGGCTGGGCCGGCCGGAACCAGTGCGAGAGCTGGCGCTCGACCACCAGCGGCAGCTTGCGGCCGACAGAGGCCTCGAGCTCGGAAAGCCAGGGGCCGGCGGTGACGACCACGCGAGCAACCGAGCAGCTGCCACGAGTGGTCTCGAGTCGGATTCCCTGACCGTCGAGGCGCCATCCCAGGACGCGCTCGTCGGTGTGGAGGGCCGCGCCCGCCGTGACCGCTCCGTGAAGCATGGCGGTCACGCAGCGCTCGGGAAACAGCATTCCCGCCCTGTGCTCGAGCAGGCCGACCCACTCTGGCGCCGGGCGGAAAGCCGGGAAGCGCTCGCGGATGGCGGCCGCGTCCAGCAGGTCGTGCGGGATTTCATGGCGCGTGGCGCTTTCGAGCGCGCCCCTCACGAGAACGCCGTCCGGGGAGCCGGCCATGAGCCCCCCTGTCATATGAAGCAGGCGGGCACTGCCTTCCGCCTCGATTTCCCCCCACAGCTCGTACGCCCTGCGCACCAGCGGGACATAGAGCGGATGCTCGTAGTACGCCTCCCGGATGATGCGAGTGTGCCCGTGGGTGGAGCCGAGGGCATGGGGCGGTGTGAAACGGTCGAACCCGACCACCCGGGCACCTGCCCTGGCGAGGGCCCGGGCGGTTGCGCTGCCCATTGCCCCCAGTCCGACGACGCCAATGTCGAAATCCATAGGATGTGATGTTGGCTTTCCGGGGCCGGTAACGGGAAGTCGTGGGTTCTAAGCGGCTTCGGCCCTGAGTTTGCTTGTAGCCCCGGCGCAGTCGTGGTTGCAATCCTGGGTGCGTTTCGGGCGGCCGACCGAAGCGACCCCAACCGTGCCTACGGCTCGTTGGTGAGAAAACTCACAGCGGAGCCAGCGGCACGGGGGATGCCTAACACGACAGCGATACCGCGACACATCCGTCGCGGCGTGCAACGCACCAGGAGGAGAAATTTGTATGCGCGTTCGTAACATCACCACCTGCGCGCTGGGCCTCGCCGCGGCGCTTACGCTTGCCAGCGAGATGTCGGCGCAGTCGCAGGACACCACCCGCCTTCGGACCCGGTCCGACACGCGGATCAACGTCTCGAAGGGCGAAGTCGCCCGCGCGGACACGGTTTACATCACCCGCTACGACACGGTTCGTGTCGCCAACACGATCGTTCGCGTGGACACGGTGACGGTAGCCACCCCGCAGCCGGTCATGCCGGTCAAGGTCACGGGCCCGATGTACTGGGGCGTGTACGCCGGAACGACGCAGCCTTGGGGCAACGTCGATCGTCTCTACACCAACGGCTTCCACGCCGGTGGACTGCTGGGTTGGGAGCCGCAGCACGGGTTCCTCGGCCTCCGTCTCGACGGCGGCATGAGCCAGATCAACCGTGAGCAGGGTCGTCTGACCGCGCTCGTCGGCACTGGCACCCCGCTCATGCTGCACCTGGCGGGCGACCTGAAGGTGAAGCCGCTGAACTTCGGTGGCTGGGCGCTCTACGGCATCGGTGGCCTGAACTACAACCGTTACAAGAGAATCGCGACGGTTGCATCGCCGAGCAACGCGACGCATTGCGGCGCGCAGTTCGACGGTCAGGGCGGCTGCTACATCGCCGCCGAGGATACCCGCTGGAGCGACAAGTTCGGCTTCAACTTCGGCACGGGCCTGGACTTCCACATCGGCAGCCAGGACATGTTCCTCGAAGCCCGCTGGATGGCCATGCAGACCGACGGCGCCCGTACCTGGACGCTTCCGATCTCGCTCGGCGTCCGCTACTTCTAAGCGAACGTCAGCACTGCAGTCGAGCTCGCCGGTCGGGGAAACCCGGCCGGCGAGCTCTGCTTTGCAGGGGAAATCAGCGGACGTCGGGCAAGCGACGCACGATGGCCTTAAGTCGCCGACTCTCACGGTGTTTCGCGCGTCGCCTAGCATTGCTGCATCGAACTTGCTAAACACATGAGGGTAGGAACTCATCCAAGGTGAAGCAGCGATGGCAGTAGCGATGTTTGAACACGGCTGGAAGAAGACACTCGCGGTGACCGGCGCGGCATACGCGGCCCTGATGGCGCTGCCGGGCGCGTTGCTCGCGCAGGCGCAGCGGATGAGCAACGACTGGCTGCAGCTCACGCCGGCGGACCCGAGAGCCCCGATCAGCCCGGACGCGCGGACAGGGGTCGTTACGGCGGACGCGGAGAGCACCACCGTGTCGATCGAGCGGCGGGCTCCGTACCGCTCGCGCTCGGACAGCGTCGCCGGCACCACGGCGTACGAGGCCTCGAAGCGCGACCGGAACCTTCGGATTTCCGTATCCCTCGAGGAACGGAAGCTGTGGGTCATCGCGGGGCAGGACACCATCCGCGAGGCGCCGATCGCGGTGGGGTCGGGTGAGAAACTCTCCTTTGGCGATCGCGCCTGGCAGTTCGACACGCCGCGCGGCATCCGCACGATCCGCGGGAAGGATGAGGATCCGAAGTGGATCCCGCCGGATTGGCACTACGTCGAGACGGCCAAGGAGTATGGCCTGAAGCTCGCGCGCCTTTCGATCTCGAAGCCCTACCCCATCAGCGGCGGACGCAAGATCGCGTTCCGCAACGGTGAGGCGGGCGTCATCCACCCGGATTCCGGGTTCATGTTCCTCCCGGTGGAGGAGGAGATCGTGTTCGACAACACGCTCTTCATCCCGCCGGTCGAGTCGCAGAACCGGAAGATCCAGGGAGCGCTGGGCAAGTACAAGCTGGACACGGGCACCGGAATCCTGCTGCACGGAACACCGTTCAAGAGCTCGATCGGCCAGGCCGCCACGCACGGTTGCCTTCGCCTGCTCGACGAGGATATCGAGTGGCTGTACTCCTACGTGCCCGTCGGGACGAAGGTCTACATCTACTAGCCCAGGGTTCGGGGGCCAGAGTTCAGGGGTCAGGGAGAAATTCCTGACCCTTCGTTTTCCCTGTTCCCTCACCCCTGCTCCCTGATCCCTGCCGGCTCACGATCATCGTCCCCTGCATCGCCGCAACGAGCTTCTCTTCACCCTCACGCATCGCGAACACGTCGGCGCGGGTGATGACGATGGTCTTGCCCGCGCGAAGCACGGTCCCGCGCGCCTCGATCGCCTCACCCACTGCGGGAGCGAGCATGTTCACCTTGAACTCCACGGACAGGACGTCCGCATCGGCGGGCATCGTCGTGAGCGCCGCATAGCCGCAGGCGCTGTCCGCCAGCGTCGCGATGGCGCCGGCGTGCAGGAAACCGTTCTGCTGCGTCAGGTCGGCACGGAATGGCAGTCGCAGCACCACGCTGCCTTCGGCGACTGAGACCACCGAGGCGCCGAGCGTCGCCATCAGGCGTTGGCGAGCGAAGCTTTTCCTGACGCGCGACTCGAGGTCCATGTCGTGGTTAGGGAGCTGGTGGCTGTAGGGTGGCGACTGTCCACTATCCAGCCGCTGCCCAAAATTGGAAGGCGGCTAGACCTGTGAGCTGAAGGGCAGCGAGGCGATGTAATCCTCCATGTAGTTCCAATCGGGCTTGCCAGCCTTGTCTACTGGGAGCCGAATCGTGGATGCATTCATGCGGTCTAATCCCCACTTCCTACCGTAGCCGAATTTTGGCTTCTCAAGCCGAATGAGGGTGCAGAGAAAAAGGCCGATCTTCGGAGTGAGGACAAACTTGGGATGGAACACGTGGACGTCCTCGGTCGAGCAAAACGGGCGAGGCTGATAGAATGCCTCTCCCACCGACCCGTTGCGATTCACGCCGATGACATTGCCCGGGTGACACGGCGCCATTTCCGTAACACCCGACCAACCGTTGTTGCGATCGGACGACGTCACGAACGGCGTATCTCCGGCGCCAGTCAGATCCTTCGCCCTAGGCCCTCGCCCGCGCTCGATGTCAAAAAGCGTATCGTAGCGAAACGAGCGCCAGCCACTGACCGACAACGGCTGATGCGGAGTAGAGATTGCCGGCGCGTTGGCGCCGAGAAACTGATCCGGATCAGCACTCGCTATCCATTGCGGCAAGTCCGATAGCGCCGGGAGTTGAATGTCGCCAATCGATCGATTGGCTTGCCTACCCCAGCTATAGCGATACCTATTCTCAGCGATTGCTGCGCAGTAATACAGCAATTGGCTCTTCTTCATCTGCCTCTTCGGTCGCAGGCAGGCGATATGGTAGCCTGTGTAGAAAGGCCTGTCCTGAATGAAAGTGGATAGGACGCCGTTCCCGCTGAGTGCACACGAGAGGTCACCAGCAGGGTTCGGATCTATTCCCGGGATCGGTTCGACATAGGCCGCGATCCCGTTGTCGCCCATTTTTCTGGATACGAACGGAATCCCGTCCGGGCCCGTTCGCTTGAGGCTGTTCAGGGCAAAGGCATTGCCGTTCCGTACATCGAAGATGTCACTCAGCTTCGGCATCGTCGGCAGTCCCGTTCTGTTGTAGCAATTCGCCATCCAGCAAGCGAAAAACGGCGTACTCCTTCACGGTTCGCTCAAATACCTGACGGGTCAGCGTTGAGTAATCTGTTTCCAGGTACGCCTCAGCCACCCATTCGTCATCGGCATCGACTTGCCGGACTATGCTCTGGCCAGGGATAGAGGCGCGCGCATGAAAGCTCTTCAGCCACGCATCTCGAATGGCGGGCCACCTTTCCGACGGATCTATCCGGCCGCGCTTCTTTGCCTTGATAAAGCCATCATCTCGCCAGGCGCCGAACCATGTTGGACTAGGCGAGTCTGCATGTGGCTGATGCGCCTCAAACACGAGGCCGCACGTAATTACGCCGATTGGGTTGAAGAGTTCATTCGGGAGAGAGACGGACGCGACGAGAGTATGCTTGGCGAGTATCTCCGCACGCACCGGATGTGGTTCGATTGCACAGCTCATAGGAACCACCACGACCGCACGGCCTCCCGGGCGAAGAACACTCAGCAGATTGGCAACAAAGTTCAATTCATGAAGGCCTTCTCCCTGCTGAGAAAAGGGCGGGTTGATAAGTCCGATGGACGGGCGTTGGAACCGTTTCTTGTCAGGAGTCTTCAGGCGTTCAATGATGGTTGGATCGAAGCAGCTTCCTTGGAACAGGTTCGCCTTGCCATCCCCGCGCAGGATCATGTTGGACGCGGCAAGAGCAAACATTTGCGGCTGTTGTTCTACGCCAACAAGGCGGTGGCGCCGGATGCCTTCTCGAACCTTCGGATCGCCGTCGGCCTTCGCGTCCATCTCGGCCATTGCAGCGATCAAGAACCCACCCGTGCCGCAACATGTGTCCAGCACAGTATCCTTGACACCAATCCTCGCCATCTTCACGAAGAGTTCAGTGAGGTGCCGAGGCGTCAGGACAATACCCAGTCCTTTCTTGTCGCCGCCCGTATAGCGAAGAAACTCGCCGTAGAACTGGCCGATCACATCGACATCCCGGTAGGTGTCGAGAAACGGACGCACGTGTTCTTCGATCATTTCCACGAGCGCACGAAGCGGCCAGTCCGACTCTCCAGGCGGGATACGGTTTAGCTCTGGATGCATCTCCAGGAACTGATAAGGCTGAAGCATTATCCGTTGCTTCGCTTGCTCCTGAACGGCTGCCTCGACCTCGCGCCGCAAAGCGGCGATTAGTTCTCGCCCAAGCGAGCTGCGTTTGTGCCTTCGCCAGTTGACCTTAAATGCGTCGTCTCGAAGCGCGAGTAGGCAACCGGAGACCGCCAATGGCTTTTCGTTCTCACTCAGTTTCGCATAGTCTCGCAGGTAGTCGTGTAGCCGCTGACTGAACACCATGAGTTCGTCTTGGGACCGACGACGCACGGCGGGGTCGAAGCTGAGAAGGCGACGATACTCATGAACAGGAAGCAGGCGCTCGACTGGGCCGTGCTCGTCGCCCAACATTTCCGCTTCGGCAGCGTCTCGCAACTGACGAAACGTCGAGACCCGAAACGCGGTTTTGGACGTGCCACTGACACCGATGGCGATAATATCGAAATGCTTGGCCAGATGCTTCGTGTAGTGGAGCACTCCGTCGACGGCGTAGATGCCGGGCCCGCCTCGGTCCTTGCTTTCGTGATAGGCCGGGTCCGCTTTGCACTCGACCACGATCAGAAAGTCGGGTTCGTCCGGCAGGCGGACGAGGAACTCCGGTTTCCCGGCTCCCGAGCCGCCTTTGCTCGCCTTGGCGAGTGCTCGTCTAATCCTTGGGTCGTCGCTCGTCTGTTCTTCGACGATCTGGCCCTTCACTCCGAACTTCTGGAGATGGCGCCGAACGATCTCTTCGGTGCTGCGCTCGTTTGGCATGCGCTAAACCGACCCAGCGACGAGCTGCTTCGGCTGGTCCCAGTTTGCGCTTTTGCACTTCGGGCACACGCGAGGGCGGACTCCGGGTTTTCTGGACAACCACTCCTTGCCGCACCGACACCGGTAGCCGCTTAGCTGGACATCGCCAATCGGCAAGATGCCGCCGCCTTCGGCCGCCGCCAAATGCGGCACACGACCCTTTCGAGCGCGTTTACCAGTGGTCACTACTACCAGTATAGAGCACTGGTATTGACTGGTCAACCGGCAGATACTATATACCAGTAGTTAATATTAGTAGTCACTACAATTAGTAACATCCCAACGGAGCTGGGACCGGCTATAGCTAGTGATAACAGCGCCACTCCTCCAGCTAGCCACTACCGCGGGCGCAGGAGCATGACCGCACCCAGCGGCGCCACGGTGATTGGTGTGGTGAGCAACGGCTCCCCGTCTATGTGCGCCTCGACGGGCCGGCCGAGCGCCGTGATCTGCACGCCGCTCATCCGCGCGCGCCGCACGTATGGCAGGCGAAGGTGCGGGGCGTCCGGAAAGAGGATCGCGAGCCAGAATGCCGCGAGCTGGCTGAGGTTCCTGTAGTTCAGGAGCAGCAGGTCGCAGTAGTCGTCTGCCGGATCGGCGCCCGGAACGGTGAGCTGCGGACCGGCCCATCGCTGCGCGTTCGCCACCATCACGGACGTCACGACGGTGTCGAGCGGGGTTCCGTCGTCCAGCGTTCCCGTGACCCGGATGTCCGGATAGTCGAACGTGATGCCCTGCCGCAGCGCGCTCATCATCACGCCGATGAACCCGAGCGCGCGCTTCACGCGGCGCGGCGTTCGCCAGATCAGCCGGCCGTCGAACCCGACGCCGAGCTGGAGGAGCATCGGGAATCCGTTCACGTTCCAGGTGCGGAATCGCGTGGGCTGCATCGGTCCATCCAGCAGGGCCGCCGCCGCGACCGCCGACGACGGCAGGCCGAGCTCGAAGGCGAGCACGTTCGTGGTGCCGGTGGGCACGATCCCGATGGGGATGTCGCGGTCGCCGAGCGCCGCGGCGCACGCCGCCACCGTGCCGTCCCCTCCGCACGCGACGATCTGCGTGATCCCCGGATTCTCGTCGAGGGCGCGTCGGATCGGGCCCACCATGTCGTCCGCGCGCGTCGCGACCGTGACCGTGCGCAGCGGTCCACCCTGGAGGACGCGCAGTGCCGCCCGAAGCCGGAAGTTCCAGATGGCCGCGCCACCCCTGGGGTTGTACGCGACGAGGCGCATCAGTCGGGTGGCGCCGGCTCGAGCGTGCAGATGTGTACCTGCGGATCGGCATGTCGGCGCGCGGGCAGCGTGCTGGTGCCGATCCCGCGGCTCACGAGCACGGGCGCGCTGGCCGGCCCGGCGCAGAAGACACCGCCGTGCATGTACACGACGCTCAGCGGGCCGCGGTGCCGGATGGCCGGCTCGCGGTTCGACTTCAGGTACTGCCCGCCATGCACGTGGCCGCAGAAGGCCGCGGAGAACCGCTCGTGCTTCACGGTCAGCAGGCCATCCGGCTGGTGCATCAGGAGGAGGCGGGTGCCATCGGCGCCCGCGAAGGTGCGTTCCGCGTCGGGCTCCCCCTCGTTCCAGTCGTCCAGGCCGCACACCCACACGTCGTCATGCGGCGCCGGCAGGCGCTGGTTGGCATTCACGAGCACGCGCACGCCGGCCGCCTCCAGCTCGCGGGTGATGTGCGCGTCGTCGCCGAGCAGGTCGTGATTGCCGAGCACCGCGAACCGGCCAAGCGGCGCCGGTATCCTGCCGAGCTCCGCCGCGAGCCGATCGATGTACTTCGCGTGGAAGGACACGAAGTCCCCGCCGAGGAGCAGGAGGTCGGCCTCCGCGGCGGCGAGCGCGGCGAGCGTCTCGCGCAGCAGGCGCGGATGCAACGTGGGTCCGGCGTGAAAATCCGAGGCGAAGGCCACGCGGATGGGCGCCGCGTCCCGGCCCGCGCGCTGGATGCGGAACACGTGCTCCGCGACCTGGAGCTCCCCCTGCAGCCCCATGGCGTTCGTGAGATGCGCGGGCCAGCCGCCGGCATACAGCACACCGAGGACGAGATCCACGCCTTTCTGCTTCAGGCCGGCGTGACGCGCGCGGCCGAACTTCCGTGGTCGAGGCATGCGGCGCGAACGCTACGCGTCGGCCCCGGCGTACAGTCGCTCCTGCAGTGCCGCGTAGAGCTGCTTCGCGATCGGCCCGGGGGCGCCCGTTCCGATCTTCCGGCCGTCCACTTCGACAACCGGGGTGATGTCGGTGGTGGTGCCCGAGACCCACAGCTCGTCGAGCGCGAACAGGTCGGCGATGGTGAAGGGCTCTTCCCGCACGGGCACCTTCGCGGCGCGCGCCAGCTCGAGCACGACTTCGCGGGTGATGCTCGGCAGGATGAGGGGCGACAGCGGATGGGTGAGCAGCGCGCCGCCCTTCACGCCGAACACGGTGGTGTGCGTTCCCTCGGTGACGATGCCGTCGCGCACGAAGATCGCTTCCATGGCGCCGCCGGCCTGCGCCTTCTGCTTCGCCAGCACGTTCGGGAGCAGCTGCACCGTCTTCACGTCGCAGTGCAGCCAGCGCGTGTCGTCATACGTGATGGCCCTGGCGCCCGAGGCCCGCAGCGCGTGCGGCACCTCGAACCGGCTCACCATGCCGAGGATGGTGGGCTTCGTGCCGGCCGGCGGGAAGGCGTGCGCGCGGGGCGCCGCGCCGCGGGTGATCTCGACGTAGAAGGTGCCTTCGCCCTTCCCGAGATCGTTGTCGCGCAGCAGGCGGTGGGCAACGCCTTCCAGCGCGGTCACCTCGGCCACGGGCACGTCGATCTCGAGCGTCTTGAGACCGCGGAAGAGCCGGCGCTCGTGCCGCTCGTGCTCGAAGAGACGTCCCTCGACAACACGCCACACCTCGTAGACGCCGTCGCCGAACACGAAGCCGCGGTCGAGCACCGAGAGCCTGGCCTGCTCGATCGGGAGGAATTCGCCGTTCAGGTAGACGATCATCCCTTGAAGCTATGGACTCGGCGCGTCAGGGCCAGAACTGCCGAACTGCCGAACTATCGAATTACCCGAATCACTCGAATTACCCGAACCGTTTCGCTGTTCAACACGGCTCCTCCTGGCCCAGTCGAGAGGAGCCTTGTGTTGTCGTATTCGCGCAACTTCGGGTAATTCGGGCGATTCGGTAGTTCAAGCTGTTACGCGCCGGCGCGAAGAGCCTAATCGCCCGCCGGAGCAATCACCGGATGCTCGGCGGTCCTCGGCGCCGCCAGCCCCACCTTGCGGGAGAGCTTCGTCCGCACTTCGTCCATGATCTCGTAGAACGTCGGGATCACGAGCAGGGTCAGGAAGGTGGAGGTGATGATGCCGCCGATGATCGCCACCCCCATGGGCGCGCGGAACGCCGCCCCCTCGCCGGTGCCGAGCGCGATGGGCAGCATGCCGGCAATGAGCGCGAAGCTCGTCATGAGGATGGGGCGCAGGCGGATGGCCCCCGCCTCGATGAGCGACTCGCGCAGCGGCATGCCCCGCTCCTCGCGCGCCCACTTCGCGAAGTCGATCAGCAGGATCGCGTTCTTTGCCACGAGGCCCATGAGCAGGATCACGCCGATGAGGCTCATGAGGTTGATCGTGTAGTTCGTGACGGCGAGCGAGAGCATGACGCCGATGAGGGACAGCGGCAGCGACATCATGATCGCCAGCGGGTCGAGGAACGACCCGAACTGCACGACGAGGATGAGGTACATCAGCAGCACCGCGACGCCGAGCGCCGCGAAGATCTGGCCGAACACCTCCTGCTGCCCCTCCGCGTCGCCGCCGAAGCTGATGGACACCCCGGGCGGGAGCGGCGTGCGGCCGACGATCTTCATGATGTCCGCCGTCACGTCGCCGGTGGCGCGTCCCGACGTGTTCAGCTCGACGTTCACCACCGGCTCGCGGTTGAGGTGGTCGATGACGGCGGGGCCCACCCCTTCGGTGATCGTCGCCACCTGGCCGAGCGGGATCGTGGAGGGCGCGCCGTTCGGCCCCATCACCACCAGCGGCAGCTGCTCGAGGTCCACCGCGCGGCGCCGCGCCTCCGGCGACAGCCGCACCGTGACGTCGCGCGACTTCCCGGTGGGATCGATCCAGTCGCCCACGTCAATGCCCGCAAAGGCGGGACGCAGCGACTGGGCGATCTGTCCGACGGTGACGCCGAGCGAGCCGGCAATGCCGCGATTCAGCTCGACGTTGAGCTCGGGCTTCTGCCCCTTGGACGAGAGCCCGATGTCCACCGCGCCCGGCACCTTCGCGATCTCCTCGCGCAGCTTCTCGGCCACCACCGCGAGCTCGTTGGCATCCTGGCCGCGCACCTGCACGAGGATCTGCTTGAAGCCGCCGCTGAAGTCGCTGGTGAAGACGGACACGGTGGCGCCCGCCACGCGGTTCATCTGCGTGCGGATGTCGGCGGCGAGGGTTTCCACCGAGCGCTGGCCGTCGGACCTGCGGTCCGACTTGGAGCGCGTCTTCACGTAGATGTTCCCGACGTCCACGGCGCCCGTGCCGACTTCACCGAGGGTCGTGTACGTGTAGATGACCTCCGGCTGCGCGCGCACGATGCGTGAGGCCTCCTGCGCCTTGAGCCGGGTGTACTCGAGGTTCGAGCCCGGCGGCGTCTCGATCTTGAGGATGAACTCGGAGCGGTCGTCCTCGGGGAAGAACGCGGAGCCCACCGTGCGCCACGGCGGAGTGACGTTGGGCAGGATGAAGAAGGCCGCGGCGCCGGCCGCGACGAGGCCCCAGCGCACCGGGCGCGCGAAGCGCTTCGTCACGAGCCCGAGCACCATGAGCGCCATGCCCACGGTGGCAGCGGCCAGACCGGACACCCCGCGCGAGGGCAGCAGGAACGCCGCGAAGAAGGAGCCGACCGCGAGCGTCACCATCGCGGCGCGGTGGTCGAGCGCCCATGCGATGACTTTTCGGTAGTTCTGCGCCTGCGCGTTGAACCAGATGTTGAACCGATCGAGCTTCCGCGTGATCCAGGCCTTCTCGTGCTCCTCGCGATGCGGGTCCGGCCAGTACGCGGACAGCATGGGGTCGAGCGAGAACGACACGAACAGCGACACGAAGACCGACGCCGCGATCGTCAGCGCGAAGGGCTTGAACCACTGCCCGCCCACGCCGGGCATGAAGCCGATGGGGATGAACACCGCGAGGATCGAGAACGTCGTCGCGGCCACGGCGAGACCGATCTCGTCGGTGCCCTCGCGCGCGGCGGTGTAGTGATCCTTTCCCATCTCCACATGCCGCACGATGTTCTCGCGCACCACGATGGCGTCGTCAATGAGCACGCCGATGGCCAGGGACAGCCCCATCAGCGACATCGTCTCGAGGTTGAAGCCGAGCGCCCAGACGGCGATGAAGCTCGCGAGCACCGAGATCGGGAGCGCCACGCCGGTGATCACGGTGGAACGCCACGAGTTCAGGAACAGGAACACCACGAGCACGGTGAGCAGGGCGCCGAGCAGCAGCGCCTCCTCCACCTGCCACACGGAGTCGCGCACCCGCTTGCCGGCATCCTTCACGACGTCGAGCGTCGTGCCGGCGGGGAGGTCCTTCTTCACCTCCTCGAGCCGCGCGATGAGCTTGTCGGCGACGTCGGTGGTGCTGTAGCCCTTGGCCTTCTTGACGTCGATGGCCACTGCCTCGCGCTCGCCGTGGCGGTCCGCGTAGAGCGAGATGGTGCGCGGCTCCTCGGTGGCGTCGCGCACGCTCGCGACCTCGCCGAGCCGCACCAGCCGGCCGCCCCGCTCGGCCACCACGAGGTTCGCGAACTCGGCCGGGCTCTCGATGCGGCCCAGGAGGCGGATGGAGCGCTCGTCCAGTGCGCCCGTCACGCGACCCACGGGCGCCGCGAGATTCTGAAGCTGGAGCGCCTGCACCACCTGGCCCACGCTGACGCCCGCGGCCTGCAGCTTCGCGGGGACGATCTCGACCGTGAGCTCGCGCTCGACCTTGCCGAACACCTGCACGTCGGCCACGCCGGGGATGGACCGCAACTGCCGGGTGATCCCGGGGTCCACGAGGCGCGTGAGCTCCGCCGACGAGAGCACCGTGGACGACACCGCCACCGAGACGATGGGGCGGTCGGTGTCGTTGAACTTGCGGACGATCGGCTCCCGGATCTCCGGCGGCAGGTCGGTGCGGATGCCCGATATCGCGTCCCGTACGTCCTGCGACGCCTCGTTGAGGTCCTTCTCGTACAGGAACTCGATCATGAGCATCGCGTAGCCGTCGTACGCCTTGCTCATGATGCGCTTCACGCCGGCAATGGAGCCGACCTGCTCCTCGATCGGGTCGAGCAGCTCCTTCTCCACCACCTCCGGTGACGCGCCGGGATAGATGACTCCCACGGTGAGCCAGGGCGGGGCGACGTCCGGGAACTCGTCGGTCTTGAGCCGCAGCAGCGCGAAGAGCCCGAACACCACGAGCGCCACCATCGTGACGACGGTGATGAGGGGTTTCCTGATTGCGAAATCGGAGATCAGCATGCGTGGGCTCTCGGCTCAGGGCTCTCGGCTCTCGGCGGTTTCAGAAAGCCGAGAGCCCAAAGCCAATAGCCAGCTATTTGTTGTCGGACGGAACACTCACTTTCACCGGCGTTCCCGGGCTCAGTCCGCGCGCCGTGCCGAGCAGCACGGTGTCGCCCGGCACCAGCCCGGCCGTGACCTCGAACATCTCCGTCTGCGGGTCGCGGATGCCGAGGTCCACCTCCACGCGCTCCACCTTGCCGCCGCGGATGCGCATCACGGTGGGGCGCACCCCGCGTTCGTCCACCGCGCTCTGCGGCACCAGCGGCGCCGTGCGGGTCTCGCTCGCGACGCGCCCTTCGGCGAACAGTCCCGATACCAGCGTCGCGCCGGCATTCGGGATCTGCGCGATGATGCGCACCTGCCGCGTCGCGGGATCGGCCGTGGGGTTGATGCGGATCACGCGTCCCACGAAGCGACGGGTGCCGTAGCCGGACACGCTGAACTCCACCGGCAGCCCGACGCGCACCATGGCGAGCGCTTCGGCGGGCACGGAGGCCTCGAGCCGCATCGTGGACGGGTCCACGATCGTGAAGAGGGCGCCCCCGGGGCTCACGACGTCGCCGGCGTTGGCCTGGCGCGCGCTCACGATGCCCGCGAATGGCGCGGTCACCCGCGTCTTTGCCTGCTGCTTCTGCGCGCTCGAATACATCGCCTGCGCGCTGGCGAGCTGCGTCTGCGCGGCGAGGGCCCCGTTGCGCGCGCGCTCGGCATCACGCTCGGCGATCGCACCCGCCTTCAGCAGCGTCTCCGCGCGATCGCGCTCGCGCGTCGCGATCTCGTTCGCGTTCCGCGCCGCGGCCACCGCCGCGCGGGCGCTGAGTTCCTGGTCGCGGATCGCGCTGTCGTCGAGTCGCACGAGCACGGCGCCCGCGGGTACCCGCTGCCCCGGCTCGGCGTAGGTCTCCATCACGGCGCCCGCCAGCTCGGCGCGCACCGTGGCCTCGCGCTCCGCGGCGATGGCGCCCGACAGGGTGGGGCCGGTGCGGATCTCGCGCGCGGCCACGATGACGATGTTCTCGGGTCCGACGAGCACGTTCAGATCGGCTGCCGCCGTGTCGGCCGCGGCGTCACCGCGCGAGCATCCGGCGGCGGCGATGGTGATGGCGATGGCCAGTCCGGCGGTGAACTTGCGCGCACTCATTGCTGAACGCTCCCTGAAGTGGCGGCCTGGCCGCCAGTTAAACGCTGTGGTGTTGGTGGCGCGGCGTCGCCGCCGGCTCCCGTGGATCCCATGCCGCCGCCAGACGCGCCGAGCGGAAGGTCCTTCAGCAGGGCGAGGCGCATCCGCGCGACCGCGAGGTCCCGCGCCGCCACCGCCTGGTTGACCATCGCCTGCTCCACCAGGAGCTGCGACTGGTTGAGGTCCGTCTGCGTCGAGATGCCCTCGCGGTACCGGATCTGGTCGATACCGTATGCGCGGCGCGCCTGCTCGGCGGTGCCACGGCTCGCGCGGTAGGTGGCCTCCGCCTGCTCGAGCTGGCTCAACGCGATGCGCGCGTCGAGCGCCGCGAACTCGCGCGCCTGCCGCAGGCGCGCCTCGGCGGCGCGCAGGTCGGCTTGCGCCGAGAGCGTGTTGCCGCGCGTGCGGCCGCCGCTCAGCAGGTTGACGCCGGCGGTGAACCCCACCGTCCAGTTCTCACGGAAGTCGCTCAGCGCCGGGAAGGTCGTGGCGGGGAAGAAGAGGCGCTGGTAGCCGGACGTCAGCGCGATGGTCGGATAGCGGTCGGCCCGCGCCACGCGCAGCAGTCCCTGCTGCGCACGCACGTTCTCCGCCGCCTGGCGCACCGTAGCGCGGCTGTCCACGCTGGTGTCCGGCGCCACCGGCCGTTCAAGTGACACCCCGGCGATGCGGGTGGCCGGCTCGACGTCCACGTCGGTGGTAAGGGTGATGGCGTCGTCGAGCGGGATCTCGAGCAGCTGCTTGAGCCGCAGGAGGGCCACGGTGGCGTCGCTGCGGCGCTGCAGCACGAGGGGGCGCTGGTTGTCGCGCGCCACCTGCGCGCGCAGCAGGTCGAATTCGCTGGAGCTGCCCACCTGGCGCGCGGCAGCGGTCTGCCGAAGGACATCGTCGCTCATGGCCAGCGACGACTCGGCGATCTCCGCGAGACGCGTCGCGAGCACCGCATTGTAGTACGCCTGCGTGATGTCGAGGATCAGCTGGGCACGCTGGGCGGTGAGCTCGATATCTGCCGCGACGCGTCCCGCGCCCGCCGCGGTGGAGAGCCCGCTGGCGCGGCCGGCGGTGAACAGGTTCTGGGAGAACTGGAGTCCGAGCACCCACTGGTTCTTCGCGCCGAAGCCGACGCTGCTGAAGTCGAATCCGCCGCCCCCGCCCTGCTCGCACGACCGCGCCTGATCGAGCGCCGCCTGGCGCTCCGCCGGCGTGGCGGCGGCGGGGATGTCGGGCGCGCACAGCGCGGTGAACGGGTTGGCCGTCGTGTCGGGTCCGCCACCGAGCGAAAAGCCCTCGAACTGCGATGCGAGCGTGCGGGCGTACGACGCCTGGAGGCTGAGCTGGGGGAGGAACTGGCTTCGCGCGACGAGCTGCTGTCCGCGGGCGCGCTCCACCGCGGCGCGCGCGATGTCCACCGTCTCGCTGGCCCGGTCGGCCATGCGGATGGCGTCCTCCAGCGACACCTGGCGCGGCGCCTGGGCCGGGAGCCTGGAGCCGAGCGCCGAGAGCGCGATGGCGGTGAGCAGAACCCATGTCATGCGCATTGGACGACGCGTCTGGAAGTTTCTCATCGGTCAGCGGTTGCGCCGCCGGGCGCCGGCGACGCGTCCGCCCGCGCTGGTGGCACGGGTGCCTGACCGGGAACGGACCGGCAGGTTCGACGCGCGCAGGCCCACGGCGCGCAGGAAGGTGGTGACGTAGCGTTCCGCCGCCGCCTCGACGGGCTGCGGGAAGGCGTGCGGGATGATGTCGCGGTACAGCGCGTCGCCGAACATCGCGCTCATGAACATGGACACGGAGGTGTCCACGTCCGCGTCGTCGGGGATGCGGCCGGCGTCGCGCAACTGCTCGAGGTAGAGCACCAGCGAGCGACTGGCGGCGTTCGGGCCCTCGCAGGCGTCACACGCCGCCTGCGGACGCTCGTCGGCCTCGGCGATGGTCTTGCGGACGAGGTGCGCGTGGCCGCGGAGGTAGTCGAGCACGGTCCCGCACCACCGGGTGAGCTCGGCGTGCGGGTCGCCCGCGTCCCGGGGGAGGATTGGCACCGGCGACGCCCCGACCTGCGTGTGCAGCATGTCCTGGAGCAGGTGCGCCTTCGACCCGAAGGTGCGGAAGATCGTCACCTCGTTCACGCCGGCGTCCGTGGCGATGAGACGGGTGGTCGCGCCGCGGAAGCCGTACTGGGCATAGACGCGGGCGGCAGCGGCGATGATGCGGGCGCGGATCTCTTCTGACATGGGGGGCGAAGTGTAGTGCGGCAGCGTCCTGCAAGCAAGTAGGTACTTGCTTGCTACAGTTGTTTATGGTGCTACCTTGGTGTCCGATGATGATTCCCCTCCTCGTCGCCGCGTTCATCCTGAGCGGCGCGGCCGGCCTCATTTACGAGTCCATCTGGAGCCGGTACCTCGGGTTGTTCGTGGGCCACAGCGCGTACGCCCAGATCATCGTCCTGGTGATCTTCCTCGGCGGGATGTCGCTGGGGGCGCACCTCGCGGGGCGCCGGTCCCACCTGGTGCGCTCACCGCTGCTCTGGTATGCGGGGGTGGAGCTCGTCGTCGGCATCACGGCCCTGCTCTTCCACGACACCTTCGCCTGGGTCACCGCGGCCGCGTACGACTCGATCTTCCCGAACCTGAGCGGCGCCGGCCTCACCACCGTGAAGTGGCTGATCGCCAGCGCGCTCATCCTGCCGCAGTCCATCCTGCTCGGCACGACCTTCCCGCTGATGTCGGCGGGTGTCATCCGGGTGGCCGGCGCAGGCGAGGCGCCCGGCCGCATGCTCGCGCTGCTCTACTTCGCGAACAGCATTGGCGCGGCGGTCGGCGTCGTCGTCGCCGGCTTCTTCCTCATCCAGGCCATGGGACTCCCGGGCACGGTGCTCGTGGCGGGGTTCATGAACATCGTGGCCGCAGCGGTCGTCGGGCTGCTCGCGCGCTCGCACGCCCGGTTCGTCGACGCCGAGAGCCGAGGTCCGGGGGGCGAGAGCCCGAGCGCGGTGACCGGGGCCGTTTCTCCCTCGCCCCCCTCACCCCAGGCCCCCGATCGCGCACTGTGGCGCCCGCTGCTGATCGTCGCATTCGGCACCGCACTGGCGTCCTTCATCTACGAGATCGCGTGGATCCGGATGCTGTCGCTGGTGCTCGGGAGCGCCACGCACTCGTTCGAGCTCATGCTCTCGGCGTTCATCCTCGGCCTGGCGCTGGGCGCATTGTGGATCCGCTCGCGCGCGGATGCCATCGCCGACCCGATCCGGTTCCTCGGCTACGTGCAGTGGGCCATGGGGCTGCTCGCCGTCGCGACGCTCCCGCTGTACCTGATGTCGTTCGACTGGATGGCCGCGGTGATCCGGGCCGTGGACGAGACCGACGGCGGCTATCGGCTGTTCCAGGTCACCCGCTACGTGCTGGCGCTCGTGGTGATGCTGCCGTCCACCTTCTGCGCCGGCATGACGCTCCCGCTGATCACCAGGGTGCTGATGCGGTCCGGCGCCGGCGAGCCGGCGATCGGCGCCGTGTACGCGATCAACACGCTCGGCTCCATTGCCGGCGTCATCCTCGCCGGCCTCGTGCTCATGCCGGTGCTCGGGCTCAAGATGCTGCTGGTGTTCGGCGCGGTCATCGACATCGCGCTGGGGATCTGGCTCGTGGCCAGGAGTGGTCGCGGGCGCGCGGCCGTCGACCTCGATGCGCCGGGAGCCGGGAGCCGAATGAGAGGCGCGTTCTCCCAGGATGGCTCGCTCGCATTTCCCGTCGCGGCGACCGCGGTGCTCATCGCCGGCATCGCGCTCGCGTCGCGCTTCGATCTCGCGCGCCTCACCAGCGGCGTGTACCGTCACGGCCAGATCGCGGAGTCCGGGGAGTACTCGTTCCCGTTCTACCGCGACGGGCGCACGGCCACGGTCAGCATCCGGCGCAGCGCGGACGGCTTCGTGACGCTCTCGACGAACGGCAAGCCGGACGCGTCGATGGAGAAGGCATGGCTCGACACCGTCGTGGCGGATGGCGAGCGGGCGCTGACGCGGGACATCGCGACGCAGCTGCTGCTCCCGCTCATCACGCTCGCGCATGCGCCCGATGCGCGAGACATGGCCGTGATCGGCCACGGCTCGGGCATGTCGTCGCACGTGCTCCTCGGCAGCTCGCGCGCGCGCGAGGTGGTGACCATCGAGATCGAGCCGGAGATGATCCAGGCGTCGCGGCACTTCCGCCCCGCGAACAGCCGCGTGTTCGACGACCGGCGCTCGACATTCGTGATCGACGACGCGAAGTCGTACTTCGCCTCGTCCGGCCGGAGGTTCGACCTCATCCTCTCCGAGCCCTCCAACCCCTGGGTGAGCGGGGTGTCCGGGCTCTTCACCGTGGAGTTCTACGACCGGGTGCACCGGCAGCTCGCGCCCAATGGCGTGTTCGGCCAGTGGCTCCATCTCTACGAGCTGAGCGACGGGCTCGTGACGTCGGTGCTCTCGGCGATCGACTCGATCTTCCCGGTGTACGACATCTACTTCACGTCGAACGCGGACATTCTCGTCGTCGCGGCGAACGACCGGCTCAGCCCGCCCGACTGGAACGTGGTCGGCTACCCCGGCATCGCCGAGGACCTGCGTCGCGCGATCCCGCTCACCGCCCAGACGCTCAACGCGCTGCGACTCGGCGGGCGGGACGAGCTGCGGCCGCTGCTGCTGGCGCGTGGCGCTCCCAATTCGGATTACTTCCCGGTGCTGGATCTCGGGGCGGAGCGCACGCGATTCCTGCGCGAATCCGCGGGGGGCTACATGTCGCTGAGCGAGGGACGCTTCGACGTCGTCGCCGCCCTGTCGGGGCGGCGCGCGGGATTCGGCACGCAGAACGTCACGGCCACGCCGGAGATCTCGCGGCCGGTGGCGCTCGCGCTCGGGTCGCGCATCCGCGCCATGCGAAGCCTGCCGGCGTCCGTCACCGCCGGCCTTCCGCGCGACCCCGAGCTCCGCAACGCGCTGTACCGCATTGATGCCCTCGAGCGCATGGCCCAGTCGTCGGCGCCGCCGGCGGACTGGCACGCGTGGATGACGTCGGTCGCCAATGCGGATGAGGAGCTCCACGGCGGCACGGCGGGCGTTGCGGACACGGCGTTCTTCGGGCCGCTGAAGCGATTCGCGGCCCGGACGGGCGCGCCCGCGGAGGTGCGCACGTCACTGGATTTCCTCGAGGCGATCGGCAGCTGGAACTGGCCGATGGCCGCCGTGTCGACCAAGGCGCTGATGGCGTCCACCGACAGCGTCGCCTGGCTCCCGCATGTCCTGGTGCGCAACGCCGGCACCGTGGCGCTCATCAAGGTGGGCGACCACGAGGGGGCGAAGGAAGTGCTCCGGCACTTCGCGAGGCGCACCTTCGCGGATTCGTTCCGCGACCGGCTGCTCGGCGCCTACCTCGCGTACGCCGACACGACGCTGCGGAAGCGCATGGGCTGGCAGTGAGCTGACAGGCGCATGACGCTGCCTTCCTTGCAGGTTCGGGAGCGGGTGCTGCTCGCGCTCTGGGTGGGCGCGGTGCTCGTCGTCTCCGTCCAGGCGTCGGCGCACCACAACAACAACTTCGAGATCTTCCGCACGTCGTTCCTGAACCTGCTTGGCGGGGCCGACCTGTACGCGGCCAGCCCGCGACACCAGGACCTCTTCAAGTACTCGCCGACGTTCGCGCTGCTGTTCGCCCCGTTCGCCCTGGTGCCGTTCTGGCTGGGAGTGCTGCTGTGGAACGGCCTGAACGCCCTGGCGCTCTACTGGGGACTCGGTCGGCTCCTGGACGGTGAGCCGCTGCTGGCCGCGCGGGCGCTCGTGTTCCTCGACACCGTCGGGGCGATGCAGAACGTGCAGAGCAACGCGCTCGTGGCGGGGCTCATGATCATCGGGTGCGCGGAGCTCGACCGGCGCCGTGAGATGCGCGCCGCGGTGGCGATCGCCATCGGCGCCGCGATCAAGATCTTCCCGATTGTCGCGGCGGTGTACGCGGTGTTCCGTCCGTACCGTGTTCCGCGCTTCGCGCTGCATGGCGTGCTCGCCGGGCTCGCGCTGCTCGCGGCGCCGCTGCTCGTGCTGTCGCCCGCGCAGCTCGCCGGCCAGTACCACTCGTGGGGGGCCATCCAGCAGAGCGACGCGCTGGCCCGCGGTCATTCCATGATGTTCCAGCTGGAGGTATGGCTCGGGCTCGGGATCCCGAACTGGCCGATTCAGCTGGCGGCGGTGATCGTGCTGCTCGCCCCGCTCGCGCGGCTGCAGTACTGGGGGCTGGAGCGCTTCCGGCAGCTCTTCCTGGCCTCGGTGCTGATGTTCTGCGTGCTTTTCAACCACAAGGCGGAGAGCCCGACGTTCGTGGTGGCGCTCGCGGGGGTGGCGCTCTGGTTTGCCGCCATGCCGCGGACGCGCGGCACATGGGTCGTGCTCTGGCTCGTGATCGTCGGCACCGTGCTTTCGTCCAGCGAAGCGATGCCGAGGGCGATCCAGGAAGGGTTCTTCGAGCCGTGGCGGCTCAAGATCCTGCCGGTGTTCCTCGTGTGGCTGCTGACGCAGCGGGCGCTGTGGCGCCAAACCGCGCCAGTAACGTTCCCGCCTCCGCGAGCGTCGCGCGAAGCGCCGGCGACGTGAGCGCGCGGAGCTCGCGCTCGCGCGGCGCCCGATAGCCGTCAAGCGCCGCAAGCTCCGGCGAGTCGTAGCCCGGGTGGACCATCAGCTCGGTTGCGCCCGCGGGGAGGCCGGCGATGAGCCGGCGCACGTCCGCGTCGAAGGTGGCCGATCGCATCAGCGCCACTCCCGAGAACGCGATGTCGTCGTAGCGGGGCAGGTCGCCGACGAGGCCGCGCAGGACGCGGGTGCCGAACACCGCGCGCGGACGCGCGAGGAGCGTCGCGCCCGACTCCACCGGATGCCTGACGTGCGGGACGCCGTGCTCGCGCGCCACGCGCGTCACGATCTCGTGGACCCCGGGCAGACAGTGGGTGTGCCGGTGGGAGTCCACGTGCGTCACCGGCAGGCCCACGGTGTCGAGGAGCTGACGGGCCCTGTCGAGCTGGGCGCGCAGCTCGGCCTCCACGGCGGCCAGGTCGAGCGATCGGCGGAACGCGCGCCATGCGACGGCGGTCATCGGGAGAAAATTTCCGGCCGGATCGGTGAGCGTCCTGGCCGGCACCAGCGGGCGGCCCACCACGATGTTGAAATGCAGGCCAACGCCGGCGTCGATCCCGCGATTCGCGATCGCGGCCACGCCTCGCACCGCTTCCTCCGCGTGCCCCGTGTTGACCATCAGCGACGCCGAACGCACGATCCCCTGGTCCATGGACTCGAGGATTCCCCGCGTGACGCTCGGCACGAAGCCGAGGTCGTCCGCGTTCACGATGAGCGTTCTATGCGCAGCAGCTGACATGGACGAGCGAAGAAACTGCCACGCGGACGACGCCGATGTTACCGGACAGGGCGGACAGAGCTGGTCGAATCAGGTCGAAGCTGGCGAGCCGATCCGGGCCACGGTGAATTCCTTGTCCGCGTAGTCCGCCGGGCCCGCGTGGTCCGCATGGTCCGCGTGCGCCGTCGAACTCGCGAGAAGATACTGTCCGGTGAACGCGCGCCAGCGGATGCGCGCGAGGTCGGCGAGCATGCGGCGTCCATCGCGCGCGAAGCGCACCGTGGACGGCTCATCATCGCACCGGTAGAGCACCGCCACCTGCTCCACGGACAGGGTGAGGCACCTGGCGACGTAGAGGCACTCGAGATCGAAGCCGAATCCCGCGATCCGCACCCGCGAGAACACGTCGCGCGCGGCCGCGGCGGTGAATCCCTTGAGTCCCGCCTGCGTGTCGAGGATGCCCGGGAGCAGGGTGGCGCGCACGAGGCGGTTGAAGGTGCGGCTCAGGGCGTGCCGAGTGTAGAAGTACGGCAGGTACGGCGACGCGACCTCGTAGCGCGACTCATCCAGCGCGCGGCACGCGATCGCGACATCCGCGCCGCGCTCCAGCGCGTCGGAGATCTTCCAGACCTCGTGCAGGGGATAGGCGAGGTCCGCGTCGGTGAACACGCGGTGACGCCCCACCGCCGCGAGCATCCCGCGGCGCACGGAGTACCCCTTGCCCTCGTTGCGCGCGTTCTCGATGAGGCGGACGTCCGGGCGCCGCGAGAGCAGGCGGAGCTGGGTGGCGGCCGCCGGGTCGCTCCCCCGGTCATCCACGAGCACCAGCTCCGTGGCGACGGGCGCGGCGTCGAGGAATCGCGCAAGGGCATGCAGGGTGGGGCCAAGGTCCCCGGCGCAATGATGCACCGGAACCACCAGTGAGAGCTCCACCGAGGCGCGCGTGATCACTTGCGCGGGCGGTTGCGGTGCTCGAACACGACTTCGCCATCCACGATCATGAACCGGATGATGCGCTCGCGCTCCGCCGCGAACTCGGTGGCGCGGTCGCGGAAGCGATCGTTGGTGAGGATGCGGGCGTTGAGCTCGCGGGCGAACGAGAGAATGAAGTAGTCGGCGTCGGTGCCGGCGGGAGCCTGGTGCACCTGCCCCCCGTCGATCATCGCTTCGTACGCGGCCTTGTCGTCGATCTGGTGGCGCAACGCGGCATCCGCGACGACGAGCGGCTCGAATCCCTCCGCGAGCAGTTTCGCCTGGACCAGCTTGATGTTCCGGAGCCGCGCCTCGCCGCCCTCGGTGGCGTGCGCGACGTTGGACGCGTCCACGAGCACGCGCGGATCCTCGTCGTGCGTCGTTTCGGCGTCCCGGCGGGATGGCGCGGTCATGGCGTCTTCGTGGACGGTGCCTGGCCGCCGGCGTTCGCGAGGCGCTCCTGGAGCGTCTTCGCGCGGTCCAGGTGCTTCTGGAGGATGGGCACGGAGCGCTCGATGTAGGCACGCACCTCCGGCCGCTGCGTCGCCGCCAGGGCGCGCGCGGTGTTCTCCATGGCCGCCTCGTGCATCGCGATGGCGTACGCGATGTAGGCCTGGTCCCAGGTGTTCGTGCGAGGGGGAGCAGCCATGAGGCTCTCCCGCATCCCGGCGGGCGCGTCGTCCGGCGGCACCCGTGGCGTCTCGAGCTCGATGCCGAGCCCCCGCGCGGCACCGGCGGCTTCGCGGCGCAGCGACGCGTGCTCGCGCAGGATCATGCGGCCGAACTCCTTCACCTCGGTGGCGGATCCGCCGTTCGCGCCGAGCACGCCGAGGGCGCTGTCGGCGGCATGCGTGAGGCTGAGCAGGCCCAGGGCGCTCGCGTCGTTCATGGATGCGGCAGCCACCCCCGCGACGCTGTCGCGGCGGCCGCTGGTATCCTCACGACGTTCGGCGGCTTCCGACCCCTGGGACGTGCACGCCGCGCCCGCGCAGAGCAGCAGCGCGGCAATGATACGCATGGTAATCCTCGAGACTCGCTGTTCCGAATGTCATTCCGAGCGCAGCGAGGAATCCGCACCTGAAGTGCAGATCCCTTGCTCCGCTCGGGATGACCGCTCCTTCGCTAGCGGACTCGAGGTTTTTGCAAGAAGCGTACTTGCTACCGGCTTCCCGTGGCGGCCGCGGCGGGGGTGCGCCCCTTCAGCGTCTTCTCGAAGAAGGCGGCGGTGGCCGCATTCACCCAGACCTGGTTCGCGTGGCGCATGAAGTGATGCGTGTCGTCGGGGATCACGATCTCCTCGTACGGGACGCCGGCGGCCGCCAGCCGGCGCACGAGCTCCACGGTCTGGTTGAAGCGCACGTTGCGGTCGTCGTCGGCGTGGATGAGCAGCACCGGCGACTTCCAGGTGCGCAGCGAGGACATCGGCGATGAGCGCCAGGCGACCTCGAGCGCGCGCTGTACGTCCGGCGCGGTCTCGAACCGGTCCCGCGCGAGCAGGCCCGTGGTGCGCGTCATGGTGAAGTCGTGCACGCCGTGGATGTCCACCCCGGCCGCGAACAGGTCCGAGTTGCGCGCCAGCGCCAGCGCGGTGAGGTAACCGCCGTACGACCCGCCGTAGATGCCGATGCGCGTCGCATCCACATTCGGCTGCGTCCGAAGCCAGCGCGCGGCCGCCACGATGTCCTGGTACTCGCTCGCGCCCTGCGCGCCGCCGCGCGCGGGATGGTGGAATTCGCGTCCGTACCCGATCCCGAGGCGATAATTCACCGAGAGCACGAGGAAGCCGCGGCTCGCGAGAAACTGGTTCATCGCGTAGGCGTTCGTGTAGTAATCGGAGTAGTGCCAGCCGAGCAGCATCTGCCGCGGCGGCCCGCCGTGGACGTAGATGATCGCCGGCCGCTTCCCCGCTGCGCCGTTGTCGAAGAGCTGCGCGTGGACGCGCATCCCGTCCGGCGCGGTGTACATCACCTGCTTCGGGGTCACGAGCTGCGATGCCGGGAAATCGGCGGGAATGCGGTCCACGCCCACCAGACGGGCGTCGCGACGCGACGAAGGCATCACGGTCACCACGGGCGGGCGCTGCGCGGTGGCGCTGATGTAGGCGATGGTCGATCCGTCCCCGGTGAAGACCGGCGTCCACTCCAGGCCACTGCCTTCCGTGAGCACCTCCGGCGCCGCGCGATCGACCGGAACCCGCACCACGTGGCGGCGATCGATGTCGAGCGGCGTGCTCCCCGCGTTGCCGGCGAACGCCAGCCACTGCCGGTCGGCGCTCAGGGTCACGTACTCCGCCATGTACCGGCCGGGCGTGAGCAGCAGCGGCTCTCCTCCGCCGGCCGCGATGGAGTACAGGTGCGGCCAGCCATCCATGTACGACATGAACACGATGCGATCGCTGGCCGCCCAGTGCAGGTTCACCCCGCCGTGCGTGCTCGGCACCGAGCCACGGAGCGTCTTCGGGGACACCCAGAGCTGGCGCGCCTCTCCGGTGCTGGCGTCGGCCGTCCAGAGGGCCCACGGCGTGTGGCGCTGCGCGAGGATGGAATCAGGCGCGCCACCGGCGCCCGGACGTCGCACGAACACGATGCGGCTGCCATCGGGCGACCACCGGGGGGTGCCGTCACGATTGGTGGTGGGCGCGATCCATCGCATCGGCGCGGAGTCGCTGGCGTACACCCCGATGAACGAGTGATCGCCGCGACCCGCGACGAAGGCGAGGCGGCTTCCGTCGGGCGACCAGCGAGGCTGCGCGTAATCGCCACGTCCGGAGATCGCGCGCCGCGGCGGCGTCGAGCCGTCCACCGGCACCAGCCAGATGGCGCGGTCGCGCGTGAACGCAACGACGTCGGAGCGCGGCGACACCACCGGGTCTTCCCCCTCGCCGAGCACCCGGGGCTCGCCACCGTCGAAGGGCATGGCGAGGATCTGCACCCGGGGAGGTGTTGGGCGATTCAGGACGTTGACCGGCGCCGCGTCCTCCCAGTTCGAGCCGAAGTCGCCGCCCCGGATGAACACCACCCACCTGCCGTCCGCCGAGAGCTGCAGCGAGGTGATCTCCTGCCCGTCGTCGGTATCGTGGCGCGTGAGCTGGCGCGGACGGAATTCCGGCCCCTCAGCCACCCAGACGTTGCGCTTCCCCTGCTCGTTGAGTGCCCACGCGATTCGGCTGCCCGTTGCGGCGGCCGTGAGACCGTTCGGGAACGGATAGCTCTTGATCTGCTCCATGGTGAATGGAGCCTGAGCATTCGCGACGGACGCGAACGTGAGCAGCGCGAGGATGGCGAGGCGAATACGCATCGGTGTGCCGGAAAGGAGACGCTGGGAAAGTGCGGTGCGCCCGCGTCAACAACAAGGAACTACCGAATTACGC
>Ga0307505_10000623_pt1 | contig 37382 bp, 33 predicted proteins | sample 23_S_MG_FD_202183 | JGI IMG/M metagenome (GOLD analysis project Ga0307505, IMG submission 202183) | Soil microbial communities from Populus trichocarpa stands in riparian zone in the Pacific Northwest, United States - 23_S | ecosystem: Environmental > Terrestrial > Soil > Riparian zone > Trees...
GCCGAGGACCGGCGGTACGACTCCAGATGAGAACGCGCTTCTGCTCGCCCTCGACCCAGCCGTTGCCGCCCTCGTCGTTGAAGCACTCCGGATCAACACCACGACACACGCCGTAGTAGGACGGGTAGTCGGCTGTCACCGTTCTGGTGAACGCGGCGCCGTTGCGCTGTCCGGTCGCGGTGACCGAAACGGTCCCGGCCGGCAGCGGCATCGTCCTCGTGTTCAGCGAGACCGACACCGTCGCGCCGGGCGCGACGTTGCTGAAGGACTTCGATCCGAAGGGCGCCTCGACCTTGATGGACACCGGCACATCCGCACGGTTGCGCACCGACACCGACACATACGCGCTCGACCCGAGCGTGCGCGGCGTGATCGTCACCTCGGGAGAGTCATCCACCGCGGCGGCGCAGAAGGGCTTGACGCCCATGGCGCTTTCGATGCCTTCGAGCACGTGCTGCTTGAAGTACTCCTTGCCGGCCAGCGGTGTGGCGTTCCAGGCTGCGACGTCGTGCCCGAGCGTTGTCAGCCACGACTTGGCGCCGTCGTAGTACTGGCACCAGCTGATGGGGTGCACTGCGCCGTGACCGTTGGAGTTCATCAGGCTGGTCGCCTCGTCGACCTCGAGCAGCACGTTGACGTTGGTCGGGTAGGGGCGGAGGTTGTACCACTCGTCCCTGAACTCCCATGTCTCCGGCATGAACGACGTCGACACGTCCCGGTTGTTGATGACCTCGACCGTGCCGAGACGGTTCGGACCGTGGTTGAGGAAGTTCGCTCCACCGAGCAGACCCTCGTAGTACGGCCAGTCGTATTCCGCGCCGAACGCGTTGTGGATGCCGACGAAGCCACCGCCTCCGCGGAGATACTCCACCAACCGGTCCTGCGCGGGGTCGTTGAACGTGTCGCGGTTCCCGCTGAGGTTGATGATCGTGTGGTACCGCTCGAGGTCCTTGAACTCGGCCAGATCCTCGGTGTAGTCCACCGCGATTCCGCGTTCCTCGACCCAGGCCTTCAGCGCCGCCTGCGCGACGTTGTTCGCGCCCAGCGGCGGGTTCAGACCCGCAGGCAGCGCGGTACCCAGGTGCGCATGCCGAGGACCGGCGGTACGACTCCAGATGAGAACGCGCTTCTGCTCGCCCTCGACCCAGCCGTTGCCGCCCTCGTCGTTGAAGCACTCCGGATCAACACCACGACACACGCCGTAGACGGGATCGATCTGGACATTGCTGGCAGTCACCGACTGCACGCCGGTTCCGTTGTTGTTGCTCATGGCCGCTCCACCGGCCAGCGTGCCGATCCCGAGCGTCGCTGCAGCAGCAAGTGCGACCCCCGAGAGTAAGAGGGATTTCATGTGATCTCCTTTGATCGATCGTGCCGACGCCTCGGGCTCGGTCTGCACAAGAAGGCCCAGGCTCGGCGCGAATCTATGCCGCTCCGAGCGAGCGGGGCAAAGCTCGTTCCACCCAGTAAGCCGAACCGCGTACTGCCGACACGAGCAGGTCAGTGCGACGCGCGTGGCAGCTTCGGTATCCAGCAGAGCCCGTCCGGATTTCGGCCGACGGTGATCTCGCGCGTCACCTCACCCGCATCGAGATCGACTTCGACCACGACCTCGTCGTGCTGGCATGCAGAGTAAGCGCAGCGGTTTCGTTCGTCGAGCACGATCATCTGGGGTCCGCGCGGGACCGGGACGACTCTCTCCACCCGCCCCGCCGCCGGATCGATGACGGCGATGGCGTTCTCGTGCCGCAGGGCGATGACGATGAGACCGGAGGCCGTCATCGCCGCACCGAATCCGACACCGGGCAGGGGGATCCAGCCGCACACTTCGGCCGCGACCGTGTCGACGACGGCGAGCCGCGGCTGCTGCTGGTCGGCGGTGTAGGCTCTGCCCCCGTCGGGCGTGAGGACGATGCGGTTGATGCGGCCGGCCACAGGCACGACGGCCCGCAGCGCACGGTTCTCGAGGTCGAGGATGCTGACGCTCCCCGGTTCGATGTTCGCGGTGCACCCGACCATCCCATCGGCCGACACCGCCAGCATGTGCGCCTGTGGCGCGCCCGTCGGTATTCGGCCCCTGAGGGTAAGGCTGTCGGGATCCATCACGAGCACGTGATCGCCCACCTCGCCCGTGACCAGCAGTGTCGACGGTGTGAATTGGGGACAGTGTGGCCGCACCGACGCACCGAGATCGACGGTGTCGGTGCGAGTCCGCGTCGCGAGATCGATGATGTCGATCGTCCGGCCATCCGTGCCGGCCTGGCCGACACCGACGTCGCTGTAGATCGGCACCACCGCCCGTCGCCCGTCCGGGGCGACGGCGACCTCGTGGCCGGTATACCCGCTGAGCGGCACGGCGGCGACCATCCGCGATGCCGCGAGGTCGACGAGACCGAGCGTCTGGTCGGCCTTGTTGATGACGAGCAGTGCACCCGCCCTCTCCGCGACGTCAGTCATCGGCATCCGCTCCCGTCGACGTGGCCGGCGCGCCGGACGCACTCCCCTACTCGACTGTCACCGTACCGAGCCGCGCGGTGCACTCAACCTGGTGTCCCATTCGGCGAGACTCGACTATGCAGACATCTGCGCGAAGAATCAGAGTCGCAGAGGCAGTCATGCGTGTGTGCGTGTGCGGCGCCCGCAGCAACAGAGAGGTTGGCCATGCATCTTGACACCGTGGCGGTGACCCCGTGACCGACAAGGAACCGGAGGCGGAGCCCGACGCCGACCTCGCCGACTCCATCTACGGACAGACCAGCACCATCTATACGACCCCCAAGTTCAACCAGGGCGTCCCGCCGGACCCGCGATTCATCAGGGTCCTCTCTACGATCGAGATCGCCGCCGGCGTCGTGCTCTTCGCGTTCATCGTCATCGGCGTGATGTACCAGGTCGTGGGCCGCTACCTTCCCCAGGTCGGCTGGGTGGGAGCCGGTGAGCTCGCCCTCATGTCGATGATCGCCATGACCTTCATCACGACCGGGTATCTCGTGGGTCGCAACGGCCACATCGTGCTCGAGATCTTCGACGAACTCCTCGCCGGACGGAAGCTGTTCGTCGCACTGCGAGTCGTGTCGGCCACCATCATGGTCCTGACGAGCCTGGCTCTCGCATACGAGGCATTCGTGAAGATCGAGATCGAATGGGCGCGGTCCAGCGCCGCGATGCACATACCACTCGGCGTGCTCTACATCTTCGCGCTCATCGGATTCCTGTCGGCCGCGATCCACTCGGCCTACAAGATCCCCTACGCCAATCGCCCGGAGCGAAAGCTCGACATCGGCGAGATGGAGGGCTAGGCCTTGGAACTCTGGCTCTACATCCTGCTGCTCGTCATCCTGCTGCTGCTCCGGGTGCCCGTCGCGTTCGCGATGATCGCATCCAGCATGCTGTACTTCTACAGCAACGGCCTGTCGACGGGCTACGCGATCACCTCGGTCGTCAACGGGATCAACAGCTTCCCGCTGCTCGCCGTCCCGCTCTTCATCTTCGTCGGCACGATCGCCAACAATCTCGGCATCGCGACCCGCATGTACGATTTCGCGAAGGCGCTGCTGCCGCGGCTCCCCGGAAACCTGGCCTACGTCAACCTCGGCACGGCGATCGGATTCTCGTGGATCAGCGGATCCGCACTCGCCGACGCCGCTTCCACGAGCAAGGTGCAGATTCCGCAGATGCTCAAGGCCGGTTACCCGTACGGTTTCTCCGCGGGCCTGACGGCGTCGGCGTCGCTGATGAGCACGGTGATGCCGCCGAGCATCCCGGCGGTGCTCTTCGCCGCGACGGCATCCATCTCCACCGGCGCGCTGTTCGCGGGGTCGATCATCCCCGCGATGCTGATGGCTGTCGGCCTCGCCGTGTACATCCTCGTCTGGGTGCGGCTTCACCCCAAGGTGGCGGTGACTCGTCCTTTCGACGGAAGGATGCTCGGAAAGGCATCGGCCCGGGTCCTCGGCCCGGCGTTGCTGCCCGTCATCATTCTCGGCGGAATCTTCAGCGGTTACTTCACCCCCACCGAGAGCGCCGGCATCGCTGCGGTGTACATGCTCCTGCTCGGTGTGATCTACCGCACCCTGACGTTCAAGGTCTTCTGGAAGGCCACCAAGGAGACGGTCATCATCTCGGCCGGCATCCTTCTCATTCTCGGTGCATCGAACCTGATGGGCCAGGTCCTCGCACGGGAGCAGGTGTCGCGCTCGCTCGGCCAGTGGCTCACGACCCTCACCGAGAATCCCCTCGTCTTCCTGCTGCTCCTGAACGTGCTGCTGATCCTCCTCGGCATCTTCCTGGAAGCGCCCCCCGTGATCCTCGTGCTGGTGCCCATCCTGATGCCGATCATCAGCCAGTACGGAATCGACCCGGTGCAGCTGGGCGTCATCATGATCCTGAACCTCATGCTCGGATCGCTGACACCCCCCGTCGGCGCAGTCCTCTTCGTGGTCGGCTCGATCACACGAAGGCCGATGGGTGAGTTGTTCCGAGGGATCCTTCCCTTCCTGATACCGCTGGGGGTGGTGCTGCTGCTTCTGACCCTGTTCCCGGTGATCGTCACCTTCCTGCCCACGCTGATCGGTTTGATGTGACAGTGATGGCAAGGAAGCTCTACGTCCTGAACGGTTCGAATCTGAACATGCTCGGTCTGCGCGAGCCCGAGTTGTATGGCAGCGCCACTCTCGAAGATGTCCGGGCCGATTGCGAGCGGATTGCCGATGAGCTGGGCTACGGACTCTTCTTCGGGCAGTCCAACGCGGAGGATCAGCTCATCGACTGGTTGCACGACGCGTTCCGCCAGCAGGCGACCGTCGTCATCAATCCCGCGGGTTTCAGCTACCGCTCGGTGCCGATCCTGGACGCGCTGAGGATGCTCACAACCCCGATCGTCGAGGTGCACATCACCAACATCCACGCGCGCGGCACGATGTATCAGCACTCCCTCACGTCGACGGTGGCGAATGCCGTCATCGCCGGCGCAGGCGTCTACGGCTACGAGCTCGCGATTCGGGCCGCTGATCGCCTCATGGGTGGCGCGAACGACTGAGGTGGTGTGGCCACGCGCCCGCCGCTCTGTCGCGCCGGGCCGCTCTGTCGCGCCCGTCAGCCGCGTGCGAGGGTGTCGGCAGCCACGAGGCCGAACACGAGTGCTTTGGTCAGGGCGGTCCCCGTCATGTACGACGCACCGTGGAACCCCCCGGCGACCTCGCCGGCGGCCTGAAGACCGGTGATGCGCGTCCCGTCGATGCGCTGCACCGTGGTGTCGGGGGCGACGGTGAGTCCGCCGTAGGTCGAGGTCATCGCGGTGACGGCGGTGTACGCATAGAACGGCGCCACCGTCACCGGGACGAGATCGCCGACGCCGTTGACCAGACCAGACCGCCCGAACGGGTCGTCGCGCCGCCCCGCCACGCCGGCGTTGTAGTCGGCGACGGTGCGCTCGAGGCGCCCCGGCGCGATCCCGAGCCTCGCTTCGAGGGCGGAGATGGTCGACGCGGTGACGAGGTGGCCGAGTTCGTCGATGCGCTCCATGTCGGACAGCGGCACCCCGGGCCTCGATCGAGCCCGCACGACGGAGTCGAACACCTGATGGGCAACGCCGTCGGGCTGCGAGAGGACGGCGGATCCGAGGACCTTGTACGACTCCGACTCGTCCGCGAAGCGCTCGCCTCGAACATTGACGAGGATCGCGCCCAGGTAGTTCGCGGTCAGCAGCTCGTGTTCGTCGTCGCGCGTCTCCGCATGCTGGCCGTAGGTGCCCGCGACGTGCCCGATGTCGGTCAGTCCAGCGCCCAGCATCCAGCCCATTCGGATCCCGTCACCATCGCTGCCGATCCCGCCGTACGGCATCGCCGCAGCCTGATCCGGTACGAAGAGGTCCAGAAGCTCGCGGGATCGCGAGAACCCGCCGGTCGCGAGGATCACCCCTCTGCGCGCGATGAGGTCGCCGTTCGTCGAGCGGATGCCGACCACGCGGGAGCCGTCCCAGATGATCGCCTCCGCGGGATAGGAGAGCCGGATGACGGCGCCGGCGCCGGCGGCCTCGTGCTCGAGATGGGCGAGGAGATCGCGGATGCGGATCAGGTGTGCGCGCGCCACCGTCATCCCGGCGCTGACCTTGAGCTCGTCTGTCCACGCCGCCGCTCGTTCGATCGCCGCGACCGCGCCAGACTGGCACTCGACGAGGCGCTGCAGAAGCCGCTCGTCGGCGAAGCCGCCGCCGGTGCTCCGCATGTCGGCCAGGAAGAGGATGTCGGAGTCGTCGACACCCGCTCGTCGCTGGACCACGGTGCCAGAGAGGGCGAACCATCCTCCGCTCATCGCGGAGCTGCCGCCCAGCCGGTCGCGCTTCTCGATGAGGGTGACGCTCAGTCCTCTCGCAGCGAGGCGCTGCGTCGCCGCGAGGCCGGCGAGGCCTCCGCCGACGACGATCGCGTCGACCTCGCGGCCGGGCGGGGTCGTCACCGTGCGAGCCTGTCTACGCACCATGCCCTCATGCGTTCGCCAGCCCCGCAGCGTCGGCGCGGAATCGCCGAAGGTCGACCGTCTCGCCAGTGCGCGCGGCGAGGGCCGTCGCCTCGACGAGGGCGAGGGTCCTCGAGGCGTCCGCCGCCGAGACGAGGGGTTCCGCGGTGCCCCGAGCGACATCGACGAAATGCGCGAGCTGCGCCTGGAACGATCCGCTCGGCGCTGCAGCGAGATAGCTGCGCGACAGCGGGGAGTGCCAATCGGCGGATATCGCCGGATCGTACGTGTACTTCGCCAGGTTGGGCACCGAGAGCGCACCACGGGTGCCGACGAACTGGTACGCGACACCATCGGGCAGGTAGGGGAACTCGAGAGTCTCCTCCGTGGACTGGTCCCATCCCCACGGTGACACCCCGGCGTCGGAGGCGAGAAAGCCGCCGACGGCGCCGCTCTCGAATCTGAGGTTGATCGACACCGTGTCCTCGACTTCAAGGCCACGCGCGTGGGAACTCTGCATCGCCTGGACCTCGGCGACCTCGCCGCACAGATGGCGGAGCAGGTCGAGGTCGTGTACGGCGTTGAGCAGGGTAACCCCCGCGCCGGACTGCGCGTGCCAAGGCGCCGACGTGAAGTAGGCATCCTCCTTGCGCGCGGACCACAGACCGCTGACGGCGATGACGCGGCCGATCTCGCCGTCGTGGATCGCCGCGCGGGCTCGTCCCACCGCGGGGTGATGGCGGCGGTGGTGCCCGACCAGCAGTCGTCCCTCGAGCCGGGCGACGGCATCGACGAGCCGCAGGGATTGCGCGTACTCCACCGCGACCGGCTTCTCGAGCAGCACGGCGACCCCCGCCTCCAGGCAGTCGATCGCGGTGTCGACGTGAAGCGCATTGGGATTGGCGATGATCACGGCGTCGAGGTTCTCGGAGCCGAGCAGAGCGACGGCATCCGGATAGGAGGGGCATCCGAGGGGTGCGGACAGTGCCGCCGGATCCGCGACGGCCGTCAGGACGGCGCCCTGCGCCGCCCGTATGAACTCGATGTGCTGGCGACCCATGAATCCGGCGCCGATGAGCCCGATGCGGATCGGTGAGATCTCGGATTCGGTCACTGACACCCCTGCGTCTTCGCTCTCGGAGGCTGGTCGTCTCGAGCGTATGTCACGATGGATCGGCGTGCTGCTGTCGTTCCATTCAGCGGCGATCGCGCCCGGGAGGAGCGCTCGCGAGCACATGTTCCACTCGTCGGGACATCCCTTGGCGAAGAGGGCGGAGTCCGGGAGAGTCGGCACTGCCACGGGCCGTCTCATCGACAGCGTGGTCGACGATCCGGCGCCCCGCGCGACGATCTCGCCGATCCGAAGTCGCCGTCTCGGCCAGCGAATCACAAGACAGCACACGCACGAGGACGTGCGGAGAACAGAGGAGAGTCACATGGGCACAGCCCATTCGATGCGCCGAGGCTTTATCGCCGCGTCGGTGCTCGCAGCAGCCACACTCGTCGTCACCGGCTGCGCCGGCGGCGGCACCCCCGAGGTTACGACCACAGATGAACCATCGGAGAACCAGGACGTCACGATCTCCGTGGCAACCAGCCAGAACGAAGAGACGCCGAACTACTACTGCGGCGTCGAACTGCTCCAGGAACGTCTCGAGGGCGCCGACATCGGTTTCACCGTCGAGCTGTACCCGGCGAGCCAGCTCGGTCCCGACGCCGACCGCTTCCCGCTCGTGCAGGCGGGCGACATCGACGTCGATCTGCAGGGGGCCTCGGCGCTCAGCGCGACATTCGGGCCGATCGGGGTCGTGGACGCGACCTATGCCTTCAATGATGTCGAGCACGCATTCCAGTGGATCGACGAGGGTTCGCAGGACCTGTTCGACGCCTTCCACCAGGCGACCGGCGTCACCGTCGTCGACGGATGGTTCTTCGGATCTCGCACCTTCACGACGAAGGACATCGCGGTCACCAGCCCCGCCGATCTCGCGGGCGTGCCGATCAGGTTCCCCAACTCGCCGCAGTTCCTGGCGAACGCCGAGGCCCTGGGTGTCACGAACCCGGTCTCCGTGGCGGTGGAGGAGGTGTACTCCGCACTGCAGCAGGGCATCGCCGTCGGGCAGGAGAACCCCATCGTCGCGACGCACTCGTCGAGCTATGACGAGGTGCTCAACACCGCCGTCCTCAACGGCCACAACGTCGGCATCCACTGGATCATCGTCAGCGACAAGACCTACGAGAAGCTGAGTGACGAGCAGGCCGCGCTGCTGGATCAGACCATCCACGAGATCCGCCCCGAGAACCGCGCCTGCGTCGACGAGGCCACTGAGGAGATCCTCGACGAGTACCGGGCGAATGCGGACTTCACGGTGATCGAGAAGGAGGACATCGACATGGAAGCCTTCATCAGCCAGTCGGAGGACTTCTTCCGCGGCTACTTCACGGGTGAGAACCTCGAAGCCTACGAAGCGATCCGCGACATGGCAGGCTGACCCGACGGCCTGCAAGAACGGGGTGGGTGCGAGGTCGCACCCACCCCGTTCTTCGTCGTATCCCTCAGCGCCGACCGGTGAGGGAACGGTGGCTCAGGGTGATGGCTGACGCGCGCACGGCGGCGGTGACCCGATCCGGGTCCAGCTCGTCGACCGAGCCGGTCACCCCGATCGCCGCGATGGCCGCCGAGCAATAGTCGAGCACCGGGCTTGCGACACCGCCGCGTCCGACGGCGCACTCCTCGCGCTCCACGGCGACGCCGTTCCGGCGGACCCCGGCGAGTTCGCGCAGGAACTCGGACGGTTGGCGGATCGTATGCGCGGTGCAGCGCGAGAGCGCATGGTGGGTGCTGCGTGGATCGCGCCCGTCGGGTGAGAAGGCGAGCAGCGCCTTGCCGAGCGCCGTCGCGTGAGCGGGAAGGCGCCCGCCCACCCTCGCCAGCGGTGTCGGGGCTGCCTCGCCGCGGACGGTCGCCACGATGACGATGTCCGCCCCCTCGAGCACAGCGAGAATCACAGTGTGCCCGGTCTGGTTGCGCAGATCCGTCATGACGGGGAGGGCGACCTGCCGCAGCCTTCGAGGCCTTTCGACCGTCTGCCCGAGCTCGAAGAGCCTGACGCCCAGGAAGAGCTTGTCACCCTCCCGGTCGAGGAATCGCTGCGCGACGAGGTCGGCCGCGATCCTGGACACCGTGGACTTCGGAAGGTTCGCACGCCGAGCCAGCTCCGAGACGCCGAGGCCCTCGTCGTGGTCACCGAACGAGTCGAAGACGGCGGTGACCCGGTCCAGCACGCTGATCGACTCGTTCCAGTCCGCGGTGCGCATGGGAACTACGCCGCCGCGAGCCGTCGAGTGACCGTCGCGCTGGCCGAGCGAATCAGCGGCGTCACTCGCTCCGGATCCATGGCTCCGCTGGGTCCCGCGATCGAGATCGCGCCGAGCACGTGGCGGTCGGCCGAGAGCACGGGGCTCGCGACGGCGAGGATGCCCGGATAGGAGACCTCCCGGTCGACGGCGACGACGGCGGTGCGCACGTGGCTGAGCTCGTCGCGAAAGTCGGCGGCAGCATCCTGGATGAGCGGCGCACTGACACGGTCCACCACGCTCGGATCCGTGCAGAAGGCGAGATAGGCCTTCCCGCTGGCCGTCGTCAGCGCGGGCGACCGCGTGCCAGCGCGTGTGGAGAGCATCGGGAGGCGGCCGGCAACGGCGGCGATCGACACCATGTCGGTGCCTTGGTGGACCCAGAGTCCGACTCGTTCCCCGGTGACGTGCCAGAGGTTTCGGATGACCGGTGCGGCTGCGGCGAGGAGTCGGCGAGGGAGGACCGCTCGAGCGCCGAGCTCGAAGAGTCGAAGGCCCAGCGTGACCCCCTCGTCGGTGCGTTCCAGGTAGCGCTGTCGAGTGAGCTCGGCGACGAGCCGCGAAACGGTGGACTTCGGCATCCCCGTGTCCGCCGCGAGCGCCGTGATGGTCGTCGAGCCCTCGGAGTCCTTGACCGCGTCGAGGAGCGCGATCGCCCGATCGAGGACGGAGACCGGCGCGGCCGATCGACGTGCAGACGCGTTCCATTCGGTGAGACTCGTCATCGAGAAGCCCCTTCCAGCGGGTTGAATCGTCGTCGATCGCCTTATCGATTGAACGTACTAGTTAGTACATTTTTATGCAACGATGTTTTGAGAATGACGCGCGTCAGCCGGTGCGCGCTGGAGGTGACATGCGCACGTCGATCGCGACAGTCTGTCTGAGCGGCACGCTCGACGAGAAGCTGGTCGCCGCACATGAGGCTGGGTTCGACGGCGTTGAGATCTTCGAGCCTGATCTGATCGCGTCGCCGGAGACACCCGAGGCGATCCGGGAGCGAGCCGGGCGACTCGGGCTGTCGCTCGATCTCTATCAGCCCTTCCGCGACTTCGAGGGCGTCGGTCCCGACCTCCTCGAGCAGAACCTTCGCCGCGCGGCGTCGAAGTTCACCCTCATGAACCGACTCGGCATCGACACCATGCTGCTGTGCAGCAACGTTGCGACGGCGCGCAGTGGAGACGAGCAACTCGCTGCGGCGCAATTGCGTGAGCTCGGCGATCTGGCCGAGCGCTTCGGGGTGCGGGTGGCCTATGAGGCGCTCGCGTGGGGCCGATTCGTCGACAGCTACGAGGTTGCGGCGCGCATCGTCCGCCTCGCCGATCATGCGCGGATCGGTCTATGCCTCGATAGCTTCCACATCCTCTCGAAGGGTCACAGCCCCGAGGCCATCGAGACGATACCGGCCGACAAGATCTTCTTCGTGCAGCTGGCAGACGCTCCGCTCCTCTCCATGGACGTGCTTTCGTGGAGTCGTCATCATCGCCTTTTCCCCGGTGAGGGCGGGTTCGACCTCGGTATGTTCATGGGCCATCTGATTCGGACCGGCTACGACGGACCGATCTCCCTCGAGATCTTCAACGACACCTTCCGCCAGTCCGATCCACGCGCGACCGCCGTCGATGCACGTCGATCGCTGCGGTGGCTGGAAAGCGAGGCCGCCTTTTGGCTGGGCGCCTCCCCAGCCGGCCGTGCCGCTCGGATGTCCGTCTCGACCCTGCCGAGTGTCGCGCCGCCCGCCGACATCAACTACGTCGAACTGCGCACGGAAGCGTTGGAAGACATGCGGGGTCTGCTCGAGCAGCTCGGCTTCCGTACGCACGGGAGCCATCGGACGAAGAGCGTGGAGCTCTGGTCCCAGGGTGCCGCCCGCATCGTGCTGGGACGCCCTGCGTCTGACCGGCCCCAGCCCACGGTCGCAGGCATCGGGCTCTCCGTCCGTGATCGTGTCGCGTCGCTGAGGCGCGCGACGGAGCTCTTCGCGCCGGAGATCCACCGCGAGGAGAGTACCGACGACGAGTCACTGGTCGGCGTGCGGGCGCCGGACGGATCGGAGGTCTTCTTCGGCGCCGCAGGCGACGCGGAGCCGGCATGGGTGAGCGAGTTCGGAGTGCCGAGCGGCGAAGCCACCGCGCGTATCGCACGCGTCGACCACATCAACCTCGCTCAGCCATGGCAGCACTTCGACGCAGGCGCGCTCTTCTACTACTCCGTGCTCGACTTGCACAAGCAGCCATCGGTGGAGGTCGCTGCGCCCGTGGGCCTCGTCCGCAGCCAGGTTCTCCGCAGCGCCGACGGCGTCGTCCGCCTCGCGCTCAACCTCGTGCCGCCGGCTGCTGCCAGCAGCGCCATCGTGTCGCAGCACATCGCGTTCGCTGCATCCGATGTCCTGGCGCTGGCCCGATCGGCCCATAGCCGGGGGTTCCGTCCCCTCGAGATCCCCGCCAGCTACTACGACGACATCCAGGCGCGGTACGACATCGCCCCCCTGTTTCTCGGCGAGCTCAGAGAGTTGAACGTCATGTACGACCGCGACGAGGCGGGCGAGTTCCTCCATTTCTACACACCCCCGATCGGGACGGTGTTCCTCGAGGTCGTCGAGCGCCGCGATCGCTACGACGGGTACGGGGCGCTCAATGCGCCGGTGCGCCTCGCTGCCCAGTACCAGCAGCGCCGCGAGGCGAAGACGGAAGGACCGGAATGATCCGGAATCTGCCTGGGCTCCGATTCCTGCCCGCCCGCACCGGATCAGTCGTCGCGGGTGCCTCGTGACGGCGCGCCAGGAGAATCTCCCGTCTCCCCTGCACGTTCCCGACGACCGCTATCTCGTCGGCCTCATCGGCGCGGGGATCACGGCATCCCTCACTCCGCCGATGCACGAGGCGGAGGCGGCTGCATTGGGTCTCACGTACGGGTACCGCGTCTTCGACCTCATCGAGCTCGGCAGGCGTGCGGAAGACGTCGGTCCTCTCCTTGCCCGCGCGAAGAGCTCTGGGTTCGCCGCCATGAACATCACCCATCCCTGCAAGCAGCTCGTCGTGGACATCGTCGATGAGCTCGATGCGGATGCCGAGCACCTCCACGCGGTGAATCTCGTCGTGTTCGACGGTGAGCGCCTCGTTGGATACAACACCGATTGGATGGGCTTCCGCGACGGTCTCGTCGCGGGGCTCCCCGGCGCGTCGTTCGAACGCGTCGTGCAGATCGGGTGCGGTGGTGCGGGCGCGGCGACCGCGTACGCGCTGCTGTCCCATGGCACCGACCGGCTCGACCTCTTCGACGTCGATGATGCGCGCGCAGAGGATCTCGCTGCTCGCATGCGTACGTACTTTCCGGCGCAGACAGTCGCGACGGTGGCACGCCGCGGGCTTCCGGAGGTGATCGCGGCCGCCAGCGGGGTCGTTCATGCGACGCCGATGGGGATGCTCCACCACCCCGGAGTCGCGTTCGACGTGGACCTGCTCAGGGAGGGCGCATGGGTGTCGGATGTCGTCTACCGGCCGCTCGAGACCGAGCTCATCCGACAGGCGGCCCGGCGGGGTCACCCGGTCCTCGACGGCGGCCGGATGGCCGTGGGACAGGCGTGCGCTAGTCTCCAGATCATCACCGGCAGGTTGCCCGATCGTGACCGGATGCGGCGGCATTTCCATGCGCTCATCGGCGCCGAGGAGCGGCCCGGGGCACCAGGGAGTTCTCAATGAGCGGTCAGCTGAGCGACATCCGCGACAACGGGATGACCGAGCGTGCGGTGCGGACCCAGGGTGACATCCTCGAGGTCGCCACGGCGGAGTTCGCAGCGAAAGGCTACGCGGGGGCGCGAGTCGACGAGATCGCTGCGCGGACCCGCACGACGAAGCGCATGATCTACTACTACTTCGACTCGAAGGAAGGACTCTATCTCGCCGTCCTGGAACGCATGTACGCGCAGATCCGGCAGGTCGAGCGGGCCATCCAGATCGATGAGCTGTCGCCGGACGAGGCACTGCGCAAGCTTGCGGAGGTGACGTACGACCACCACACCACGCATGAAGCGTTCATCCAGCTGGTCAGCATCGAGAACATCCATCGGGCCGAGCACCTCCGCCAATCGGCCACGATCCTGCGCGAGAACGTCACCGCCATCACCCTGCTTGAGCAGGTCATCGAGCGCGGGGTTCGCGAGGGGCTCTTCCGCGCCGATGTCGATGCGCTCGACATGCACATGGTGATCAGTGCCTACGCGTGCTTCCACGTCGCCAACCGTCACACCTTCGCCGCGATCTTCGACCGCGACATGCTCGACCCGGCACTGCAGGATTCGCACCGACGGCTCATCGGCGACATCGTCGTCGCCACGATGACGGATCTGACCGCGCCGAGCCGCTCCGACTGAGACGCGCTTTCGCGGCGGGGCCGCAGGACGCACGTCGGAGCTGTGGAGGGGATGACGGGAATCGTCCCCGCCGCCTCTCCACACGCCGGCTGCGCCGGCGCGCGGAGCCTCTGGCGGCGTGGGCCCGCCCGCCAGCGCGTCGGTTCCTACGGCATCCACGCGAAAGCTCCGCCGCACGACCTTCGGCCGCGCGTCGGAGCTTCGGAGGGGATGACGGGAATCGAACCCGCGCTATCAGCTTGGGAAGCTGAAGTTCTGCCATTGAACTACATCCCCGGCAGGCCTTTCGGCGCTCGGCAAGCATAGCAAATCGCGTCACTGCCTCCGGCTCTCCCGGCACCGTTCGCCTCGCAGGATGCAGCGCGCGAGCGGGCCCCGACACGCCGGCGACACGCCCGGAATCTGAGAAGCGTCCTGCGAGACGAACAGCGGCATCGCCTCGCCGCGGCATCCGTTGCCCGTCTTGCGATACGAAACGCAATCCCGTCTCGCCGCGGCATCCCGAGCCCTAGGCTGGTGCCGTGCTGCTCAGTGACCGCGACATCCGACTCGAGATCGACGCCGGCCGCATCGGGATCGATCCGTGGCAGCCCGAGATGGTGCAGCCGTCGAGCGTGGACGTGCGGCTCGACCGGTACTTCCGGCTGTTCGACAACCACAAGTATCCGTTCATCGATCCGGCGCTCGACCAGCCAGACCTGACGCACCTCATCGAGGTGGACCCCGCCGAGCCGTTCATCCTGCATCCCGGGGAGTTCGCCCTCGGCTCGACCTTCGAACTGGTCTCGCTTCCCGACGACGTGGCCGCACGGCTCGAGGGAAAGTCCTCGCTCGGGCGACTGGGACTGCTGACGCACTCGACGGCGGGCTTCATCGATCCCGGGTTCTCGGGTCACGTCACGCTCGAGCTGTCCAACGTCGCGACCCTCCCGATCACGCTGTGGCCGGGCATGAAGATCGGGCAGCTGTGCTTCTTCCGCCTCTCGTCGCCGGCCGAGAATCCGTACGGCTCCGGCCCGTACGGCAACCGGTATCAGGGACAGCGCGGACCGACGGCATCCCGCTCGCATCAGAACTTCCACCGCACCGACGTCGGCGCGACCGACGCGGGATCGCGCGGCCACTGAAACGGATGCACGTCGCCCGCGTCGACGCCCGCGGGACCGCGTACCCACCCCGCCGAATGGCGGATCCTTCGACCCGGATCAGGTGCATCCGGCGGATGCCAGGGACTCGGCATCCGCCGACACTGGGAGCAGTCGCCACAACGCCGTGGCGCGAAGGACGAAGGAGTTCCGCATGACCACCACGATCGCCAGGCCGCCGTTCGACCCCGAGCTCGAAGCGGCTCTCGTCGTCATGGCGGAGCAGATGCCCCCGACGCTCACTGCCGAGATGATCCCGCTGATGCGCGCCCGACCCCTCGCCCCGCCGATGGACGAGCAGCTCGCCGGACGCGATCTGGAGTGGACCGACTTCACGATCCCGGGCTACCTGGGCGCCGACATCGTGGTCACCGTGATCAAGAAGCGGGGCCATGCCGGCACAGGCCCCGGGATCTACCACATCCACGGCGGCGGCATGATCATCGGTGATCGCTCCCTGGGCGCGGTGCAGCTCGCAGACTGGGTCGAGCGGTACGACGCCGTCGCGGTGACGGTGGAGTACCGGCTCGCGCCGGAGTTCCCCGACCCGTACCCTGTCGAGGACTCGTACGCGGGCCTCGTCTGGACGGCGGATCACGCCGCCGAGCTCGGGATCGATCCGGAGCGGCTCATCGTGGTCGGCGGGAGCGCCGGAGGCGGCCTCGCCGCCGGCGTCGCGCTCCTCGCGCGCGATCGGAGCGGACCGCCGCGGGCCGGCCAGCTGCTCATGTGCCCGATGCTCGACGACCGCGACGCCAGCGTGTCGACGGCTCAGATCGACGGCGTCGGAGTGTGGGACCGCGCCTCGAATGTCGTCGGCTGGACGGCCCTGCTCGGCGACCGCAAGGGCACCGACGACGTCTCGATCTACGCGGCCCCCGCCCGTGCGACCGATCTGTCTGGACTGCCGTCGACCTTCATCGACTGCGGCAGCGCGGAGGTCTTCCGCGACGAGGACGTCGCGTACGCGACCGGGATCTGGGCTGCGGGCGGACAAGCGGAGCTCCACGTGTGGGCGGGCGGCTTCCATGGCTTCGAGGTCGTCGCGCACGCCTCCGTGTCGATCGCGGCCACCGCCGCGAGGGAGAGCTGGGTCGCCCGCATCCTCGCGACGTGACCCCCTGAGCGGCGGTCGCGGGTTCCGGTGGCCGTCGCATCGGGCGCTGCGACCGCGGGCCCACCTCCTTGCCGGCCCGCGGCCGCGGCGCACCGGGCTATCGTGGACGCGACACGCGATGGAGCGGACATGCAGGAACTCGTCGGACGACTGACGGCCCTGGACCCCGAGGCCAGCGAGACGCTGAAGGTGGTCTCGTACTTCGACGCGCTCGTGGCCGCGGGGGTTGGGCTCGAGGCTCTCCTTCGCGGCGCGGCCGTGCTCTCCGGCACGGTCGCCGGCGCCGAGCTGCGCGGACGCATAGCGCGCCGCGACCCGACGGGCGCGAGGGCGACGGATGCCGCGACCACCGTGCGCTCGCCATCGCGCGAGGTCGCGGGTGGCAGCGTCTGGATCGAGCGCGACGGCGCCCACCACGCCAACGACGAGATGGTCGTCGAACGGCTCGCCCTGGCGGTCGAGCTGGTCGAGTCGCGACGCACCCCGGAGGGTGTTCTCGACGTCGCGATCGACGCCGCGCGGACTCCGGCCGAGCGGGCCGCAGCTCTCGGTCGGCTGCGCATCACGCCCGAGACCCGCGTGTGCGTGGTCGCACGGCCGGGGCCCTCCGCCGCCGGCGGGGGCCTGACCACCCTCGTGGCGACGCCATACGGCATCCTTCGCGCGATCCTCGACACCGACGGGGCGCCGGACTCCTCCGCGACACCGGCGCCGGCGGGAATCGGAACGTGGGTCCGCGCCGATCGTCTTCCCGAATCGTGGGATGCCGCGGTCGCCGCACTCCGCCTCACGGACGCTCGGCATCCTGTCGTCGATGCGACAGAACTCGGCGCGCTCGTGCTGCTCGCACGGGACTACGACCCCGAGCACCCGCCCGAAGACGTGGTCGCGCTTGCTCGGCTCGACGACCGCGCGCTGGAGGTGCTCGCGGCTCTTGTCGAGGCCGACAGTGCCCGCGCGGCGGCCACCGCACTCGGAATGCACCACTCGACCGTGCAGTCCCGCTACGAATCGCTCTGCCGCGAACTCGGATACGACCCGCGTTCCGCGCTCGGCCGATCGCGGTTCACCGCGGCCGAGCTCCTCTTGCGACTGAGCGCGCGCACACCGGCATCCGGCAGATCCCAGGGCGGATGATCCGGCCTCAGGGGGCGTGCGAATAGACGAAGACCTGCGTGCCGCGCTGCACGAACTGCAGCGCCGTGCCCTCGGGAAAGCGGTCCTGCAGAGCCTCGGGAGCGTTCGCCGGCACGATGAACGCCGCCGTGGGCGGAAAGTCTCCGGCTGCGCAGCCGACCGTGTGGATCATCTGACTCTGCGGTCTCGCCTCGAGCACATAGAGGCACGTCGTGCGCTCCCCTGCACCCCACAGCTCGGGCATCGCCACCACGCTGAGGCCGAAGAAGTCGCCGAAGAGCAGGCCTCCCTCCGGCGCCTGCCCGAAGAAGTCGGTCGGCCACGCGCCGTCCTCGTCGACGCTCAGCACGGCGACCGCGTCGGCTCGTCCCTGCGAGACCCACACGGTCGCGGCGATCGCGATCGCGACCGACACGACGAGGGCGCCGAGCCAGAGGAGCGTCCGACGCGTGCGCCACCACGGCGTGGGCACGACCGCGGCGCCGCTCGCCTCGCCCGTCGCGGGCGGGGTCGGCGTCACGGTCCCTGGCGCACCGGCAGCCGTCGCCCACGCACCCGGACTCTTCTCGGGCAGGCTGGGACCCGGGTCGGCGCTCTCGACACCGGTGCTGCCCGCCACGCCGCTGCGGTCGGTGTTCGGAGCGCCCGACCCGGCCGCGAACGGCATCCAGGGGTCGGGCCGGTACGGCATCCGGAGATCGGTGGAGGGGTTCGGGATGCCGAGGCTGCGAGCCCCCGCACGCGCTTCCGCCGCGACGCCGGCGGGGGAGCCGTCATCGTCCGCCGGCGACGGACCCATCTCGCCGGCGAGCGCATGGTCCGCGGATGCCGCGGTGCCGAACCCGGCGAGAGCCTGGCCCTCGAGCTCGCGCAGACGCTGCAGCGCGGCCGGGTCGTCGTGGATGTCGGCGCCCGGGCCGTAGGCGCGCTCGCGCAGGGCGCGCAGCTCATCGGACAGATCGGCCACTCAGCCATCCTGCCTCACCCACCCGCGGATGACCGTCAGTGGGCGGTCTGCACGCCGATCAGGTCGTGCACGAGCACCGCGGCGGCGCGCGCGCCCTGGCCCGCGGCGACGATGAGCTGCTGGGGGCCCGGGGCGGCGGCATCCCCCGCCCCGTACAGGCCGGGAACGGACGTCCGACCCGAGGCGTCGACCACGAGGTGCCCCTCCGGATCGCGCTCGGCGCGGAGCCCCGCGGCGAAGTCGAGCACCGGGTGCCAGAGGGGGCGCACGAACCCGCCTTCGATCGGCACGGACCGGCCGTCGATCAGCCGCACGGCCGACACGGCGCCACGATCTCCTTCGAGGTCGGCGATCGGCGTGCGCTCGACGCGAATTCCGGATGCCGTGAGCTCGGCCTCCTCGACGGTGTCGACGACGTCGGCGCCGTGGGTGAAGACGGTGAGCCGGTCGGTCCAGCGGGCGATGAGCCGGGCTCGCGCGGCGAGGTCGCGCGTCTGGCCGATGAGCGCGAGCGGACGGTCCTGCAGTTCCCACGCGTCGCACGCGGCGCAGCTGAACACGGTCATGCCGTAGAACGCGCGCAGGCTGGGGATGTCGGGCAGCGTCTCGCGCAGTCCGGTCGCCAGGAGCACGGAGCGCGCCGCGACGGCCGGAGGGATGCCGGCCTTCCGGCCCTGCAGCGCCGCGATGAACCGGAAGTCGGTGGAGGCGTCGCGCAGGTGCCCGGTCGGGACCAGGGCCGTCACGATCGTCCGGTCGAGGACGGTGACGTTCGGGTAGGCGCTCAGCTCGGCGCGGGCGAGCTTGCGCAGCTCGAGCGGCGGCACGCCGTCGCGGGTGAGGAAGCCGTGCGAGCGCAGGGTCGCCGCATTGCGCGGGCGCCCCGCGTCGACGAGCAGGACGGATGCGCGAGCGCGGCCGAGGTTCAGCGCGGCCGACAGCCCCGCCGGCCCGCCCCCGACGATGATCACGTCGACCTCGGCCGAAGGCCGGCCGGGTACGGCGGATGCCGCGGTCGCCGCGGCATCCGTTCCCCTGTCGCTTTCTGCGGGGTCGGCCGGCGTGTTGTGACAGGCGAGCGGGTCGGTGGTGTCTGGGGTGCGGGAAGGGACGGTTCGCCTGTCGCTTTCTGCGGGGTCGTCCGGCGTGTTGTGACAGGCGAGCGGGTCGGTGGTGTCTGGGGTGCGGGAAGGGACGGTTCGCCTGTCGCTTTCCGCGGGGTCGTCCGGCGTGTTGTGACAGGCGAGCGGGTCTGGGGTGTCTGGGGTGCGGGAAGGGACGGTTCGCCTGTCGCGTTCTGCGGGGTCGTCCGGCGTGTTGTGACAGGCGAGCGGGTCTGGGGAAGCGCTCGGGGCGGCGGAGAGAAGGGAATCAGCCATGGCCGGCCTCCTGCGGTGGCAGTGCGGCGATGAGGGGGTGGTCCTTGTGGATCACGCCGATCTTGGCGGCGCCGCCGGGCGATCCGACGTCGTCGAAGAAGTCGACGTTCGCGGTGTAGTAGTCCTGCCATTCGTCGGGCAGGTCGTCCTCGTAGTAGATCGCCTCGACCGGGCACACCGGTTCGCACGCCCCGCAGTCGACGCACTCGTCGGGGTGGATGTAGAGCATGCGATCGCCCTCGTAGATGCAGTCCACCGGGCACTCGTCGATACAGGCGCGGTCCTTCAGATCCACACACGGGAGAGCGATCACATACGTCACGCTGCCAGTCTACGTTTCGTCCTGGGTCACGCGGTCATCGCCCGGCCCGCCAGCACCCGGCCCGCCTGCGGGGGCGAGGCTGTCCGGCCAGGCGACGACGACGGCGACGAGGATCGGCACCGCGACGGTCCACACCATCGCGAGCGTGGACTGCGGAACCACGACCGACCCGCCCGGTCCGCGGCCCGAGAAGACGAGAGTCGCCGCCATCATTCCGAGCCCTGCGGCAAGCCCCGACCAGCGATCGGCGGTGAGCAGGCGCACCGCGGCCAGCAGCGCGGCGCACCCGATGAGCGCCAGCACGAGGCCGAGCGGGAACCAGCCCACCTGATACGCGTGCGCGATCGTGCCCGCCAGTCCGTAGACGGCGCCGACGAGGAAGGCGATGAGCCACGTTCCGAGCCGAGCCGGGAGCGAGGAGCGCATCCGTCGACTCTACCGGTCGCTGACATGGCGAACAGGTGAGACCCGGTTTCATGCGAGCCCGGCCTCAGTTTCATCACGAAACGATAACCGACCGTGCGGTATGTCGCGTCTCTTGTTAGTTTGTCCCCATTCACAGCGCCGTGACCGAGAGGATGCCATGACGCTGGCCGTGCACAACATCGAGGTTGTCTACGAGGACGTGATGCTCGTCGTCAAAGGCGCGAGCATCCGCGTACCGCGTGAGGGGATCGTCGCGCTCCTGGGCGCCAACGGAGCCGGGAAGACGTCGCTGCTGCGCGCCATGACCGGCCTGCTCGATGTCCACCGCGGTCGCATCACGCGCGGCCACGTGTCCATCGACGACGCGCCCGTCGACACCCGTCGCGCGCCCGACGTCGTGCGCGCCGGCGTCAGCCAGGTGATGGAGGGGCGGCGGGTCTTCGTGGAGTTCACCGTCGAGGAGAACCTGCGGGTGGGCGCGTACACACGCAGCCGGGCAGGCGTCGCCGAGAAGCTCGACCGCGTGTACGGCATGTTCCCGATCCTCGGGCAGCGCCGCGGGCAGCTGGCCGGATACCTCTCCGGCGGCGAGCAGCAGATGCTCGCCATCGGCCGCGCGCTCATGGCCGAGCCGCGGTACATCCTGCTCGACGAGCCGAGTCTCGGGCTCGCTCCGCAGGTGGTCGAGCAGATCCGCGACCTCATCGTGGAGATCCGCCGCTCGGGCGCGGGCGTGCTGCTGGTGGAGCAGAACGCGGCGATGGCGCTGTCGATCGCCGACCACGGCTATGTGATGGAGAACGGCAAGATCGTGATGGATGCCCCCGCACAGGCACTCCGGGACGACGACGACATCCGCGAGTTCTACCTCGGCACCGGTGCCGGCGCCGGAAGCCTCCGCGACGTCAAGCACTACAAGCGACGGAAGCGGTGGCTGTCGTGACCGTGCTGCTCGACGTCGCAGACCTCACGCTCCGCTTCGGCGGGGCGACGACGCTCGACGCGGTCTCCTTCGACGTGCGCCAGGGCGAGCTCTTCGCCATCATCGGGCCCAACGGCGCCGGGAAGACCTCGACCTTCAACTGCATCTCGGGGGTCTACCGGCCCCAGGCGGGCTCGATCGCGCTGGACGGCGAGAGCCTGCTCGGGGTCGCCCCCGACGAGATCGCCCGGCGCGGCGTCGCTCGCACCTTCCAGAACGTCGAGCTCTTCGACAACCTCTCCGTGCTCGACAACCTCCTCCTCGGCCGGCACCAAAAGAGCACGTACTCGTGGCCGGAGGCGATGGCCTGGTTCGGACGATCGCGTCGCCAGGAGCTCGCGTCCCGGCGACGCATCGAGGACCTCATCGAGTTCCTCGACCTCGCCCGGGTCCGGCACCTGCCGGTCGGCATCCTCCCCTACGGCATCCGCAAGCGCGTCGAGCTGGGACGCGCGCTCGCGATGGAGCCGCGCCTCCTCCTCCTCGACGAGCCGGTCGCGGGCATGAACTCCGAGGAGACGGAGGACATGGCGCGCTTCATCCTCGACATCCGCACCGAGCTCGGCACCTCCATGATCATGGTCGAGCACGACATGCGTCTCGTGATGGATCTCGCCGACCGCGTGATGGTCATCGACTTCGGGCGCCGGATCGCCCTCGGCACGCCCGAGGAGGTGCAGCGCGACCCCGCCGTCATCGCCGCCTACCTCGGCGGCGCCACCGCCGCCGTCGCGGAGGAGGCGCTGCACGATGCGCTGGGCGACGACCTCGGTGATGTCCTGGGCGGCGCGGCGGGCGCGTCCGCGGGGGGTGAGCGCTCGTGACCGCGACGACCGAGTACGAGGTCCGATACCTGCCCCGCCTCCTGCGCGACGCGGCACTTGAGTTCCCGGGCCGCACCGCGATGCGCGTCAAGGAGGCCGGCGTCTGGCGCGACATCACGTGGGAGGGGTACGCGGATGCCGTGCGCCGCATCGCGTTCGGCCTCGCCGCACTCGGCGTGGGACCCGGAGACCGCGTCGCCATCCAGTCGGAGAACCGGCCGGAGTGGCTCTTCGCCGACGTCGCCGCCGCGTCGCTGCGCGCGATGATCGTCGGGCTGTATCCCACGAACCCCGTCGCCGAGGTGACCTACCTGCTGCAGGACAGCGCCGCGCGCGTCCTCATCGCCGAGGATCAGGAGCAGGTGGACAAGGCGATCGCCGCGGCGCCGGAGTCCCCCGCCCTCGAGTGGATCGTCTACCTCGACGGCCGCGGTCTCGCGGGCTACGACAGCCCGCTGCTGCTGTCGATCGACGAGCTCATCGACCGCGGCGACGCGTTCGCCGCAGAGCACCCGGGGCACCTGGACGAGCTCGACGCCGCCCGCACGCCCGACGACGTCGCCACGCTGATCTACACCTCGGGAACGACCGGTCCGCCCAAGGGCGCGATGCTCAGCGCCCGCAACGTGTCCTTCGCCTCACACATCTTCTCGCTCGACGGCGGGCTCCTCGGACGCCAGATCGGTCCCGACGACGCCCTGCTGTCGTACCTGCCGCTCTCGCACGTCGTCGAGCGCGGCATCTCGGTGTGGATCAACCTCACCTCCCACACCGTCGTCCACTTCGCCGAGTCGATCGACACGGTCACGACCGATCTCGCCGAGGTGCAGCCGACGGTGCTGTTCGCCGTTCCGCGCATCTGGGAGAAGATCCAGGCGACGGTCGCGATCAAGATGGCGAACGCCTCGCGCCTGAAGCGGGCGGTCTACGCTCTGGGCTCCCGCTGGAGCCAGACCATCGCGGCGGACCGCATCGCGAACGGCGGCGAGTTCACGCCGCGCGCCCGGCTGCGCTACGCGGTGGGCTACTGGCCGCTCTACCGGCCGCTGCGCAAGCGGCTCGGCCTCCTGCGTGTCCGCCACGCGATCTCGGGGGCGGCGCCCATCGCACCCGACGTCCTGTCGTTCTTCCTCGGAATCGGCATCCCGCTCTTCGAGGCGTACGGCATGACCGAGAACTCGGCCGTCGCGACGTCGAACGTCGCCGGTCGCATGCGAGTGGGGACGGTCGGCGAGGCGCAGCCGGAGACCGAGGTGCGCCTGGCCGAGGGAACCGATGAGGTGCTGACGCGGCACCCGGGCACCTTCGCGGGCTACTGGGGACGCCCGGATGCCACCGCCGACGCCGTCGACGCCGACGGCTGGCTGCACACCGGCGATGTCGGCGAGTGGGTCGACGGCACCCACCTGCGGATCGTGGACCGCATCAAGGACATCATCATCACGGCGGGAGGGAAGAACATCGCGCCGAGCGAGATCGAGAACGCCCTGAAGGCATCGCCGTTCGTCAAGGAGGCCGTCGTCATCGGCGATCGCCGCCCGTACCTCACGGCGCTCATCGGCATCGAGTTCGACACCGTCGCCGACTGGGCGTCGCGCCGCAGGCTCGAGTTCACCACCTACCGCGACCTGTCGACCAAGCCCGAGGTCGTCGAGCTCATCGGCGGTGTGGTGCGCGATGCCAACACGCGTCTCGCGCGCGTCGAGGCGGTGCGGAAGTTCCGGATGCTGACCAAGGAGCTCGACCACGAGGACGGCGAACTCACGGCCACGCAGAAGCTCAAGAGGCAGGCGTTCGCGCGCACCGTCCCCCACCTCGTGGACGACATGTACGCCGGCACGAGCGCGTACGCCGGATCCGACCTCGGGAGGAACGGGTGAACACGCTGCTCTCGTCACTGGCGACCGGTCTCGGTCAGGGAGCCGTGTACGCCCTGATCGCCGTCAGCTTCGTCATCATCTACCGCGCGACCGGCGTGCTGAACTTCGCCCAGCCGGCGCTGCTGATCCTCGGCACCTTCGCGACGAGCGTGCTGGCCACGCAGGTGGGGCTGCCGTTCCTCGTCGCGGTGCCGCTCGCGATGGTGATCATCGCCGCCCTCGCCGCCGGGATCGAGCGCGTCGCGATCCGGCCGATGGTCGGGCGCCCCGCGTTCTCGGCCGCGATCGTGACCGTGGGGCTGTTCATCGTGCTGCTGGTGATCGCGTTCCGGCTGTTCGACTCCAAGCCACGCACTGTGGGCGACCCGTGGCAGCTGAACGCGCTCTGCATCGGCGGCGAGGCGACGGAGTCGTTCGGGGTCGCCGGCTGCACCGGCGGAGTGCAGATCTACGAGAACGCCATCGCGCGGTTCGTCATCTCGCTCGTGGTTATCGGGCTGCTGGGCTGGTGGCTCACCCGCTCCAAGGTGGGCCTCGCGATGCGCGCGACGTCGCTGGACCAGGAGACGGCGCTCGCGCAGGGAATCTCGGTCGGGCGCATGTTCTCGATCTCGTGGGCGATCGGCGGCGGACTCGCCGCGCTCGCCGGCGCGCTCCTGGGAGCCAACGGCTCGGTGGTGCAGGCCACCGACGCGCTGTTCGCGCTCGTGGCCCTCCCCGCGATCATTCTGGGAGGCCTCGACTCGCTCAAGGGCGCCGTCGTCGGAGGTCTCATCGTCGGCGTCGCGATGGCACTCACCAAGACCTATCAGCCCGTCTTCGCCCCCTGGCTCGGGACCAACTTCGACAACGTCGTGCCCTACCTGATCATGATCGTGGTGCTGCTCGTGCGGCCCTATGGGATCTACGGCACGAGGGAGGTGCAGCGGGTATGACCTCTCCGGAAACGCTGGCAGCGGCATCCCACCGCCTCACCGGCTCATCGAAGCGGCTCGACTTCGAGCACTCGCGCGGCACGGTCTCACGCAGCGTGCGACGGGGACGTCCGACGCTCTACACCAGCTACGCCGCCGACCAGGCGCTGCTGAACACCCCCGCCAAGAGATGGTGGACGGGCGTGCTGCTGGTGCTCGCGATCGCGGCGCCGTTCCTCGTGGCGGCCGATCTCACCTACCTCCTGACCCTCGCGGTCATCTACGCGATCGGCGGCATCGGGCTGAACCTGCTCACCGGCTACGCCGGCCAGGTCTCCCTCGGGCACGCGTTCTTCCTCGGGCTCGGCGCCTACACCGCCGCGGTGCTCGGGGGCGCGCCCGGCACGACCACCTGGGGCCTGCAGCTCGACCTGGCGATCGTGCTGCCCGCCGCGGCGATCATCCCGGGACTGGTCGGACTCGTCGTCGCACCGCTCGCGACCCGCGTGCGCGGCCTCTACCTCGCGGTGCTGACGCTGGGACTGCTGATCCTCGGCGAGCACCTGTTCAAGATCCTCATCCCGATCACCGGCGGCCAGGGTGTCGGGCGCGGCGTCGCGCAACGGACGCTCTTCGGAGTCGACCTGACCGCCACCTACGCGATCGGGCCGCTCATCATCCCGCCGGCGGTCTCGCTCTACCTTCTCGCCCTCGTGCTGCTGGTGGCGCTGGGCGTCGCGGCGCGCAACCTCGTGCGCGGCAGGTACGGGCGGGCGTTCGCCGCCGTTCGCGACCGCGACATCGCCGCCGAGATCATGGGGGTGAACCTGCTGCGGACCAAGACGCTCGCCTTCACGCTCTCCTCCGCCTACGCCGGTGTCGCCGGGGCGCTGTTCTCGATCCTCATCGGCCGCATCGCCCCCGAGCAGTGGAACCTCTTCCTCTCGATCGACTTCCTCGCCGTCATCGTGATCGGCGGCGTCGCCTCGATCTCGGGCACCATCATCGGTGCCTGCTTCGTCGTGCTCATGCCGCGCCTCCTCGAGGAGCTCACGCACGTCATCCCGTGGATCACGGTCTCCAGCGGCGGGGTCCTCAACGTCTTCCAGCTGCAGACGATCGTGTTCGGCATCCTCATCATCCTCTTCATCACCCTCGAGCCGCGCGGGCTCTACGGACTGTGGATGCGGGTGCGCAACTACTTCAAGGCCTGGCCGTTCTCGTATTGACCGAGCCCTCTCCCACAACTGAACACCACATCATGAAACGAAGGAGCACAGCATGACCATGCGTCGACGAAGCCGCGCGGCAGTTGCCCTGGTGGCGGCCGGGCTGCTCGCCCTCACCGCGTGCACGCAGGTGACCCCCGAGCCGGAGGGCAGTGATCCGGGCGGGGAAAGCGAAGAGATCGTCACCGGTGCGGGAGTGACCGCCGAGCCGTGTCCGGATGCCGTCAACGACGACAACGGATGCATCTACCTCGGCGTGCTCTCGGACCTCACCGAAGGACCGTTCGCGGCATTGGCCGTCCCCATCACCGACGCCCAGCGCGCCTTCTGGGCGCAGGTGAACGAGGACGGCGGCATCGGCGGGTACGACATCGACATCGACACGTACACGCGCGACACCAAGTACCAGGCGGCCGAGCACGCCGCCCAGTACCAGCAGATCGCCGGGAGCATCGCCGGCATCGCCCAGTCCCTGGGCACCGTCAACACCGAGTCGGTGCTGCCCGACATGATCGACCGCAGCCTCGTCACGGTGCCGACGTCGTGGTGGTCGGGGTACGCCTTCGACGACAACGACGGCGGCATCATCCTCGAGACCGGCTACTCGTACTGCACCGAGGCGCTCGTCGGACTCGACTGGTTCGCCGAGACGCACGGCGCCCCCACGGTCGTCCAGGCCGTCGGCTACCCGGGCGACTACGGCGGGGACTCCGCAGAGGGCGTCAACCGCTGGGCCGAGGTCAACGGCGCCACAGCGCTCGCGCCGATCGGCACCGGCCCGAACCAGGTCGTCGGCAACCAGGACGCCGTCGTGGCCGCGATCCTCGCGGGCGCGCCGAACGTCGTGGTGCTGGCCGTCGGTCCCGCCGAGACCGCCGAGATCGTCGGAAAGCTCGCCGCGAGCGGCTTCGCCGGCCGGTTCCTCGGCGCGCTCCCGACGTGGAACCCGGCCCTGCTCGGCTCGGCCGCCGCGCCGGCTCTGGTGGGGCTGTACAACCACCTGACGCCGTACGAGAACTGGGACGGCTCGAGCGCCGCGATCAGCGCGATCAAGGACTCGCTCGGCGGTGAGCTGCCCCCCAACGGCGGCTACATCATCGGATGGGGCATCGGGTACCCGCTCAAGGCCGCGCTGGAGGCGGCGGCCGAGGCGGGCGACCTCACGCCGGAGGGCATCGCGGCGATCGTGGACGGGCTGACCGTCGACTTCGAGGGTCTGGTGCAGCCGCACACCTACGGCGGCGACCCGCAGGCGAACGCCAACCAGGCGGTCAACATCGGTGTCCCCGACCCCGAGGTCGAGCTCGGCCTGCGCACGATCGAGAGCTTCTACACGGGCTCCTCGTTCGACCAGACCGACTACTCGGCGGCGTGCGTGGCCACCAGCTGACAAAGAGGACAAGAGGGGGGATGCCGCTGCGTGCGGCATCCCCCCTCTTCTGCGCCCATGGATCCACGCGGCCGCGAGCCAGGCGATGGCGGGCAGTCGCGCTCGGACGTCAGGCGGCCCAGCCCCACAGGCGCAGGAGCGCGGCGGTCAGCGCCGCCGCGGCCACCACGACGAGGAAAGGCGCACGCAGGAGCAGCAGCCCCGCGGCGACGAGGACCGCGGGCAGCCGCGCATCGACGACGATCGCCTGTCCTGCCCCGAAGGTCTGCACGCCGACGAGCGCCGCCAGGAGGGCGACGGTGAGCAGATCGGCCGTCCGCGCGGGCCGCGGGGCCTCCAGCCAGCGAGGCGGGACGAGGTAGCCGAGCGTCTTGAGCGCCACGCAGACGACCGACGCGACGAGGACGGCGGTCCACATGGTCACGGCAGTCCCTCCCACGGTTCCTGAGCTCGTCGAAGGGCGGCATCGTCGGGCTCGACCAGCGGCTCGTCCGCCGCCCCGAGCCAATTGGTCCATCCGACAATCACCGCGACGAGCGCGGCGACGATGACGGGGAGCCCCGGCATCAGAACCGGGGTCAGCATCGTCGCCAGGACCGCGGCGGCGATCCCGACGGCGATCGGCTGGCGGGCACGCAGTCTCGGCCACAGCAGTGCGAGGAACGCGGCGGCGGCCGCGGCATCCAGCCCATAGGCCCGCGGGTCGCCCAGCACGTCGCCCAGGAGGGCGCCGGCGAGGGTCGACAGATTCCAGCCGATGTAGATCCCGATCCCGGTCACCCAGAAGCCGACGGTGCGCGCCCGTGTGCTCCGCTGCGCGAGCGACACCGCCGTCGACTCGTCGATCGTGAACTGCGCGGCGGCGGCGCGACGCCAGAATCCCGTACCGATGACCGGCGACATCCGCATGCCGTACGCGATGTTGCGGACCCCGAGGAGCGACGCCGACGCGATCGCTGCGGGTGCCGCCGCGATGCCCCCCGCCCCCACCACGCCGGCGAACGCGAACTGCGATCCGCCGGTGAACATCAGCAGGCTCAGCGCGCAGGTCTGCCACACGTCGAGCCCGGATGCCACCGCGAGCGCTCCGAATGAGATGCCGTACGCGCTCGTGGCCAACGCGACGCCGAGCCCCTCGCGCGCGGCGCGTCGCGCCTCGCCCGCGGTGTGCGCGTCATCGAAGGTGGGGTCGAGGCTCACCCGGTCGAGCCTACCCAGCGTGCACCCACGGGGGTCGCTCCAGTCCGGCATCCGTGGACCGCGACACGGGTACGCTTCGGTGCATGACCCGCATCTACACGATGAGCTTCGCCTCGGTCTATCCCCTCTACGTCACGAAGGTGGAGAAGAAGGGACGCACGCGGGATGAGCTGGACGAGGTCATCGAGTGGCTGACCGGCTTCGACGAGGCACGGCTCACCGCGCACCTGAACGCGGGGACGACGTTCGAGGACTTCTTCGCCGACGCGCAACTCAACCCGAACGCGTCGCTGATCACGGGCGTGATCTGCGGCGTGCGGGTGCAGGAGATCGAGGATCCCCTCATGCGGCGGATCCGCTACCTGGACAAGCTCGTGGACGAGCTCGCCAAGGGCAGGAGCATGGAGAAGATCCTGCGGACGTGAGACGTCAGACGCCGGCGTCCTGGCGCTTGAGACGCGCTGTCGCACGGGCGCGGAGCGTCTGGTCGAGCTCGACCTTGCGGATGCGCACGATATCGGGGGTGACCTCGACGCATTCGTCGTCGCGGGCGAACTCGAGGCTCTCCTCGAGCGAGAGGCGGCGCGGCGGTGTCATCGACTCGAACGTGTCGGAGGTCGACTGACGCATGTTCGTCAGCTTCTTCTCCTTGGTGATGTTCACGTCCATGTCGTCATTGCGCGAGTTCTCGCCGATGACCATCCCCTCGTAGACCTCCTGCGTCGGCTGCACGAAGAACGACATGCGCTCCTGCAGCGCGATGATCGCGAAGGGGGTGACGACCCCGGAGCGGTCCGCAACGATCGAGCCGTTCTGCCGGGTCACGATGTGGCCGGCCCACGGCTCGTAGCCGTGCGAGATCGCGTTGGCGATGCCCGTTCCGCGGGTCGTGGTGAGGAACTCGGTGCGGAAGCCGATGAGCCCGCGCGACGGCACGACGAACTCCATGCGCACCCAGCCGGTGCCGTGGTTCGTCATGCCCTCCATGCGTCCCTTGCGGCTCGCCAGCAGCTGCGTGATCGCGCCGAGATACTCCTCGGGAGCGTCCACCGTGAGGTGCTCGAACGGCTCGTGGGTCTTGCCGTCGATCGTCTTCGTGACCACCTGCGGCTTGCCGACGGTCAGCTCGAAGCCTTCGCGGCGCATGTTCTCGACGAGGATCGCGAGGGCGAGCTCGCCGCGGCCCTGCACCTCCCAGGCGTCGGGGCGCCCGATGTCGACGACCTTGAGCGACACGTTGCCGACGAGCTCGCGGTCGAGGCGGTCCTTCACCATGCGCGCGGTGAGCTTGTGGCCCTTGACCTTGCCGACCAGCGGCGAGGTGTTGGTGCCGATCGTCATCGAGATCGCCGGGTCGTCGACGTGGATGGCCGGCAGCGGCCGGACGTCGTCGGGGTCGGCGATGGTCTCGCCGATCGTGATGTCCTCGAAGCCCGCGATCGCGACGATGTCGCCGGGGCCTGCGCTCTCGGCCGGGTAGCGGTCCAGGGCGCGGGTCTTGAGAAGCTCGGTGATGCGGGCGCTGCTCACGGTGCCGTCGTGGCGCACCCAGGCGACCGTCTGGCCCTTCTTGAGCGTGCCGTTGAAGACGCGCAGGAGCGCGAGACGGCCGAGGAAGGGGCTGGAGTCGAGGTTCGTCACCCACGCCTGCAGGGGCGCCTCGTCGTCGTACGACGGGGCGGGCACGTGCTCGAGGATCGCGCCGAACAGCGGCTCGAGGTCGTCGTTGTCAGGCAGCTCGCCATTGGCGGGACGGTTTCGGGATGCCGCGCCGGCGCGCCCGCTGGCATAGACGACCGGAACGTCGAGCAGGGCATCGACGTCAAGGTCTGGCACGTCCTCGTGGAGGTCGGATGCCAGACCCAGGAGCAGGTCGTGGGCCTCCTCCTCGACCTCGGCGATGCGCGCGTCGGGGCGATCGGTCTTGTTGACCAGCAGGATGACGGGGAGCTTCGCCTCGAGCGCCTTGCGCAGCACGAATCGCGTCTGCGGCAGCGGGCCCTCGCTCGCGTCGACCAGCAGCACGACGCCGTCCACCATCGACAGGCCGCGCTCGACCTCGCCGCCGAAGTCGGCGTGACCGGGGGTGTCGATCACGTTGATCGTGACGGGCACGTCGGTGTGGACGCCCTTGTAGGTGATCGCCGTGTTCTTGGCGAGGATCGTGATGCCCTTCTCGCGCTCGAGATCGTTCGAGTCCATCGCGCGCTCTTCCAGGTGCTCGTGCGAGCCGAACGAGCCGGTCTGTCGCAGCATCGCGTCGACGAGGGTGGTCTTGCCGTGGTCGACGTGGGCGACGATCGCGACGTTGCGGAGGTCCGAGCGGAGGGCGCGCGCCATGAGAGGGTCCTTGCGAGAGTGGGGAAAGAGAAGAGGCTCGGTCCCTGAGTGTGTCGAAGGGTCCGGTGTGCCCACCTTATCGCAGGCAGCAGGGAGCGACCTGAGGACCGGAATCCGGCCAGCCGGTCGTTGAGCGACGGGCGAAGCGAAGAGACGAGACGAGACGCGCTACTCCTGCGCCTCCAGGAGTGCCGCGCGCGCCTCGCGACGAAGCCGCTGCTCGGCCGGGTCGGGCACGGGCACCGCGGCGATGAGACGCTGCGTGTACGCCTCCTGCGGCGCCCGCAGGATCTGGCCTGTCGCGCCCTGCTCGACCATCCTGCCGTGACGCATCACGATGATCCGGTCCGCGAGCGTGTCGACGACGGCGAGGTCGTGGCTGATGAACAGGCAGGCGAACCCGAGGTCGGCCTGCAGGCGCCGGAGCAGCTCGAGGACCGTGGCCTGCACGGAGACGTCGAGCGCCGACGTCGGCTCGTCCGCGATGAGCAGCTTGGGCTCGAGCGCGAGTGCCCGGGCGATTCCGATGCGCTGCTTCTGCCCACCCGAGAGCTCATGCGGATAGCGGGAGCGGTAGGACCTCGGCAGCTCGACCGCATCCAGCAGCTCCTGCACGCGCTTGTCGAGCGCGGCGCCCTTCGCCTCGCCCGCCAGCAGGAGCGGCTCGCCGATCGACTGTCCCACCGGCAGACGGGGATTGAGGGACGACGAGGGATCCTGGAAGACGATCCCGACGTCCTTGTGCACCTTGTGTAGGAGCCTGCGGTTCGCGTTCGAGATGTCCTGACCGACCACGGTGGCCTTGCCCTCGGCGACGGGGAGCAGTCCGATGGCGGCTCGGCCGATCGTCGTCTTGCCCGACCCCGACTCGCCGACCAGTCCCGTGACCTCCCCCTGATAGATCGCGAAGGTCGCGTCCTCGACGGCGCGGAAGGCCGGAACACGACCCTTCTTCGGGTAGTCGATAGCGACGTTCGTGAACTCGAGCACGGGCGCGCCAAGGCCTGCGCGACGCTGCGCGTCTTCCCGTGCCGCCACCTCTGCGAGCCGGATCACCGACGTGTCGCCCGCGAGCGCGGCGGTGGTGTCGATCTCGCCGTCGCCGACGTCGCCGATGCGTGGGACGGCGGCGAGGAGCTGCTGCGTGTACGGATGCTGCGGATCGGCGAACACCCCCTCGACGCTGCCGCGCTCCACGATCGAGCCGTTGCGCATGACCACGATGTTGTCGGCGAGGTCGGCGACGACGCCCATGTCGTGCGTGATGAGCAGGACCGCCGAGTCGAGGCGGTGCCGGAGGTCGCGCATGAGGTCGAGGATCTCGGCCTGCACCGTGACGTCGAGGGCCGTCGTGGGCTCATCGGCGATGAGCAGCCACGGATCGCACGAGATCGACTGGGCGATCATGGCGCGCTGACGCTGACCGCCCGACAGCTGGTGCGGGTAGGAGTTGAACGCCTTCACGGGATCGGGCAGCTCGACGAGGTCGAGGAGCTCGAGGGCGCGGGACTTGGCCTCGCTCGGCGTGATTCCGAAGTGCAGGCGCAGCGTCTCGATGATCTGGAATCCGACGGTGAAGACAGGATTCAGCGCCGTCATCGGTTCCTGGAAGATGACGGCGATCTCACTGCCGCGCACGCGCTGCAGCTCCTCGCCCTTGATTCCGAGGATCTCGCGGCCGGCGAGTTTGACGCTCCCGCGAACGCGGGCAGAGCTCGGCAGCAGCCCCAGCATCGACATCGAGCTCGCGCTCTTCCCAGAGCCGGACTCCCCCACGATCGCGAGGCACTCTCCCGCCGAGACGGTGTAGCGAAGATCCTTCGCCGCGGGGATCCAGTAGTTGTCGACGGCGAAGTCGACGGACAGTCCGTCGACCTCGAGGAGCGGCCCCGTGATGCCGTGGCGGTCGCGCAGCTGGTTCATCGGTCGTTCCTGACTTCGTGGATGGGGAGAATAGGAGAATGGGCGACACAGTCACGCTGCACTCGCGCTTCAATCGCATCCTCGCCGTTGTGCTCTGGGCGCTGAGCGGCCTCATGATCTTCATCGCGCTGGTGGGCGACGCGCACCTCGTGGCGCTCTACCCCGGGGCCGCGCTGCTGGCGCTGTTCGCGTGGGCAGGACTGTGGCGTCCGGCGGTGCGTGTCGGCGCCGACGGGGTCGAGGTCCGGAACGTCACGCATCGCGTCGCGATCCCGTGGACCGCACTCATCCACGTCGACACACGGTACGCCCTGACGCTGCATACGCCCTCGGGAAAGTTCGCCGCGTGGTCCGCCCCCGCACCCGGCATGATCGGATCGATGCGCGCGAGCCGCAACCCCGCGAACCGCGAGGCCCGCGCGGCCGACGCGTCGCTGCGCGCGGGAGACCTGCTGGGCACCGAGTCGGGCAACGCCGCGACCGTCGTGCGAGAGCAGTGGCGCCGGGGCCTCGACAGCGGCCACGTGCAGACCGGGATCGCCGACGCCGTGCCGGTTCACCGTCAGTGGGACGTGCCGGTGCTCGCGGCGATGGCCGCGCTCGCGGCGGCGACCGTCTGGGCGCTCATTGCGATCAGCTGAGCAAGCGCGCGTCATGAGTCGCGCCTCGCGTCCGGCTCCTCGCCCGAGAGCCCCACGCTCGTCGTGGACCCGGTGTCGGTCGTGAGCGGGCCGACCGGCACGTCGGAGATGACTCCCTGAGAGTCGATGACCGCGGCATCCGCCGGCAGTTCTCTCACGCGACGGAAGACGATCCGCTTCTGTCGGGGATCGAACGCGTCGCGCAGACCGTCGCCGACGAAGTTGACGAGCAGCGACAGCAGCACGATGAAACCGGCTGGCCACCAGAACAGCCACGGCCGTGTCTGGAACGCCGCCTCGTTGTCGCTGATGAGCTTGCCCAACGAGACCTCGGGCGCACGGATGCCGAACCCGAGGAACGACAGCGCCGTCTCGAGGATGATCGCGGCAGCGATCAGCAGCGTCGTCGAGACGATCACCACGCCCATCGCGTTGGGCAGGATGTGCTTGAAGATGATCCGGAGGTCCGACGCGCCCGCGACGCGTGCGGCTTCCACGAACTCACGCTCGCGCAGGCTCAGGAACTCGGCGCGGACGAGACGCGCGATGCCGGTCCATGCGACGAACCCGAGGAACACCGCCAGTGCCACAGGGCCCAGCCCCCCGACCGCCGTACCCACGACCGCACCGATCACGATGATGGGGATGACGATCACGACGTCGGTGATGCGCATCAAGACGGCGTCCACCCACCCGCGGTAGTACCCGGCGATCGCGCCGATGACGACGCCGATGAAGGCGCCCGTCAGCCCGATGATGAACATGACGTAGGAGGAGTTCACGATCCCCCGCATCGTCATGGCGAAGTAGTCCTTGCCGACCGTGTTCTGCCCGAACGGGTGCTCGCCGAGCGAGAAGGGGAAGAGCGTCAGCGTCGGCCGACCGCCGTCCACGGGCGGGTACAGCGTCGTGAAGTCGTGCTTCCACCAGCCGGGCAGCCCGAACACGCCGCTCGCGGTCGCCGCGAACAGGATGACGAACACGAACAGGATCATGCTGATGAGCGCCGGCCTGTGGGCAAGGAAGCGCCTCAGGATCAGACGACCCTGGCTGACGCCCTTCTCATCCTTCGTGAGGACCGTGGGGCCTCCGGAGTGCGGCGTGCCTGCGGACACCGCACCGGGGTCGATGGGAGTCGTCATCACTTGGCCCTCACTCTCGGGTCAAGCGCCGAGTAGCTGAGGTCGGCGAGGAAGTTGAATGTGATCGCGAAGATCGCCACGACGACGAAGTACGCCATGACGGGATTCGGATCGCCGGCGTTGAGGCCTTGGATGAAGAGCGCGCCCATCCCGGAGAACGCGAAGATCCGCTCCGTGATGATGGCACCGCCGATCAGGCCTCCGACGTCGGCGGCGACGATCGTGGTGATCGGGATGAGGGAGTTGCGGAAGGCGTGGCGACCGACGACGGTGCGCTCGGGAAGACCCTTGGCGCGCGCCGTTCGGATGTAGTCCTGATTCAGCGTCTCCAGCATGCCGCCGCGCGCGTACCGCGTGTAGCCCGCGAACGAGATGAGCATGAGGCTGATCGTCGGCAGCAGGAGGTGCGTGAACGAGTCGATGCTCTGGATCCAGAAATCGCCCTGCAGGTTGGGCGTCTGTGAGCCGACCGTCGCGATCGGGCGCCCGCCGACGCGGGGGTTGCGGAGGTAGTCGCTCCAGCGCTGCATGTACTGGTCGAGGATGATGACGCCCATGCCGAGCAGGCCCGAGAACGCGCCGATGCGCATGGCCTGTCCCTTGTCGTGCTCCCCAAGGATCCACCCCGCGAGGATTCCGACTCCGATCGCGAGGATGAAGAGCAGCACCACGCCCCACGCGCCGATACCTCTGAAGAACGGCTGCAGGAGGAAGTACGCGGCGATGAGGACGATCACCACGGCGCCGGCCGTCCGCCAGGCGAAGCGGGCACGGGGACCGGCGATGATGAGCACCATGCCGGCCGCGAGGGCGGCGATGAACAACGGCGCGAGCACCGGACCGAGCGACGGGTCGAGGAACCACTGCGTCACCGACATGGCGTAGAGCATGATGCCGGTCGTGAGGACGGATGCCGCGAAGACGACGAGACGCCGCAGGCGATTGCCGCCGATGATCGCCTGCCAGAACAGGCCCGACACGAGCGACAGCCCGATGATCCACGTCCACGAGAAGACGGGGTCGCGCAGCCAGTTGTTGAAGCCGAGCGCGACGAAGACTTTGAGCAGGACGCCCATGACGAACGAGGGAAGCGAGTAGAAGAAGAAGCTCGCGAACGTGAAGGTGTAGTCGACGGCGCTGTACTGGCGCAGGGCCGAGACGATGCCGACCAGGATGCCGAGCACGATGGCCAGGATCGTGGATGCGGTGACGAGCTGGAGCGTGGCACCCATCGCGCGTCCGAGCAGAACCGTGACGGCCTGGTTCTGGATGTTGACGCCGAGATCGCAGCCGCCGAACGGGATGACGCATCGGGCGGCGCCGAGCAGCCAGTTGAACCAGCGGACGACCACGGGCTGATCGAGGTTGAGCCATTGGATGCGCTGCGCGATGAGCTGCTCGCGGTTGGGGTTGTTCGACGCGTAGAGGTCGGTGAGCGGGTCACGTGCCCACGCGACGAGCACATACATGATGAACGAGGCGGCGACCAGGATCAGCACCGATACGCCGATGCGCCGCAGAACATACGAGAGCAAGGAGGTGTGCCCCCTTCAGAGAGTTGAGGATAAGGTACCAGTCGCGTGAGCCGGGGGTCTGGCCACGGGCCGGTATCCAGCGTCGAGCTTCCGCCGTCTCAGACGGAAGCGGACACGCCAGGGGCGACGGGCCGGTCGGGCCCGTCGCCCCAAGCTGTGTGTGTTCGGTCAGTCGCGGATCACTCCGAGACGGTCCACTCCCAGAAGTTCCAGAGCGGGCCGGTCTGGTTGCCCATGAAGGTCACACCCTGGAGACGGTTGGTGTGCGCCTCGAGGCCGGGGCCCTGGAAGAGCGGCAGACCGTAGCCGTCGGCGAACAGGTGGCCGTCCGCCTCAACCGTGAGCTCGTCGATCGTGTCGGTGTCGAGCGTGCCCGGGATCTCGCGGGCGATCTCGTCGACGCGGGTGTTGGCGTACTTGTTGAAGTTGCTGCCACCGAACGAGGCGAAGATCTGCGGGATGGTGCCGTTGCCGACACCGGGGCTGATCCAGCCGAAGATGACCGCGTCGTAGATGTCCGAGCCCAGCTGCGAGCCCCAGTCCTCACGACCGACGTCCTCGATGATGAAGCCGGCCTGCGAAGCCGAGGCCTGGATGGCCTCGAACGCCGCGACGCGGTTCGGGTTGTTGATGTTGTACATCAGGCGGATCGTCGGGGTCGCACCGGCGAGGAGCTCGGTGGCGCCCTCGATGTCGACCTCGGCGTA
>Ga0307505_10000624_pt1 | contig 37305 bp, 35 predicted proteins | sample 23_S_MG_FD_202183 | JGI IMG/M metagenome (GOLD analysis project Ga0307505, IMG submission 202183) | Soil microbial communities from Populus trichocarpa stands in riparian zone in the Pacific Northwest, United States - 23_S | ecosystem: Environmental > Terrestrial > Soil > Riparian zone > Trees...
TCGACGATCCAGTTGGAATTGGAGACGCCCTCGGCGATGCCCTTGGCCGAGACCAGCTCGCCGACATCGTACTCGCCGATCAGCGCGGCGAGATCGGCGGCCGAAAGCGTGGTGTAGACCGCCACCGGAAGCCTTAGTCGAGCAGCTGCCGCGGCAGCTTGAAGACCATCCGTTCCTCGGTGGTCACCAGTGTCCGCTCCTCGACCTCGCGCCATTCGCCGAGTTTGCCGAGCACTTCGCGCACCAGTGCCTCGGGCGCCGAGGCGCCCGCCGTGAGCCCGAGCGTGGCGACGCCTTCGAGCCAGGCCGGGTCGATCTCGGCGGCGCGCTGGATCAGGCGGGCGGGGGTGCCGAGGCGGTCGGCGACTTCGACCAGCCGCAGCGAGTTCGACGAATTGGGCGCACCGATCACCAGCACCAGGTCGCTTTCCGCGGCGATCTGCTTGACCGCCGCCTGGCGGTTCGAGGTCGCGTAACAGATGTCTTCGGCCTTGGGCCCGACGATTTGCGGAAAGCGCGCCTTCAGCACCGCGATGATCTCGGCTGTGTCGTCGACCGACAGCGTGGTCTGGGTCAGGAAGGCGAGCGCCGTGCCGGGCGGGAATGCCAATGCCGCGGCCTCGGCGGCGGTCTCGATCACGGTCATTTGCCCTTCGGGTACCTGGCCGTAAGTGCCGATCGCCTCAGGATGGCCGCGATGGCCGACGAACACGATGTGCCGACCGGCTTCGACCTGGCGCTCGGCCTGGCGATGGACCTTGCTGACCAGCGGGCAGGTGGCGTCGAGGTAGTCGAGCCCGCGCCGCTCGGCCTCCGCCGGCACCGCCTTGGGCACGCCGTGCGCGCTGAACACCACCGGCACGCCGTCGGGCACTTCGGCCAGCTCGTCGACGAACACCGCGCCCTTGGCCTTGAGGCTATCGACCACGGTGCGGTTGTGGACGATCTCGTGCCGCACGAAGACCGGCGCGCCGTAGCGTTCGAGCGCCCGCTCGACGATCTCGATCGCCCGGTCGACCCCCGCGCAAAAGCCGCGCGGCGCCGCGATCAGCACCGTCAGCGGCAGCTTTTCCGTGGCCGCGGCGGGTTCCTGAAAGGGGGCGTTCATGCAGGCGGCTCTAGCTGTTGTCGCCCCCTAGCGAAAGAGCTAGGGGCTGCGCTGGTTCTGAACGAGGAATAAGAATGACCGCTCGCAAAGCGCTGTTTGTCGCCTCCATCGCCGCCACGCTCGTCGGCTGCGCCCGCGCCGGCGACATCGTGATCGAACAGGGCGTCGGCATCACCGCGATCCGCAGCGCCTGCCCGGCGGTCGGCGTGCCCGACTTCACCGGCAACGTCACCTTGTTCAATCCGGCCGACGCGCGCACGGTCGATGCGATCGACATCACCGCCGCGCTCACCAACGTGCGCAGCCAGTGCGACGACAGCGGCGCCGAGGTCTTTTCGACCGCGACCTTCGACGTGCTCGCCCAGCGCCGCGATACGCGCGGCGCACGCACCGTGACGCTGCCCTATTATTCGACCGTGGTACGCGGCGGTACCGCGGTGATCGCCAAGCGCGTCGGCTCGGTCACGCTCAATTTTGCCGACGGCCAGGAGCGCACTTTCGCCAGCGGCACGGCGGGCGCGGTCGTCAACCGCGCCGCGGCGACGCTGCCGCCCGAGATCCGCCAGCGGATCACGGCCCGCCGCCGCTCGGGCCAGGAGGAAGCCGCGCTCGACCCGCTCAACGAGCCCGAAGTGCGCGCCGCCCTCGCCCGCGCCAGCTTCGAGCTGCTGGTCGGATTCCAGCTCACCGAAGATCAGCTTGCCTATAACGCTACGCGGTAGTTCCCCCTCACGGGTAAACGCGCTAACGGCGCGGCCCATGTCCGAAGTCCAAACCCTCTACGCCGTGTTCGCGGCCAAGCTCGACGCCGCGCTCGCGGCGCTCAAAAGGGAGGCCTTGCTGCCGCCCGGCGCGCCGCGCCACGCGGTCAGCGTCGAGCCGCCGCGCGATCCCGCGCACGGCGACCTTTCGACCAACGCCGCGATGGTGCTGGCGAAGGAAGCGAAAACCAACCCGCGCGCGCTGGCGGAGCATATCGTCGCCAAGCTCGCCGGCGATCCGCTGGTGGAGAGCGCCGAGATCGCCGGGCCGGGCTTCATCAACTTGCGGCTGGCCGCCGCCAACTGGATCGGCGAGCTGCGGGCAATCGCCGCGCTCGGCGCGGACTATGGCCGCTCGGCGATGGGCGCGGGGCGGACGGTCAATGTCGAATACGTCTCGGCCAATCCCACCGGGCCGATGCACATGGGCCATTGCCGCGGCGCGGTGGTCGGCGATGCGCTGGCCACGCTGCTCGAGTTCGCCGGGCACAAGGTGGTCCGCGAATACTATATCAACGATGCCGGGGCGCAGGTCGACACCCTCGCGCGCTCGGTCCACCTGCGGTATCGCGAAGCGTTGGGTGAAGACATCGGCGGGATACCGGAGGGGTTCTATCCGGGCGATTATTTGGTCGCGATCGGTAAGGCACTAGCCCAGGAATGCGGGGCAAAGTTTGTAGACAAGCCGGAAAGCGAGTGGCTTAGCGATTTTCGCATCGCAGCAGTCCACGCGATGATGGCGCTCATAAAGAGCGACCTCGCGCTGCTCGGCATCCATCATGACGTATTCGCCTCGGAGGCTGAGCTCCAGGCGGCCCGCAAGCCCGAAGCGGCCGAAGCCTGGCTGCGCGCTCACGACCTGGTTTACGATGGTGTGCTCGAAGCGCCCAAGGGCAAGACGCTGGACGACTGGGAGCCGGTCGAGCTGCCGCTGTTCCGCTCGACCAAATTCGGCGACGACCAGGACCGGCCGCTGCGCAAGAGCGACGGCAACTGGACCTATTTCGGCGCCGACCTCGCCTATCACATGCAAAAGGCCGAGGCCGCTGACGAGCTGATCGACATCTGGGGCGCCGACCACGCCGGCACGGTCAAGCGGATCAAGGCCGCCGTCGCCGCGCTCGGTGAAGGCCAGGGCAAGCCGATCCCGTTCGACGTCAGGCTGGTGCAGATGGTCCAGCTGCTGCGGGCGGGTGAGCCGGTCAAGATGTCGAAACGCTCGGGCAACTTCGTCACCATCGCCGACATGGTCGAGGAAGTCGGCAAGGACGTGGTCCGCTTCACCATGCTGACCCGCAAGCCCGAGGCGCAGATGGACTTCGACATGGCCAAGGTGGTCGAGGCCTCGAAGGACAACCCGGTGTTCTATGTGCAATACGCACACGCGCGGATCCATTCGACGCTGCGCAAGGCGGCGGCCGAAGGCGTGGCCCCGTCGGCCGATGCGCTCGACCGGCTCGGGGTGGACGAGCTGGCGCTGGTCAAGCTCGCCGCGCAGTTTCCGCGCGAAGTCGAGGCGGCGGCGAAGGCGCGCGAGCCGCACCGCATCGCCTTCTTCCTCTACGAACTCGCCGCCGCGTTCCACGCGTTCTGGAACATGGGCAACGACGATCCCGAAAAACGCATCATCCTGGCACAAGATCAGGCGCTTAGCGGCGCGAGGCTTTTCCTCGGCAGCCAGATCGGGCAGGTTATCCGCAATGGCCTCGCGATCCTCGGGGTCCAGGCCGTCGAGGAGTTGTGACCATGTCTGGCCCAGGAAAGAGCGGCGGCGACGAGCCGCAGGACCTGGAGCAAGGCCCGATCGAGGCCGAGCAGGAGCTGGCGCTCGCCGACGGCGACGAGCGGCTTCCGTGGCTCGAATCCGATGACGACGACGAGCAGCCGGGGGTCGATACCGGGCGCCTGGTGGCGCTCGCCGCGGTCGGCCTGCTGGTAATCGTGCTGGCGTTCGGGGCGTACTGGCTGTTCACCCGCGACACCGCCGACGAGGCGCTGGTCGCCGACGGTAGCACTATCGAGGCGCCCGACGAGCCGTACCGGACCCGGCCCGAAGATCCGGGCGGCCGCGAGGTCGCGGGGACCGGCGACACCAGCTTCGAAGTAGCCGAGGGGCGGACGGTCGAAGGCCGCGTCGCCGGCAGCGGCACAGTGCCACGGCCAAGCATCGACCGCGAGCAACCGGCCGGCGATGCCAGGGCCGCGGCCTCCGTGGGCGTGCAGGTCGGTGCCTATTCCTCGCGCGCCGCGGCCGAAGCCGGCTGGTCGACGCTGTCGGGCCGGATCGAGGCGCTGCAGGGCCGCAACCACCGCGTGGTCCAGGGCACCGTCGACAGCGGCACGGTCTACCGCCTGCAGGCGATAGCCGGCACCACCGCGGAGGCCGAAACCCTGTGCCGCAGCATCAAGTCCGAAGGCGGCGACTGCCAGGTCAAGCGCTGAGGTCTAGTCCCGAATGGTACGGGCCGGCGCGGCTTGTGTGACCGTGCGATAGATCTGGTCCATCACGCCGGCGGTATGGTCGGCATCCTCGCGAACGGCGATCTGCTGCGCTTCGGCCGCCAGCCGCAAACGCCGCGGCTCGTCAGCGGCCAGTGCCAGGATCGCGTCCGCCAACGCCTGCGCATCCCCGACCGCAACGGCGACCGCCGCTTGCGGCGCCCAGTCGGACAAATGGCCCACCTGCGTGCCTACGGTCGGCACCCCGGCGACAGCCGCTTCCAGCGCCACGACCGGGCCCGATTCGTGAACCGATGTAACCACCAGGATGTCGGCGCGCTCGAATCGCGGGCGCAGCTCGGCCTGGACCATCACGCCGCTGAAGCTGACCATCGAACCCAGCGCTAGGTTGACGGCTGCACGATGGATTGTCGGGGCGAGCGAACCCTCGCCGATGATTTCCAGCTCGCAAGCCAGGCCCGCCTGCTTGAGGATGGCCATCGCCCGAAGCAGGGTCATCTGATCCTTGACGCCCGTCAGGCCACCCACCTGCAGCAAGCGCAACGGCTCACCCGAAATGCGCGGTCGCGCGGGGCGAACGGGCCAGCGCTCGAGGTCCACTCCGTGGGTGACGACGCGGGCCTGGATGCCGCGCGCGGCGGCGAGCCTGGCCATGAAGCCGCTCTGGGTGGTCACGGCAGCGGCGGTCCGGGCGGCCAGACGCAGGCCGATCCGGCCGCGTAAGGATCGCTGGTCGCCGAAGGCCAAAGCCGGATGGCTGACCAGCTCGCCGCCTCCCAGCGTCAGCACCAGCGGCGCGTCGAACAGCCGCGCCGCAAGGGCACCGACGCTGCCACTGCGGGTTCCGAAGGCATGGATTGCGCCGAACCGGCCGCGCCGCTGCTCGGCGATGATCGAGGCCAGGGTCCACGCCCCGGCCGGCCGCCGAGAATTGCTGTGGATCGTCGCGCCGAACAGGGACCAGCGCCGCGACGCCGGGCCATTCAGGGCGAAGGCGTGGACCTCGTGGCCCAGCCTCACCAGCCGTTCGATGAGCGTCAGGTTGCAGGGGATGACGCGCGGGTCGTCGCTCGGGCCGATCCCTCCGGGCTGAACAATGGCGATCTTCATGCGGTGAGGCCGCTCCCCCTGCGACGAGCCTAGCGGCGAGCCCTGTTTGCACAAGGACCGGCTTCGCCTGGCCAGCCACCGGTCCGGCGGCGGGCGCCTGGTTACTGTCCACACCGGGAGGTGCGCGCGCGCTTGCCCGGCCGCTGCTTTCCTGCGAGTTTTCGCACCATGACGCCCGCGATTTTTGGACTGGCCGGTCACGCGCTGACCGCTGACGAGCGCGCCTTTTTCCGCGACGCCGATCCTGCGGGCTACATCCTGTTCGGGCGCAACGTGCAGACCCGCGCGCAGTTGCGGGCGCTGACCGACGAGTTGCGGGCAATTCATGGCCGCGAGCACCTGCTGGTGTCGATCGACCAGGAAGGCGGCCGGGTGGCGCGAATGAAGCCGCCCGAATGGGAGGCGTTCCCCCCCGGCGAGGCGTTCGCCAGGCTGTGGCAGCTCGCCCCGGCGAGCGCGATCGAGGCGGCGCGGGCCAATGCCGAGGCGCTCGGGCGCGATCTCGTCGAAGTCGGCGTGACGGTCGATTACCTGCCGGTGCTCGACCTGCGCCAGCCGGGCGCGCACGACGTGATCGGCGACCGCGCCCTGGGCGACGAGCCGATGCAGGTCGCGGCGCTCGGCCGGGCGGTGCTCGACGGGCTGGCGCGGGCGGGCGTTACGGGGTGCATCAAGCACATGCCGGGCCACGGCCGGGCCCGCGCCGACAGCCACAAGGAACTGCCCACGGTCGATGCCAGCGAAGCCGAGCTGGAGAGCGATCTCGAGCCGTTCCGCACGCTTCATCAGGCGTTTATCGGGATGACCGCGCACGTCCGCTACACCGCCTGGGACGCCGACAATCCGGGCACTCTGTCGCCCACCGTGGTGGGCGAGGTGATCCGCGGCCGGATCGGGTTCGACGGCCTGCTGCTGACCGACGATATCGACATGGAAGCGCTCGACGGCACCGTGCCCGAGCGGGCCGAGCGGGCGATTGCCGCCGGGTGCGACGTGGTGCTCAACTGCTGGGCGAAGATGGCCGACATGGCCGAAATCGCCGAGCGCCTTCCGGCGATGTCCGAGGCGACTCACCAGCGGCTCAAAAGGGCGCTCAACGGCACCGAGCGAGCGCACGATGGCACCGACCGCGCCCACCTGATCGCCAAGCGCGACGCACTGCTCGAGCTGGCCGCATGAGCGAGGACGGCCTCCTGCTGGCGCCGGCCAATGACGCCGCCGACGAATGGGACGGCCCCGGCACCGCGCCGGGCGGCGATGCGGCGCTGTACCTCGAACTCGACGGCTGGGAAGGGCCGCTCGACCTGCTGCTCGATCTGGCGCGGCGGCAGAAGGTCGACCTCAAGGCGATCTCGATCCTGGCGCTGGTCGATCAGTACATCGCCTATATCGAACGGGCCGAGGCCATGCGGCTGGAACTCGCCGCCGATTACCTGGTGATGGCCGCCTGGCTCGCCTACCTCAAGTCGGCGCTGCTGCTGCCCAAGGAAGAGCGGGAGGACCCGAGCCCCGAGGAACTGGCGCTGCGCCTGCAGCTCCGCCTCCAGCGCCTCGGCGCGATGCGCGAGGCGGCGGCACGGCTGCTGGCGCGGGACCGGATCGGGCGCGACGTTTTCCTTCGCGGCGCCCCCGAGGGCCTCAGGATCGATCGCAAGAGCCTGTGGCAGTGCGACTGGTACTCGCTGGTTTCTGCCTATGCCCTGGTCAAGGCGCGCGGCGAGCCGGTGGTGCACATGATCCGCGACCGCATGGTGCTGACACTCGACGCCGCGCTCGACCGGGTCGCGGCGATGCTCGGCGTGCGGCTCGACTGGATGGAGCTGCGCGAGTTCCTGCCAACTAACGCCGAGCCGCGGCTGGTGCGCTCGACGCTGGCGTCGAGCTTCGCCGCCGCGCTTGAGCTGGCGCGGCTCGGCAAGGCCGAGTTGCGGCAGGAGGGCGCGTTCGGCCCGCTCCACCTGCGCAAGGTGCCGGCGTGAGCGAGCCAGACGAGCTTGTGCGCGCGGTTGAGGCGGCGCTGTTCGCGGCCGAGGAGCCGATCAGCGCCGAGGCGCTGTCCGAGCACCTCGCCGGAGCCGACGTGCGGCCGGCGCTGGCGGCACTGGAAGCGCATTACCGCCCGCGCGGCGTGCGGCTGGTCGAGCGCGGCGGGCGCTGGCAATTCCAGACTGCGCCCGATCTCGCCCACCTGCTCCGCCGCGAGCGGGAACAAGTGCGCAAGCTCAGCCGCGCGGCCACCGAAGTGCTGGCGATCATCGCCTATCACGAGCCGGTCAGCCGCGCCGAGATCGAGGCCATCCGTGGCGTCCAGACCAGCCCCGGCACGCTCGACGTGCTGATGGAGGCCGGCTGGGTGCGCATCACCGGGCGCCGTGAAGTGCCGGGGCGGCCGGTGATCTATGCCACCACGCCCGAGTTCCTCGATCACTTCGGCCTCGCCAGCCGCCGCGACCTGCCCGGCATCGACGAGCTCAAGGCCGCAGGGCTGCTCGACCCGGTCGACGACGCCTACGACGAGCTGGTGACCGCGGACGCCGAGCCGGACACCGGCGCAAGCGTGGGCGACTAAGTCCCCGCGCACTTTGCTTTCCTCGATTGACTCTGTCGGCCGAGTCCCGGGATACCAGCGGCCGGGGCAAGAGGGGGCGATATGCGATACGCGGAAGATGACGCCGAAAGCGCGTTCGGATTCGACGGGACGTGGCAGGAATTTGCCCCGATCGCCTTCACCAACCTGCTGCTGACGATCGTCACGCTGGGCTTCTACCGGTTCTGGGCGACCACGCGCGAGCGGCGGTATTTCTGGTCGCGGACGCGGTTCGTGGACGAGCGGCTGGAATGGGCGGGCACCGGTCTGGAGTTGTTCTTCGGCTTCCTCCTGGTGCTGGTGCTTTTCGGCATCCCCTATTTCATTCTCAGCTTTGTCGCGCAGGCCATGGTGCTGCGCGGTGAGGCGGGGCTGGCCGCACTGCTGACGTTTGGCAGCCTGCTGGCGATTTTCTATCTCTACGGTGTCGCCCGCTATCGTGCGCTGCGCTACCGCCTGTCGCGCACGCACTGGCGCGGGATCAGAGGTGGCAGCGACGATCCCGGCCTGGGCTATGGCCTGACCTACATGTGGAAATCGGTGGTTGGCTGGATTCCGATCGGCCTGGCGGTGCCCTGGTCGATGACCTCGCTGTGGAACGACCGCTGGAACAAGTTCAGCTTCGGCCCCTTCCCGTTCGAGGCCAAGGCCAGCGCCGCGGAACTGATCTGGCGCTACCTGCTGTTCTACCTGATGCCTTTCGTCCTGTTTGCCATGTTCGCCTTTCTCGGCGGCTCGGGGATGGGTTCCGGCGGCTTTCTCAGCGAGGCAGAGGCGATCAGGATTATCATTGTGGTCGTGGTCGGCGTGCTCGTTTTCTACTTCGGCCTCGGCCTCGTCGCGCTGGCATTCTACGCCAAGTACTTCCGCGAAGTGGTCGGTGCCACGCGCTGGCGCAATCTCGAATTCAGCTTCAAGGCCTCGACCAGGGACTGGCTGTTGCTGTTCCTGGGCAACGTCGCGCTGGTGGTGTTCACGCTGGGGATCGGCTTCATCTTCCTGTCCTATCGCCACTGGAAATTCTTCATCACGCACATGGAGGCAACGGGCGAAATCCTGCTCGACGAGCTGACCCAGTCGCAAACCCGGATGGCGTCGCAGGGCGAGGGCCTGCTCGATGCCCTCGATATCGGCGCGATCTGATGCCCGAGCGGACACATGCCTGAGCGGACATATGGCCGAGCCGGTTGAAACCCCCGCCAGCTGGTACGATGGCCGCTCCGCCATCCGCCACGAGGGCCTGCTGTGCTGGCATGGGGCAGACCGGCTGGTGCTGCGCCATCCACTGGCGGAGGGAATCGACTTCGGCGCCGACGAGCTGATCTTTCGCGTGGAACGGCCCGGCGAGCGGGTTTTTGGCCTCAAGGGCACGCCGCAATTCCGCCTGATCCTGAAAGGCGCGGCACCGCGCGAGATCGAAGCCGCGCTGCCGGCGCGCGCGCGTTACGGCAAATGGGTCGACCGCATCGGACTGCCGGGCGCAATCCTCGCCTTCACCGCGGTCAGCGCTGCGCTGGTGGCCATGTTCATGACCGCGCCAAGCTGGCTGGGGCCGATGATCCCGTCGAGCTGGGAGCGCAGCATGGGCGAGGCGATGGTCGGCGATTTCGGCAATCGCGTTTGCCACACACCGGCGGGCGACGCGGCGCTGGCCGGGCTCGCCGCGAAGCTCGATCCGGGCGGCGAGCCGGTTCGGGTGAGCGTGGCCAACATCGACATGGTCAATGCCGTCGCCTTGCCGGGTGGGCAGATCATCCTGTTCGATGGCTTCTTGCAGCATGCCGAGAGCCCGGACGAGATAGCCGCCGTGCTGGCGCACGAAATCGGTCACGTCCGCGAGCGCCACGTGATGACCGCGCTGCTCAGGCAATTCGGCATTTCGATCCTCGCGTCCGGCGCCGGCTCCGGCCTGGGCGAAAGTGCCTTGGGCATTGTCGCGCTGGGCTATTCGCGCGAAGCGGAAGGCGAAGCGGACGGGTTTGCCCGCGCCCGGATGGAGCGCGCGCGAATTTCTCCCGCCGGCGCGGTCGAGTTCTTCGAACGGCTGCGCCTCGAGGCTGGCAAGGTCAAGGGCGCGGATGAGCCTGGCTGGACCGCCTGGGTCCAGTCGCATCCTTCGCCGGTCGACCGCGCCAGGGCCTTCCGCGAGGCGGTGAGGAGGGACGGCGGCTACGCGCCCGCGTTGAGCGACAAGGAATTCGCCGCCGTCCGCGCGATGTGTGACGAGGACCAGGACGTAGAAGAGTTCGGCCTGTTCTAGCGCCAGCACGGCCGCATCGCCGCGCTGGAAAACACCGCAGAATGCGCCTAAGTCGCCGGTTAAGCCACTCGGAGAGCTGACTTGAAACCGGGCATTTTCCAGATTGTCATCATTGCCATGATCATCCTCGTGCTGTTCGGGCGCGGGCGGATCAGCGCGATGATGGGCGACTTCGGCAAGGGCATCAACAGCTTCAAGAAGGGCCTCGGCGACGATGAGCGGGTCGCGGCGCGGCTCGATCCCGCTGAAGCCGCATCCGAGCCCGCGGCCGACAAGACCGCCGGCTGACAACAGGGTCCCAAGGTACCCCCATGTTCGGAATCGATTACGGCGAATTGCTGCTCATCGTCATCGTGGCGATCGTCGTGATCGGCCCCAAGGACCTGCCGTTGGCGCTGCGCACGGCCGGGCGCTGGATCGCCAAGGTGCGCAAGGTTTCCGGCCATTTCCGCTCCGGCCTCGACGCCATGATCCGCGAGGCCGAGATGGAGGAAATGGAGAAGAAATGGAGCGACCAGAACGACAAGATCATGCGCGAGCACCCGGCCGACGCGCCGCCCGAGATGGAGCCGACCGGGGCCTATCCTTCGCCTCCTCCACCGGCGTCGGCCGAAGCCGCGGTTGAGCCTCCCGCAGAGAAGGCGCCATGATGACCTTCCCCTTCTTTCGTCATTGCGAGCGCAGCGAAGCAATCCAGGGCGTGGCGCGCTGCCGCTCTGGATTGCTTCGTCGCTCCGCTCCTCGCAATGACGAACTCATAGGTTAGCCATGGCGCTCAAGATCAGGGATATCGACGAGACCCAGGCGCCGTTGCTCGACCACCTGATCGAGTTGCGCGGCCGGCTGGTGCGCTGCGTGGTCGTGCTGGCCCTGGCGTTCGGCGTGTGCCTTTATTTCGCCAAGCCGATCTTCGCGCTGCTGGTGCGGCCGCTCGCGGGGGCCTTTCCCAAGGGCGAGGGCCAGTTGATCTACACCAAGCTGTACGAAGCGTTCTTCGTCGAGATCAAGGTGGCGCTGTTCGCGGCCTTCCTGGTCAGCTTCCCGCTCATCGCCAACCAGCTGTGGGCGTTCATCGCGCCCGGGCTCTACGCCAAGGAGAAGAAGGCCTTCCTGCCGTTCCTGCTGGCGACCCCGGTGCTGTTCGCGGCCGGCGCTTCGCTGGCCTATTTCGTGGTCATGCCGACGGCGTTTCCGTGGTTCCTCGGCTTCCAGGGCGAGACCGGCGGGATGCAACTCGAAGCGCTGCCGGCGATGGGCGACTACCTCTCGCTGGTCATGCACTTCATCTTCGCTTTCGGGGTGAGCTTCCTGCTGCCGGTGCTGCTGCTGCTGCTAAACCGCGCGGGAATCGTCAGCCGCGAGCAACTGGCGCGGTCGCGGCGTTATGTGATCGTGGCGATCTTCATCGTCGCCGCGGTGATCACGCCCCCAGATGTGATCTCGCAGCTGGTGCTGGCGTTCCCGCTGCTGCTGCTGTTCGAAGCCTCGCTGCTGCTGATGAAAAAAGCGCCGAAGGTGGTTGCGGAGAAAGTGGAGGAGGTGGCGCAAGCCACGCCTGCCGAAACTCCGACCGAGCCGGGCTCGGAAACGACTGAAGTCTCGCCCTAACGCCCCGGCGCGTCGGCTGCGCGGCTCGCGGGTTCGGGGCTGGCGTCGTAAACCTTCTGGCCGCCGATCCAGGTTTCGAGCACGCGGATGCGGCGCAGGTCTTGCGGGTCGGCGATCAGCGGATCGGCGTCGAGGACGAGGAAATCGGCGCGCTCGCCCGCCGCCAGCCGCCCGAAGCGACCCTCCGCGAAGCCGGCATAAGCGGCACCGGCGGTGTAGGCGGCGAGCGCCTCTTCGCGCGTGACCCGCTGCTGCGGCTGCCAGCCGCCGAATGGCTGCCCGGCGGCGTCTTCGCGGCTGATCGCGACCGCCATCCCGGCGAACGGATCGGGCGCCTCGACCGGCGCGTCCGAGCCGAACGCGAGCGGCGCACCGGCGTCCTTGATCGCGCGCCAGGCATAGGCGCCGGCGAGGCGATTGGGCCCGAGCCTCGCCTCGGCCATCAGCCGGTCGGAAGTCTGGTGGACCGGTTGCATCGAGGCGACCACGCCGTGCTGGCCGAAGCGGGCGATGTCGGCGGGATCGACCACCTGGGCATGCTCGATGCGCCAGCGCCGGTCGCCGCCGTAATCGGGGGACAGCTCCTCGATGGCATTCAGCGCCTCGGCGTTGGCGGCATCGCCGATGGCGTGGATCGCCACCTGGTAGCCTTCCATCGCCGCGCGGCTCATGTTGTTGCGCAGCGCCGTGCCATCCATCAGCCACAGCCCGCTGTTGCCCGGCTGGTCGGCATAGGGCGCCTTCAACGTCGCCCCGCGCGAGCCGAGCGCGCCGTCGAGGTAGAGCTTGATGCCATTGAGGCGCAGCCGATCGTCGTAGAGCCACTGGGTCGGCCCGGTGCCGCCGATCAGTACCATCTCGGGCACGCTCGAAGCATAGGCCATGATGCGGATGCGCAAGCGCCCGGCGTCGCCGGCGCGGCGATAGGTCATCCAGTCCTCGATACTGGTGCCCATGTCGGCGACCGCGGTGACGCCGTTCCTGATCAGCAGCTCCTGCGCCTCGAACAGCGCCAGGTCGCGGTCGGTGGCGCGCGGCGGCGGCACTTTGCTGCCGACCAGCTCCATCGCCGCATCGACAAACACGCCCGAAGGCGTCCGCAAGCCGGGAAGCCGCTCGATCCGCCCGCCGGCGGGGTCGGCACTGGTGGCTGTCACTCCGGCCAGGGTCAGCGCGGCGCTGTTGGCCCAGCCGGCATGGCCGTCGACCCGCTCGAGCCAGACCGGGCGGTCGGCGACGGCGGCGTCGAGCTCGGCGGCGGTCGGGAAGCGGCCAAGGCCCCAGGTCTCCTGGTTCCAGCCGCGCCCGACGATCCACGGCCGCTCGGGATTGGCGGCGGCATAGGCGGCGATCTTGGCCTGAGCTTCGGCCAGCGTGCGGGTGTCGGACAGGTCGACAGTGAGCAGGCCGAGGCCGAGGCCCATGACATGCGCGTGGGCGTCGATGATCCCGGGGATGACCGTGCGGCCGCGCCCGTTCTCGCGGTATTCTCCGCGCGGCGCTCGTTCTCCGCGCTCGACGATCTCGACGATCTTGCCCTGGTCGTCGATCAACATGGCCTCGAAGCGGGTGACGGTGCCGTTGCGGTCGAGCGTGATGCCGTTGATGTTGTCGATCAGCGTATCGGCAAGCGCCGGGGCGGGGACGGCGAGGAGCAGGGCGGCAAGAAGCCCCCTCCTCTTCAGAGGAGGGGGTTGGGGGTGGTGGCGCGGGCCGAAGGCTCGCGCGCGCCTCGGCACCACCCCGCTGCGACTAACCTCGCTTCGCTCGCTGAGTCTCGCTGCCCCTCCTCTGAAGTGGAGGGGGAACTTTCGCCACACTCCCCTCACGTCCCGACCTCCGGCAAGTGGCGGATCAGCGCGCTGGTGTCCTGGCGCCCGCCGCCCATGCCCTGGACCTTGGCGTAGAGCAGGTCGACGATCTCGGTCATCGGCAGCTCGACGCCGCGCGCGCGGGCTTCGTCGAGCGCGATGGCGAGGTCCTTGCGCATCCAGTCGATGGCGAAGCCGAAGTCGAATTCACCTCGCGTCATGGTGCTCCAGCGGTTGTCCATCTGCCACGATTGCGCCGCGCCCCCGGAGATGGCCTCGAATACCCTGCCGAGATCGAGGCCCGAAGCCTGGGCGAAACGCACGCCTTCGGCCAGCCCGGCAAGAGTCCCGGCGATGGAAATCTGATTGACCGATTTGGCTGTTTGTCCTGAACCGGAATCACCAATGTGGACCACACGCGTGGCATAGACCTGCAACACACCAAGCGCGCTGTCCATCGCCTGAACCGAGCCGCCGCACATGATCGAAAGCTTGCCGTTCTGGGCCCCCGCCTGCCCGCCCGAGAGCGGTGCGTCGAGCGCCAGCACGCCGCGCCGCTCCGCCTCCGCCGCAATGCGCCGGGCAATGGCGGGCGAGACCGTCGAGTGGTCGACGTAGAGCGCGCCCGATGCCATCGCCGCCAGCGCGCCCGCTTCCCCCAGCACCACTTGCGCGAGGTCGTCGTCGTTGCCGACGCAAGTCAGCACGACGTCCTGGCCTTGCGCGGCCTCGAACGGCGTGTCGGCGCTCGCCGCCTCAAGCCCGGAGTGAGCTGCGACCCACCCCTCGGCCTTCGCGGCGGTGCGGTTGTAGACCGTGACCCGGTGCCCGGCGCGGGCGAGGTGCCCGGCCATCGGCGCGCCCATCGTGCCCAGGCCGAGGAAAGCGATGCGCTTGCTCATATCGGCCCAACTGCCGCCTTCGGCCGCGCAAGGCAATCTTTCCGGGCGGCTATTTCCATTGTGTACGAATTTCGGTTACGGCCCGCCGCCATGACCGGGACGGGAACCCCAGAAGCGCAGCTCGAACTCGCCGACGTGCGTGCCGCGGAGCAGCGGATCGCGGGTGCGGTGGTGCGCACCCCAACGCTGCACAGCAAGACCCTGTCGCAGATCACCGGCGCCGAGATCTGGCTCAAGTTCGAAAACCTGCAGTTCACCGCCGCCTACAAGGAGCGCGGCGCGCTCAATGCACTGCTGCTGCTGAGCGACGAGCAACGCGCCCGCGGCGTCATTGCCGCCTCGGCCGGCAACCATTCGCAGGGGCTTTCTTACCACGGCACCCGGCTCGGCGTGCCGGTGACCATCATCATGCCCAAGACCACGCCGACGGTGAAAGTGCTGCAGACCGAGGCGGTCGGCGGCAAGGTCGTGCTCGAAGGCGAGAGCTACGACGAGGCCTACGAATACGCCCGCAGCATGGAGCGCCAGCTCGGCCTGACCTTCGTCCACCCGTTCGACGATCCAAGCGTCGCGGCCGGGGCGGGTACCGTGGCGCTCGAGCTGTTCGAGGATGCGCCCGATCTGGACACGATCGTCGTGCCGATCGGCGGCGGCGGGTTGATCTCGGGCATGGGCACCGTGGCCAAGGCGCAAGTGCCGCCGGTCGAAGTGATCGGCGTCCAGGCGCGGCTGTTCCCCTCGGCCTATGCCAGGTTCAAGGGCGAGGTCCTGCCGTGCGGCGGCGACACGCTCGCCGAAGGTATCGCGGTCAAGGAGCCGGGCGAGTTCACCTCGCAGATCATCGGCCGGGTGGTCGACGATATCGTGCTGGTCGGCGAGGCCGCGCTCGAGGAGGCGGTGGCGTTGCTGCTGCAGATCGAGAAGACCGTGGTCGAGGGCGCCGGCGCGGCCGGGCTGGCGGCGGTGCTGGCGCACCCGGAGCGGTTCGCCGGCAAAAAGGTCGGCCTGGTGCTGTGCGGCGGCAACATCGACACCCGCCTGCTGGCCAACGTGCTGTTGCGCGATCTCGCCCGCTCGGGCCGCCTGGCGCGCCTCAGGATCACGCTCCAGGATCGCCCCGGCGCGCTGTACAAGGTGATGAAGGAATTCGACGCGCACCACGTCAACATCATCGAGATCTACCACCAGCGCATCTTCACCACGCTGCCGGCCAAGGGCCTGATCACCGACATCGAATGCGAAGCGCGCGACCGCGAGCAGATCGAAAAGCTGGTCGCGGCGCTGCGCGCGAGCGGCTATTCCGTTAGCCAGGTCGAGCTCAACTGACCCGTTTCGGTGCGGTCTTTCCTTGCGCTCGCTGCCTTGTGGAAAATAACGCTCCAATCCACCCGATTTGTGGTTAATAGTGTTCCTCGTATGGGGGTCGCGGACCTAGTCTCTGCGCATCGCCAGTAATGGCTTAACGCCTGGTGGGGGGTCCGCCTGTAACGTGACAGCACCGGTTAGATTTCCACGCTTCTTCGTCACCAGCCCGGCGCCTTGCCCGTATCTGGCGGGCAAGACCGAGCGCAAGGTGTTCACCGAGCTCAAGGGCCCGCACGCCGAGGCGCTCAACGACGCGCTCGGGCGAATCGGCTTCCGCCGCAGCCAGACTGTCGCCTATCGCCCGAGCTGCCTCGATTGCCAGGCCTGCGTCTCGGTGCGGGTCGTGGCCAGCGAGTTCGTTGCCTCGGCCGCCCAACGGCGCACCCTGCGCGCCAACGACGACCTGGTGGTCACCGAATGCCGTCCGTGGGCGACCTCCGAGCAGTTCGAACTGCTCCAGCGCTACCTCGGCACGCGCCATCCCGGCGGCGGCATGGCGGCGATGGACGAGGTCGATTACGCCGACATGGTGGAACACACCGCCGTCTCCAGCTTTATCATGGAATATAGGGAACCCTCGCCGGACGGGGGGCAGGGTCGCCTGGTCGGCGCCTGCCTGACCGACCGGCAGGGGGACGGGTTGTCGATGATCTACAGTTTCTACGACCCTGAACATGAGGCGCGCAGCGGGCTTGGGAACTACATCATTCTCGATCATATCCGGCGCGCGGGCGAAACTGGCCTGGCTTACGTCTATCTCGGCTACTGGGTCGAGGGATCGCAGCGGATGCAGTACAAGGTCCGCTACCGGCCGCTCGAGCGGCTCGGTCCGACCGGCTGGCTGCGCTTCTCCGAAGGCGAGCGAAGCTCGCTCATCGCCGTCGCTGCAGTCCGCCGCGACGAGGGGGCGTGCGTCGAGGGCGCCATCAAGGACGGCGCTCCTGGCGGCCACAAGCAGTACACGCTCGCCTAAGCTGAGGCGCCTCGTTGTCGTCCTGTCGACATCGGCTTCGCTCATCTGCGCTCCGCTTGCGGCGCAAGACACCGAGGCAGAGCTTACTCTCGAACAGTGGATCCCCGACGAGGCGGTCGCCGACCCCGAGGCCTGGGCCGCGCAAGGCGTGCCGGCCGATGCCGCCGCTGCCGAGGACGCGCCGGGCGAGCTCGATCCGGATTCGCCGCTCGCCGAGCTGCCCGGGCTCGACATTCCCTGGCCCGAGGACGCCGAGCTGCCGCCGCTCGAGCCGCTCGAGCCCGAGGAAGGTATCGAGTTCGCCGACTTCGACGACCAGCTGCCGCCGGTCGAAATGGGCGGCGAGGAGCGCATTTCCGACGAACTGGTGCTGGTGTTCCCGACCGATCGCGCGCTGTTTCCGCATCACGACGAATTCCTCGACCGGTTCAAGGCGCTGTCGACGATCGAGCAGCTCGACGACAACGACAACGCCGCGCGGCTCGCCGCCCAGTCGCGCGCCGATGAGGACCTGCTGGTGCGGATGCTGCGGGTCTATGGCTACTACGACGCGCTGGTGTTCCGATCGGTCGGCGGAATCGAGACGGGCGAGGACGTGGCCGAACAGCAACCGACGGTGCGCTTTGACATCGTCCCCGGCACGCAATACCGCTTCGGTACGATCGACCTCGGCGAGCTCGCCGCGGCGACGGCCGACTACGCCATGCTCCGCGGGGCGTTCGAGATCGAGACCGGCGATCCACTGTTGCAGGACAAGATCGTCGAGGAACGCTACGACCTCGACACCGCGCTCGGCGAGACCGGCTATCCGTTCGCCGCGATTCGCGAGCCCGACCTCCTGGTCGACCACGCCCGCACCGAAGGCGACCTGACCCTGCCGGTGACGCCGGGCGGCAAGTACCGCTTCGGCCAGGTGACCAGCAACCTACCGCGGTTCCTGCCGGCCGATCACCTGGCCGATATCGCCCGCTTCGAGCCCGGCGATATCTACCAGCGCAGCCTCGAACTCGACCTCAGGCGCGCGATCCTCGCCACCGGCCTGGTCGCCAGCGTCACCCTGACTCCGGTCGAAACCGCGCCCCCGGCCGACGGCGAGCCGGGCACGGTCGACATCGCCGCCGAAATGACCCCGGCCAAGCTGCGCACCATCGCCGGGCGGATCGGCTATGGCACCGGCGAAGGCTTCAAGATCGAGGGTAGCTGGGAGCACCGCAACCTGTTCCCGCCCGAAGGCATGCTGCGCGTGCGCGGCATCCTCGGCACCAGCGAGCAACTGCTTGGCGTCACCTTCCGCAAGAACAATTTCGGCGGCCGCGACCAGATCCTGACGATCGACGCCTTCGCCAGCACGATCGACTATGGCCCCTACGATTCGCGCACCGCCTCGCTGGTCGGCAATTACGAACGGGTCAGCACGATCCTGTTCCAGAAGCCGTTCAGCTGGTCGGGCGGGCTCGAGCTGGTGGCGACCGGCGAGCGCCAGCGCACCGCCGCCGGCACATTCGGCCCGCGCGAGACCTTCTTCGTCGCCGCGCTGCCGGTCTCGGCGCAGATCGACACTTCGGACGATCTGCTCGACCCGACCGAGGGCTTCCGCCTCGGCGTGCGGCTTTCGCCCGAGGCCTCGCACACCAATGGGGCCGAGAGCTTCTACCTGCGCGCGCAAGTCGAAGGGACGGCTTATGTGCAGCCGACCGAGCGCATCGTGCTCGCGCTGCGGACCCGCCTGGGCAGCATTCCCGGGGCGCCGGTCGCCGCGATCGCGCCGTCGCGGCGGCTCTACGCCGGCGGCGGCGGCTCGGTCCGCGGCTACGACTACAAGGGCATCGGCCCGCGCAACAGCCTGGGCGATCCGACCGGCGGCCGTTCGCTGACCGAGCTGTCGTTCGAGGCGCGCATCCGCACCGGCCTGCTCGATGGCGCGGTCTCGATCGTGCCGTTCGTCGATGCCGGCTCGGTCGGCGACGATCCGGTGCCCGGGTTCGACGAGATCAAGATCGGCGCCGGCATCGGTGCGCGTTATCACACCAGCTTCGGCCCCTTGCGGATCGACATCGGCGTGCCGCTCAATCCCGGCCCGAACGATCCAAAGTTCGGGGTCTATGTCGGCCTCGGGCAGTCGTTCTGATGGCCCCGGAACCGACCCCCGAAGCGATCATCGTCGAGGACGGCCCGGCAGAGCCGCGCGCCCCCCGGCAGATTCACCACCATGTGTTGCGCTGGTTTACCATCGCGCTGCTCGGCCTTTTGGTCCTGTTCGCCGGCGTCGTCGCCTGGCTGCACACCGGTTCGGGCCGCGAGTTCGTGGTCGAGCAGATCGCCGAAGTGGCCCCGGCCTCGGGCCTCAAGATCGAGGTCGGGCGGATCGAAGGCTCGGTGCTGTGGAGCGCAACGCTCCACGACGTGAAATTCCGCGATGCCGACAACCGGCTGTTCCTCGAAGTGCCCGAGGTCGACCTCAACTGGCGGCCGCTCAAGTTCTTCTTCACCGGGCTCGACGTGCGCGACCTGGTGCTGCGCGGTGGCACGCTCCACGCCGCGCCAAGACTGCTGCCGGGTGACCCGGACGCACCGATCCTGCCCGATTTCGACATCCGCGTGGATCGCTTCGTGGTCGATGACCTGCGCGTCGCCAAGGGCCTGCTCGGCGAGGAGCGGGTGATCGATTTCCGCGCCCGCGCCGATGTCCGCGACGGCCGCGTGCTGCTCGACGCCCAGGGGCAGTTCGGCGGCGGCGACGAGCTCAGGGCGCTGGTCGATGCCGCGCCCGACGGCGACCGGTTCGACCTCGATCTCGATTACCGCGCGCCGGCGGGGGGCCTGCTGGCGACGCTGGTCGGGGCCAGGGAGAGCCTGCGGGCGCGGATCTTCGGCAACGGCGGCTGGCAACGCTGGGAAGGCGCCCTCCTGGTCGACCAGGGCGGCGCCAACGTGGCCGCCTTCAAGCTCTTCGCCCGCGAGGGACGCTACCAGGTGCTCGGCCAGGCCCGGCCCGGGGGCTTCGTCACCGGGCTGCCGGCCGCCGCGCTCGGCGATGTCGTTTCGCTCGCCGGTGTCGGCACGCTCGAGGACAGCGTGCTCGACGGCACGCTGGCGGTGCGCGGGCGTGGAGTGAGCCTCGACGGCGAAGGCGCGCTCGACCTGGGCGACAATTCCTTCGACCAATTCGAGACGCGGCTGGTGCTGCTCGATAACGAGTTGTTCGGCGAGGGGCTCACGTTCCGCGACGCGGTGGTGACGGCGACCTTCGACGGCCCTTTCCGCAACTTTGCCGCGCCGCTCGAAATTACCGTGGCCGAGGCGGACTTCGGCGGCACCGTGTTCTCCCGCCTGGTCGAGCGCGGCACGCTTTCCTACAACGGAACGCGCTGGCGGTTGCCGCTGGACATGGCGGTGGCGCGGATCAGCAGCGGCAATGCGCTGATCGATCCGCGGCTGGTCAACGGGCGCCTGCGCGGCACGGTCACGCTGACCGACAACGACCTGCGCTCCGACGACCTGGCGCTGCGCTTCCCCGGCTTGTGGGCCGACCTGACGCTGCGCGGCGACATCGACGTGGGCGGCTATGCGCTGGCCGGGCCGGTCGAGGCGCGCGGAGTGGTGCTCGAGAACCTCGGCACGGTCGATGCCGGGGCGCAGATCCGCTTCATGATCGGCAACCGGGTGCCGTGGCGGCTGGCGGCAAACTTCACCGGCCGCATGCCGCGCGTCACCAACGCCACGCTGGCCAACGTCGCGGGCACCAACATCCGCTTCAACGGCGGGGTCACGCTCGGTGCCCGCCGCCCGATCGCGTTCGACAGGCTCAGCGTCACCGCCAGCAAGCTCAGCCTGACGGTGAACGGCCGGGTCGACGGCGACCGCACCACGCTCGCCGGCAACGGGCGGCATGTCGACTACGGGCCGTTCAAGGTCGACGCTACGATTGCGGATGACGGCCCGCGCGCAACGCTTGTTTTCGCCAGTCCTTATTCTCCCGCCGGCCTCAAGGACGTGCACGTCGCGCTCGCCCCGACCCCCGACGGGTTCCGGATCGAGACCAAGGGCGGCTCGATGCTCGGGCCATTTGATGGCTCGATCGACCTGACCATGCCGGCCGATGGCCCGACGCGGATCGCGGTCGAGCGACTAAACGTCTGGCGCACTACGGTCGCCGGCACGCTGACGCTGGTCGACGTCGCGGCGACCGGCACGCTGACGGCAGCCGGCGGCGGCGTGAACGGCACCATCGGTCTTGCCGCGCGCAACGGTGGGCAGGGCTTCGATGTCGCGCTGACCGCGCGCGACGCCACCTTCCCGGGTCCGACGCCGCTGGCCATCAATCAGGCGACCATTGACGTCAGCGGCTATTTCGGCGCGGGCAATTCCTCGCTCAACGGCACCGTGCGCGCGGCCGGGATCAACTATGGCACGCTGTTCATCGGGCGCCTGGCCGCGAACGCGCAGATCGCCAACGGCAGCGGCCCGTTCCAGGCCTCGCTCAGCGGCCGGCGAGGCAGCCGCTTCGACCTGCAGCTGGCCGGCCGGGTGGCGCCCGAGCAGATCGAAGTGGCGGCGCGCGGCGACTATGCCGGCCGCGCCATCACCATGCCGCGCCGCGCGGTGTTGACCAGGACCGCCGACGATGGCTGGGAACTGCGGCCAACCCAGCTCGGCTTCGGCAATGGCTACGTCATCGCCGAGGGGCGGTTCGGCGGCACGCAGGCGGCGCAGGGCAAACTGGGCCTGTCGCGGATGCCGCTGTCGCTGCTCGACGTTATCGCCGGGGACGTGGGGCTCGGCGGGACGATTTCGGGCGTGGTCGATATCGGCTCGGACCCGGGCGGCGTGCCCACCGGCGAGGCGCGGGTGATGGTCGACAACTTGACCCGCTCGGGCCTCGTGCTGTCGTCACGCCCGATCGACCTGGCGCTGGTGGCGCGGCTCTCGGCCAGCCAGCTGCAGGCGCGTGCGGTGCTGCGCGAGGAAGGCCAGACCAGGGGCCGGCTGCAGGCGCTGATCTCGGGCTTGCCGCGAGCGGGCGGGCTGACCGACCGCCTCTATGCCGGCGATCTGTTCGCCCAGTTGCGCTACCAGGGACCGGCCGATGCCTTGTGGCGCCTTTCCGCCATCGAGCTGATCGACGTGACCGGGACGATGCGCGTCGCCGCCGACGTCACCGGTTCGCTGCGCAAGCCGGAAGTGCGTGGGTCGCTGGCGGGTGATGCGCTCGGGGTGCAGAGCGCGATAACCGGCACGGTGCTTACCAATGTGCGCGCACGCGGCACTTTCGCGGGCTCGCGGCTCAACCTGACCAGCTTCACCGGGGCTTCGTCCAACGGCGGGCGGATCAGCGGCAGCGGCTTCATCGACCTCGCCGGGATGACCCGCGACCGCGGCCCGCGCCTCGACTTGCGACTGACGGCGCGCAATGCCGAGGTGGTCAACCTCGTCAACATGGGCGCGACCGTGACCGGCCCGATCCGGATCGTCTCGAGCGGAGTCGGCGGCACCATCGCCGGGCGCCTCCAGATCGAGCGCGCGCGCTGGCGGCTCGGCACGGCGGCGGCGAGCCAGCGGCTGCCCCAGATCCGGACGCGCGAGATCAACATCCCGCCCGACATCGCCCCGCCGCGCGCACCCGGCCAGGCCTGGCGTTACCTGATCGACGCCAATGCGCCCGGCGGGATCGAAGTCGACGGCATGGGGCTCGACAGCGAATGGAGCGCAAACATCCAGCTGCGCGGCACCACCGAGGACCCGCGCATCGGCGGCGAGGCGCGCGTAGTGCCGCGCCAGGGGTTCTACAACTTCGCCGGGGTGCGCTTCGACATCACCCGTGGCGTCATCGATTTCGACGCCCGCACGGCGCCCGACCCGCGGCTCAACATCCGCGCCGAGACGCAAGTGCAGGACCTGTCAGTGACCGTCACCGTCACCGGCAATTCGACCCGTCCGGAGATCGCCTTCAGTTCGAACCCGGCGCTGCCCGAGGAAGAGCTGCTGGCGCGGATGCTGTTCGGCGATGGCATCACCAGCCTCTCCGCCACCGACGCGCTGCAATTGGGCGCGGCGGTGGCTAGCTTGCGTGGAGGCGGCGGGATGGACCCGATCAACCGCTTGCGCACCGCGATCGGCCTCGATCGACTGCGCATCGTCTCGGCCGACCCGGCGCTCAACCGGGGGACCGCGATCGAACTCGGCAAGAACTTCGGGCGGCGGTTCTACGGCCAGATCGTCACCGACGGACGCGGCTACAACGCCACCCAGCTCGAATTCCGCGTCACCAGCTGGCTCAGCCTGCTGGCCAGTATCGACACGCTCGGGCGCGGCAGCGTGGCCGGCGAATACAGCCGCGACTACTAGCCGCTGGCGTAGAGCGCCGCTTCGGCCGCCCGGCGGCGCACCAGCCCCTTCAGCACACGCCCGCCGGCGCGGTTCCAGCGGGCGAACTCGCGCGCCGCCCCGGCAAGGTCACCTGCGCGGTGGCGACGGGTCAGCGTCGCCCGGCCGATCGCCCCGGTGTTGTAGTGGAAGCTGACCAGGGCATCGAACTGCGCCTGGCTGGTCGGGACCTCGCCGATTGCCCGCGTCACGTCGGCGGCGTGGCGGGTGAGGTCGGCGGCCAGCCGCGCATCGCATTGCGCCTGCGTCCAGGTGGTGCCGGGACCGATGGCGCGCCCGGTCGCGCCCCAGCCGATGGTCCACGGCGCGCTGCCGGTGCCGGGGTCGGGATAGGCTTCGATCAGCCCATCGGTGCGCCGCCGGGCGCAGCCTTCGAAGCGCTTGATAAGCGCCAGGCCTGCCTCGCTCACCTCGCGCGGCGTTGCCACCGGGTCGGGGCTGTCGGGCCGCGTCGCGCTGTCTATGGCGGCCCCAATCGCCGCATCCAGCGCCGCCACCTCGGCCCGGCGGAACCCGCGCCCGAGCAGGCGCCGCACCGCGTCGAAGATGTGCTTCTTGTCCATGGAAAGCCTCGTGCCCAGAGAATCCGAATTAACCGAATTGGCACAATGCTTAGATGTAGGAAACCAAAAGGGGCGCCCGGATCGCTCCGGACGCCCTTTTTCGTATCGCAGACCCCGCGGGATCAGTAGCTGTAGTACATGTCAAATTCGACCGGGCTCGGCGAGGTTTCCCAGCGCATCACGTCTTCCCACTTGAGATCGCAGTAGCTGTCGATCTGGTCCTTCGAGAACACGTCGCCCTTGAGCAGGTATTCGTAGTCCGCCTGAAGCGATTCGAGCGCCTCGCGCAAGCTGCCGCACACGGTCGGCACCTCGGCCAGCTCGGCCGGCGGCAGGTCGTAGAGGTTCTTGTCCATCGGCTCGCCCGGGTGGATCTTGTTGAGCACCCCGTCGAGCCCGGCCATCAGCAGCGCCGAGTAGCACAGGTAGGGATTGGCCATCGCGTCGGGGAAGCGGAACTCGACCCGCCGCGATTTCTCGCCCGAACCGTAAGGGATACGGCACGAGGCCGAGCGGTTGCGCGCAGAGTAAGCCAGCAGCACCGGCGCCTCATAGCCCGGCACCAGCCGCTTGTAGCTGTTGGTGGTCGGGTTGGTGAAGGCGTTCAATGACTTGGCGTGCTTGATCACCCCGCCGATGAAATAGAGGCAGGCGTCACTGAGGCCGGCATAGCCGTTGCCGGCGAAAGTTGGCTTGCCCTTGGCCCAGATCGAGATGTGGGTGTGCATGCCCGAGCCGTTGTCCGACTTGATCGGCTTGGGCATGAAGGTAACCGTTTTGCCATAGGCCTGCGCCACCATGTGGCAGACGTACTTGTAGATCTGCATCCGGTCGGCGGTCTGCACCAGCGTGCCGAAGGTCAGGCCCAGCTCGTGTTGTGCCGCGGCGACCTCGTGGTGGTGCTTGTCGCACGGCAGGCCCATCTCGAGCATCGTCGAAACCATCTCGCCGCGGATGTCGACCGCGCTGTCGACCGGGGCGACCGGGAAGTAGCCGCCCTTGGCGCGCGGCCGGTGACCCAGGTTACCACCGTCGAGCTCGCTGCCGGTATTGGTCGGCAGTTCGATGTCGTCGATCTGGTAGCCCGAGCCGGCGTAACCGTCCTCGAACCGCACATCGTCGAACATGAAAAACTCGGCTTCGGGGCCGACGTAGACGGTGTCGCCCAGGCCGGTGGTCTTGAGGTAGGCCTCGGCGCGCTTGGAAGTCGAGCGCGGGTCGCGGCTGTAGAGCTCACCGGTCGAGGGCTCGACGATGTCGCACACCACGATCATCATCGGCATGGCGCTGAACGGATCGATCCACACCTCGCCGAGGTCCGGCTTCAAGATCATGTCGCTCTCGTTGATCGTCTTCCAGCCGGCGATCGACGAGCCGTCGAACATCAGCCCTTCCTCGAGCGCGTCTTCGTCGATCACCGACGAGACCATCGTCAGGTGCTGCCACTTGCCCTTGGGATCGGTGAAGCGAAGGTCGACCCACTCGATTTCCTCGTCCTTGATGCGCTTCACGATATCCGATGCACTGGCCATTTCGCGTTCTTCCTTACTGGTCCCTCCCGTCCGGGGCGGGGTTCGTTCTTGTTGCCCCTCCTTTGAACAAGGAAGGATCGGGTGAGCCCTAAATCGCGTCGTCGTCCTTTTCGCCGGTGCGGATGCGCAGTGCGGACTCGATGTTCGAAACGAAGATCTTGCCGTCGCCGATGCGGCCGGTCTGCGCCGCCGCGGCAATCGCTTCGACCACCGCTTCGGCCTGGGCATCGGGTACGACCACCTCGAGCCTGACCTTGGGCAGGAAATCGACGACGTACTCCGCCCCGCGATAGAGCTCGGTATGGCCCTTCTGGCGGCCGAAACCCTTGGCCTCGGTCACGGTGATGCCCGAGACCCCGACCTCGTGGAGCGCTTCCTTGACCTCGTCGAGTTTGAACGGCTTGATGATGGCCTCGATCTTCTTCACTTGACCCCCTGGGGCTGGTCCGGGCGCGCGCGCACCGGACGGCTCTCACCATCCCCGGCAACATTCTTCCAAGAATCGTGCCAAGGCGCTGTGGCGAGGCGTAGACAATCGCGCGGGCGCGGAAAAGGCGGATTCGCGCGAGTCGTGAACTAGCTGCCTGGCGCGAGGCAGCGGTCGTCTGGCCAAGAATGTTGCAACGGCTGCCCGATAATCGGGCATTCACAGCCGCAACCCGGCCGTTTCCTCCAGCCCCGCCCTCAGGTTAAGCGATTGTACCGCCGCGCCGCTCGCCCCTTTGCCGAGGTTGTCGAGCACTGCCACCAGCCTTGCCTGCGCGCCGTCGGTCGAGGCGAAGACGTGGAGCTCCATCGCATCGCTGGGTTCGGCGGACGAGCGCAGCAGCAGCTCACCGTCGGGCTCGGCGCCCATCCGCACGATCCTGCTGGCGCCGTAGAACGCGGCCAGCCAGTCGCGCATTGCCTCGGGCGTTCCCACCCCGGGCATCGCGGCGAGCGGCAACGGCACTTCGACGACCATGCCGCGATGCGCCGGGATCACCGCCGGGCTGAACAGCGGCGGCAGGCTGAGGCCGCAGCGCTGCTGCATTTCGGGCACGTGCTTGTGATCGAAGCCGAGCCCATAGGTGCGGAAGGCGATGTCGGTGTCGGCCGCAAAGCGCGCGATCAGCGTCTTGCCGCCGCCCGAATAGCCGCTGACCGCATTGCACACGTACGCCCAGTCGGCCGGCAGCAGCCCGGCGCGCACCAGCGGCGCGACCAGCGCCAGGAAGCCCGTCGGATAGCACCCCGGATTGGACACCCGCTTCGCCCGGGCGACGGTCTCATGCCCGACCAGCTCGGGAAAACCATAGACCCACCCCGGCGCCACGCGGTGCGCGCTGGAGGCGTCGATCACTCGCACCCGGCTTGCCGGATCGATCAGCGCCACCGCCTCGCGCGCGGCCTCGTCGGGCAGGCACAGGATGGCGAAATCGGCCTCGTTCAACGCCTCGCGCCGCGCTACCGCATCCTTGCGCCGCGCCTCGTCGAGCACGACCAGCGCGAACTCGCCGCGCCCGGCAAGCCGCTCGCCGATCTCCAGCCCGGTGGTCCCGGCGGCGCCGTCGATGAATACCGTCGCGCTCATCCGAGGAACTGCTCCAGCCGGTCGACCCGGATGTAGCCGGTCGGCCCCTCGAGCGAGAGGCAACCCCAGGCCCAGCCCCCGCTGAGCTCGAGCACCTCGAAGCTTTCGCCTTCCATCAGCGTGCACAGCTCGGCCGCGCCTTCGCCGATGCCCGCCAGCAGCGGGGCGCCGCCGGGCATCACCGCGCGCGGCTGGGGCACCGCGTAGTGCGGCACGAAGAATTTCCCGGCCAGGCCGATGTGCGCCAGGTCGCCGCGCACCGGCGTGCGCCCGGGCTCGGCCTTCGGAGTCGGTCCGGTGAGCGCGTAGACATTGCGCGGTTTGGTTTCAGCCGAGACTGACATGGGGGGCCGTTAGACGCCGGTGTCCCTATCGGCAAGCGCGCCCCCTCAGCCGAACCGCGCTTGCAGCATGTGCCAGGCGGCTCTCAGCCCGAGCGCGTCGCCGCCCTTGGGGCGGCCGGGCTTGGCGCTCGGGCGCCAGGAAAAGGTGTCGAAATGCGCCCAGTCGACGCCATCGGCGACGAACTTGTCGAGGAACAGCGCGGCGACGCTGGCCCCGGCAAAGCCGTTGCTGTGGGCATTGTTGGTGTCGGCGACGTCAGACTTGAGCCACTCGTCGTAAGGCTCGTGCAGCGGCAGGCGCCAGCACGGGTCGTGATGCGCCTTGCCGGCGGCGAGCAGCATGTCGGCGGTCTCGTCGCGGCGAGTAAAGAGCGCGGGGAGGTCCGGGCCCACGGCCACGCGCGCGGCGCCAGTGAGCGTGGCGAAGTCGATCACCAGATCGGGCTTCTCCTCGCAGGCCCGGGCGAGCGCGTCGCCGAGCACCAGTCGGCCCTCGGCGTCGGTATTGCCGATCTCGACCGACAGCCCCTTGCGGCTGTTGAGCACGTCGCCGGGGCGGAAGGCGTTGCCGGCGATGGCGTTTTCGACCGCCGGGACCAGGCAATGCAGCCGCACCTTGAGCCCGGCGCCCATCACCAGCCCAGCCAACGCCAGCGCATGCGCCGCGCCGCCCATGTCCTTCTTCATCAGCAGCATGCCGGAGGCCGGCTTGATGTCGAGCCCGCCCGAATCGAAGCACACGCCCTTGCCGACTATTGCCAGCACGGGAGCCTTCTCGTCGCCCCAGACGAGGTGCAGCAGGCGCGGCGCATGGCTGCGCGCCGCTGCCCGCCCGACCGCGTGGACCATAGGGTATTCGCGCTCGAGCGCCTCGCCCCTGGTGACGGTCAGCTTGGCGCGGTGGGCCTTGGCCAGCTTCTCGGCCTCGGCCTCCAGTTCGGCCGGCCCCATGTCCTCGGCGGGCGTGTTGACCAGGTCGCGGACCAGCGCCACCGCGCGCGCCTCGGCCAGCGCCGGCTCGATCGCCTTGGCCTGTTTGGTCAGCAGCACGCGTGGGCCTTCGGGCTCCTTCTCCTCCTTGTAGCGGGTGAAGCGGTATTGCGCGGTCTGCCAGCCGTGCAGCGCGGCTCCGGGCTCGGTGCCGGCCAGGCGATAGGTGCCCGCGGGCAGCGCCTCGGCCAGCTTGGCCAGGCACCAGCTGCTGAGCGCGGCCGGGTCCTTGACGCCCCCCATCGCGAACCAGCCCTCGCCATCGGGCACTATGCCCACCTGGTAACCGCCGCCGGTGAACTTCTGGCCGGCGAGCGCGGCCCGTTGTGGCCCGCTCAGGCCCTTGGCGAATTCGCCGAAGCCGTCCTTGTCGACGAGGCGAATGGCGATCGCGTCCTGCCCGCGGTCGGCGGCTATCAGTTGGTCCTTCATGGATTTGCCGCTTGCCCGACGCGGCGCGTTTTGGGAAGGCAGAGCGATGAAACGCCGGGTTTCTGTCTGGATTCTCGCCGGAGCGCTCGCCGCCTGCAATGGCGAGGACCCCGCGCCCACGCCGACCCCCACGGCCACGCCCACTCCGACCGCTTCCGCCAGCGCCACCACGCTCGGCGGTGCTCGCTCGGTGGCCGAGGAAACCGACGACTTCCTGTTCGAGTATTCCTATCCCGCCGAGGCCGGCAAGATTGCCGAACTGGCGACCGTGCTCGACGTCTGGCTCGTGCAGCGGCGCGAGGAGCTGGCGGCCAAAGCGTCCACCGCACGGCGCGAGGCGCGGCGCGACGGGTTCCCCTACAACAAGTACAGCTACGCCGCCGAATGGAAGGTCGTCACCGAGCTGCCCGGCTGGCTCAGCCTGTCATCGGACGTGGCCACATACGAGGGCGGCGCCCACGGCAACGCCACGATCCAGTCGCTGGTGTGGGACAAGGAGGCGGAGCAGGCGATGGACGCGATCAGGCTGTTCGCCTCGCCCGCCGCGCTGGAGGAGGCGCTCGGGGACAGGTTCTGCGAGGCGCTCGACCGCCAGCGGGCCGAGCGCCGCGGCGCGCCGATCGAGGAGGGATCGGACGACGAATTCGACCAATGCCCGAAGATCACCGAGATCGAAGTGCTGGTCGGCTCGTCCAACCGGCGCGCGTTCAACCGCTTGACGCTCTATGCCGGGCCCTACGTCGCCGGGGCCTATGCCGAGGGGCCCTACGCGATCGACATCAATGTCGACCAAGCGATCCTGGCGGCGGTCAAGCCCGAGTACCGCGCGGCCTTCGCGGCTCGCAATTGAGCGGGCGAACCGCTACATTCCCGCCATGACCGAATACCAGCACGTCACCGCCGCCGACTCCGTCTATCGCGACGGCACGATCAAGCTCCACGGGCCAGAGGGCTTTGCGGGGATGCGCAAGGCCGGGCGGCTGGCGGCCGAAATCCTCGATGCGATAGTCCACCGCGTCCAGCCGGGCGTCTCGACCGAGGAGCTCGACCGCGTTGTGCGCGAGATGACGCTCGACGGCGGCGCGGTGCCGGCGACGCTCGGCTATCGCGGTTACACCCACAGCTGCTGCATCTCGCTCAACCATGTGGTGTGCCACGGCATCCCCTCGCCCAAGACGCTCAAGGAAGGCGACATCGTCAACATCGACGTGACCCCGCTGCTCGACGGCTGGCACGGCGATTCGAGCCGCATGTACCTGGTCGGCGACGTCGGCCTGAAGGCGCGACGGCTGGTCGAGGTGACGCACGAATGCCTGATGCTCGGCATCGCGGCGGTGAAGCCGGGCGCGCGGCTCGGCGATATCGGCGCGGCGATCCAGGCGCACGCCGAACAGTTCCGCTATGGCGTGGTCCGCGATTTCTGCGGCCATGGCCTCGGCCGCCTGTTCCACGATGCGCCCGAAGTGGTCCACGCCGCCCGCGCCGGCACCGGACCGGAGCTGCGCGCCGGCATGTTCATGACTATTGAGCCGATGATCAACCTCGGGCGAGCGCACGTGAAGCTGCTTTCCGACGGCTGGACCGCGGTGACCCGCGACAAGAGCCTGTCGGCGCAGTTCGAGCATTCGATCGGCATCACCGACGACGGCGCTGAGATATTTACGCTGAGCCCCAAGGGCCTGCACAAGCCGCCGTACAGCTAAGTTGCCGGTAAGCTCGCCGCCCGGACGTGTCGGCCGGCCCGCCGAGCTCGAGGATTGGCTCAACCGCCGGATCTATCATCCGCTCGCCGGCCGGCTGGCGCGCGTGCTGCAGCCGACCGGGGTAACGCCGAACATGGTCTCGGTGGCCGGCGGGCTGCTGATCTGCGCGGCCGCGTGGGCTTATACCGGCCTCGCCTGGCCGTCGTCCGTCGCGCTCGGATTCCTCTGTCACGCCGGCTGGCACGTGCTTGATGGGGCCGACGGCGATCTCGCCCGGCTGACCGGCAAGAGCTCACCCACCGGCGAGCTGGTCGACGGGGTCTGCGATTATGCCGGCCACGTCGTGCTCTACGTGGCGCTGGCGGCGTTCCTGGCCGGCACCTACGGCGGCTGGGCCTGGCTGTTCGCCATACTTTCGGGCGGAGCGCACATCGTCCAGACCAACCATGCCGAAAGCCAGCGGCGGGTGTACCTGTGGCAGGCCTATGGGGTGCCGTGGCTCGCCCAGGCGCAAGTCGCCGGCGACGAGGTGTTCCGCGGGCATAGCTGGTTCCAGATGGTGTTCGGCTGGATGGCGCGCGATTACCTCCACCTCGGCCGGGCGATGAGCCCCGATACGGCCGCGGCCAATGCGGTGTTCGCCCGCGCGGTCGGCGATCCCGCACGAACGGAAGCGCTGCGCGCGATCGTCCGCGCCGAGGCGGGCACTTCGCTGGCCTATCAGAATCTCGTCGGCCCCAACCCGCGGGCCTTGCTGCTCGGGATTAGCATGGCGTTCGGATCGCCACTGTGGTTCTTCCTCGCCGAGGGCGTGGGGCTCAGCGCGGTGCTGGTTGCCTCGATGCGTTGCCACCGGCGGCACGGCCGGGCGCTGGTCGAAAAGCTCACCGGCGCGCTCGAACCCGGCGGCGAGATTCTCGCGCCCGTGAAGCAAAGCGGCGAGGGCTTCGCCATCGCCGTGCCGGCGCTGCGCCTGCTGCTCGCCTGTGGCCTGCTGATCGCCGGTCCGCTGTTCCTCGGCATGAACCGGCTGCCGATCGCCTGGCTCGCGGTGTCCTGGGCCTTGCCGACGTACCTGAGCTGCTCGCTGCAGGGATATCGGCAGTCAGGGATCGTTGCCTTGTGTGCCATCGCCAACCTGATCGTGCCGGCCGGGCTTTATGTACTGGCGTTCGGCGCTGCGAGCACCCTCTAGCCCTCCCGTGCGGCCCTGATCGCCGCGCCGCCGGCGAAGGGCGCGATCGCTACCAGCAACAGGCTGATCGCTCCGGTCAGCGCGATGCCGCCGGCGCCGCCGGTCGAGAGCGCGCCCGCGCCGAACACCAGCAGCGGCACCGCCAGCGGGATTAACAGCAGGCCCGACAGAGCCGCGCCGCTGCGCATGCCGACGGTGAGCGCGGCGATGATCAACCCGATCGCGGCCAGCCCCGGCGTGCCCGCCAGAAGCCCGAGCTCGACGGTACGCAGCGTGGCGGCGTCGAGGCCGAGCAGCGCGGCGGCGGGGATCGCCGCCAGCATCAGCGGCGGGCCGAAGCTGAGCCAGTGCGCCAGCAGCCGCACCGCGACCACCAGCTCCTCGGAAATCCCGCGTAGATAGAGCTGGTCGAACAGCCCGCGCTCGACGTCGCGCGCCAGCAGCCGGTCGAGCGGCAGGATCGCGGCGAGCAGCGCGGCGACCCAGATCACCCCGCCGCCGGTCCGCGCCAGCAGCTCCGGGTTGGGCCCGACCGCGAACGGATAGAGCATCGCCACCGCGAGGAAGAACAGCACTGGCAGCAGCGTCGCCCCACGCCCGCCGCCGCCGAACATTTGCGCGAGATCGCGCCGGAGGAGGGCGGCAAACACGCTCATTCGGGATGCTCCCGCAAGTCGATGACTTGCGCGTTCGGCAGGGAAATCGGCTGGTGCGAAGCAATTACTACCACCCCGCCAAGCTCGCGCCGCTCCGCGATCAAGAGTTCGACGAGCGCGACGCCCTCTTGGTCCAATCCGTTAAGCGGCTCATCGAGCAGCCAGTGATCCGCCGATTGGCCGATGAGGCAGGCGAGGGCGGCGCGCTTGCGCTGGCCGGCGGAAAGAAAGCGGACCGGAACGTCGAGCAACGACGCGAGCCCGAGGCTATCGAGGTCCGGCTGCTCCTTGTCGATCGCTTGCCAGAACCGGAGAGCGCGACCGAGCGGCAGGTGTTCGTCGATTGCCAGGTTGCCGTCCAGAAACCCGACCGAACCTTGCCATTGCACCCACCCGCGCGTGGGAAGCTCGGGATGGTTGAACCAGGTCGGTGACGGCGGCAGGAGCCCGGCGAGGATGCGCAGCAGGCTGGTCTTGCCGATGCCGTTGGGACCGACGAGGTGGATCGCCGCCGCCTTGTCGGCCCATAGGTCGAGCGAGCCGAACAGCAAGCGGTCGCCGCGGCGGCAGAACAGTTCCCACGCAGTCAGGCCGCTCGCTTGCATGGCCGTGCGCGATAAGCGAAAGGTCGCGGGCTAACAAGGAGACCGCCATGCCAGTGCCGAAGCTCACCGAGGCCGAGCGCGACGCGGCGCTGGCGACGCTGTCCGCATGGACGCTGCGCGACGATGGCTCGGCGATCTACCGCAGCTTCAGGTTCGCCGATTTCAGCGAAGCCTTCGCCTTCATGAGCCGCATCGCCCTGATTGCCGAAAAGCACGACCACCACCCCGAATGGTCGAACGTCTACAACCGGGTCGAGATCACCCTGACCACGCACGACGCCGGCGGCCTCTCCGAACGCGACATGAAAATGGCCCGGGCGATCGACAAGCTGGCCGGCTGATGCGCTGGCTCGCCGCCGCGCTGGCGCTGCTCTTCGCTGTTCCTGCGACGGCGCAGGACAAGCCGGAGTGGGTCGGCGTGTGGGAGGGCAACGTCGGCACTTACCCGGTGCGGCCGTGCATCGACGTGTGGGGGGACGGTCCGGCGCGGGGTTCCTACTACTATCTCTCGCAGCTCGAGCCGATTGCGCTGAGCGAGGAAGATGGCGAGGGCGGGTGGATCGAACGATCCGGCGACAGCGAGGCGGAATGGAACTTCACGGAGCTGACCGGCACCGCGATGCGCGGCAACTGGCGCCAGCTCCGCATCACGCAGCCGTTCGCGCTGCGTCCGGTGGCTTGGACCGAAGGCGAATGGGGCGGGCCGTGCAGCTCGGCGGCGTTCCTCGCGCCGCGCGTCGGGGGCGGCACGGTGGAGTCCGAAGAGGCTTTCTTGGTCGGAGGGGGTGTGGGCATACCGGACTTACCCCGCTTTACAGTGCACAGATACCGGCCGCCTCCGCACCTCGACGAAATTTCGGTCGAGGCCTTCACCATCCCCGGAGAGCAACCCGGCGATGTGGCGATCAACGCCGTGCTTGAAGCTGCCCTGCCACGCGGAACCGTCGAGGACGAATTCGCCCAGTGCCTCGGCGGCGCCATCGCGGCGCTTGGGACGGACGGCTATTTCGAGCACACGCTGAAGCCGGTGATGTTCAGCCGCGTCTTCCTCACGGTCGAGGACAGCTCGTCCACCTACTGTGGCGGTGCCCACCCGAACCATTGGACTGCCTACAGAACCTTCGACCGGCAGAATGGCGAAGAACTCGACCTGTTCGGCTGGATCGGAGAACCTCGCATCGACGGCGACGACTCCGTGCTTCCCGAGGCATTGCGCGCCGAGGTTGCTGCGGTGTTGTCCGAGGCGGAAGGCGAGTGCGGCGAGTTGGCCGAAGACGCCAGCTACTGGTCTCTGGGCCTTCGCCAGGACGGCATGCTGTTTTGGCCTGACCTACCCCACGTAGCGACAGCCTGTGAGGAAGCCATCCTGCTCTCGTGGGACCAGATGCAGTCCTTCCTCGATGCCGAGGGCCGGGCAGGGCTCGCGCGGTTGCGCGAGCCCTGATCCGTCCGCTTAGCTGCCGCTGCGGCTGGGCGTGGCGGGAGCCGGTGCTGGCGCGGCAGGCGCCGCCGAAGGTGGCCCGCCCGGAGGCGGCGCCGCATCGGCCACGGCCGGGTCGCGGTCGAAGATGCGGGCCCACTGTGCCCGGTCGTCGGGGGCGTTGGGATCGACCAGCCCGGCGGCGATATCGCGCCGCTTGGCGCGCGAGGCGGTGATGTAGTCGCGCGGCATGCGGTTGCCTTCATGGCAGGCGTATTCGAAGAATTCGTAGTTGTCGTCGCGGATCCATTCGACGCGCGTGGTCCACGGGCCGGTGAAGTACACGGGATCCGAATAGGTCAGCTCGTGCATCAGGGCGTTTGGCCCGGTCATGGTCAGCCGCTCGACCGTCCTGGCCTGATCGCTGGTCGGGATGGTGTTGTAGGGCGGCACGGCTTGCGTCGCGAGATTGAGCACCGAGCCGTTGCGGGCGTAATGATCGTGGCTGACGCTGTCGCCGGCCTTGATGTTGGTGGTCTCGATGACCAGCGTGTTGCCTTCCCACCAGCCGACGCTGTTGCCCAGCCAGGCCTCGGTTTGCGCGGGCCAGCGATAGCCCTGCGCCGCGGCGCGGTTGGCGACCAGCGGGATCACCCGGTTGCCGAGCATCTCGAGGTAGATCGTCACCGTGTCCGGCCCCTGGAACACGCGGATGCCGTTGTTGTAGCGAAACGGATACATCGACGCCGGGAAGCCGCGGCTGACGCACCGGTCCCAGCTGTCGAAATCGCTGACCCAGTCGTACTCGATCCCCGGGACCCAGCCGGAGCGGCCCGCTTCGTGCAGCCGCTTGCCCTCGGCGGTAAACGCCGGCAGCTGGCCGTCGGCCGGGCTGACCAGCATCGAGGTGCGGCGGGCGAACTCGGAGGTCTTGACCCAGTCGGCCAGGCCCTGGGTGCCCGATGCGCCGATGCCGCGCTCGTTGGCCTGGGTGAAGTTGCCGTCCGAGCGCTCCGCCGCGGCCACGCGCCGGGTGTGCTCGACGTCGGTCTGCCAGAACCGATTGCCGTATTCGACAGGCCGCTGGAACAGGATGCGCGTGTTCTGGACGAACTCGATCTGGAAGCTGTGGCTGATGTTCGGATCGCCCCACGCGGTGCGCGGCGGCTGGTAATCGGTCGGCACCGGCGGCAGCGCCTCGAGGTTTTCGGGCCGCTGCTGCGCCAGGGCGCCGCTCGGGCCGCCAAGGACCATGGCGAGCGCAGTGGTGGCCGCGAAAACGCGCGCGATAACGTGATGCCTCATCGGGGGGCTCCTCTCCAGCCGGTTTGGCCCATGTCTATGACTTTGTCCGGTTGCAGGCCAGCGGTTTCGGGCGAGCTTGTTGATGAAACACATACGGCGGCGGGCATTACGTCAGCTCCAAAGCGCGGCCGCGAATCCAACATGGAAAAGGGCGGGGCGAAGCTAGCAAGCGGCGGGCGTGTAGGAAAATGGTCTCTGGATTCGCCGATGACGCGGCGGCGACCGCCAGTGCGTCTAGAGAAACGTGTGATCCGCAGCGTGGCCATTCACCGAAATGAGTTGCGGCAACATGGCGTCCGTAAAGCCCTTGTGCTCAAGGGATACCTTCGCTTGATCGACGGAGTTTCGAATTGTGGCTCCCTCGCTGAGCGAGCGATAGAACCGTGCAGAGAAGGCGCAGGCCGCTTCATCCTCTATGGAATCGCTCATCGCAACAATAGTCGGGATGACCTGCAAGAACCGATCTGCGCCGTCGAGCGTATCGCACGCTGCCAACACAAGTAACTTCGGTTTTCGAGCCGTTGCTGCGACGAGGCGCGCAATCATGTCAAAATCTAGGATGGTGCCACCGTCGTCCCCCGCTCGTTCGTTGTCGAATAGCAAAGCGCGACCTCCGCCATGGCCGGAAAAATGGAGAATGTCAGGCTTGTAGGAGTTCAAGGCATCCAAGAGTGTATCGAAGGTTGGTGCAAGAAAGACCTTGAGTTCTACCTCGTTTGACCTGCCACCCAGCTTGATGGCCGCATCGATATCTCGTGCCTCAATGCCCGTCTGCAGCGAAGCAGTTCGTTCGGGGTTCGTCACCAAGAGTGCAATTCTCAGCTTCGCACGCGACAGCGGTCGAGCGCCTTTTTTCGAAGTCCCCTTGGAGGTTCGTTTCGCCGTGCGAGGCTTCACAAACGAGACTGCCAAATTTACGCTTGGCCGCCGCTTGGTAGCCACGTTCTTGGCGTCGGCAGGATTGTCCGCAAACCGGAGTATCTTGTCGCGGTTGGCGCGCACAGAGTTGTCCTTGCCGTAAAGCCACCGACTTCCATCCTTGACCCGCCCATCGTTCTCAATTCGAACGACGAGGTGATGCCTTGCTAGCTCGTCAAGTGCATTCTGGATTACTTGGGCGTTACCGGTCTTGCCCAAGGCCTCGGCGATTTCCTTCTTTGAGCGAAATTTGGAGCCGCGACCATATATTAAATTGAATACAGCACGCCGATTCTTGTCTCTGCCTAAATGTTTGGCTAGCCGCAGGATACTCTCTTCGTAGTCACCTGAAATATTTATTACCGGCGATTGGCTATTCATCAGCGGCAGCCTTTTCCTTGCCGAGTTTCTTGCCGGCCATCATGCGGCTGACCGTAGCTTGGCTGATGCCGAGCGCATTGCCCACCTTGGATTGCGAATAGCCCCGCTCCATTAGCTCTATCATCTTGATCTTCCGGATCATCTCGAGTTCCAAAAGAATCTTCCGAAGGACTTCTTCCATCAGTTGCTTCCCTCAGCCGCCGGCGAGCCTTTGACCTTCGCCGTTTTTCCGCTCGCATCGGCCAATGCTCCTTTAGGAAACATACGGCTGATCTGGGTCCGATGAACGCCGAGGGCAGCTCCGATTTCAGCTTGCGTCATGCCAGATCGCAGCAATGCCAAGATGAAAAGCTTCCGGA
>Ga0307505_10000625_pt1 | contig 37291 bp, 34 predicted proteins | sample 23_S_MG_FD_202183 | JGI IMG/M metagenome (GOLD analysis project Ga0307505, IMG submission 202183) | Soil microbial communities from Populus trichocarpa stands in riparian zone in the Pacific Northwest, United States - 23_S | ecosystem: Environmental > Terrestrial > Soil > Riparian zone > Trees...
GCGCTCGTACTACGACGTGGTGTCCAACCTCGCCTCCGAGTACGCGAAGCTCTTCACCTACGAGGGATCGCGCACCGACAAGCACGTGCGCGAGCACGAGATCTACGTGGTCGGCCACCACGAGGGCGCATTGCAGAAGGCGCGCGACGGCATGAAGGACCGCGCCTCCTCGACGATTCCGAACGCGCGCCGCCCGGGCAGCTCCACCGGCACCGGGACCGGCACGCAGACCGTCACGCTCACGATCCCGTCGTTCGTGCAGGACAAGAAGAAGCTCACGTTCGTGGCGGGGGGCCTTGCCGCCGTCGTCGCGGTGCTGGCGATCCTGGTCGCGACCAAGAAGCCCTCGGCGCCGGTGGTCGCCGCGGAGCCCGCGGTCGCGACGCAGCCCGCGGCCGCGACCACGCCGGTCGAGCCACCGAAGGTGGCCGCCGCACCCCCGGTATCGCCGCCCGCGGCGCCGGCTGCCGTGGTGCCCGCCGTCGAGGCGCCCGCCGACCCCAAGCTCGACTCGAAGGTGCTCTCGCCGGCTCCCACGCAGGTGCCGGTTGCCGCGCCCGCCGCCGATGCCAAGGGTGACCCGCAGAAGGCTTCCGACGCGGTGAAGGCCGAAGGCGCCAAGGCGCTCGACGCCGCCAAGGCCGCGCAGCCCGATCCGTCCAGGTCGTCCGTGATCCAGGCCACCGTGTTCCTCAACATCTCGCCCTGGGGCGAGGTGTTCGTGAACGGCAAGTCGCAGGGCGTCTCGCCGCCGAAGAAGTTCATCAAGCTCGATCCGGGCAAGTACAGGATCGAGGTCAGGAACACGACCTTCCCTGTCCACGCGCAGAACCTCGACGTGAAGACGCGCGACGAGGTCACGCTGAAGCACAGGTTCCAGTGATGAAGAAGGTCCTCCTCCTCCTCGTCCTCGCCGCCGCCGGCTGCGCGCAGATGCCCGGCCGGCAGCAGCCGGCGCCGCAGGCGCCCGCGGCGCCGCAGATCACCGAGTCGATGCTGCGCGACCGCGCGAAGGAGCAGCTCGCGCTGGGGCAGCGCCAGTACGACGCGGGCGAGTACGACGCGGCGTTCAAGAGCCTCGCCGGCGCGCTCGACCACGGGCTGCTGTCGAAGCCCGACCAGTCGCGCGTGCGCAAGCTGATCGCCTTCATCCACTGCCAGGCCGGGCGCGAGGTGCTGTGCCGCGACGAGTTCCGCAAGGCCTTCGAGATCCACGCCGAGTTCACGCTCACGCCGGCCGAGGACGGCCACCCCATCTGGGGGCCGGTGTACCGCAACGTGCGCACCCAGCTGATCGCCGAGCGCGAGGCCGCGAGCGCGCGCAAGAGCGTCTTCGCGCCGACGGCCAAGGGCGAGGTCGCGCTGCAGGACGGCATGATCAAGTACGACTCCGGCGACTACGCGGCGGCCGCGCGGCTGCTCGAGCAGGCGCTGAAGGAAGGGCTCGCCACCAAGGAGCTGCAGGTGCGCGCGCTCAAGTACACCGCCTTCAGCCTGTGCCTGCAGCAGCGCTGGCGCGAATGCCGCGCGACCTTCATCAGCATCTACGACGTCGACCCCGAGTTCGACCTCACCCCGGCCGAGGCCGGCCACCCGGAGTGGACTCGGACCTTCGCCGGCGCCAAGGCGCAGGCGAAGAAAGCCATCGCCGACAAGGCAGCCCGGGACCAAGCGAGGACCGCGAAGGACAAGGTCCCGGCCGCGCCGCCGCCGGCCGCGTCCGTGCCGCCCAAGAAGAACTAGAAACATGATTTCCACGCTGGGCCGCTACAAGATAGTCGCCGAGATCGGACAGGGTGCAATGGGCACCGTGTACAAGGCGGTCGACCCCATCATCGACCGCACGGTCGCGATCAAGACGATCAACCTCAACCTCTCGCGCCAGGAGCTCGAGGAGTACGAGCAGCGCTTCCAGCAGGAGATCAAGGCCGCGGGGCGCCTGAACCACCCGAACATCGTCACCATCTACGACGTCGGCAAGACCGACCAGGTGGCGTACATGGCGATGGAGTTCCTCGAGGGCAACGAGCTGAAGGACATCATCGCCTCGGGCCAGCTGCCCACGCCCGACGCCGTCGTGGACATCATCTCGCAGGTCGCCGACGGGCTCTGGTTCGCGCACCAGCAGGACATCGTGCACCGCGACGTGAAGCCGTCGAACATCATGGTGATGGCCGGCGGCATCGCCAAGATCACCGACTTCGGCATCGCGCGCCTGCCCAATTCGGCGGTGAAGACGATGACCGGCCTGATCCTCGGCAGCCCGCGCTACATGTCGCCCGAGCAGGTGATCGGCAAGACGATCGACGCGAGGAGCGACATCTTCTCGCTCGGCGTCGTGCTCTACGAGGCGCTCACGGGGATCGCGCCCTTCGACGGCGACAACGTGAACGCGATCATGTACGCGACCGTGAACACCACGCCCCAGCCGCCCTCGCAGCACCACCGCGCGGTGCCCGCGATGCTCGACCTCATCGTGGCCAAGGCGATGGCGAAGCTTCTCGAGGACCGCTACCAGACGGTCAAGGAGTTCGCCGACGACCTGCGCGAGGTGCGCCGCCAGATGGACTCCTCGCGCCCGGCCACGGCGTTGAAGGCGAGCAACGTCCCCTCGACGCCGAGGAAGCCCGCCTCGATCCTGCCGGGCGCGGTGGACACCTCGACCATGCCGATGGCGGCGCGCGGCGAGGAGCGCGCGAAGGAGGACGAGCGGCCGGTGCCGCTCGCCAAGACCTTCGACTCCTTCGACGCGACGCTCAGGCTCGCGGCGATGACCGACCAGACCGACGACTTCCGCGAGTACATCTCGCAGACGCAGAAGATGCGCGCCTACAAGGGCAAGATCGAGGGGCCGCACGCGGCGAAGATGGCGTCGCAGACCGCCGCGCCCGCGCCCAAGCCCAAGCCCAAGGCCAAGCCTGTCGAGGAGCCCGCACCCCCGCCGCCGCCGCCGCCGCGCAAGACGATGCCCCAGGCCCCGCGCGAGATGGTGCTGCCCAACCAGGTGCAGGTGCGCGGCGGCAGCTCCAACGTGATCGCGATCCTCGCGATCGTCGTGCTCGGCATCGCCGCGCTGGCGCTCACCATCGCGCTGCTGGTCAAGTGACCCGTCACCCCGGGCGCTGCAATCGCAGCGATGGCCCGGGGCCCAATCACCCCTTCAAGTAGTCCACCGCCTCCACCAGGCGATCCACCGCGACGATCGTGAGCCCCGGCACCGCCTGGCGCGGCTTGTTCGCCGTCGGCACGATGGCGTGCGTGAAGCCCAGCTTCGCGGCCTCGCGCAGGCGCTCCTGGCCGCGCTGTACCGGGCGCACCTCGCCCGCGAGCCCCACCTCGCCGAACACGACGTGCTTCGGCGGCAGCGGGCGGTTGCGAAGGCTCGAGACCACGGCGAGCGTGACGGCCAGGTCCGCGCCGGGCTCCACGATGCGCACGCCGCCCACGGCATTGAGGAACACGTCCTGGTCGAAGCACGCGATGCCCGCGTGGCGGTGCAGGACGGCGAGCAGCATCGCGAGCCGGTTCTGCTCGAGGCCGACCGCGAGGCGCTTGGGCGAGCCGCCGTGCGCATCGTCGACCAGCGCCTGCAGCTCGACCAGCAGCGGCCGCGTGCCCTCCTGGGTGACCATCACGCACGAGCCCGCGACCGCCTCGTTGTGCTGCGAGAGGAAAAGCGCCGAGGGATTGGCGACCTCGCGCAGGCCCTTCTCGGTCATCGCGAAGACGCCGATCTCGTTCACCGCGCCGAAGCGGTTCTTGAACGCCCGGATCAGGCGGAAGCTCGTGTGCGTCTCGCCCTCGAAGTAGAGCACCGTGTCGACCATGTGCTCGAGCACGCGCGGGCCCGCGAGCGTGCCTTCCTTGGTGACGTGGCCGACGAAGATGATGGTGGTGCTTGTCTGCTTGGCCACGCGCGTCAACTGCGCCGCGCACTCGCGCACCTGCGCGACCGAGCCCGGCGCGGAGGTGAGCGCGGCCGAATAGAGCGTCTGGATCGAGTCGATCACGGCCACGCGCGGCTTCTGGGCGGCGAGCGCGCCCTGGATCTTCTCCAGCTCGATCTCGGCCAGGAGGCGCACCTTGGAGGCGTTCACGCCGAGGCGCTTCGCGCGCAGCGCCACCTGCTGCGCCGACTCCTCACCCGTCACGTAGAGCACCACCTCCTGCTCCGAGAGGCGCGCCGCGGCCTGCAGCAGGAGCGTCGACTTGCCGATGCCCGGATCGCCGCCGATGAGGACGACGCCGCCCTCGACGAGGCCCCCTCCCAGCACGCGGTCGAACTCGGCGATGAGCGTCGGCAGCCGCGGGAAGTCGCGCGCCTCGACTTCGCCCAGCTCCACGACCGGTGACACGCCCGCGAGGCTCGCGAAGCGGTGCGCGCCGCCCTTGCCCGCCGCGGGCTCCGCCACGCCCTCGACCATCGAGTTCCAGGCGTTGCAGTGCGGACACTGGCCCTGCCACTTGAGCGACTGGCCGCCGCACTCGGTGCAGTTGTAGACGGTCTTGGGCTTGGCCATCAGACTCCCTCTCCCTTGGGAGAGGGCCGGGGAGAGGGTCGCGTCATTCGGCGTCCAGCATCGGCACGCGCGCAGCGACCGCGCAGAGCAGCTCGTAGCCCACCGTTCCCGACGCGGTCGCCACCTCGTCGACCGCCATGCCCTCGCCCCAGAGCACGACGGGCGAGCCCACCTTCGCGGACGGCACCGGCGTGAGGTCCACGGTGATCATGTCCATCGAGACGCGGCCCGCCGTCCGCGTACGGGCGCCGTCGACCACCACCGGCGTGCCCGAGGGCGCATGGCGCGGATATCCGTCCGCGTAGCCGCATGCGACTACGCCGATGCGCATCGGGCGCTCGCATCGAAAGCCGCTGCCGTAGCCCACGCAATCGCCGGGCTTGAGCTCCTGGATGGCGATCAATTTCGAGGTGAGCGTCATCGCAGGCTCGAGGCCCAGCGTCGCCGCGGGGCGGTCGGCATATGGCGTTGCGCCGTAGAGCCCGATGCCGAGGCGAGCCACGTCCGCGTGCGTGGCGGGATGCGCGAAGATCGCGCCGGTATTGGCGAGGCTCCTCGGCAGGTCGATGCCTTGGGTAGCATCATCGAAGCGCTTCATCGCTTCCTCCACCCCGCCCGCCTCATCGGAGCGCGCGAAGTGCGTCATGAGCGTGATCGAGCGCGTGATGCCCGAGCGACGCAGGCGCTCGAGCGCGGCCTTCGCCTGCGCCAGCGGAAAGCCCAGGCGATTCATGCCGGTGTTCACCTTGAGGTAGACATCGAGCGAGCGCGGCTTCTCCACCTCGAGCATCCGCAACTGTTCCTCGTGGTGCACCGCGGTCGCGAGACCCGCCGAGCCGATGGCGCGCAGTTCCGAAGCCTCGAAGAACCCTTCGAGCAGCAGGATCGGCTTGCCGGGATACTTCTCGCGCAGGCCGAGCGCGCCATCGATCTCGAGCGTTCCGAAGCCGTCGGCATCGGCCAGCGCGCGGCCCACGCGATCGATGCCGTGCCCGTAAGCGTTCGCCTTGACCACCGCGAGCACCTTCGAGCGCGGCGCGGCGCGCTTGGCCACGCCGTAGTTGTGGCGCAGCGCGGAGAGGGAAACAGCGGCTTGGATGGGGCGAGACATTCTTTCGTCACCCCGGGCGCCGCGGCGCGGCGATGGCGGGGACATTCTTTCGTCACCCCGGGCGCCGCGACGCGGCGATGGCCCGGGGCCCAATTCTAGTATCCCGGCGACCCCCCGGAGTAATTCTCGAATCGCGTGTGCTTGCCGAGGAAAGTGAGCTTGATGGTGCCGATCGGCCCGTTCCTCTGCTTGCCGATGATGATCTCCGCGATGCCCTTGTCGGGGGAGTCGTCGTTGTAGACCTCGTCGCGGTATATGAAGATGATCAGGTCGCTATCCTGTTCCAGGGCCCCGCTGTTATGGCTGACGATTCCGTCCGCGAGCCAGCAGGAGGGACCAGGAACAGTGAGGTCAAAGACCTCCTCCTCGCCGGCAGGTTCGATAGTGGTCACGCGATCCCAGGCGAGCGACTCGCTGCGCCACGTATGGCCATACGTCGTCGCCAGCCCTGTCGTGCCATCGGCGTTGCCGCTGGTCGCAATGATTCCGCTTGCGGGAAGCGCACGGCTGCCAGCGGAATCGCGCGAGACAGCGAGTCTCGAGCCCGCACCGAGGTTACCGACCGCTACCCACCCGCTCGGACCCAAAAGGCGATGCTTCGCTGTCGCGCGGATCGACCTTCCGCTCGCGAGCGCGACCTTCATGATCGGCTTCACGCCTACTGACCATACGCAATCGGAATCCGCCGCAACGAGCCTTCCGTCCTCGGACATGGCCATGACGCGCGGCGTCATACCCACCAAATCCCTTACCGGAACCCGCCGCCCGTCGGCGAGGACCACCAGGGTGTCGCCGGTGACGCATTCCCTCAGATCCGACATCACGGGCCGCTTGTTGGGACGCTGCTCGAGCGAGCGATTCAACTGCGAGAGCGCGATCACCGGGCACTTGAGCTCCTTGGCCATCGACTTCATGCCGCGGGAGATCTCCGAGAGCTCGGTGGCCCGATTCTCGTTGCCGGCCTCGGTGGCCACCATGAGCTGGATGTAGTCCACGACGATGAGGCCAAGGCCGCCGTACTCGCGCCACTTGCGCCGCGCGCGGGCGCGCAGCTCGAGCGGATTCAAGCCCGGCGATTCGTCGATCAGGATCGGCGCTTCATTCAATTTTCCCAGCGCGTGCCCGAGCCGGTCCCAATCCGGAGGCGTGAGACGGCCGGTGCGCAGGGCCTGCGCGTCGACCCGCCCCACCGAGCCCAGCAGGCGCTGGGCAAGCTGCGTGCTCCCCATCTCCATCGAGAACACCAGCACCGGCAACTTGAGCTCGAGGCCAATGTGCTCCGCGACGTTGAGCGCGAACGAGGTGTTGTGAGTGACGACGTAGTCGTTGGTGATGTAAAGCTTCGACGGATGGGATACCGCGATGCACTGCGTCGGCACGACGCGGGACGGAACGATCGACGTCAGGACCGGGCGCGACGACCTCTCGTACCGCTCGGGCAAGCGATCGCGCTTGTGCGACAGCCGGAAGAGCGTTCGAGGATCGGGATGATGAATGTTGACGACGTAGGCAGTGCGCCCTTCCTTCTTGATGCCCTTGTGCGTGAACGACGTTCGCTTGTCGGTGAGGCTCGCCCACCCGCCGAGCGAGCGGACCAGATCCACAACGTCATTCGCAAGGCGATAACTGGTCGTGCAGTAGCGAACCGCCTTGAACTTCTCGACCCACCCATCGGTGTCCAGAAGGCCCTGCAGGAGCGCCAGCCGTGCCTTTCGACACGCGTTCCGATAGATCCGAGGGAGGTACTTTTCGTGACTCTGCAAGCCCCACATGCCGATGGAGCGAAGCGCCTCCTTCAGAGGATTCGGCTCTCGCCCGAAAAAGGTCCTTGCCGGCGGAGTGTCACAGACGATGCGCCAGCCGAACTTGCCGCTCTCATGCATGACCAGGTCGGAGCCCACCGCCTCCGTCATCCGCTCGAGCATCTCCGTCTCGGCCGTCGTGAATCCCACCGAGCCGCTGGTGAGGCTGCCATCCCCAAGGAGCGCCCCCAGCACCCAAGGATCCACCGGAAGCTCATCGTGATGCCCGAAATCTCCCGTCACCTGGTCGATCCATAGCCGGTGCCGGTAGCGCTTGCGCGTCAGCATCTCGGTCAGCTTCTCGGTAGTCAGGATCCTGGGTTGTTCCCATGCACGGTAGTGCACGCGCCACAGATGCTCGGCGCACGCCTCCGCGCTGCGGTTATCCGAGAAAGTCAGTCGATAGACCTGGCGCTCGCCTTGCGGGTAAACCCCCGTCACGATTGAAGGATGCCCGTCGATCGACGCGATCGCGTCTCCGACCTGCAATGCGCCCATTTCCGCCCATCCGCTCGGCGTCTTGATCCGAGCGTCCAAACTCTGCGCCTTGCCCATCGCGGGGCGTCCGGCCACGATGATCAGATCCCCGTCCTGCAACCCGGTCGTCATCTCATCGAGATCGACGAATCCGGTGGCCTTGCCAGTGACGGAGGCGGGGTTGCGGTGCAGCTCGTCCAACCGGCTCATCACCTCCGCGAGCACCGTCGACATCTTCGTGAAGCTCTCGTTGGACCGCCCGCCCGACTCCCCGATCTCCAGAATCTTCGTCTCGGCCTCGTCCAGCAGCTGGCGCGCCTCGCGCCCCTGGGGCGAGTAGGCCGAGTCCGCGATGGTGGTGCCGACCTCGGCCAGCTTGCGCATGATGGCGCGCTCGCGAACGATCTCGGCGTAGCGCCGGATGTTGGCGGCCGAGGGCGTGCTGGAGGCGAGCTGGTCCAGGTACGCGAGCCCGCCCACGTCGCCGATGTCGCCCGAGATCTTGAGCGCCTCGGCCAAGGTGAGCACGTCGGCCGGCTTGTTCTCCTCGATCAGCTTGGTGATCGTGCGCCAGAGCACCCGGTGGTCGGCGCGATAGAAGTCCGACTCCGAGATGATGTCGCCGATGCGATCCCAGGCCGGGTTGCTGAGGAGCAGCCCGCCCAGGACGGCCTGCTCGGCCTCGACCGAGTGCGGAGGCAGGCGCAGCGACTCGATCTGCGCGTCGCCCGGCGCCGGACGGGAAAAGCGGTCTGAACCCGCGGCCTGGGCCATGGTTTTTTTCTCCTCGTCGGGTAGACCGCGATGTCCCCCCGACATCGCGAGCACGGAGTGTGTCACGCGCATGACAGCGGATACAACGCATAAACCTGTGGATATCGTGTGTTTAAGCGGTGCATTCCCGACTAAATGCTGTGCACAACGCTACCAACCAAAAAGCTCACCACGTGAGCCTGCCCAAGGGCGTAAGATTTGCCAAAAAACAACCCGCAGGAGCCGCGCACCCCCATGGCAGTCCCCGAAGCATTTTCCGGCGCATTGGGCCGCCGGTTCGAGTTCGTCCGCCCGCTCGGGCAGGGCGGCATGGCCGAGGTTTACCTCGCCAAGGACCGGTTCCACCAGCGCGAGGTCGCCCTCAAGGTGATGCGCGCGATCGAGAACCCGAGCGAGGACCAGGCGCGCATCGAGCACCTGTGGGTGAACGAGATGCGCCTCGCCGGCCGCCTCAAGCACCCCTACATCCTCGAAATCTACGAAGCCGGCCACGAAACCGACCGCAGCTTCCTCGTCATGGAATACCTGTCGGGCGGCACGCTCGCCTCGCACACGCAGCCCAACACCCTGCTCGAGATCCCGCGCGTGGCCGACATCGTCTTCAAGGTCTGCCACGCGCTCGAGTACGCCAACACCGAAGGACTCCTGCACCGCGACATCAAGCCCGCCAACGTGCTGCTCGCCTCCGACGGCACGCCCAAGGTGAGCGACTTCGGCGCGGTCTTCCTCACCGGCACCGACGAGACCCAGGTGATCGGCGTGGGGACGCTGCCCTTCATGCCGCCCGAGCACTTCGAGGGCGCGCAGCCGCACGTCCAGGCCGACATCTACGCGACCGGCGTCATGGCCTACAACCTGCTTACCGGCCACTATCCGCACCGGGGCGAGACGCAGTCGGCGATGATCTACGAGAAGCTGCACGGCGAGCCGGTGCCGCTGGACGAGCGCCGCAAGGGCGTGCCGCAGGCGCTGCGCGACGCCATCGACGCCTCGATGCACCGCGACCGCAAGAAGCGCTTCCACACCTGGAAGGAGTTCCGCGGCGCGCTATCGGCAGCCTTCCCGCAGATCCGCGAGGACAAGGCGATCTCCAACGAGAGCGCGCGCTTCGAGTCGCTGCGCCACCTGCCCTTCTTCGCGCGCTTCTCCGAGACCGAGATGTGGGAAGCCGTGCGCCTCGCCACCCGCCAGACCTTCGAGCCGGGCAAGGAAGTGATCGAGGAAGGCGCCGACGACCGGACCGTCTACGTGGTCGAGTCCGGCGAGCTCGAGGTGATGCACAAGGGCGTGCGCATCGGGCGCGTTGCCGCCGGCGAGGGCTTCGGCGAGATCGCCTTCATCGAGGGCACCGACCGGCCGCGCTCGGCTTCGGTGCGCGCCGTCATCCCGACCCAGGTCGTGGCATTCCCTGCCGAGGCATTGCAGAAAGCTTCCGGGGGGCTACAGGCCGCTTTCGGCCGCGCCATCGTGAAGCTCCTGGTGCGGCGCCTCATCTACTCCAACGATCGCTACGTCGCGGCGATACGGCCGAAGACCGCGGCCCCCGCGCCGAAGAAATAGGTTGGTTACTTCAGCAGCCGTGCCCCAGGCAACGAGGCCATCCTCCGGTCGAGAGTAAGGGTTCCGAGGCCGGCCGCCGAATAGCTTCCTGCAATCAGGCGGTCCAGCAAGCCGGGCGACTTCCCGGCGGCAAGCGCCTCGAGGACCTCGGCCCCCTCCAGGGGCCGGACCAGACCGCTTCGCAGCACCCGCCCCAGGCCCGTGCGAGCATCCTCCTTGGACACGCCATAGTGATGCTGGACAGCCATGTAGCTCTCGCCGATGACCTGGTTCGATGCGCACAGCTCGGCGTCTTCGGTTTCGACCAGGGCCTGCAGCGCGCGGCGGCATCGCTCGAACTCCACCGGCGGGTCGCCCGTGAGTAGGCGCATCAGGATCGAGGTGTCAATCCCGAAGCGTCCTGGCATGGCGCGAAGCTCGGTAAGCGGCGAGATCGAACTTTCCCTTTCCCTTGCGCAACTTGCCGCGCAGAGGTGCCAGCTTCGAGATATCGATGCGGCGCGCCCGCAGCAGGAATCCCTCCGGGCCCTCCAGCAGCTCGAGGCGGTCGCCTGCCTTGACGCCCAGGGCGTCGAGGACCCGCGCGGGGAAAGTCACCTGGCGTTTGGATGTGATCTTCACGAACACAGACGTTCCTCCTTACCTGGAAGCTATCCCGGTAAGGCAAAACGGTCAACTCCCTCCTGATCTGGCATGACTCAAGAACGGCTCCCGATCGTTTGTCGTTGACGATGAAAAAGCCGCCCGAGGGCGGCTTTTTCGTCATCCCGGGCGCCGCGGCTCGTCATCCCGGGCGCCGCGGCTCGTCATCCCGGGCGCTGGGGCTCGTCACCCCGGGCGCCGCAGTTGCGGCTCTGGCCCGGGGCCCAATTTCCTACTGCTCCGCCGTCACGTGCACGACGACATTGGCCTCCACGTCGGCGTGCAGGTGCACGACGATCGGGAACTCGCCGATGTGCTTGAGCGGGCCTGCAGGCATGCGCACCTCGGCCTTCTTGGTCTCGATGCCGGCCTTGGTGAGCGCCTCGGCGATGTCGCTGGTCGTGACCGATCCGAAGAGGCGGCCGTCGGGGCCGGCCTTCTGCACGATGTCGACCTTCATGCCCTCGAGCTTGGCGGCGCGCTCCTGCGCGGAGGCGAGATGCTCGCCGGCCTTCTTCTCCAGCTCGGTGCGGCGGCCCTCGAACTCCTTCAGGTTGGCGGCCGTCGCGCGGCGCGCCTTGCCCTGCGGGATGAGGTAGTTGCGGGCGAAGCCGTCCTTCACCTTCACCACGTCTCCGAGCGCGCCGAGGTTCACCACTTTTTCCATCAGGATCACTTGCATGGCGGGTCCTCAGTGCAGGTCGGTGTAGTGCAGCAGGGCCAGGAAGCGCGCGCGGTTGATCGCGATGCCGAGCTGGCGCTGGTAGCGGGCCTTGGTGCCGGTGATGCGGGCGGGGATGATCTTGCCGTTCTCGTTGATGAAGTCCTTGAGGATGGCGATGTCCTTGTAGTCCACCTGCTTGATCTTCTCGGCGGTGAAGCGGCAGAACTTGCGGCGGCGGAAGAGGCCTCGGTTCTGCGGCTTCTTTCCGTCCTTGCCGAACTTTCCTTTGCCGCGTCCACGGGGGGCGGGTCTGGGCATTTGTCTGTTCCTTTATCGAAGACTGTTCGTCATCCCGGCCGCTGCAATCGCAGCGATGGGCCGGGATCCAATTTCACGCCGCGGGAGCAGCGCTGGCCTCTTCGGCCGGCTTCTCGCCCACGGGAGCGGGGCCATCCGTCACGTTGCGCGACTTCTCCTCCTTCATCATCGGGGAGGGGCCGGTCACGGCTTCGTCCATCTTGACGGTGAGGTGGCGCAGCACGGCGTCGTTGAACTTGAACGCGTGCTCGAGCTCGACGAGCGTCTCGTTGCCCACCTCGATGTTCATCAGCACGTAGTGCGCCTTGAACACCTTGGCGATCGGGTAGGCGAGCTGGCGCCGTCCCCAGTCTTCGATGCGATGCACCTTGCCGTTGCCGGCGGTGATCGTATTGCGGTATCGCTCGATCATGCCCGGGACCTGTTCGGACTGGTCCGGATGCACGATGAAGACGATTTCGTAATGGCGCATGGAGTCTCCTTATGGGTAAAGCCCCCCGGCATGCGCGTATCAGGCGGTGGGGCAAGGGTGTGAAGCCCGCTAGTATAGCGGAAAAGCGAGGAAAAACAAACCTCTACTAGCTCGTTACCCCGGGCGCCGCAATCGCGGCAATTACCTGCTCGTCACCCCGGGCGCCGCAATCGCGGCAATTCCCTGCTCGTCACCCCGGGCGCCGCAATCGCGGCGATCACCTGCTCGTCACCCCGGGCGCCGCAATCGCGGCGATCACCTGCTCGTCACCCCGGGCGCCGCAATCGCGGCGATGGCCCGGGGCCTAATTCTGCTCACGCTATATAACCTTGTCTATAGAAACGATTATGTCGTAGAAATACGTATAATCTCCCCCATGGTCACGCTTACCCGACAAGCTTCCGCCCTCGCCGCGTTCGGAACCCGGCTGCGCGCCGCACGCCTCGAGCGCGGGGACACGATGAGCGTGTTCGCGCAGCGCATCGGCGCCTCGGAGTCGACACTGCGCGCGATGGAAAAGGGCTTGCCGACCGTGCAGGCCGGATTCTGGATCGAGGCGCTCTGGGTGCTCGATCGCCTCGACGAGCTCGACCCGGTGCTCGCGGCCCGCACCGGCGTCCTCGACCAGGCGCGCGCCGCCGTGAGGCCGCGCCAGCGCGCCCCGCGGCGGCCGCGGGAGCGATGAGGCTCTTCGTCTGGGCGCGCCTGCCCGAAGGCGGCATCGCCCACGCCGGCGAGCTCGCGACCACGGCAGCGGACCTCCAGGGCCACTTCGACGCGGAGTTCGAATACGCCGCCGCCTGGCTCGACCGCAGCGCCGGATTCGACCTCGACCCGGCGTCGCTGCCGCGCAACGCTCGCGGAGCCCGGCATCGCGCACGGGGGTTCATCCCGCCGCTGGGCATCTTCGGCGATGCGCTGCCGGACGCGTGGGGACGGCGCCTGCTGCGGCTCAAGGTAGGGGCGGACGGCGATCGCTCGGACCCGGGGTTGCTCGCCGCGCTGGGCGCCGGCGGCCTGGGCGCGCTCGCGTTCGCGCCGCCCTCCGAGCCGCCCGCTGCCCCCTCGGCAGCGCCCGCCCAGTCGCTGCGCGAGCTGCTCGAAGCCGCCGCCGACCTCGAGCGCGGCGCGCTGCCCGACGGCCACCGCTTCCGCCGCCTGCTCGAGGGGCCCACGCCGGGTGGCGCGCGGCCCAAGGCCCTCGTGCACGACGAGGGCACGCAGTGGATCGCGAAATTCCCGAGCCGCGACGACGGGCCGCACGACGTGGTCGGGCTGGAGGCGGTGTGCATGGCGCTCGCTTCCGAAGCGGGCATCCAGGTGCCGGCCACACGGCTGGTGAGGGTCGGCACCCGGCGAGCGCTGCTGGTCGAACGCTTCGACGTCACCGCGCCGGGTGGCCGCAGGCACATGGTGAGCTTCCGCCTGCCGCTCAAGGAATCGCCGGGACGGCAGGCGCTCGCGTACGGCGAGCTCGCCGATGCGATCCGCCGTTATTCCGCGAGCCCCGTCGAGGACCAGGCGCGCCTCTACCGGCAAATGGCCTTCAACGCCGCGATCGGCAATGTGGACGACCACTCGAAGAACTTCGCGATGATCCGCGATGTGGGCGGCTGGCGCCTGTCGCCGGCATTCGACCTGCTGCCGGACCACGTGGAGAGGCGCGAGCACGCGCTCGCGTTCCTCGACGGATACGCGGCGCCCACGCGAGCGCAGCTGCTCGCCGTCGCGCGCCAATGGAAAGTGGCTTCGGCCGAAGCGCACATCGGGGCAGTGCTGGCGGCCGTGCGCGCGTTCCGTCGTGCAGCCGCCCGGCTGGGGGTGGCCGGGGGCCCCGCGTTCGACCGCATCGCCGCGGACATCGAGCGGCGGATCGGGCTCCTGACTTGACCTTGCCCGCGGCCCGCTCGTCACCCCGGGCGCCGCAATCGCGGCGACGGCCCGGGGCCCAATCTCACTCCCCCGCCTTCTTCCAAACCGCCTGCATCGACTCCGGCAGCAACAACTCTTCCTTCCTGATGCTGGTATCCAGGAAGTAGTCGACGTCGGCCTTGCGCAGCGGCCCGGTCCAGGGGTAGCGGGTGATCGTGTGGTGGATATGGGCTCGAGCCGCGTCGTCCACGCGCAGCTTGCGGGTGGCGAGGTAGTCCTCGATGTAGCGCGAGATCGGCCAGGTCTCGGTCCAGGAAACGTAGACCTGGTCCCTCGAGGCCGGTGGCTGTGCGTCGAATTCGAAGTTGTCCATCGCCTACGACTTCCCCCCAGGAATGCCCATCTGCCGCTCTCCGGCGAGCCATGCGTCGACCACCTCCAGGATGCCTCCCACCCGGGTGATGCCCACCGCCAGCCCCGCCCCCACCCCGATCGCATTGTCGCGCATATCGGCGTACGCGAACGAGCGATACCCCGTCATCGACTGCGCGTACTCGAGCGCCACGCCCAGCAACACCAGCAGGATACCCGCCCCGATCCTGCCCTGCCCGGAGCGGAAAATCTGTGCGAACCACAACATCAGCACCCCGTACGCCACGAAGTGCCCGACCTTCACCTCCTCGATCTGCCCGACCTCCAAGGGGTTAGGCGTAAGGGAGAGGAAGACTACAAGTGCAACGAGGGCGAAGCCGATCGCGAGCCAGAGCTTGCGGTACCGCAACTCTCCCTCTCCCTTGGGAGAGGGCCGGGGCGAGGGTCCACTCATACTCGGTAGTACCCCCGGTACCACTCCACGAACCGCCGCACGCCCTCCTCCACCGGCGTGGCCGGACTGAACCCCGTCGCCTCGCGTAGCGCCGTGGTATCGGCTTCCGTCGCCTGCACGTCGCCGGCCTGCATCGGGAGCAGGTCGAGCACCGCCTTCTTGCCCAGCGTGGCTTCGAGCGCGCGGATGTACGCCATCAGCTCGACCCGCTGGTTGTTGCCGATGTTGAAGATGCGATACCCGCTGGGCCGGTCGATCACCCGCACGATCCCCTCGGCGATGTCGTCGACGTAGGTGAAGTCGCGCACCATCCTGCCCTCGTTGAACACCGGGATCGCGTCGCCCGCGAGGATGCCGCGGGTGAACTTGAAGAGCGCCATATCGGGCCGCCCCCAGGGTCCGTAGACGGTGAAGAACCGCAGGCCCGTCATCGGAATGCCGAAGAGGTGCGAGTACGAATGCGCCATCACCTCGTTCGCCTTCTTGGTCGCGGCATAGAGCGAGATGGGCGTGTCGGTCCTCTGGTCCTCGCTGAACGGCAGCTGTTCGTTGGTGCCGTAGACCGAGCTCGTCGAGGCGTACACCAGGTGCCCCGTGCCATGGTGCCGCGCGCCCTCGAGGACGTTGAGGAAGCCCGTCACGTTGGCGTCGACGTAGGCATGGGGATTTTCCAGCGAGTACCGCACCCCCGCCTGCGCCGCCAGGTTCACGATCGCGTCGAACCGCCCAGTCGCGAAAACCTTCTCCATCGCCGCCCGATCCGCGATGTCGGCCTTGATGAACTGGAGCTCCCCCTCTCCCTTGGGAGAGGGCCGGGGAGAGGGTCGTTTCAATTTCCCCAGCCGCGCCTCCTTCAACCCCACGTCGTAATACGCATTCAGGTTATCCACCCCCACCACCACATCCCCGCGCGCGAGCAGCTTTCCCGCGAGGTGGAATCCGATGAAGCCCGCGACGCCGGTAACGAGAATCCTCATGCGGCAGCGCGTGAAGTACCGGCCTTGCGATGGACCGCGTACACCGACGCGTGCTCCCGAACTACCGAGCCGCTGGCGGAGAGAAGCTCGCGGAAGCGAGCCGGGTTCACGATCGGGACAGGGAAGCCGGCCGCAAGGACGAGCAAATCGGAATCGCCTGTCACGACAAACGACGCGCGGCCCGCGAGGGCGAGCTCGAGGAACTTGCGGTCGTCCGGATCCCGACATGCGGGAATTGGGAGGCGAGCAGAGACCGCCACGACCTCGCACATCGGCAGGTAGTCGGCGAGCAAGGCCTCCCGCGCGTCGCGATCGAGGCCGAATTTTGGATATCCCAGCACATGCATCAACTCCATGGCGACCGCCGATGAGACGAGCGGGGTGAACGCGCCCGAGTGCCAGCCGTCGCGCAACCAGGCAAGGCGGCCGTGCGAAAGCACCAGCGCCGAGACCACGACATTGGTGTCGAGGACCACTCGATTGCGGCTCATCGCCGTTTGCGCGCCCACTTCACAGCATCGGCGACGTCCTTCTCCTGCACGCCCAGCGCGGCGAGCTTGGCGCGCACTGCATCTACGCGCCCAAGGTCCGTGGGCGTGAGGATGATGCGCCCCCCTTCCTCGGACACTTCGAAATACTCGGTCCCCGGAAACCGGCTCATGAGCGCCTTGGGCAGGGTGAGCTGGTTCTTGCTCGTGACTTTGGCCAGCATGGCGGCCTCGTTTGGTAAGGAAGTAAGGTGATCTTACTTCCTTTCCGAACGATCGTCACCCCGCGGCTTCACGCCGGCGCGGCACGTCGACCGTGTGCCGGTCGAGGTGGAGCGAGATCCATCCCAGCGCGAGCAGCACCATGAAGTACACCGCGTTGGCCGGGATCTGCAGGTTGAAGTCCACCCACGAGTGGATGAGGATCGGGGTGACCCCCATGATGCAGGCGAAGGACATGCCGCGCATCAAGGGATCGCGCCGCTGCCACTGCGCCATCAGCGCCGTGGCGAGCGTCATCGCCACGAACAGCCCCATGAGCCCCAGGCCGATGAGACCCGTCTCGGCGGCGAACTGAGCGTAGTCGTTGTGCGCGAAGTCGAAGAAATTGGTGATCGACTCGGGCCGGTAGCGCGGGAAGGTGGTGTAGAACGTGCCCGGCCCCGCCCCGAAGACGGGGTAGTCCTTGATGATCCCCAGCGTGTGCAAGCCCGGCTCCTCGCGTATCTGCACGTCTTCCATCGTGGTCTGCTCGAAACGCTGGGCGAGCTTCTCGACTCCGAACCAGCTGCCCACGATGGCCAGGTCGATGACGACCAGGCTGACCAGCAGGATCACGGTGTTGCGCGTGGCATGCCGCGATAGCACGATCCCGATGACACCGGCGATAAGCAGCGCCGAAAAGAACGCGGTGTTGCCCATGCGCGAGTGCGTCGTGGTGAGGGCGATCACCAGGATGCAGAGCGAGAGCCGCAGCACCATCTTGGGACTGAGGATCCACTCGATGACGTTCGATACGAAGCGTTTCCAGGTCCCCGCGCGGCGATCCGACAGCCCGGCGATGAGCAGCCCGATGCCGATCGCGAGCGTCATCTCGAGATAGCCGGCGAAGTGGTTGCGGTTGACGTAGGCGCCGCTGGCGTCCCGGCCGTGCCGGATCACCGTGCCGAACTGCTCCTCGGTCATGTCCGCAAGGTGCATGAGAATGGCGATGATGGCGTGGATCACCGCCGCGTAGACCATGACGCGCGCGAGGTCAAGGAGCCGCGATCGGTTGTTCACGAGGGCGAGCAGCAGAAAGAAGACGCCCGCGTACGCAAGGCTCTTGAGCAGGAATGCCCTGGACGCCGCCGGGTCGACCGACAGGGTCATCCATTCGCGCTCGACGCCCAGGATGTCCGTGAGGTGTTGCATGCGGGCGGCCTCCGGCGACAGGAGCTCGACCCAGCCCGGCGGCAAGGGCATCACGTATGCGCCGAGATAAAGCAGCCAGACCCCCAGAACCGCCAGCGCAGGCCGCCCGTGGCGCAGCCCGTCGCCGACCTCGGCCCGTCCGATCGCCCACAGCACCAGCCACGCCGCGACCAGGACGAAGACCGCAATCTCGAGCACCGACCATGCCCAGGGTCGATTGCTGCCCAGGGGCACCGGCACCCAGACCAGCAGCAGGGCCAGCGGCCAGAAGACGAGGTTCTCGGCGCGCAAGCTGGATGCCGGAAATGAAAGGGCCATCCCAGCTTTCACTGGAATGGCCCGCGAGGCTGGATCAAGACGTCAGTTCGGGCTGGCCGGACGCCCGCCCCCACCGCCACCGATTCCGCTGGGTCCTGTCGGCGTCCCCACGCCGGAGCCGGTGCCCGTCCCGGGTGACGTGTCCGACGGCCCACCCTCGCCTTGCGTCGGGGTGCCGGGGAAGATGCTGTTGATCTCGTTGCTGAGGGCGGTGAGCCCGCCCAGCGCCGCGATGATCTCGCGGCCAGTCGGGGTGCCCTGCAACTGCGCGTAGATCTGGTTGATCGTTCCCTGGCTCACGGTGCCGTTGGGGAGCGTCAGGACCGCGCGGCCGGTGTCCACGGTGATCGTCTGGCCATTGAAGGTGAAATCGATCACACCGCCGTTGACCTCGACGAAGATCATGCCCGCCATGGTCACGATGGTGAAGTCGGTGCCGCGGATGCCGATGGTCGCGGTAGCGGCGCGCACGGCGACGTTCTGCGGGTTGTTCCTGGCGATCGCGCCGGTGATGCTGCGCATCGCGCCGCTGACGAGCGAGAGCAGCGAGTTGCCGCGCTGTGTCGCGCGATCGTAGCGATAGGTGGTGATCTGCAGGCGCGAATTCGCGCCCAGCGCGGCCACCTGGCCGTCCTCGAACTTCATCACGGCGGAAGACGCGGGGCCGGTGACAAGGGTGTCCCCCTGGTTCACCCGATCGCCGATGCGAACGACTCGGGGCGGGGCGGTGCCGGCTTGCGCCGTGACGCTGCCCGTGATGTAGGTGACGGCGGCCGATGCGAGCGCGAGCTCGGCGAAGGCCAGTGCGAACAGGGCCAGTAACCCTGCAATTTTTTTCATGGTTTTATCTCCCATCGCTCGCAGTAGCGGCCCGCTCGGTTGTCTTGTGTCGCGGAGCCGAGGACATGGCGGCAAGCGGCTTCGAGCCTACCACGTCTGTCCGAAATTCGCAGCATCTCCAGAGGGTTACGGCGCGTCCCCGCACCGATCATGCGATCGACATCGGCTCGGGCGGTCGGCGACAGCTCCCGCCATACCGCCAGGCCGTACTCGGCGACCACCCTCTGGACGCCGGGCTCGGACGGCCCGAGTTGGGCCGCGCGCGTGAGGGGAAGCTCGAGGCTGTCGCCTCCGTCTCCGCGCCTGTAACGGGCCTCGGCCAGGTTGGCCCAAGCATAGGGTGATACCGGGCGAAGCTCCAGAGCCCTGACCAGATGCGCAATCCCGTGCTCCATCCGCTTCGGATCCTCCCGGCGCATCGCGCCCAGTATCCCCAGGAGCTCGTGGCTGGACGCATCGTTCGGCCGGATGCGGACGGCGGCTTGAATCTCGTCATGGACGGAGGTCCACGTTTCGATGGCCGGCTCCGTGCTCGCCGCAGCCCAAGTCTGCATTTCGGTGCCGGCCTCGCGCAGGAGATCGTCGGCGCGAATCACATCGACGGCCGTGGACCCTGCCCACGCCAGCCCCGCAAGAAGCGGCGCGACGGCGAGCAGGCGACCGAGGGTCCGCATCAGGACGGCGCCGAGCCGTACGCCTTCTTGTAGCCGTACTTCTTGTACCCCTTGTAGCTACGGTAGCCGCTGTACTCGCCGTAGTACTTCTCGGCCTTCTCGAGGTCGAGCTGGTTGAGCACCACGCCCAGGATCGGGGCCCCCACGCGCCGCATCTTCTTGAGGCCATTCTGGGCGACCTGGTACGGCGTGGAATCCGCCTTCACCACGTAGATGATCGACGAAGCGAATTGGGACAAGACCAAGGCGTCGCTTACGAGCTGGAGTGGCGCGCTGTCGACGATGATGACGTCGAAGCTCTCCTTCAGCTTCGCCATGACCTGCGCGAACTTCTGCGAGCTCAGCAGCTCGAGGGGATTCGGCGGCACCGTGCCGGCCGTGAGTATGTGGATGCCCGGCCTCGCGTCGAAGAAGACAGCTTGCGCCAGCTGCGCTTGTCCGGCGACAAGGTCCGAAAGCCCCGGTTGCTTGGTATCGCGACCGACTAACCGGGCGATCTTGGGCCGGCGCAGGTCGGCGTCGATGAGCAGCACCTTCTTCACCTGCCCGAGGGCGCCGGCGAGATTGAACGAAACAGTCGTCTTGCCCTCCTCCGGCACCGAAGAGGTCACGATGACCACCTTGTGCGGATCGTCGAGGGCGGACATGAGCACGCTCGTGCGCACCGTGCGCACCGATTCCGCGAAGGTGGATTGCGAGTCGTGGAAGAAGGCGACTTCCGAAACGAACCCCTTCTTCGCGAAGCCTTCGATCTTCTGCAGGACGCCCAGCGCCGGCACGCCGAGGCGCTGCTCGACGTCTGAAGTCGAGTTGAGGGTGTTGGCGAGGCGATCGAGCAGCAGGGCCAGCAGCGCGGAGAGCAGCAACGTCATCACGGTCGCGATCATGACCGCACGGTTCCTGTCGGGGGCGAAGGCCCCCGAAGGCACGGATGCCGAGTCGATCACCCGGGCTACGGTCGACTGGAGGTCCCCGGTCGCGCTCGTTTCCTTAAGCCGGTTGACGAACATGTCATACAGGTTGCGGTTCTGCTGGACTTCACGCTCGAGGACCCCGAGCTGGAACTCCTTGCGGTTGAAACCCTGGATGTCGGCCTTGCTCTGAGCGAGCGCGCGCTCCACCGCCTGCTCGCTTGAGCGCGCCACTTCATATTCCTTGGAGAGGCCCTGGACCACGACCTCGATCTGCTTGCGCGTGCCTTCCTTGGCCGCTTCCAGCTCCGTCTTGGCCTGGATCAGGCGCGGATGCTCGGGGCCGTAGCGCTTGGCCGCATCTCCAAGGCGCTTTTCGGACTCGAACTCCAGCTCCTTCATCCGCTGGACGAGCGGGCTCTTGAGGACCGCCGGGACGCTCTCGTAGTTCGCCTGCAACTTGCCGGTCTTGATCTGCTCGACCATCGAATAGGCGCTCTCCGCCTCGGCACGCTTCTGCCGGGCCTCGACGACGCTGCGAGTCAGCTCGTCGAGCTGGCGGCTCGCACCGGAAAGCGCAAGGCCCTTGGCATCCACGATGCGCTCTCGATCGCGATAATCCTGCAATGCCCGCTCGGAAGCGTCCAGCTTGCCCCGCAACTCGGTCATCCGCTCACGCAGCCACTCCGCGGCCTTCTGGGTCATGGCCATGCGCGCGTCGAGATCGCTCTCGATGTACGTTTCCGCCAGCGTGTTGGGCACGCGTGCAGCAAGCTCGCGGTCGTAACTGACGAACGAAAGCTGGGCGAGTTGGCTGCCGCGGATCAGCTGGACCTGGAGAGCGGTCCGGAACTTCTGGACGGCAGCCCTGGTGGCCACGTCCTCGGTGATCGCTCCCGCCTGTCCGCCACCGCCCGTGAGTCGCGATATCCAGCTGGGCTGCGCTTGTCGCGGATCGAAGTGCGGATGCGCGGCAAGTTTCAGGCGCGCCACCACCTTGCGTGCAAGATCCTCGCTTCTCAGGATCTCGGTCTGTGTCTGGTAGTACTCACGCTGGGCCGAAGTCTGGCTGTACACCTCCTCGATCGACACGACCTTGGCCTTGCCCTGCTCGATCAGGATCGTCGCCGAGCCGCGGTACTGCGGCCGCATGGAGGAAACCACGAGGTACGTCAGGATGGCGACGAGAAGCGTCAGGCCGAGGATGCTCCACTTCCGCTTCGAGATCGCGCGCCAGTACTCGAGCAGGTCCCGGGTGGCAGGCTCCTGCTCGAAAGGCGGCACCGAGCGCGAGTCGGCCGTGCGCAGCGAGTCCTGGAGCGTGAGGTCGTTCATCAGAAGAAGCTTTCCTCGATCGTGAGGATGTCGCCCGGGAGGATCGCGGTGTTCAGGTCCACGCGCTTCGGCGTCTGCTTCGGGTCGTCGTCGCGGATGATGTGGATCTTCTCGCGCGAGGCCCGCTCGCGGAAGCCGCCCGCGATCGAGATCGCCTTGCGGACGGTAAGGCCGGGGGAGAACGGGTAGCCGCCGGGCTTTTCCACCATCCCGTTCACGAAAAAGTTGCGGTACTCGTCGATGGAGACGGTGACCTGGGGGTTCACCAGGTAGCGGCCCTTGAGTCCCCTGGTGATCTGCTCCTCGAGCGCGCCGACCGTCATGCCCTTCACCCTGACCTCCCCCAGGATGGGGAAGGAGATGGTGCCTGCGTCCGAGAGGCGCAGGCGCTCGCGCTTGAGCTCATCCTCGCCCACGACCCGGATGGTGATCATGTCGCCCGAGCCCAGCTTGTAGCTGGACAGCTCCGGCGACTGTGCGAGGGTCGCGGTGCAGGCGAGCGCGGCGAGCAGCGAAAAATAGCGAGCCATACCTTGCATGTCCGGCGGATCCGTTGCACCGCCGCCACGCGCACTTGGCTGCGGTGTGCTACGGCCACCACCATCACATCGAGGCCGTGACTGTCAGGAGATAGAGGTTCTTGTCGTACTCGGCGCCGTCGAAGGTCGAGTCCCGCTTGGTATGGGTATATTCGGCGCCCAGCGTGAGCCACCGGCGGAACTTGTAACCGACTTTCAGCCCGAGCGCCATTGTATCGTCTTTGCGGCTGAAACCCTGATAGTTGTCCTTATGGTATCTGAGGTCGACGGCGGTCTGGACATACGATGTCCAGCTGTGGGTCCAGGTCACCCCGGCTTGATCGCTGACGATAAAGGTGCCTAGGCCAGTAGGCTCGGTCGAGAAGCGGGACGTGGAGAACGCGAACGTGGAGTAGGTTCGCGGCGCCCAGGTGATCGCCGCCTCCCAGGCAAAGCTCGAGAAGTCGGGAACTCCCGGAGAGTCGAAGTCGCGCTGGAACCGGCCGACTTTCACGATCCCCGTGGTCGTCGCCGTGGCCTCCCAGCTCAAGCCGGCGTAGTAGCGACGCTCGTCGGCATCGAGCTGCGACGACTGGTCGTACCTGATCCGGGTGCCCCGGACTTCGGCCACGGCATACGTCTTGGGCGCCACCCTGATGTAGAGCGCGCCACCGAACTCCTTCGTGCTGCGGTCGCCCAGCGCGGTGGTCGCCCGGTTGTTGATATACCGCTTGCGAAGGTCGCTGTAGTAAGCCTCCACACGCCCCGCGGCGCCCGGCGCGCCGAACGCGTAAGTCACGCTCGGCGTCGTGATGCGGAACTTGTCGGGCTCGGTGGAGACAGGCCGGTCCGTGAGCCCGCGCGGATCGTGATCGCGGAGGTAATCCGCCCCGACCCGCAAGAAATTACGGCGGTCGAGCGCGATGTCGAATTGGCCCCTCAATACATGATCGGTGTAGTTGTCGTCCTCGCTCGAGGAATATCGACCGATCTCGGCGGCGTATCCGAGCTGAAAGACCGATTGCGCGCTGCGAGCGTCGATCTTGAATCCCGGACTCACGATGTACAGGTTCGACGCCCTGCGGTTGTCACTTGCGTTCAGGACGTTGTCGTCACGGCCAACCGCTACTCCGACGTAAGGTGCGAAGTAGAAGGGCGAACCGCCCATCTGAATACTCGCCGGTCCCGAGCCTTCTGGCATCGCCGGAAACTGGTATGTCGGGCGGATGGACTGCGCGGACGCGCAAACCGACGCCGCGGCAAACGCCACCGCGATAGCCACACTCAGTCTGCGTCCAGGCATTCCGAGCCTCCCTTTTTGTTTCCTGACGATACGGCCGGGTTCTTCGACCTGCCCTGAACAATCCGGTCTAAGTTCTTGTCAGGGTTGGTAAATATACAGGTCACGCTGGAGGTCGTCAACCGAGCCCGCAAACCCTTCTCAGGCTATCCACGACGCGGCCGGCCGTTCGTCCGTCCCAGAGATCCGGGACGCGCCCCTTGGGCCAGGATCCGCCGATCACGGCATCTACCGATTCGACCAGCGTCTCGGGCCGGATGAGTCGGTTCGTTCCCTCCGTGACGGTCACCGGCCTCTCCGTATTCTCCCGGATCGTCAGGCAGGGAATCCCCAGGTAGGTCGTCTCTTCCTGGACGCCCCCGGAATCCGTGGCGGCGAATGCGCAATCGAAGACCAGGCTCATGAAATCGACATAGCCCAGGGGTTCGAGCAGCACCACGTTCGGGGCGCCTTCAATCTCGCCGATCAGTCTCGCCTCGCGCATCCGCTCACGGGTCCTCGGATGCACCGGAAAGACCACGGGCATGCGCTCGCCGATGAGCAGCACCTGACGCACCAGGTACCCCAGCCGGTCGGCAAAGTCGACGTTGCTCGGCCGGTGCAGCGTTATCACACCGTACGCCCGCTTCGGAAGTCCCAGCGTGTCGGGGAAACGCCGGGCCTCGATCGCCGGCCTCATCATTTCCACCGTATCGATCATGATGTTGCCGACGCGCGCGATCCGGGCCGGAGCGACGCCCTCGCGCAGCAGGTTCTCGTCGCCGTCCGGGGATGGCGTCCACAGAAGGTCGGCGAGCGCGTCGGTGGCGATCCGGTTGATCTCTTCCGGCATCGTCCGGTCGAAGCTCCTCAGCCCGGCCTCGAGATGAGCGATCCGGACACCCAGCTTCTTCGCCGCGAGAGTGCACGCGATGGTGGAGTTCACGTCTCCCACCACGACGCACCAGTCCGGACGAGCCTCGAGGCATGCGCGCTCATAGGCGACCATCACGCCGCCGGTCTGCTCCGCATGCGAACCGCTGCCCACCTCCAGGTTGACATGGGGTGACGGCAATCCAAGATCGCGGAAGAACCACTCGGACATGTTCGCGTCGTAGTGCTGGCCCGTGTGCACGATGCGGACCTGGAATTCGTCCAGCCGCATCGCGAGAGCCTTGTAGAGCGGCGCGATCTTCATGAAGTTAGGCCGCGCCGCGGCAACGAGGTCGATCTTGATCATCGGGCGATCAGGGGGGGTCCGTGGCAGACGACAGTACGTCGAGCATGCGTTCCGCAAGCCGAGCGCGATCATACTCGCGGGCTGCAAACGAGCGCCCGGATAGGCCAAGCCTCTGGCGCATCGCCGGGTCGTCCGCCAGCCGAAGTATCGCCTCGGCGAGCTCCGGGCTCGATTGCGGAGAGATCGCGATTCCCGCTCCCGCGATTTCGAGAATCTCACGGCTCTCGCCCCGGAGACCCAGGATGATGGGGCGCTCCATTCCCATCGCCTCGAACATCTTCGAAGGAATGACATGCGCGAACAGGGGGGAGTCCCGCAGCAGCACCAGGGCCACGTCGCAGAGCTTCCAGTACTCCCGGACCAGCTCCTTGCTGACCGCACCGACGAACCGGACGTTCTCCAGGCGCTCGTCCACGCATCGCTGCATGAGTGCGGATTGCTCCGCTCCCGTTCCGACGAGCAGGAAGACGATGTCCTGTCGCGGCTTCAACCGCGCCGCTGCCTCCAGGACAGTGCCCAATCCATGGGCCATGCCGATCGTGCCGACGTAGGCGGCCACGAATTTCCTCTCCACTCCCAATTGCTTCTCCAGGTCCAGCGGCTTTGACCCGGGCCGGTAGGTCTGCAAGTCGACGCCGTTGGGTACCACCGCGATCTTCGCGAAGTCGATCCCATTGGCCTCGAGAATGCGCCTGAAGGACTGCGTCACGCAGACGATCCTTCTGGCCCTCCTGTACAGGAAGTACTCGACCTTTCGCAGCGCCCGGATCAGGGCGCTCTCCCGAACGGCGCCCACGGCCACGATGGAATCCGGCCAAAGGTCGCGCAACTCGAAGACGAACGGTCTCCTGCGCAGCAACGAGACGATCCATGCCGCGCAAGGCGTGAAGAACTGGGGCGAAGTCGCCACGATGATGTCGGGCCGGGCGAGGAACGGGCTCGCGAGGATTGCCGAAACCATGAAGCTCAGGTAGTCGAGCGAGCGCCGAAAGACGCCCTCGTTCGCGGTGATGTAGGTCCAGACACGCACGACCTGGATGCCGTCCAGCACTTCCCGCTTCCAGAGCGCATTGCGGTAACCCGGGTGCACGCGCCCGGACGGGAAGTTGGGAGCTCCCGTCAGGACCGTGACCGCATGCCCCAGCTCGACCCAACGCCGGGCGTGCTCGTAAGTGCGCGAGGCCGGCGCATTCGTTTCCGGAGGAAAGTTGTCCGTGAGAAAGAGGATGTGCATGCCTCGATGCGGACTACCAGGACACTTCGAGGCAAGACTTCCCCGATGCGGAGAAGTCCACCGACAGGCATTTCGCCGGCATGCGAGTGCCGAATTCGGGCGAGTAGGTGCACTCATCGATCCGTGCCGTGCCCGACGCAAGACGCCACCGCGCCTCCCGCCCGCCCGCCAGGCGCAGCATCCCGCCCTCCCCGCCTGCATCCACGGAGATCTGTACCTGCGGGTGGAGATGAAAGCGAGCCACTGCGGATCGATATGCGCCTTCGACGCGATCCTCGACCCAGAGCCTTCCCGGCGAAAGGCTCCAGGCGCGGCGATGGACGGGCTTTCCGCGCAGCCAGCGGTAGCCATCATGAGAGCAAGCCACCTCGAGTCGGTCGTCGGTCGCGTCCACTGTGAGACTCACCGGATGCGCCCTTCGAGCGACGCGGAATGCAGCCCAGACCTCGGATGAGTCCTCGCCGTCAATCTCGACCGTGGTGTGCGCCGCCGTTCCGCGCTCGGCGCTGCGCACCGGCCCCGGCTCGTAGACCGACGTACCCCCGTTGACGATCAGCCGCTCGCCCCAGAGCGACAGCTCGAAGGAGAGCGTGTCCGCATGCGCATGGCCGAGCAGGTAGTCTGGCCCCAGTGGCGCCACGTCGATCAGCAACACGGCCTCTGGAGCCTCGGCGCGGATGTAGCCGCTGTCGGGGAGCCGGACCACGTGGACCGGCCCACGTGATGTGGGCAGCGCCGGAGAAGCGACGCCAGCAATCTGGCGGGCGTAGCGCTCGACCTCGCCTGGCGACGGTGCGATTCCAATGGCGGCGTCGTTGAAGAAGGAGATCTCGCCGTCGGGGTGGCACATGGCAAGCAGCCAGGCGCGCATGCGTTGCAGGGTGTCGGGCCGCAGGGCGGCCAGCGGTCGCCGTGTCGAAGGGATGGCATCCGCAAACGCCGAGGCGATGTTCATGAGGTCCGCGACGTCTTCAAGGACGATCGAGTGGTACATGGGACTGCGCTCGAAGTGGCCCCCGTCGGGGAGGATCTGCTCATCCATCTCCCGCTGCAGGATGTCGGCCCCCCTGGCAAGCCAGGCGTCGGCTTCCTTCCCCTCGAAGAACAACCCGGCGAATGTCAGCGCCTTCGCGTTGGCGAGAAGATGGTTTCCCAGCAGGTGGTATTCGAGGCGCCCCTCCAGCGCCCGCACCTGCAATGCGAGACTTTCGATCGCCCGCGGGTCGAGCGGCGCTCCGCCCATCGCCCACTTGATCCAGTTCACGATGCGCAGCGACGTGGGATAAGGCTCCCAGCCGGGGGCGGTGAGCGGCGGGTTCGCTACGATCCAGCTCTGGATCGCCTCGACGTGCCAGGCGCGCCGCGCTGCGGCGTCCTGCGCGTTGAGGTCGTCGAAGTAATGCAGGTTGTAGGCCCAGAGTCGAGGTGCGTCGACCTCCCATCCGCCGATGTGCCGCGACTCGCCGAGAAACGAGAACGTCATCGGGGCGGTCATCGAAGCCGCGCGCATTGCCGGTGCCGTCCAGGGGCGGGCCGGCTTCCTCGCGTGCGGCGCGGGGCACGCGACGGGCTTGCGATGCCAGGCCTTGGCACGGAGGCGGCCGGCGATCTGGACTGGGCGAAGGTGGCGAACCGTATGCCAGTAAAGGAGCGCGCGACGCAGCACGACTAGCGCAGCGCCGCCTGGGCTTCGATCGCGACGCGGCTTACCTCGAGCACCTCCTCGATCGGGATCGGCGACGCCCTTCCCAGCGAAACGGCCTCGACGAATGCGCGGACGCACGCGGCCTGGCCTTTGTCCTGGCGCCACAGGCGCATGCCGGAGAATCCCCGCCAGCCCCACCCCCGCAGGCGGCGGAAATTGTCCAGCTGCAGCACCTTTCCGCCGCAGAACACTTCGAGCCGCTCCTTCGGGAATCCCCGGTCGCCATTGGCCAGGTAGTGGATCGTGCCTATCGAGCCACCGGCGAATTGCAGCGTGATCGTGGCCTTGTCGTCGGTGACCTCGAAGGCCGGATGGCGGCCCACCGAGGACGCGCGCCACTCATCGACGGGAGATCCATCGAGATGGCGAAGCAAGTCGATGAAATGGCATGCCTCGCCGACGATCCGCCCCCCTCCTACGGACTTCTCCTGCGTCCAGTGCTCAGACGAGATGAATCCCGCATTCACCGTCATGACGAACACGCGAGGCTCGGCCAGGGAAGCGAGCAGCAACTTCATCTTCACGACCAGAGGCGAGAAGCGGCGATTGAACCCGACCATCAGCAAGGGTGCGGCTGCGCCGCGCTCGGAGCGCACGGCGCGCATCGTCTCCTCTATTTCCCCAAGCCCGTCCAGCGCCAGGCAGAGCGGCTTTTCGCAGAACACGTGCTTGCCGGCGCGCAAGGCGGCCAGGACCTGGGCGGCGTGCGCGTCGTGCCGCGTGGCCACGACGACGACATTCGCGTCCGGATCCGCAATGGCGGACGAGGGCTCGGTCGAGGTGACCGCAAACCCGAACTTTCTCCCCGAGTGCGCCGCGCTGAGCCCGCCTTCGCTCACGATCGTGCGCAGCTCCGCGCCCGCGGAGGCGAACGCCGGGATGAGGATCCGCTCGGCGTAGTTCCCCGCCCCGAGGAATGCGACTCGCGGCTTTTGCGGGGCGCCCGGCGCGGCCACCGGCGAGCCTGCACCGACCTTCAACGTCCTCGCCCGGCGATCCTCGGGCTTGCCGGGATACGTCAACACGATGCCCAGCGGCGCACCCGAGCTCGCCAGCAGGTCGTAGGCGCGCGGCGCTTCCTCCACCGCGAATCGATTGGATATGAGCGGGTCCACATCCAGCTTGCCCGCCGCCATCAGGTCGAGGACCGCCTCGAAGTTGCGCTGCTCCGTCCAACGCACGAAGCCCACGGGGTAGTCCTGCCCTCCCTCCTCGTAGCTCGGATCGTATCGACCGGGGCCGTACGAGCAACTCACCTGGAAGGTGAGCTCCTTCTCGTAGAAATCGGCGCGGGAAAGCTCGAGTCCCGTTACGCCGACCAGGACGATGCGCCCGCGCTTGCGACACATCTGCGCCGCCTGGTGGACGGGATCGCTGCTCTTGGTGGATGCCGTGATGATCACGGCGTCCACGCCGATGCCGCGCGAGAATGCTCGAGCGGTCGCAACTGCGGATCCTTCCGCGTCCGCCCTCACCACCTCGGCCCCGAATCGAGCGGCCAACTCCAGCCGCGCGGGGTCGATGTCGATGCCCAGGACCCGGCATCCCAGGGCCCGCAGCATCTGGACGGTCAGCAGCCCGATGAGCCCCAGGCCCGTGACGACGACACTCTCGCCCAGCGTCGGGCCAGCCAACCGGATTCCCTGCAGCCCGATCGCTCCGACCACGGCGAACGCGGCATGCTCGTCGGACACCGAACTCGGTATGCGCGCACACAGGTTCCGGGGAACGCAAACGACTTCCGCGTGGTTTCCGTTGCTCACGACCCGGTCCCCCGGGGCAAGACCCTCGACCCCTCGGCCAACCTCGGCGACCCGGCCTGCATTGCTGTATCCCAGCGCCAGCGGACGATCCAGCTTGCTGCGCACGGCTTCGATCGCCGCGCCGATGCCATCGGCGCGAGCCTTGTCCAGGACCATGCGAACTTTCTCCGGCTGCTGCATGGCCTTCTGCAGCCAGCCGGCCCGGCCGAACTCGACCAGCATCCGCTCGGTTCCCGCGGACACGACCGAAGCCGCCGTGTTGATCAGCACGTGGCCGTCCCTCACGCCCGGACGGGGCACGTCCGCGATCTCGATGTCGCCGGTCGCCAGAGACTGGAGAATCTGCTTCATTTCATTTCATTGGGCGGTATGGCAGGTCAGGAGACCTTCAACCGAATCTTCCCATGACTCGTTCGCACCGGCGCCTCAACGATCTGCATGCGCCATTCGATGTCGAGACCCTCCAGGTGAAACCCGGCCAAGATCGACTCGACGTCCACGTCCCCACTTCTGGGCGTCACGAGTAGAGACACACAGCCGCCACCCTCGTCACGCACCTGAACGTGCTTGATCCTTTCGAATGCCGGGTGATGCCGACCGAAAATCACGGCCGTCAGCGCGTGCTTGTTGCCATGGCGATCGCAAACGAACTCACCAATACGTCCTTCACCAACACGAAACGCAAGCGAACACGGACGCCCAGTCAGGGCTTCCACGACGTCGCCGGTGTCGTACCGTACGAACGGATGGACGAGATTGTGCAGCGAGGTGCCGACAAGGCGCGCTCCCACGCCATCAGCCAACTCGACGGCTTCCGCGTAACCATACGTGGACATGGCCTCGTAGATGCCTGTCGCTGTTTCTCCGGCAAGGATGGACATCTCGCTGTGGCCGTACCAACTGACGACATTGCACGTCAGGATCCTTTCGATCGCGGAGCGATAGAACTCAGCCGGGAACTCCGAACCCAAGAGGGCTCCAAACAGTCGCGCCCGGAATCCCGCGACCTCCCCAGCCGGCCGTGATTCGAGAGCGTGGGCAAACTCCGCAACCAGGCTGGGATAGCCGTGCACCCATCGGACCATCACGCGCTGAGGCAATGCAAGCACTGCATCCGCCACCTCGGACATCGGGCAGTTGGCATTCGCCACGTATTCATTGTGAACAGCGTTGTATCGGAGCTTCTCAGTTCGATCAAAGTGCTTGCCGCGCAACGTGAGCTTGACGTGCCATGGTCGATATCCCCGCGCTTTCCACAGATGATGCATGTGCGCCCACTCTCGCGCGAACGCATCGTGATCGACCAGGAACTCGAGGGGCTCTCCGGACGTGCCCCCGGTGTTGATCTTCTGCCCCCTTGCGCCTCGCGCAGTCCGCGACCCAAGAGGAACGCCCTGCATGTCCGCCTTCGTGACGATCGGTACCCGCTGCCAATCCGCAAGCGTGCGCACCTGTTCCGGATGGAAACCCTTGCTCCTGTAGAACCCCCTGTAGAACTCGACGCGCTCGTACGCTTCGTTCAGCACCCTGAGCAGCCGCGACAATTGACGCGACTCGATCTCGACGCTTGTCGATCGCTCCTCGTTCCGAATGCTCCTTGCCGTCACAGGGTATCCCGCACCAAGGCGCAACGAGAATGGCACCCACGAAAGCGGCCTGCCGACAGCCGCTGGAAGCTTCTCGGCGACCCCCTTCAGCAAAAGGCGAATGCGCATGACCTCGCTCAGGATCGAAGCACGGTGTCGGTGTTCATTTCCGGAGCTCGGCCAGGCGGGCCTCGGCCAGCTTCACCTGGATGTTGATGCTGTGCGTCGCCATGAGCAGGCAGTAAAGCAAGCCGGGGTACCCCTCCAGGAATCCACCGCGAACCAGATACAGGTAGACAAACCTGAAAGCAAAGCCCGCCGGAAGGCGAACCGACAATTGCTTTAGTGCCCGACGCCGAGCGATCGCATCCCGGGCGACCAGGTTGCCCCACTCGATGGGCTCGCTTCTCAAACGCAAGACACGGGTAACCTCGGCGCTCGAGTAACGATTGTGTCGCTCGATCCAATGCTCCACGCCCTTGCTGAAGCTCTCATGCCTCCACCCATTTCTGAAATAGTGTAATGGGCCGTCCGTCACCTCGCGCTGCCCATGCCCCATCTTCTCGTAGCGCACATGCCCGAGCTTCAGAAGGCGAAGTTGGTATGACGGATACATTGTGCAGCGCTTGAGCCAGCGGCCAAGGAAGTAGTTGCGGCCCGCGATGAACCCGCCGACGAAGCTGCCGGGTTCGCGGATGAAGCCATCGATCTCCACGAGAAGTTCCGGGTCGCAGTATTCGTCTGCATCCACGAAGAGGATCCACTCGTGGCGCGGCTGGCAGTTGTCCAGCGCCCAATTGCGCTGGTCGCCGAAGTCGAGAAAGGGATGTTGGAAGGTCCTTACTCCGGGGCGTGCGGCTTTCGCGAGCGCAAGCGTGTCGTCGGTGCTGCCGGAATCGACGACGATCACATCCTCGGCCGGCGCCAGGGCGCGCAGGCAAGGGCTTATGTTCCCCGCTTCGTCCTGGGTGAGGACGATCGCCGTCAGGGCGATCAAGCCCGGACCTCGGAACGCCCGGTCGTCGTACCGGAGTAGATCCCCAGAAGCTGGCGGGCAATCACCTCCCAGGCGAATCTCTCGCGCACCAGGCGTCGCCCGCGCATCCCCATTTCCCGGGCACGCGCCGGATTCGCGAACACCTCCTCCAGCGCCCCGGCCAAGGCTTCCGGCTCCAGCGGGACGACGAGACCGGCGCCCTCCTCCGCCACCTCGGGGAGGTTGCAGCCGGGGGTGATCACGACCGGCAGTCCCGCCCCCATCGCCTCGATCGCGGCGACGGGCAGGCCCTCCGAGCGCGAGGGAAGCACGAAGGCGTCGGCCCCCAACAGGATCTCGAACTTGTCGGCGCCCTTCACCTCGCCAAGGAGGCGGCAGCGCGCCTCGATACCGTGGCGGGCAATCATGGAGCGGAACTCATCCCCATAGCCTGATCCTGCGTCGTGACCAGCGACGACGAGGGTCACCTCCGGTCGCGTCGCAACGAGGCGCGCGAACGCCTCGGCGAGCACGTCGAGCCCCTTCTTCGGGTGCAGGCGCGAAAGGAAGAGCAGCGTCCTCGCGCCCTCGGGAAGGCCGAACCGCTGCGCGAGCGGGGGCGCGGGGCGATCAAACATCCGCGGATCGATTCCGTTGGGGACGATGACCGAAGGCGCTTCGAGGCCAGTGCGCCGGAACTGCGCAGCCTCCGCGGTCGTCAGCGCCTGGAGCCAAGTCGCGCGCCGCAACAGCGGGATCTCGGTGAGGCCGCCGTACACGCGCTTGCCCCAGCGGTTCTGCCCGAGGGCCCACGGTTCGAACGATCCTTGAGGCGCGACCATGTAGGGAACGCCCGCGCGGCGGGCGGCGCGCATCGTCCACCATGTCGGGAAGTTCCACACCGCATGGACGTGGACTACGTCGAACTCCGCGATCCGCCGGTCGATGGCGCGGGCAAAGTCGAGTGAGATGCCCGGGTTGTCGAGCGGCAGGGTCTGGCCGAAGCAGCGGCTCTCGACCAGCGACGGGTCGGGCTCGACGCTCGGCTGGGGCGGCTTCTCGACGTACATGACGCATACCCTGGCGCCCTGGCGCGCCTGCTCCTCGCTCAGCGGCAGAACGATGTGCGTCGTACCCGACGAGTTGGCCAGGCCCCGAACGACGTGCAGGACTCGCAAGGGAGCGCTCATGCCGCGCGGGCCGCCGCAATGGCCTGGAAGAGTCCCTCGCCAAAGCGCCGCGGCCCCCAGTCGCACGCGATCGCCGCGGAACGCTCTCCCATCGCGGAGCGCCGCTCCGGCGGCAACTCCGACATCGCCGTGAGAGCGCGCGCCGTGTCCTCGACGCTCCCAGGGTCGAACAGGTACCCGTTCTCGCCTTCCGCCACCAGCTCGTAGCCCGCGCCGACTGTGCGCGATACGAGCAAGGGCAGGCCGCAAGCGGCCGCCTCATTGACGACGAGGCCCCAAGGCTCCCCGAGCGCAGGATGGACGAACGCGCCGGCGAGCGCGAAGTACGCGGGTAACTGGTCGTACTGGAGGAACCCCGGCCAGAGAACTCCTCCCACCGAGAGCTCGTCCGCCAATCGCTGCAGCGCGACCTCCTCCTCGCCGGAACCGGCCACGACTAGGGCCCACGGATCCGGGGCAGCCTTCCGGTACGCAGCGTAAGCCCTGAGCAGTCCCGCGATGTTCTTGCGCGGCAGGAAGCGGGTGCAGGCGAAGAAGTAGCGTTCCGGCAGCTCGAACCGCGCACGGTTCGCGGCGGTATCCGCCCGCGCCCGGGCCGCTTCGCGTGCAAAGTAGCCCACGTCCACGACGTCGTAGCCCTTGAAGACGCGCTCGGCCGGAAATCCCAGCCGCCGCAGGTACTCGCCCTGGGGACGGCCGCCGACAAGGGCCGCGTCGCACCGTCGCACGAGCCAGCCCTTGGCCATCTCCTTCCACCACCTGCGAACGCCATCGTCCTCCTTGGTTTCCGACATGAGGACGGCGGTAGCCTTCGGCCGACGCCGACGCCACAAAATCGCAGCGCGAGCTTCGGGCATGCCCCAGCCGTTGACCGCCACGACGTCGGCCCCGATGCGGTCCAGCGTGGTGACGACGCCCTCGGCGATCTGGCGGCGAGAAAGGGATGCGTAGTCCCGGTCGGCGAAGACGGTGACCCGCTCGAAGCCCTCGGAGCCGCCGTGATGCTCCCAGGCATATTCGTCGCGCTGCGCGACCTCGATCCCGAAGATACTCGCGCCAATGGCCGCCCCTACTTCGGCGGCGCCCCGCAGGCGGGCGAGATGATAGGCGCCGAAACGGGGCCAGAGGATGGCGACCCGCATCGGCTCACCCATGCGGAGCCTTTCTGGCGACGAGGATCATCGACTTCCACAGCCACGGGACGCGTCCGACCCCGACAAAGTCGATGACCTTGAATCCCCGCTCCTCGAGTAGCCCTTGCAAGGTCTGCATCGAGAAGAACTTGATGTGACCGCCGTCGTGGCCGGGCTGGTGGTGGCGATCCCACCCATTCCATAGCGATATCGCGAGGTTCTTGGCGAAACCGTGATAAGGAGTCGTGACGATGAAGGTCCCACCCGGCTTCAGCTTGTTGCGAGCCACTTCGATCAGCGCGCGGGGGGCAAACAGGTGTTCGATGACTTCCGCGCTCAGGACGGCGTCATAGCCTTCGTCCGGTATGTCCGAAAGGTCGTCGTACACTCCCAACTGGTGAAAGCTAGCCCGGGGAACGAGCTGACGGGCGCACCGGATTCCGCTCTCGCTCGGCTCCACTCCCGTCACTTCGAATCCGAATTCATCTAGCTCGCGAGCAAGCCAGCCGTTGCCGCACCCGAGATCCAGGACGCGACCGCCCGCCGGCGCGTTCCTTGCGCACAACTCCCGAATGGGACCACTCAGGTACGAGTGGGAGCCCTGTCGCTCGCTCGTGTACTGGCGCGCCTCGCTAGGTACGTTCAATTCCCGGTCCACGCTGGGCACGTGCCCCTAGTGCTGGCCTGCCAACGCGGGCTGGCGCGGCGCGTCGATTCGCAGCCAGTACTTCCAGACAATGGTCGTCACGACGACCATGATCAGGACGCGGTGAAGCCACGCCGAGAAGCTCTGGGACGGCAGATACACGGTTGGGATCAGCATCTCGATCATGATGACCGTCCACAACCCCCCCTCGAGCCGATGTTTCCTCCAGACGAAAGCGAATGCCCGCCCAAGTAGGTAGAACAGTGGCAGTACGCCCCACCAGAACTCTAAGTAGGCGTCCGCGATCGAACCCGTCGATGCGCCCGACACTGGCGAGAATCCGACCGCGCCCCCGTAGCGGGACTGCGTGTCCTCGTCCGCAAATGCGGATGCCGAGAATCCCATGTCCTCATACTTGGTCGGCCAAAGCTGCCTCGGGATCGGGCGGATGAAATAGGTGACGAAATACCGCTTCCCCCAGTAGTACTCGCCGTGAAAGTCAGCGGTAAGGATGGCGGCGCTCGCAACTACGTACTCGTTGCCCTCCTGGCCATGTTCCCCGATATCCGTTCCTCCGACGATCTCGACGATTCGCGAGATGTCGAACTCGCCTTCCGAGCCCAGGTAGATGTGCTGGCGCTGCGAAGCTACAGTCGCCACGGCCAGGCTGATCGCCGTGACCGCGATCGCGATCTTGCCGAGGGATGGCGATCGGGACTTCGCGACGTACCAGGCCAGCAGCAGGGTGATCAGGCTGAGGAACAAGGGTCCTCGTCGGCCGCCGAACGTACCTTGGAGAAGGTGCGGCGACAGGATGATTATGGCCAGAACGGCATCTGTCGGGCGGATCCGCCGCATACCCTGCCGGGACAACGCCAGCAGCAGCACGGCGGGATACGACAGCAGCACGGCCTCGCCAATGTACCCGCTTCCCGTCCAGCCGCCGCCCTTCGCCCGGCTGTATGCCTCGACGAACCCGCCGACGTTCTCCAAGGAATACGCGTAGGACGCAATGGCGACCAACCCCAGCAGAATGGCTGCCCAATAGAGTTGCCGCCGAACCCCTGCCGTCAGGGAGACGGCGAAGAGGCTGACTTGCCGGCTGCTGAGTCCCGCGCGACCGAGGCGCGCCGACTTTTGAAGGCCCAGAAAGAGGCACGCTATCGCGAGGCAGAAAACCGACGAGGTGTACACGAGGTCGTCCGGCGAGAACAGGTCGTGGAGCTGGGCGTCCCGGTTCAAGATCAGCGGCCAGACGCAGTAGAAATAGATGAACAGCGGCCCGACGATGACCGCCGGGTGGAGCGCGTCGCCGGAGCGAACATAGGCCAACAACATACCCCCGAGGATGATCGCCCCCGTTACCAGGCAGATGAATTCAAACATTCCCTAGACCTTGCGTGCCTTGACATAGATTGAAAACGGCATTGCCTGCTCGCGCCATCTGGACTCGAGCCACAGGCTCGGAAGGGCGGCGGCAAACAGGGGGATTCCCGCCCACACGCCGACCTTCGACTGAACCTCCTTGATCCGCCAATTGAACGCCTGCCGGACAGGACCGCCGAGGCCCTCGCTCACTCCGACGAGGAAGCCGACGGGCTCCAGGAGCGCCCGATAGCCTTCGAGCGTGTAACCCGCCCTTACGTGCCCCCCGGACTCGCTCTTGTCGAGAGGGAATGCCGCATTGTACGGATGCTCGGCATTCGGGGCACAGACATGGAGAACTCCCCCGGGCTTGAGGATGCGCCGGAAGCTGCGGCAAACCGCCGCGTCGTCGCGGAGGTGCTCCAGGACCTCCGCGCAGATGATCTCGTCGAAGGAATCCTGCTCGAAGGGAAGGTCGTAGAGGTTTCCCCGCTCGAAGCGCAGGCGGGCCTCCGGGATGCCGAGATGGCCATTGAACAGCCGCCGGCATCGGGTGACCTCCGAGTCCTTGAAGGTGACGCCGACAACCTGGTTGCCCAGCAAGTAGCTCCTGTAGGCGAGCATCCCGTTGCCGCAGCCGGCGTCGAGGACGCGCCGCGTGG
>Ga0307505_10000626_pt1 | contig 37221 bp, 41 predicted proteins | sample 23_S_MG_FD_202183 | JGI IMG/M metagenome (GOLD analysis project Ga0307505, IMG submission 202183) | Soil microbial communities from Populus trichocarpa stands in riparian zone in the Pacific Northwest, United States - 23_S | ecosystem: Environmental > Terrestrial > Soil > Riparian zone > Trees...
CAATCTGCACGTCTACGGCACGCCCTTCTGGATCGATGCAGAGTTGCCGCTGTCGAACGAAGCCGTACTGAAATCTTTCCGCCGGTTGGTGATGGCGCAGGATACCGGCGGCGCGATTATCGGGCCGGCGCGTGCCGACGTCTATTTTGGCGCCGGCATCGAAGCGGGCGCGGTGGCCGGCAGGCTCCGGCATCCGGGAACGTTCTATATTTTTGTGCCACGCACCGCCGATCCGGCCCGCACCGCCGGTGTGCCTTTGCCGCCGAAGCGACCGGCCAAGAAATGAGCCGGCGGCGGGGGACACTCGCGCCCGAGGACCGCGCGCTCTGGGACGCGGTCACGAAGTCGATCCATCCGTTATCGAAGCCAAAAACGCCTGCCGCAGAAGCGGAATCGGCTACGGCACCTCCGCCCGCAGCCAAGCCTAAGCCGAAGTCCCCGCGCTCTCCGGCGCCCGTAAAGCCGACCGTTCCGAATCCGCCGCCCCTGGCAGCGCTCGACCGGCGGACACGAGGCCGCGTAGCGCGCGGCCGTATTGAGATCGACGCCCGGCTCGATCTTCACGGTCACACGCTCGAACGTGCCCGCGCTCGATTGGAACGGTTCATCGCGGCGGCACAGGCCGAGGGGGCGAGCCTTGTGCTCGTCATCACCGGGAAGGGCGGCAGCGGCGCGCTGCGCCGCGAAGTCCCGCTGTGGCTTTCCTCGACGCACCTGCGCGGGCTTGTGATCGGCTTCGAGGAAGCGGCGCGGAATCATGGCGGTGCCGGCGCGCTCTACATTCGCATTCGCCGGCCACGCTGACGTCAGAGAATATAGCGCGAGAGATCGGCGTTCTTCGCAAGGTCCGCGACCTGTGCGCGGACGTAGGCGCCGTCGATCTTGTATTGCTCTCCGGAGCGATCGGTCGCCGTGAAGCTGATGTCGTCGAGCACCCGCTCGATCACGGTTTGCAGCCGTCGCGCTCCGATATTCTCGAGGCTGGTGTTCACCTCGACCGCGACGTCGGCGAGCGCATCGATTGCGTCGTCCGTGAATACGAGTTCGACATTCTCCGTTTTCAGGAGCGCGATCGACTGCTTGATGAGGCTGGTTTCCGGTTCGGTGAGAATTCGTTTGAAGTCGTCGCGCGTGAGCGGCTGCAGCTCCACCCGGATCGGCAGGCGTCCTTGCAATTCGGGCAGGAGATCTGACGGCTTCGCGACGTGAAACGCACCGGATGCGATGAACAATACGTGGTCCGTTTTGACCGGCCCGTGCTTGGTCGCAACGGTAGTGCCTTCGAGCACGGGCAGGAGGTCGCGCTGCACGCCTTCGCGGCTTACGTCACCGCCGACACGGGCGCCGTCGCGCACGCAGATCTTGTCGATCTCGTCGAGAAACACGATGCCGTTGTTCTCGACGTTGCGGATCGCGTCGCGGACGAGCGCGTCTTGGTCGAGCAGCTTGTCCGACTCTTCTGCGAGCAGCAGCGGATGCGCTTCGCTCACATTGAGGCGACGCGCGCGCTTTTGGCCGCCGAACGCCTTGCCCAGCATGTCGCCGAGATTGATCGCGCCGATCTGGGCGCCCGGCATGCCCGGCACCTCGAACATCGGCATTCCGCCGCCCGTGCCGCCCTGCAATTCGATTTCGATTTCCTTGTCGTCAAGCTCGCCCGCCCGCAGTTTGCGGCGGAAGCTTTCGCGCGTCGCCGCGCCAGAGCCGGGTCCCACGAGGGCATCGAGCACGCGGTCTTCGGCCGACTGGTGCGCCTTTGCCTGCACGCCGCGGCGTTTCTGCTCGCGCGTCTGTGCGATACCGATTTCGACGAGGTCGCGCACGATCGATTCCACGTCGCGTCCGACATAGCCGACTTCCGTGAATTTCGTCGCTTCCACTTTCAGGAACGGCGCATTGGCAAGCTTCGCGAGGCGCCGGGAAATTTCCGTCTTGCCGATGCCGGTCGGCCCGATCATCAGGATATTTTTCGGCAGCACATCCTCACGCAGCTTGTCGTCGAGCTGCTGACGCCGCCAGCGATTGCGCAATGCGATCGCGACTGCGCGTTTCGCGTCCTTCTGGCCGACGATGTAACGATCGAGTTCGGAAACGATCTCACGCGGTGAAAAATCACTGCTCACGGTCAGACGGTCTCCACGACCACGTTGCGGTTGGTGTAGATGCAGATTTCGGCGGCGATATCGAGGCTCTTGCGAACGATCGTCTCTGCGTCCTGCTCGCTCTCGATGAGCGCGCGGGCGGCGGCAAGCGCATAGGGTCCGCCCGAGCCGATGGCCGCGACGCCGTTCTCAGGCTCGAGGACATCGCCGGTGCCGGCGATCAGCAAGCTCACGTCCTTGTCGGCGACGAGCATCATCGCGTCGAGACGGCGCAGGTAACGGTCGGTGCGCCAGTCCTTGGCGAGTTCGACGCAGGCGCGCGCAAGTTGGCCGCGGTGCTCCTCAAGCTTCTTCTCGAGCCGGTCGAACAGGGCGAATGCGTCCGCGGTGGCGCCGGCGAACCCGCCGATCACGTTACCGTCCGCGAGGCGACGCACCTTTTTGGCGTTCGCCTTCATGATTGTCGGCCCGAAGGTGACCTGGCCGTCGCCGCCGATCGCGACCTTGCCGCCCTTGCGGACAGTCAAGATCGTCGTGCCGTGAAAGGTCTCAGGTGAAGGCTGGGGCATGCGGGTCTCCGGCGGGTTTCCGTTATCTAGGTATTCACCGCCTTCATGCAAATCATCAAGTCGAGAACCCGCTCCCGGCGTGTGGCGCGGGTGAAATGTTGCTGCTAGAAACCGCGCCATTCAAGGAGATCGCCATGCGCACGGGAAAAGTCACCCGCGCCACCAAAGAGACCGACATTTCGCTGTCCGTTAACCTCGACGGTACGGGCCGCGCCGAGGTAGCGACCGGCATCGGTTTCCTCGACCACATGCTTGATCTCCTCGCGCGTCACTCGCGCATGGACATCACGGTCAAGGCTAAGGGCGATCTTCACGTCGACCACCACCACACGACCGAAGATGTCGGCATCGTGCTCGGTCAGGCGGTGAAGCAGGCGCTCGGCGATATGCGCGGCATCACGCGCTATGCCGACGTGCACATGCCGATGGATGAGACGCTCTCGCGGGTCGCGATCGATATCTCGGGCCGCCCTGTGCTCGTGTTCCGCGTCGAGTTTCCGCGCGACAAGATCGGCGACTTCGATGTCGACCTTGTGCGCGAGTTCTTCCAGGCGTTCACGACAAATGCGGCGGTGACGCTCCATGTCGAGACGCTCTACGGAGACAACTCGCACCACGTGGCCGAATCCTGCTTCAAGGGACTGGCGCGCGCGCTCAGGCTAGCCGTCGCGATCGATCCGAATACGAAGGGCGAGGTGCCGTCGACCAAGGGCAGCCTCGGCTGAACGGAGTTGCGCGTGAAGACGTTTCTCGTATTCGAACCGGCGAACGGCAGCCGCGACGCGGATGGCGCCGATCGTGTCACGTTCGTGCGCGAGAAATTCTACTGGTCGGCGCTCTTCTTCGCGCCGCTGTGGCTCCTGTGGCATCGGCTCTGGCTCGGCTTTACCCTCTGGCTCGTCGCGGAGATCCTGCTCACCGTTGGGTCGTACGCGTTCGATCTCGATCCGCGTGCGGCAGCGGTCGTGGGCTTGTTGCCGTCGCTCATCGTCGCGTTCGAGGGCTCCGAGCTGCGCAGGCGAAAATTGTTGCGCAAGCGTTTCCGCGAAGTGGCGGTCGTCGTCGGGCGCGATCGGGAAGATGCCGAGCGTCGCTTCTTCCTGGAATGGGCGGATGCACCCCGGAGAAGTCCGTCGCCCCCGGAAACTCGCGCCGCAGTGCCGCCGCCTGCGCCGCCGTCCACGCCGCCTGTTTCCGTGATCGGCCTGTTTCCCGAGCCGGGAGCAGGACGATGACGGTCGCCGTCATCGACTATGGATCGGGCAACCTGCACTCGGCCGCCAAGGCGCTTGAGCGAGCGTCTCGCGAAAGCGGATCGAATGAGCAAATTCTTGTCACGCGCGATCCCGAAGCCGTACGGCGCGCGGAGCGCGTCGTGCTGCCGGGCGTCGGCGCGTTCGCCGACTGCAAGGCGGGCCTTGAGGCCGTACCCGGCATGATCGAGGCCATGAGCGAGGCGGCGCGCGAACGCGCGCGGCCGTTTCTCGGCATCTGCGTCGGCATGCAACTTCTCGCCGAGCGCGGCCTGGAGAGCGGGGTCACCGAGGGTCTCGGCTGGATCAAGGGTGAGGTCGACAGGATCGCGCCAAGCGATGCCGCCCTGAAGATTCCGCACATGGGTTGGAATACGTTGGTCGAACGCAAGGATCACGCGCTGTTCGACGGCATCGAACTTGGCGAGAAGGGCCTGCACGCCTATTTTGTTCACTCCTATCAATTGGCCCCGGCCGACAAGGACGATCTTATCGCCGACACCGAGTATGGCGGGCCCATTACCGCCGTGATCGCCCGCGACAATATCGCCGGAACGCAATTCCATCCCGAGAAGAGCCAGCGCTTGGGGCTTGCTCTCCTCGCCAATTTTCTGCGCTGGAAGCCGTGATCCTTTTTCCTGCGATCGACCTCAAGAACGGGGAGGCGGTGCGCCTGCAGCAGGGCGACATGGCGCGCGCGACCGTTTTCAACCGGGACCCGTCCGCGCAGGCGCTCGCCTTCGAAGCGGCCGGATTTGAATGGCTGCATCTTGTCGATCTCGACGGCGCGTTCGCCGGCAAGCCTGTGAATGCGCTGGCCATCGCCGCCATCGTCAAGAAAGTGAAAGTCCCGGTTCAGCTGGGCGGCGGCATCCGCAATCTCGCAACCGTTGAATCCTGGCTCGGCGAAGGGATTCGCCGGGTGATCATCGGCACTGCCGCGGTCCGCGATCCCGAATTCGTGCGCCAGGCCGCGAAGAAGTTTCCCGGCCGCGTCGCCGTCGGTATCGACGCGCGCGCGGGCAAGGTGGCGGTCTCGGGCTGGGCCGAGGAGACTCAGCTCGAAGCGCTCGAGCTCGCGCGCCTTTTCGAAGACGTCGGCGTAGCCGCAATCGTTTACACCGATGTCGAACGCGACGGCATGCTCCAGGGCCTCAATCTCGACGCGACGATCGAACTGGCCGATGCCGTCTCCATTCCGGTCATAGCGTCCGGCGGATTCGCCTCGATCGACGACGTGCGAAAGCTGCTGGAGCCGCGCGCGAAGAAGCTCGAAGGCGCCATCGCCGGCCGCGCACTCTACGATGGCCGGCTCGATGCGAAGGCGGCGCTCGATTTGATACGCGCCGCGAAAGCATCCTGATGTTCAAGGTCCGCCTGATCCCCTGCCTCGACGTAAAGGATGGCCGCGTCGTCAAAGGCGTGAAGTTCGTCGACCTGCGCGATGCCGGCGATCCGGTCGAAGCCGCCAAGGCGTATGACGCCGCCGGCGCGGACGAGCTCTGCTTTCTCGACATCACCGCGAGTCACGAAAACCGCGGCACGCTGCTCGACGTCGTGCGGCGCACGGCGGAAGCCTGCTTCATGCCGCTCACCGTCGGCGGCGGTGTGCGCACCGTCGAAGATGTGCGAACGCTGCTTGCGTCCGGTGCCGACAAGGTTTCGATCAACACGGCCGCCATCCAGCGCCGCGCCCTCGTCGGCGAGGCAGCGGAAAAATACGGCGATCAATGCATCGTGGTTGCGATCGACGCCAAGAAGGTGTCGAAGGCCGGCGAAGCGGACCGCTGGGAGATCTTCACCCATGGCGGCCGGAATCCGACCGGGCTTGATGCGGTCTCCTATGCGCGCGAGGTCGTCGGTCTGGGCGCGGGGGAAATCCTGCTCACCTCGATGGATAGGGACGGGACGAAATCGGGCTATGACCTTGCGCTCACCCGCGCTGTCGCCGACGCGGTTCCCGTGCCGGTGATCGCCTCGGGCGGCGTCGGCAATCTCGACGATCTCGTGGCCGGCATTTCGGAAGGCGGAGCGACCGCCGTGCTGGCGGCCTCGATCTTTCATTTTGGCGAATTCACCATCCGCGAGGCTAAAACGCATATGGCGAGTGCAGGTCTGCCCGTCAGGCTCGATCCGTGATAATGCGCACCCCGGAAACCGAGGGCCGGCCGTGAGTTACACCCTGGAATCACTGGCGAAAACGATCGCGGAGCGCGCCCGCGCGGGCGGCGAGCGCTCCTATACGCGCAAGCTCCTCGACGCGGGCCCGGAACAGGCTGCCAAGAAGCTCGGGGAAGAAGCGGTGGAAACCGTGCTGGCCGCCGTTTCCGGAGACAAGAACGCCCTCGTCGCGGAATCGGCCGATCTGCTCTACCATCTCCTCGTCTTGCTCGAGGCGCGCGGCGTAGCGCTCTCGGAAGTTTATGCCGAGCTTGAACGCCGCACTACGCGCTCGGGCATCGACGAGAAGGAATCGCGGGCGCGCTGATTGGCGCTCGTGCAGCAGGGCCGCATGGAACAGCGCGTCGACGACGGCCTTTCGCCCTACCGCGTTTTCTCGCGCGACGAGTGGGCGGCGCTTCGCGAAGACACGCCGATGACGCTGACGCCTGCCGAGATCGCCGATCTCAAGGCGTTCAACGATCACCTCTCCATGCACGAGGTGGAAGAGATCTACCTGCCCCTCTCGCGCCTGCTCTCTCTCTATGTTGCTGCGACCCAACGCCTGTTCCGCGGCATGCAGCGCTTCCTCGGGACCGAGGATGTGAAGGTGCCCTACGTGATCGGCGTCGGCGGCTCCGTTGCCGTCGGCAAGTCGACGACCGCGCGCGTCCTGCAGGCGCTGCTGCAACGCTGGACGAATGTGCCGAAGGTCGACCTCATCACGACGGACGGGTTTCTGCTGCCCAATGCCGTGCTCGAGCGCGAAGGCCTGATGGAGAAGAAAGGTTTTCCCGAGAGCTACGATCTGCCCTCGCTCCTGCGCTTTCTGACCGACATCAAGGCCGGACGACGTCCGGCCCGCGCCCCGGTTTACAGCCACCACGTCTATGACGTGGTGCCGGGAGCCTCGATCGAGATCGACCGCCCCGACATCCTGATCGTCGAGGGCCTGAATGTTTTGCAGGCGGGTCGTCCGCCCAAGGACGGCAAGGCGATTCCGTTCGTCTCCGACTTCTTCGATTTCTCGGTCTATATCGACGCCGAGGAAGGCACTCTGGAAACCTGGTATGTCGAGCGCTTCATGCGCCTGCGCGAGACCGCGTTCCAGGATCCGAAATCCTACTTCCACCGCTATTCAAAAGTGGACGAAAAGGATGCGGTGGAGAAAGCGCTGTCCATCTGGCGCCGGATCAATCTCGTGAACCTGCACGAGAACATCCTTCCGACGCGCCAGCGCGCGAGCCTCATTCTCAAGAAGGGTGCCGATCACCGGATCGAGCAGGTCGCGCTGCGCCGGCTCTGACGTCAGTCGACGTCGGCTAATAGGACTCCGCGGGCCGCACGGGCACGCTCCATTGCTTCTTCCAGCTTGCGGCGATCGACCGGCTTCGCCACGAAAGCGTCCATTCCCGCTTCCCGGCAGGCCGCGCGATCTTCCTCGGACGCGTTGGCGGTCAGCGCGATAACCGGAATATTGCCGCCGGCCTCGCCCAGCCCGCGGATGCGGCGCGTGGCATCGATGCCGTCCATCCCGGGCAGATGCAGATCCATCAGCACCAGATCGTAAGCCGCACCCATGGCGTGCGCGGTGGCGACCGACGTTACGGCCGAGATCCCGTTGCCGACGAGCGTCGGCAAATGCCCGAGCCGCGTGAGCATCGCCTGTACGAGCAGCGCATTGATCTCATTATCCTCGGCAACGAGCACCGTGAGCGCTTGGCCGTCGCGCGGCAATTCGGGCTCCATCTGCGGCTCGAACTCCGGCACCAGCGGCGGCGCAAGGCCGGGGGCGTCGAGCCGCGCTGCGAGCGACGCGGCGCGCACAGGCTTCACGAGGTAGCTGTCGAATCCCGCTTCGCGCAGGGTTTCGAGTTCGCCGCGTTCGGCGGGCGACAAAAGGATGTGCCGGTGGTTGGCATAGGGCAGCGATGCATCGGCGAGCTGCCTGGCGACCGCGGCACCGAACGCACGATCGATGAGAACGTGACGCCAGTGGCGCTCTGCGAGCAGCGTTTCGGCGAGTGCCGCATCGACGGCGAGTGAAGCGTTCGCCCCCCAGGCCGTGAGCCGGCGCACCAGCAAGGGCCCCACGATGGGGGAAGGGGAAGCAACGAGAATGTTGGCGCCGCCGAGGCCAGGCTGCACCGCCGCGGGCTCACCCGTTGTCGCGGGCAGGTCGACTGCAAAGCTGAAGCGGGAGCCGCCCTCCGGAGCACGATCCAGGATGATTGTGCCGCCCATTCGCTCCACGATGCGCGCGGCGATCGAAAGTCCGAGTCCGGTGCCGCCGTGGCGTCGCGCAAGCGTCGCGTCGCCCTGCTCGAATTCCTGGAAGATGCGAGCGTGGACGTCCGGCTCGACGCCCGGGCCCGTGTCGCTGACCTCGAACCGGATGTGGCCATCCGCGGCTCGAGTGACCGACAACGCAACGCCGCCACGATCGGTAAACTTGACGGCGTTTCCTGCGAGATTGAGCAGCACCTGACGCAACCGTGCGGCGTCACCGGCAACGCGCACCGGGATATTTTCACCGATATCGGCCGCGACCTCGATGCCCTTTGCCTGCGCGCGCGGCGCGATCAACTCGACAACGTCGGTCACGAGCGCGACCAGATCAAACGACACGGATTCGAGGTCGAGGCGCCCCGCTTCTATTTTGGAGAAATCCAGAATTTCCTCGATCAACCCAAGCAGCGCATCGCCGGATGTCTTCACCGCGCGTGCGTAGGTTTGCTGCTCTTGCGAAAGAGGAGTGTCGAGCAGCAGGTCCGCCATGCCGAGAATGCCATTGAGCGGCGTGCGGACTTCGTGACTGACGACGGCAAGGAAGCGGGACTTTGCGCGGCTTGCCGCCTCGGCCTTCTCGCGCGCATCGGCGAGCGCTCGCTCACCCGACACTCGCTCCGTCACATCACGGCCGACATGCTGCGTTTCGACGACGCTGCCTTGCTCGTCGCGCACGGAGACGACTTTCCAGGCAATCCAGCGCGGGCCGTTCTTGGTCGCAATTTCCTGATCGTAGGATATGGAGCCGTCGGGAAGCGTGGTCTCCGGTCCCTTTCGTTTCGTGGCGAACGGAAGCGCTCGGCCGATAATCTCTTGTGGCGATTTGCCGAGCAGTGCGATCGCGGCGGCGCTCGCATGGGTCACGCGTCCCTCAGCGTCTTCACGCAGGACAAGGTCGCCTTGAGCGTCGACGAACTCCGTTGCCCGCGCGAGCCGCTCTTCGAGCGCCCAGATCTTGTCGTCGCGGGCTTCAAGCGCAGATTCGAGTCGGGCGACGCGCTCGGTTTGGCTGCGCGAACGTTTCTGATGATTGTAGAGAGCGACGAGTGCGAAGATAAGAAGACCGGCGAGCATGCCGGCGAGCCCGACCGGGCCGCTGTCGAGGGTCGCAGGATCGACTTCCTGCGCGTAGAGCATCACCGGCCCGAAGGCCCAAAGCGCTACCGAAAAAGCCATTAGTCCGTCGGCGATCCCCCGCCATCGGTGCAATGCCCCCGGATTCGGCTGCTGTTGACTGGCGCCCGCCTCGGTCATTCCGCTTTCCTTTACTGGCGGATATGCCCCGCGGGCACTTAACACCGAGCTTTTTTGAGCACCGGCGCGGCCGCAAAGCGATGGGCTGGTTGACGCGGATTATCCGGGATTGATCGAATTGTATCGATCAGGCGGCGAGCGCGGCTCGCTCGTTCACGGCGCGGTAGGCGAGGGCTTCCGCGAGATGCGGCCGCCCGATCGTTTCCGCTCCGTCGAGGTCGGCAATCGTGCGCGCGACTTTCAGCACGCGGTGATAGCCGCGCGCGGAAAGGCGCATGGCATCGGCCGCGTCGCGCAGGAGTTTCAGTCCCGCGCTGTCCGGCGTGGCGATCTGCTCGACCAGATTGCTGTTCGCCTCGGCGTTGGTTCGCAGATTTCCGCGTCCGAGCGCATGGAAACGCGCGGCCTGAAGCGCGCGTGCCGCGGCGACGCGCGCCGCCACTTCGCGGCTTCCTTCCGAGGGGGACGGGAGCACCAGGTCGGCCGCGGAAACCGCCGAAACCTCGATATGCAGATCTATGCGATCAAGCAGCGGTCCCGAGAGTCGCGCCTGGTAATCCGCGGCGCAGCGCAGGTTTGGACCGCGTTTGCAGGCAAAGCCCGGATCGTACGCGCGGCCGCAACGGCAGGGGTTCATCGCGGCCACGAGCTGAAAGCGCGCCGGGTAGGTGATGCGGTGGTTCGCGCGCGCGATCATGACTTCGCCGCTCTCGAGCGGTTGGCGCAGCGAATCCAGAACCTGCGGCTGGAATTCGGGAAACTCGTCGAGGAACAGAACGCCGAGGTGAGCGAGCGAAACCTCGCCCGGCCGCGCGCGCAGTCCACCGCCGACCATGGCCGCCATGCTCGCCGAATGGTGCGGATTGCGGAACGGTCGCCTCGCGGTCAGCGCGCCGCCCTCGATCGTGCCGGCTACCGACGCGATCATCGAGACTTCCAGCAACTCCGCGGGTGACAAGGCGGGCAGGATGGTCGGAAGCCGCGCGGCCAGCATCGATTTGCCGGCACCCGGCGGACCGACGAACAGAAGATTGTGCCCGCCCGCCGCGGCGATCTCGAGCGCGCGCTTGGCCGCTTCCTGTCCCTTGATGTCGGCGAGGTCGAGAGAGCTCTCATGCAGCGTCTGCATTTTCGGCTCGGGGCGCGACAGGACCTGCGTCCCGCGCAGATGGTTGGCGAGCTGAATGAGCGAGCGCGGCGCGATGATGTTCATGTCGGGGCTCGCCCAGGCGGCTTCCGGTCCGCAGGCCGACGGACAGATCAGGCCGTTGCCGAGGGCGTTCGCGGCGACTGCGGCCGGCAGTACGCCCGCTACCGGCGCGAGCGACCCATCGAGGCCGAGTTCGCCGACGACCGTAAAGCCCGCCACGGCGTCGGATGGAATCGCGCCGATGGCCGCCATGAGGCCGAGCGCGATCGGGAGATCGTAATGGCTTCCTTCCTTCGGAAGATCGGCCGGCGCGAGATTGATTGTGATGCGTTTGGCCGGCAGGGCTAATCCGGATGCGATCAGCGCCGCGCGCACCCGATCACGCGCTTCCGAAACGGCCTTGTCGGCGAGGCCCACGAGATTGAAGGCGGGAAGCCCCGGCGCGACCTGGACCTGCACGTCGACGGGACGGGCATCCACGCCTTCGAACGCCACCGTCGCTACGTGCTGAACCATCCCCGCTACCCTCCCAGGTTGTAGAGGCTAGCGAATAGGTTCCATTTTAGCAAGAACATTAAGAGAACAAAGCGGAATTAGTTTGCAACCTTCGGAACGCCCGGCGCGCTCAGTTCCGCGAGCAGCCGCTGCAGACTTTCCGCGAAGGCTCCGAGCGCGAAGTTTTGCGGATCGTCGTGCTTGTTACGGATCCCGTCGTCGAGCACCGAGTGATAGGCGGGGACGAGCCATGAGCCCGCGCGGACGCTCGCGACCGCGTAGACGAGGGCGAGCGCGTCGTACTGCGCCCGCGTGAAGCCGGGCTCCGGCGCGAGGAGGTCGTTGCCGCGGCCGAATTTCGGGTGGCGTCGCCGCGGCTGCACGAGTTCGATGTGCAGAAAGAGACCCTTGAGGGCGCCCGCGAAGTTCGTCGCCATTTCAAACTTCGTTGCGCGCCACGGGATGGCGAAATCGTGCGCGAGCAGAATCGCGCCCGCGCGATTGATGAACACATGCGCGCGCTCGATGTCGTTCGCGCAGGTGTAGCGATCGAGATCGTTGATCTTCGGATCGTCGTCGATATTGCGCGGCCAGGGCAGTGAGCCGTAATTCGGCGTGCTCGTGTCGTGAATGACGAAGTAGGCCGCTGCGCGCGAAGAGCGATCGTTGTCGCGTGCGAACGAGACGGCCTGCTCGAGCGATTCGCCGAGCGGTGTTTCCATGCCCTTGGCCCGGAGCCATTCGCGCAGCGAATTCCGCTCCGGCAGTCCGCGCGCCGCACCGACACGCTCGGCGAGGACTTCAGGCAATATCTCGAGAGGCGCGCCAAGCCGGCCGACGGGATTGACCGGGGTGAGCAGGCACTTTGCCTGCTGCGCTGGCTCGCCGGCAAAGCTCAGGCGCGCAGGATCGAAATCGCACAAGCCCATGGACTTGAGCGTAATCGAACCCGTCGGCTTGAACGAGCAGTTGCCGCGCGCGAACGCCGCGTTCGATACGACAAGAAGAGCGAGCGCGCATGCCGAGGCCCGGCTGAGCATCGAGAGCAAGTCTGGTCCGGTCATTGCCGGACCTTAGCGGCTGGGAAACGCGGATCAAAGCCGGTCAGGCGACGCCGGGAATCGAGCGAGCACCGTTGGTCGAACCCGACTTCGGCCTGCCGTTTGTCCGTCCCACGACTCGATTGCGGCCGCCGAATTTTGCGTCATAGAGGCGCGTATCGGCGCTGACGAACAGCGCCGAAAGACTGGTTGCATCGGTCGGGCTCGTCGCCACGCCGATGCTGACCGTAACCGGCATCCCTTCGCTCGCGGAAGAACTCTCGACCACGCGCCGCAGCCGTTCCGCGGCGATCAACGCGGCCTCGTGCGACATGCTTTCGCTGAGCACGACGAACTCGTCGCCGCCATAGCGGAAAATACTGTCCGAACTGCGCATCGTTTCCGACAGCTTCGTGCCGATCATGCGCAGCACCTGATCGCCGGAGGAATGACCGCGCTTGTCGTTGATCGCCTTGAACCCGTCGATATCGACGAGGATCAGGCTGATCGGCCGATTGGCGGCGAGCGCATCCGCGACCCGCAACGGGCCCTGTCGCTCGAGCCGACCCCGATCATAGAGCCCCGTCAGGCCGTCGCGCCCTGACTGCTCGAGCAGCGCCTGATAGCGCTCGCGGTATGTGAGCGCGTCGAACACGTCTGCGAGACGCGGCCGCAACTCAAGCTTGCCGCCTTCGCTTTCGAACCAGCGAAGATAGATTCCGGTGAACGCGGCATAGACGAGCGTAGCGGCCATTTTGCCGAGCCAGCCGCCGTAAAGCACGTCGACCGGTACGCCAACGAAGTAGTAGAGCACGAGGAAGAACCCGATCTGGTCGAAGCTGAGCACGATCGCGGCGGAGAGCGCGATGCGCGCCACCACGTTGCGCCCAAGCCATGCGGCGGAGCGTTCGTAGAGAAGGATCATCAGGATGCTGTCGACGAACAGCAGGACCGTGCCCCAGATCATGAGGCCGCCCATCTGATTCAGGAACGGAAAGTCCGGAACCTGTCTCGGCGCCGGCATGATGATGTCGTGCTGCCGGATGACCCAGATCAGGGTGACGATCAGGAGATTGCCGAACAAGAGCCCGTAGATCGGCTGCCGCACTGCCTCCGCATCCTCGCGGATGTAGAGGAGCAGAAGCATGATGAGCTTGCCGGTGAACAGGATGATCGAGCCGGGCGAAAGCGCGGTACCGAACGGCGCCTGGATGTAGAAGATCGCCGCAAGGTAGGTCTCGAGGAAATGCAGGCTGCCCAGCGCGCAGAGAAATACACCGAGGCCGAAGTGCCGGCGCAGGCGAAAGAGGGTCGCCATCGCGGTGAAATAAAGCGCGGCTTCGCCGACCAGAAGAAAAAGATTCCCCGCTGCCAACAGTCCGTCTCCCCATTCCGGCCATAGGCCGGTTTCCGAACAAGATTATAAAGTGGGAAAAACTGAAAACCAGTTACCGCGCGCGTCAACTTTTAGTCGCTCTGGAGTTCCGGGTTGCCAGAATGTTCGCTGAATGCGCCGGAGTTCCAGTTAGAATACTTCACATGAACAAAATCTGGGCATTGGCGATCGCGATATTCGCGTGCGCGAACGCGGCGTCCGCCGAATCGATCGCGAGTGTGTACAGCCGCCATGATTACGAGAAATGCCGCAAGACTGGCGACGACGATCCGATCGTGGAGCGCCGTTGCGTCGGTCACGACGGGATCGCCGTGCACTGGGTCAACGAACCCGATTCGTCATCCGTGAGTTTTGGAGCGAACGGCAACCTCGGCGGTGAGTACGACCCGCGCTTTACCTTCGCGGTGGCTGGCGATGTCGTCGAGTGGCGCGGGCCCGTCCGCGGCGGCAAGGTCGTGCCTCATGCCGCGATCATTCGTTACCAGCTCTGCCGTGCGATAGGCGGTCCCTGCGTGCCGGATCTCGTGATCTACCGGCTCGTGGGCAAGCGCGCGTCCTGCATCGCCGCGACTGTCAGTGCCGGCCGCGCGGACGCGAATGTGCGGGCCCGCGAAATCGCAGACGGGTTCGCGCGGAATTTCGATTGCGAGAAGGACAAGCGGCGCGCGCCGGAATAATTTCAGCGTAAGATCACGCGCCTGGATTAACGCCGCTTCGCTTCGATCGCGTCCCAGATCATCGCGGCGACGTCGGGTCCGCCGACATTGCGGATCGCACGCACGCCGGTCGGCGACGTCACGTTGATTTCCGTGAGCCAGCCGCCGATCACGTCGATGCCGACGAACAGGAGGCCGCGTTCGCGCAACGCCGGGCCGATGCGCTTACAGATTTCCTGCTCGCGCTTCGAAAGATCCGTCGCCTTCGGCGATCCGCCGCGCACCATGTTGGAACGGAGGTCGCCCTCGGCCGGAACGCGGTTGACCGCGCCGGCGAATTCCCCGTCGACGAGAATGATCCGCTTGTCGCCTTCCTTCACCTCGGGGAGGAATTTCTGGATCACCCATTGCTCGCGGAAGGTCGCGGTGAAGAGGTCGAACAGCGAACCGAAATTGAGATCGTCCTTGCGCAGCAGGAACACTGCTTCACCGCCTTTGCCGTAGAGCGGCTTCATGACGATGTCGCCGTGCTTGGTGCGAAAATCCTTGATCGCCTCGAGGTCGCGTGAAAGCAGCGTCGGCGGCATCAGGTCGGGAAACTCGGTGACAAATATTTTTTCCGGCGCGTCGCGCACCGAGGCCGGGTCGTTGACGACGAGCGTCTTCGGATGGACGCGCTCGAGAAGATGCGTCGTGGTGATGTAGGCGAGGTCGAACGGGGGATCCTGGCGCAGCAGCACGACGTCGAAGCTCGCGACGTCGGTGCGCTTTGGCTCGCCGAGCGTGAAGTGGTCGCCCTGCTTGTCTCGCACGGAGAGGGATTGGACGCTCGCGACGATCTTGCCGTCGAGCATCGAGATCCGGTCCGGCGAATAGTAGGAAAGCTTGTGCTTGCGCGCCTGAGCCTCGAGAAGCACAGCAAAGGTGGAATCGCCCGCGATCTTGATCTTCTCGATCGGGTCCATCTGCACCGCGACGTTGAGCGCCAATCCGTCCTCCCGACCTGATCTAACTTTCGGCCTCGAACGCCGCCGCGATATGCTGCGGCAGCCGGCCCGGCGCGACGAGCACCGCGTCGAAACGGATGTCGTATCCCGCATGTTCGGGGTGCGCCGCAAGCCACGCTTCGGCGGCGGCGACGATGCGCCGTTTCTGCCGTGGCAGCACCGACCATGCCGCGTCGTCGAGGCGCGGCCGGGCCTTGACCTCGACGAACACGATCGTCCTGCCGCGCCGGACCACGAGATCGACCTCTCCCACGGGGCTTTTCCACCGGCGCGCCATCTCCCGATAGCCCTTGGCTTTCAAGAGAAGAGCAGCGCGTCCCTCGGCCGAGACACCGAGCCTGAAGGCGGCCTGCCGCGCGTTGGGCGCTCGCGCGCTCATTTTTTCTCCTCCCGGTCGCCGGCCAGCGCGAGCGCGCGTTGATAAACCTCCCGGCGTTTGACGCCGGTCTCGCCCGCGACCGCGTCAGCAGCGTCCTTGACCGAGAGCTTCTTCAATGCGGCCTTCAGCTTCACGTCGAGCGCGGCGGGAGAAATCCGTTCCGCGTCGGCGCTTGGTGGCGCAATGACGACGACAATTTCGCCCTTCGGATCGTCCGCGTCCCGGTATTGCCCGGCCAGCTGCGCCAGCGTCCCGCGCCGCACCTCTTCGAACTTCTTGGTCAGTTCTCGGCAGACCGCGGCTCTGCGCTCGCCGAGGCCCGCCGCGAGATCGGCGAGGGACGCCGCCAATCGCGGCCCGCTCTCGTAAAGAACAAGCGTCGCGGGCACGTCCGCGATTTCACTGATACGGGATTGGCGTTGTCCCGCTTTCACCGGAAGAAATCCCTCGAAGAAAAATCGGTCGGTCGGCAGTCCCGCGGCGACGAGTGCCGCGAGTGCTGCCGAAGCACCCGGAACGGGGAAAACCCGGTGCCCCGCGTCGATCGCCGCTTCGACGAGTTTGTAGCCGGGGTCCGACACAAGCGGCGTGCCCGCGTCGGAAACGAGCGCGATCGTCTCGCCTTCGGCGAGTTTCCCGAGAACGCGCGGCCGCACGCTCGCGGCGTTGTGCTCATGGTACGCAAGAAGCGGCGGCCGCAGTCCGTAGCGATCGAGCAGCCGGCGGGTCACGCGCGTGTCCTCGCACAGGACGAGTCCCGCGCTCGCGAGTACGGAGAGCGCGCGCAGGGTGACGTCGGCAAGATTGCCGATCGGCGTCGCCACGACGTAAAGGCCGGGCGCGAGCGGCACGCGTTCAATGTTCCAACCCGGCGCGTTGCGCGCCTGCGGCATTAGCTCGCGTTCGTGCTGCATGTTGGTCCGATGGATGGCGGGGCGGGCGAGCGAACTGTTGCGGAGTCTAGCGTTCGCCGCCGCGCATAAACAGGCCGCAAATCCCTGCAAAACCTTGCAGTAACTTTGACATGCACACGCTGGTACCGCAGATTGCCGCGAACTGGGCCTGGCTCGCTGGTGGGGGCGATCGAGGGGATTCGATGAGTTTTCGTGCGTTTTCGCTGGCGCTCGTTGCAGCGCTTCTCGCGGGCTGCGCGGGTTCGGGCCCGTCCTTCAGCCCCAATTTCAGCGATGAACCGCCGGCGGCTGCCGCAGCGCCGCAGGCGCCGATCGGTAATGCCGGCGGCGTGCGGGTCGGCCTCATTCTGCCACTCGGTGCGAAGGGCAACGCCGGCTCCGCTGCGCAATCCATGCGCAACGCTGCGGAACTCGCGCTCGCCGAGTTTTCCAATCCCAGCATTCAGTTGATCGTGAAAGACGACGGCGGCACCGCGCACGGCGCTCAGGCGGCCGCGGAGCAGCTGATGAGCGAGGGCGCGGAGATCGTGCTCGGTCCGATCTTCAGCCATGCGGTGGCGGCTGCGGGACAAACGACGCGCAGCCGTGGCGTGCCGATGATCGCGTTTTCCAACGACGCAAATGTCGCGGCGCGCGGCGTCTATCTGCTCAGCTTTCTGCCGGAAACCGACGTCGAGCGAATGGTCGGTTACGCGGTTGCGAACGGCCGCCGCTCCTTTCTCGCGCTATTCCCCGACAATGCCTATGGGACGGTAGTCGAAGGCAATTTCAAGCAGGTGGTCGCCGCGCGTGGCGGCCGCATCGTCGCGCTCGAGCATTATCCCGACGATCCGCAGCGCATGGCCGAGCCGATCAAGAAAATTGCCGCCGCCGCACGCCAGGCTGATGCGATCTTTATCGCCGACGCGGCTGACGCCACGCCGCAGATCGTGCGGCAGCTGGTCGCCAGCGGGATTTCACCGGGCCGGATCAAATTCATCGGCACCAGCGCCTGGGACGATCCGCGATTGCAGAGCGACGCGAACATGGTCGGCGCATGGTACGCGGCGCCGGACGCCGAAGGCTTTCGTGCATTCGCGAAGCGCTATCGCGCGCGTTTTGGCAACGAGCCCGCGCGCACCGCAAGCCTCGTCTTCGATGCGGTGTCGCTCGTCGCGGCGCTCGTGAAGACGCAGGGACCGAACCGTTTCTCCGAGGAAATCCTCGCCAATCCCTCGGGCTTCGCCGGTACCGACGGCGTGTTTCGCCTGCGCAACGACGGGACGAGCGAGCGCGGTCTCGCGATCATGGAAATCCAGCGCGGCAGCACGCGCGTGGTCAGCCCCGCGCCGAAAAGCTTCGCGACCCAGTCGGCGTCGAACTAGCGATCAAACCTCATCTGCTCGGATGACGACGCGCGGCCACCGCCCCCATAACCTATCTAGGGTTGTGGCGTTGGTTGGGGGCTCGCATGTTCTGGCGAGGCATCGCAGCGGTCTGCGTGGCGCTGCCGGTGCTCGCCTGCGCCGGACCGTCGGCTTACATTCCGGATGTCGACGCCCGGGAAATCCGCGAGGAGCGACGCCGCCAGGTCGAGGATCATCTTCGCACCTACGTCGCGCAATACGCGCGGCTCTACGGCGTCTATCATCGGGTCGCCACCGCCAACACGGAATTCTGCCCGCACGTCGCGCCGCGCCACGGCTTCGCGGCGGTCACCCCTCAGGAATTGCCCGAAGGCTATCGCCTGGCGGGCCGATCGGCGCTCGCACTCGATCGCCATCGCCCGACCGTTGTCGTGGTCGCCGACGGCAGCCCGGCCGCGAAAGCTGGCCTCGCCGTCGGTGACATCCTTCTCGCCTTCAATGGCGAACCCGTTCCATCGGACGAAGGCGCACGCGAATGGATTATGGAGAAACTTGATGACCGGTCGCAATCGCGACTGCGTGTGACAGCGCTGCGCGGCGAACGGCAGCTTTCACTGGACGTAGTGCCCGTATCCGGATGCGGTTATCCGATCTACCTGCGCACCCAAACGGATCCCGGCGCCTTCACGGATGGGCAACGAATTGTCTTTCACAGCGCCTTGCTCCGCGTCGCGCGCACCGACGCCGAGCTCGCGCACATCGTTGGCCATGAGCTGGCGCACATTACCCTTGGGCACCTCCAGAAGCGGCGGGGCAACCAATTCGCAGGAGCGGTCGGCGGGTTGCTGGTCGACGTAGCGCTTGCCGCCGTGGGATTGGACAGCCGTGGCGGTTTCATGCGCGACTTCAGCAACGCCGGAGAGCGGGCATTCTCCGTCGATTTCGAGCGCGAGGCCGATTATGTCGGCGCGTACTTCGTTGCGCGCGCCGGATACGAGCCGCGCGAAGCGGAAGCGCTCTGGCGGTCGATGGGCCAGGAGGACCCGCTGAGTATTCGTTACGCCGGGACGCATCCCACGTCGGCCGAACGCTTCGTCCTGATGCAGCGGGCGATCGCGGAGATTGCCGACAAGCGAAGCCGCGGTCTGCCGCTTCGGCCGGAAATGAGACCGCAGATGGTCGCGCAGCAAACCTCGCAGGCGTCGAACGATTAAGCCGCGAGATCGGCGACGATCGCGTCGAGCACCGGAAAACCCTCCGGCGTCACCCGCAGACGGCCTTCCCCGGTGGTTTCCACCAGCCCTTGCTCGGAAAGAGTCGCGAGGCGGTCCGCGTCGAAATCGCGCCCTGCAAGGAAACGGAAACGCGCGCGCTCGATGCCTTCGCGCAGCCGCAGTCCCATCAGCAGAAACTCGTCGGCGCGCTCGATCGCGCCAAGCTCTTCGTCCGTAATGAGGCCGTGGCCTTCCGCCTCTACGCGGGCGAGCCAGCGTTCCGGATGCTTTTCGGTAGCGGTTGCCGCGCGGCCGCCGAACACGTTGAGCCTTCCGTGCGCACCCGGTCCGATGCCGGCATACTCACCCGAACGCCAATAAACGAGATTGTGCTGGCTCTCGGCGCCAGGGCGGGCGTGGTTGGAAATCTCGTAGGCGGAGTATCCCGCCGCCTCGCATGTTTCCTGCGTCACGTCCCAGAGATCGCGCGCGAGATCGGCGTCCGGCACCAGGAGCTTGCCCGCGCGATGAAGCGCCGCGAACGGCGTGCCGTCCTCGATCGTGAGTTGGTAGAGCGAATGATGCTCCACGCCCTCGGCCAGTGCACGCTTCAGCTCCGCGCGCCAGGCGTCCGTTGTCTGTCCCGGCCGCGCATAGATGAGATCGAACGAGACGCGCGGAAAGGCGGCCTTCGCGATTGCGACGGCTGCGAGCGCCTCGTCCGCCGTATGCATCCGTCCAAGCGATTTGAGAGAAGCGTCGTCGAGCGCCTGCACGCCAAGTGAGACGCGGTTCACGCCCGCCGAGCGATAGCCGCGAAAGCGCTCGGCCTCGACGCTTGTCGGATTGGCTTCGAGCGTGATCTCGATGTTCGGCTTGAGCGTCCAGTGGCGCGCGATCGCATCGAGGATTGTTGCGACCGTCTCGGGCTTCATCAGCGATGGTGTGCCGCCGCCAAAGAAGACGCTTGTCACCTCGCGCGCACCGGTGCGGCCGGCGGTGTGCGCGATCTCCGCTGCGATCGCGTGCGCGAAGCGTGCCTCGTCCGGCGCCTCGTGGCGCACGTGGCTGTTGAAGTCGCAGTAGGGGCATTTGGCGAGGCAAAACGGCCAGTGCACGTAGACCGCAAAGCCGGAATCAGCGGTGCTCATGCCGCCGATATGGCACCTCGAGCGGGCCGCGTCACCGTCCATCGATTTCCGTTCATCCCCGCGAAAGCGGGGACCCAAAGCAACCCGCGCTTATCCTTGGATTCCCGCTTGCGCGGGAATGAGCGGAAACCGTTAACGCCCCGCCTCCGTGAGCACTCGCAGGTCGTCTTGGCTGAGCGTCAGCCGGGCGCCGCGCGCGAGGCTCTCGAGCTGCGCGACCGACGTGGCGGACGCAATCGGCGCGGTAATGCCGGGCTGAGCGGCGATCCAGGCAAGCGCGATCTCGGCGAGTTCCGCTCCGGTGCGCGCGGCCACCTGATCCATGGCGGCGAGAATGCGCTGTCCCTTCTCGTCGAGATATTTGGCGGCGCCCTTGCCACGCGGACTCTTGTTGAAGTCCGCCTGCGCGCGGTACTTGCCGGTCAGAAAGCCCGACGCGAGTCCGTAATAAGGGATGCTGCCGAGGCCTTCGCGCACGACGATATCCTGGACCGCGCCCTCGTACTTGTCGCGGCTGTAAAGATTGAACTCGTTCTGGATGACCTCGTAACGCGGAAGATTCTTTTCGGACGAAAGCTTCAGCGCCTCGGTCAGCAGCTTCTCGTCGTAGTTCGAGCAGCCGATCGAGCGCACCTTTCCGGCTTTGATCAGCTTGTCGTATGCGCCGAGCGTCTCCGCCTGCGTGACCGTGTCGTCCGGCCAGTGGGAGAGATAGACGTCGATATGGTCCGTCTGCAGCCGGCGCAGCGAATCTTCCGCGGCCTGCGCGATGTGCGCCGCGCTCAGGTCGCGCTTGCCCTGGCCCATGTCGCTGCCGACCTTGGTGATGACCTGCACGCGGTCGCGATTGCCGCGCGCCTTCATCCACTTTCCGATAATCGTCTCCGACTCGCCGCCCACATGCCCGGGCACCCAGCGTGAATACGCATTCGCCGTATCGATTGCCGTGAACCCTTCGGCGACGAAGGCGTCGAGGACCGCGAAGGAAGTCTTCTCGTCGGAGGTCCAGCCGAACACATTGCCGCCGAGCACGAGCGGCTCGATTTCGATTCCGGTGCGTCCGAGGGGTCGTTTCGTCATGGCATTCCTTTTGAGCGCGGCCCGCCCGCTGCGAGCCGCGCATGCTGGTCAGTTCTTTGGGATATTGGCGAGCCTGACGAGCTCTTCCCACTCGTCGACGGTCTTTACCAGCAGGTCATGCGTTTCCTTCGGTGTGGACGTGAACACGTCCGCGCCGATCAGGGCGTGAAATTCGATCACGTCCTTCTGGCTGAGCAGTTTCCCGAATAGCGCGTTCCACTGCTGCACGATCGGGTCCGGGGTTCCTGCCGCGACGAATGCGCCCCACCACCCGATATGGCTCATCTCCACACCTTGCTCGCGCATGGTCGGAATGTCCGGCATCGCCTTGGTTCGCTCGCCCGAGCCGACAGCCAGGATGCGAATGCGCCCCTCGCGCGCCTGCGAAAGCGCGAAAGCCGCATCGAACGAGGAAAACTCCATACGGCCGCTGAGCATATCGTTCATGGACTCGACCGAGGTCCGGTAGTTCACTTCGATCGGCGATAGACCGGCGCGCTGTTTGTAGATTGCAATCATGATCTTCGCCGACGTGGAGCCCACCGCGTAATTCGCCGACTCGCCCTTCTTCTTGAGGATCTCCGTCAATTCACGAACATTTTTCGCCGGGTGGTCCTTGACGACGACGAGTGTGAACGGCGCCCGGCTGATCGAAGCCACTGGAAGCAGCGCGGTGCGAACGTCGAACGGCGGGCTCTTCAGCAAGTGCATGTTGCCGGCCGTGGCGCTGCCGGAGTGGACATAGACGGTGAAGCCGTCCGGTTTCGATTCCACCACGCTGCGCGCAGCGATGTTGCCGTTTGCACCCGGCTTGTTGTCGACGACGATGGTCTGGCCGACGAGCGCCGACATTTTATCGGCGAGGTAGCGGACCTGGACGTCAGCCCCGCTTCCCGCCGGAAATGCGCAGACGAACGTGATCTGCCGGCCGCGCGGAAATTCCTGCGCGCTGCTCGGACTAGCCAGTAGCTGAGAAATCGCGATTACGGCCGCCGCGGCAGCCAGAGCAAGCTTCCTCCAGGTTCGCATTGGTTCGTCCCCTTGGATTTTTCTCTTGGCCGCAACTGTAATTGGCGCCGGCATGCCGTGTCCATTTGGGCCGAACACGGATGCATTAAGGGGTGTTCAGGCACATGCCCGCGAGCTCGATGAACGCGCGCGCCCGGTGCGACAGGCCGGTCCCGATTGGCGGCAGCCCGTGCTTCTCGTCCGCGCTCATCTCGCCGAACGTCTTTGTGTGGCCGTCGGGCAGAAACATCGGGTCATAGCCGAATCCGGCGGTACCGCGTGGCGGCCAGACGAGCGTTCCTTCCACGCGTCCTTCGCACGCTTCTTCATGCCCGTCGGGCCAGGCTACGACGAGCGCGGATACGAAAGCGGCGCGGCGCTGCTCCGGTTTCGATGCGCCGAGCGTCGCAAGCCGTTCCTCGATCGTGTGCATGGCGCGCAAGAAATCCTTGTCCGGGCCGGCGAGGCGCGCCGAGTGAATGCCGGGCTCGCCACCAAGCGCGTTCACCGCAAGTCCGGAGTCGTCCGAAATCGCGGGTAGCTTCGTTGCCTGAGCCGCGGCGACCGCCTTGATGCGCGCATTCTCGATGAAGTTCGCTCCCGTTTCGTCGGGCTCTGGCAGGCCGAGTTCTCCCGCCGACGTGGCATCGACCCCGTAAGGCGCAAGGAGTTCGCGCATCTCGCGCAGCTTGCCGGGATTGTGGGTCGCGATCACGACCCGGCCTTCGAGCCGGCGGCCCATTCGGTTCAGCTCACCGTGAGTTTCTGCAGCTCGACGAGACGGCCGATGCCCTTCTTGGCGAGCGTGATCAGCGACGCGAGCTGATCGTCGGTGAACGGCGTCTTCTCCGCGGTACCCTGGATTTCGACGATGCCGCCATTGCCGGTCATCACGAAATTCATATCGGTGTCGGCCTCGGAATCTTCGGCGTAATCGAGATCGAGCACGGCCTCGCCCTGATACACGCCGCAGGAAACCGCCGCGACATGATCCTTCAGCGGATCGCGTGTCACCATTTTGCGTGTCTTCATCCAGGCGATGCAGTCATAGAGCGCGATCCACGCGCCGGTGATGGCGGCGGTGCGGGTGCCGCCGTCGGCCTGCAACACGTCGCAGTCGACCGTGATCTGACGTTCGCCGAGCGCAACGAGGTCGGTCACCGTGCGCAGCGACCGGCCGACGAGACGCTGAATTTCGAGCGTGCGCCCCGACTGCTTGCCGGCGGAAGCCTCGCGCCTCGTCCGTTCGTTCGTCGCGCGCGGCAGCATCCCGTACTCGGCCGTGACCCAGCCGCGCCCCTGACCCTTGAGCCAGGGAGGCAGCTTCTCCTCGAGCGTCGCGGCCACGAGCACGTGGGTGTCCCCGAACTTCACGAGGCAGGAACCTTCGGCATGGCGCAACAGGCCGCGCTCGAAACTGACGGCACGCATTTCGTCTTTGGCGCGGCGGCTTGGACGCATGAAAATTTCTCCCGGTCGAAAGACCTTGTAGGGGCGGGGCTCCGGAGCGGCAAGGCTGTTAGCCGTGCCGGCTGGAAGCCCTTGTCCCCTTGCTGCGCGGGTGCACATATGGAGTGACAGAACCGGAGCTTTTCTTGTCCGTCGACGTACCCATCGGCACCACCTCGGTCAGTCTTGCGCAGCTCGACGAACGCTCGCGCGAGATCTTCCGTCGCATTGTCGAGACCTATCTCGCGACCGGCGATCCGGTCGGCTCGCGCAACGTGTCGCGCGTCCTCCAGACGGTGTTGTCGCCCGCGTCCGTGCGTAACGTGATGGCGGACCTGGAGTCGCTCGGCCTCGTCTATGCGCCGCACACGAGCGCGGGCAGGCTTCCGACCGAGCTGGGTCTGCGCTTTTACGTCGATGCGCTGCTGGAGTTCGGCGATCTATCCGGGGATGAACGGCGCCACATCGATGCGCAGGTGCGCGCGGCGCGCGGCGATAATCTCGACAATGTCCTGAACGAAGCCTCCGCCATGCTCTCGGGTCTGTCGCGCGGAGCCGGCGTTGTCACGGCGACGAAAACCAATCCGCGCCTGAAGCATGTCGAGTTCGTCGGCCTCGAGCCGGGCCGCGCGCTTCTCGTGCTCGTGTCTGATGACGGTCAGGTCGAGAACAGGCTGTTGGCCCTGCCGCCGGGATTGCCGAGCTCCGCCCTCGTCGAGGCCACGAATTTCGTCAACGCTCGCGTACGAGGCAAGACGCTGAGCGAAGTGAAGAACGAGCTTGAGGGCGCGATGTCCGCCTCGCGCGCCGAGCTGGATGAATTGACGCAGAAGATCGTTGCCGAAGGCCTCGCGAGCTGGTCCGGCGGCGACTCGGCCGAACGCAAGCTGATCGTGCGCGGACACGCGAAGCTCCTCGAAGACCTCAAGGCGATGCAGGATCTTGAGCGGGTACGGCTTCTGTTCGACGATCTAGAAACCAAGCGCGAAGTGGTCGAATTGCTCGGTAAGGCGGAGGAAGGCGAGGGCCTGCGCATTTTTATCGGTTCCGAGAACAAATTGTTCTCGCTGTCGGGCTCCTCGACGATCGTCGCTCCCTATCGGGACGGGGCGGGCCGGATCGTCGGCGTCCTGGGCGTAATCGGTCCCACCCGCCTCAATTATGCGCGGGTGATCCCTATGGTCGACTACACGGCTCGTGTGGTCAGCAAGATCATCGGCGGCTGATTCCCAATGGGTTGATTTTCTTCAGTGAACGCCTGATATGCGGGCTGCATAGGAAAGACGCGAAAGAAGCCATGGCCGAAGAGACCAGGAACGCGGAACAGCCGCAGGACGAGCCGGAAGTCGCCTCCTCGCCGGCGGAGCAAATTGCCGCGCTCGCCGCCGCCGTTGACGAGCTGCGCGACAAGTTTCTGCGCGCGGTCGCGGAGACCGACAACGTCCGGAAGCGCGCCGAGCGGGAAGTAGCGGAAGCGCGCACCTACGGCATCGCCAATTTCGCCCGCGAAGTGATCGGCGTCGCCGACAATCTCTCCCGCGCATTGGAAGCGATCCCGCCCGAGGCCCGCGCGAGTGCCGACGAAACGCTGAAAGCGCTGCTCGACGGTGTCGATCTCACCAGCCGCGAGCTGAACAAGGCGCTGCAGAAGCAGGGCATCCGCACGCTCGACCCTGTGGGCGAGAAGTTCGATCCGAACTTCCATCAGGCCATGTTCGAGATCCCGGACGCCAACGTGCCGGCCGGCATGGTCGTTCAGGTCGTGCAGACCGGCTACGCCATCGGCGACCGTGTCCTGCGTCCCGCGCTCGTGGGCGTTTCAAAGGGTGGCCCGAAGGTGGCCCCGGTCGCGGGCAATGGACTGTCTGGTCCGGCGGCTAACGAAAATTAACGGAAAGCCCTCGAAAGCCGTACGGGAGAGGGGCTTCGTATCCCTTTCCGCCTTGCGGCCGCAATGACCCCCTCCTATATCAGCCGCGAACGTCGCGAAGCCGCGACGTCATCCCCAAACGCGGGGGCCGTGCGGGGGACGAGCTTTGACCAACCGGTCCGCGCGTCCCGTCGGGTGCTGTAACGAGACCCGAACGGCCTGCCGGAAAGAATGAGGTAGTGACATGTCCAAGGTCATTGGTATCGACCTCGGCACCACCAATTCGTGCGTTGCCGTCATGGAAGGCAAATCGCCGAAGGTGATCGAGAACGCTGAGGGTATGCGCACCACGCCCTCGATCGTCGCCTTCACCGATGATGGCGAACGGCTCGTCGGCCAGCCGGCCAAACGCCAGGCTGTCACCAATCCTGAGAAGACCTTTTTCGCCGTGAAGCGGCTCGTCGGCCGCCGCTACGACGACCCGATGGTGGAAAAGGACAAGAAGCTCGTCCCCTATTCCATCGTGCGCGCCGGTAATGGCGACGCGTGGCTCTCGGACGGCAAGGATCAGTATTCTCCTTCGCAGATCTCCGCCTTCATCCTGCAGAAGATGAAAGAGACGGCCGAAGCCTATCTCGGCGCCAAGGTCGAGAAAGCGGTCATCACCGTTCCCGCCTACTTCAACGACGCACAGCGTCAGGCGACGAAAGACGCCGGCAAGATCGCGGGCCTCGAAGTTCTTCGTATCATCAACGAGCCGACTGCCGCCGCGCTCGCCTACGGTCTCGACAAGAAGACCGCGGGCACGATTGCGGTCTACGACTTGGGCGGCGGCACATTCGACATTTCAATTCTCGAGATCGGCGACGGCGTGTTCGAGGTGAAGTCGACGAACGGCGACACTTTCCTCGGCGGCGAAGATTTCGACATGCGCCTCGTCGGCTATCTCGCCGATGAATTCCAGAAAGAGCAGGGCATCGACCTGCGCAAGGACAAGCTTGCGCTCCAGCGCCTGAAAGAGGCGGCTGAGAAGGCGAAGATCGAGCTGTCGTCCACGACGCAGACCGAAATCAATCTGCCGTTCATCACGGCCGATGCTTCCGGTCCCAAGCACATGACGATGAAGCTGACGCGGGCGAAGTTCGAGGCCCTCGTCGACGACCTCATTCAGAAAACCATGGAGCCGTGCCGCCGCGCGATCAAGGACGCGGGGCTGTCGGCGGCCGAGATCAACGAGGTCGTTCTCGTCGGCGGCATGACGCGCATGCCGAAGGTGCAGGAAGCGGTGAAGCAGTTGTTCGGCAAGGAGCCGCACAAGGGCGTCAACCCGGACGAAGTCGTTGCGATCGGCGCGGCAATTCAGGCCGGCGTGTTGCAGGGCGACGTCAAGGACGTCCTGCTGCTCGACGTGACTCCGCTCTCGCTTGGCATCGAAACGCTCGGCGGCGTGTTCACCCGCCTGATCGACCGCAACACCACGATCCCGACCAAGAAGAGCCAGGTCTTCTCGACCGCCGAGGATAATCAGGGCGCGGTGACGATCCGCGTCTTCCAGGGCGAGCGCGAGATGGCGGCCGATAACAAGATCCTCGGCCAGTTCGATCTTGTCGGTCTGCCGCCGGCGCCGCGTGGCGTGCCGCAGATCGAAGTCACCTTCGACATCGACGCGAACGGCATCGTCAACGTGTCGGCGAAGGACAAGGGCACCGGCAAGGAGCAGCAGATCCGCATTCAGGCTTCCGGCGGTCTGTCCGAGGCCGACATCGAGAAGATGGTCAAGGATGCCGAATCCCATGCGGCCGACGACAAGAAGCGCCGCGAGCTCGTGGAGGCCAGGAACCAGGCCGACGCGCTCGTGCATTCGACCGAGAAGTCGCTGTCCGAGTTCGGCTCCAAGGTGAGCGAAGCCGATCGTTCGGCGATCGAGAACGGGTTGTCCGACCTCAAGGAAGCCCTGAAGGGCGACGACGCCGAGACGATCAAGGCCAAGGCGCAGACGTTGGCGCAGGCTTCGATGAAGCTCGGCGAGGCGATGTACGCCGCGCAGAAGGGCGGCGACAGCGGCGGCGATGCGCCCTCCGGCGGAGCCGAGGCGGATGCGAAGGACGACGTGGTCGACGCCGAGTTCACGGAAGTCGACGACGACAAGAAGAAGTCCGCTTGAGCGGCTTGAGGCAAGGAGAACCGGCGTGACCCTCGTTCGTGCAGCAAAACCGCGCTCAGCCGGCATGAGGGTCGCGGACGGTTCGGGGAAAGAACCTCGTCCTTCGCCGCGTCTCGCGCGCTAGGGACGGGGTTTTTTGACAGGGCGGTTCTGATCGATGTCGAAGCGCGACTACTACGAGGTGCTCGGCGTCACGCGCGCGTGCGATGACGGCACCATCAAGTCCGCGTTTCGCAAGCTCGCCATGAAATGGCACCCGGACAAGAACCCGGGCGACGAGTCCTGCGAGCAGCAATTCAAGGAAATCAACGAAGCCTACGACGTCCTGAAGGACGAGCAGAAGCGCGCGGCCTATGACCGCTTCGGCCACGCCGCATTCGAGAACGGCGCCGGCCAGGGACACGGTTTCGGCGCCGATTTCGGTTCGACCTTCTCCGATATATTCGAAGGCATCTTCGGCATGGCGAGCGGCCGCACCCGCGCGACCGGCCGCGAGCGCGGCGCCGACCTGCGCTACAATCTCGAGATCACGCTCGAGGAAGCGTTCAACGGCAAGACCGCGCAGTTGAAGCTCCCCACCAACGTCACCTGCGAGGTTTGCTCGGGCACCGGCGCGAAGCCGGGCACGGAGCCGATCCAGTGCCGCACCTGCGCCGGCGCGGGACGCATCCGTCACGCACAGGGCTTCTTCACCATCGAGCGCACCTGTCACACCTGCCAGGGCCGCGGCTCGGTGATTGAGACTCCGTGCGCGAGTTGCGGCGGCGCCGGCCGCGTTACGCGCGAGCGCGCGCTCGAGGTCAACATCCCCGCCGGCGTCGAGGACGGCACGCGCATTCGTCTCGCCTCCGAAGGCGAGGCCGGCATGCGCGGCGGGCCGCCCGGCGATCTGTACATATTTCTTTCGATCAAACCGCACGCCATGTTCCAGCGCGAAGGCGCCGATCTCTATTGCCGCGTGCCGGTCTCCATGGTGACGGCGGCGCTTGGCGGCGAGTTCGAGGTGCCGACGCTCGAAGGCGCCCGCACGACGGTCAAGGTTCCCGAGGGCACGCAGACCGGCAAGCGCTTCCGCCTCGCGCACAAGGGCATGCCCGTGCTGCGCTCGAAGAGCCGCGGCGACATGTATGTCCAGATCGCGGTCGAGACACCGCAAAAGCTCAACAAGCGCCAGCGCGAACTCCTGAAGGAGTTCGACAGGCAGAGCTCCCAGGACACCCAGCCGGAAACCGCCGGTTTCTTCGCGAAAATGCGAGAGTTCTTCGACTAGCCGGATCGGGCGACGCGCGGAACCTTGCATCTCGCGCATGCCCTGTGTCCGGCCGACCATAGTGCGCCGCCGCGGAACCATGTAGGTTTCGGGCTGTCCAGGAGTTCGGCCCCGCGCCATGCAGCGTACGCTCGCCAAAATTCAGCCGAAGCTGCGTCTCGTCGACGATGAAGTCCGCTTCATCGCGTCATGGCTGCAGAATCCGCTGAAGGTTGGCGCGGTTTCGCCGTCGGGACGCGCGCTCGCAAGCGCCATCGCCGCCGAGGTCGATCCGGCGGTGCCTGGTCCGGTCGTCGAGCTTGGACCCGGCACGGGTCCCGTGACCGAAGCGCTCGTCGCGCGCGGCATCTCGCCGGAGCGGCTCGTGCTGGTCGAATACGACCCCGAATTTTGCACGCTGCTGCGCCGTCGTTTCCCCGGCGCAACGGTGGTCCAGGGCGACGCCTATACGCTCGCGGTTACGCTCGCCGGGGTGGTGAAGGAGCCGCTGTCGGCCGTCGTTTCCTGTCTGCCGCTTTTGACGCGCCCCTTGAGCGTACGAATGCGCTTGCTTGCCGCCGCCATGCGCTTGCTGCGACCCGGCGCGCCCTATGTTCAGTTCACCTATGCGATGACCGCGCCGATTCCCTCGCGCCGTTATCGCATCACGTCATCGCCGCGCATCTGGAAGAACATTCCGCCGGCACGCGTGTGGATCTATCGCGCGGATTGAACAGATGGCAGGCGCCCGTATCCTCGTGTTCGGCGGCTCGCTTCGCACGGGGTCATGGAGCGCAAAGCTCGCGGCCCTCGCCGCAAAAGAACTCGCGCTGCTCGATGCCGACGTCAGCCTGATCTCGCTCGGCGACTATCCGCTCCCGATCTATGACGGTGACCTCGAAGCGCAGAAGGGCGTGCCGGAGAACGCGAAGAAGCTCCGTGCGATGATGAACGCGCACGGCGGCATCTATATCGCGACGCCCGAATACAATGCCTCGATCCCGCCGCTCCTGAAGAACACGATCGACTGGGTGTCGCGTCAGGGCGCCGGGGGCGAAGACCCGTACAAGAAATGCATTTTCGCGCTCGGCGCGACCTCGAACGGCCGCTTCGGCGGTTACCGCGCGCTCATTGCCTTGCGCTACGTGCTCGAGCTCGGGCTTCAGGCGCACGTCCTGCCGCAACAGGTGGCGCTCAGTCACGTCGCGGAGGCGTTCGACGAAGCCGGGAGTATCAAGGACCAGACCGTGGCCAAGCTGTTGCACGGATCGCTGACCCGGCTTATCTCGGCAGTGGAATCGGATTTCTGAGGACTCCTTGGCGCTCGAAGCTCGCGACCGGATGATTGTCGGGCTCGATCTCGGGAGCCTCAAGGACGCGGAGCGCATGGTGGCGCGCCTCGGCGCCGCCGCAACCTTCTATAAAATCGGTTACGAGCTCTCGCTTGCGGGCGGCATTCCGTTCGCCGCCGATCTCGCGCGCTCGGGCAAGAAAGTCTTCCTCGATCTCAAGGTGCACGACATCGGCAACACGGTGGCGCGCGCCGCCGAGCGCGCGGCCGAGCTTGGCGTCACCTTCATGACCGTGCACGCCTTCCCGCAGACGATGCGCGCCGCCGCCGAAGGCCGCGGCAAGAGCGCGCTGAAAATCCTCGGCGTGACCGTGCTCACCTCCTGGGATGAGAACGACGTGCGCGAAGCGGGCTACGCAGTCGGCCTGCGCGAGCTCGTCGCCAAGCGAGCCGATCAGGCGAAGGCCGCGGGCATCGACGGCCTGATCGCCTCGCCGATGGAAGCCCAATCACTGCGCTCGCAGCTTGGCGGTTCGATGCTGATCGTGACGCCCGGCGTACGGCCGGCCGGGAGTGCTGCCGGCGACCAGAAGCGCGTCATGACGCCGGCCGAGGCGATCAAGGCGGGCGCCGATCACATCGTCGTCGCCCGTCCGGTCATTGCGGCGGGCGATCCCGCCGGGGCGGCGCAGGCGATCGTCGCGGAAATCGAAGGCGCGTTGAAATAGGAGACGGGAATGGCCAAGGGTTACTGGCTCGTGCGCATGGACGTTCACGACCCTGAAAAATACAAGGATTACGTCGCGGCCAACGCGGCGGCCTTCAAGAAGTTCGGCGCCCGCTTCATCGTGCGCGGCGGTCCGTTCGAGAACCCCGAAGGCAAGAGCCGCGCCCGGAACGTCGTGATCGAATTCCCGAGCCAGCAGGCCGCGCTCGATTGCTGGAATTCGCCCGAGTACAAGGCGGCGCTCGCGATCCGTGCGCCGATCTCCGAGGGCGACATCGTCATCATCGGCGGTTACGAAGGTCCTCAACCTTAAGGATTTCCCGCGCTTTGCCGCGCGTCGGGCGCGGGCTATACCCGCCCGCAACTTGGAGACCGACATGGCGGATTTGCGCCTTCTGATCGCTGGTGCGGGTGGCCGCATGGGTCGTGCGCTCGTGCGCGCCGCGACCGAAACGAAGGGCTTTGCCGTGACCGGCGCCTTCGAAGGCAAGGGCGCGTCCGCGATCGGCAAGGACGCGGGCGAGCTTGCCGGCGTCGGCGCGCTCGGCGTGAAGATCGCGGCCGATCCGGCGCCGCTCATGAAGAACGCTGACGCCATCATCGATTTCACGGTGCCGGCCGCGACCGTCGCGCTCGCCGCGCTCGCCGCCAAGGCGGAGCTCGTGCATGTGATCGGCACCACGGGCCTCTCCGCGGCGGACGGCAAGAAGATCGCGGCGGCCGCGCGCAACACGGTCATCGTCAAGTCCGGCAATATGAGCCTCGGCGTGAACCTCCTCGCAGCGCTTGCGAGGCAGGCGGCGAAGACGCTCGGTGACGACTTCGATATCGAAATTCTCGAGATGCATCACCGCAGGAAGGTCGACGCACCCTCCGGAACGGCGCTCCTCCTTGGTGAAGCCGTCGCGGCGGGTCGCGGCACGTACCTCGAGAAGCGCAAGGTCGCCTCGCGCGAGGGTCATACGGGCGAGCGCAAGCGCGGCGACATCGGCTTCGCGACATTGCGCGGCGGCACGGTTGTCGGCGAGCACAGCGTGATTTTCGCCGGTTCCGCGGAACGCATCGAACTGACGCACCGCGCCGAGGATCGCGCGATCTTCGCGAACGGCGCGCTCGCGGCGGCGCGCTGGGGCGCGAAGCAGAAGCCCGGCCTCTATTCGATGGCCGACGTACTCGGCCTCGAGAATTGATCGGAATCACGAATGTCGGAACGCCTTCTCGTCCTCGTTCGCCACGGCCAGAGCGAGTGGAACCTCAAGAACCTGTTCACCGGCTGGAAGGACGTGGACCTGACGGAGGCGGGCGTCGCCGAGGCGCGCGCGGCCGGAAGGAAGCTCAAGGCGCACAATCTCGGCTTCGACATTGCCTTCACGTCGGATCTAAAGCGCGCGCAGCGCACGCTCGATCTGATCCTCGAGGAGATGAACCAGAAGAGCGTGCCGATCACGCGCAATGTCGCGCTCAACGAGCGCGACTATGGCGACCTCGTCGGCCTCAACAAGGATGACGCGCGCAAGAAATGGGGCGACGAGCAGGTGCTGCAGTGGCGCCGCTCCTACGACATCGCGCCGCCGGGCGGCGAGAGCCTGAAGGACACGGTCGCCCGCGCGCTCCCCTATTTCGTGCAGGAGATCCTGCCACGCGTGCTGCGCGGCGAGCGCACGCTCGTCGCCGCGCACGGCAACAGCTTGCGCGCGCTTGTGATGGTCCTCGAGCGCCTCACGCCCGAAGGCATCCTCAAGCGCGAGCTCGCGACCGGGGTGCCGATCGTCTATCGCCTCGCGCCCGATTCGACGGTGACCGACAAGCTTGATCTCGCTGCGTAGCAGGCGTTCCTTACGCTCCTTACCTTCGCCTTACCGATGGCAGGGGTTTGATGGCGGACTTTGAAATTGCCGTTCTCGATGCTCCCGCGGCCTCCGCGGCCATCGACGAACTCGCCAACGTGCTCGTCGACTGCGTCGCGGGCGGCGCATCGGTCAGCTTCATGTCGCCATTCGGCCGGGAAGAGGCCGTCGCTTTTTTCCGCGCCGTGATCGCGAGCGTCGAGCGTGGCGAGACCGTGCTCGTTGCGGCCCGCGTCGATGGCCGCATCGTCGGCACCGTGCAGCTTGGCCTCGACACGCCGCCCAACCAGCCGCATCGCGCCGACGTGAAGAAGATGCTGACGCACCGCTCGGCGCGCCGTCACGGCATCGGCGCGGCCCTGCTCGCGCGTGCCGAAGCGGAAGCGAAATTGCGCGGCCGGACGATCCTCGTCCTCGATACCGCGAGCGGCGATGCCGAGCGGCTCTATGCACGCGCCGGCTGGCAGCGCGTCGGAGTCATTCCCGATTATGCGTTATGGCCCGACGGCGGCTTCTGTGACACGACGTTTTTCTGGAAGCGGGTCTGATTAGCGACCGCTCCCGTTCGTCCCCGCGAAAGCGGGGACCCAGTTCGGAATCGCGCTGGATTCCCGCTTACGCGGGAATGAACGGAGGTCGGGGCAGGGAAAGGCGAAGCTTATCGCCCGCGCTTGCCGGGCGAGTCCACACGGTCCTTGCCCCTGGTTGCAAGGCCGATCTCCGCCTCGAGGCCGTCGGTGTTGCCGGCAAAGCCCGCGCCGGCGCGAAGGCCAAGTTGAGGTGGCGCTTCGGTAACGCCGTCGTCGCCGCCGGCGAAACCGGGCGCGCATATTGCGGCAAGCCCTGCGGCGATCAGCATTGTCACCTGGATTGCGTGATTTCGTTTCGATCCGGGCCGGGCAGCGTGCATCATCAACCCTCAGTCCCCCGGTGAACTGCAAACGTTCTGCGCGCCAACGCGGTTCGCTTTCGTGAGTCCATCCGGCTAACGCAAGGTCAACGCGAACCGGCGGAATCTTCGAAAACGGAACCCAAAGTCCCCGCGCTGGCGGTCCCGTTTCCGTTCGAGGAGATTTACGCGCTCGCGAGGCGTCCCGCTTCCCAGCCGAGCATCGCGCGCTTGCGCGTGAGTCCCCAGTGATATCCGGTGAGCGCGCCGCTTTTGCCGATCACGCGGTGACACGGCACGACGAAGGCGAGCGTGTTGCGTCCGACTGCCGCGCCGACCGCGCGTGCGGCCTGCGGCCTGCCAAGCTTTCTCGCGATATCGGAATAGGTTGTCGCTCGGCCGAGCGGGATCGACAGCAGCGTCTCCCACACCTGCACTTCGAAATCCGTGCCGATCAGTACGACGCGCAGTGGCGCATCCTTGCGCCATTCCGCGGTCTGGAAAATGCGCCGCGCATACGGCTCGATGGCCGCGCGGTCTTCCAGATAGCGCGCGTTCGGCCAGCGCGCGCGCAATTCGTCGAGTGTCGCCTGCTCCTGGCCCGCCTCCGCGAAAGCGATGCGGCAAAGCCCGCGCTCGGTCGCCATGAGAAGTGCGGTGCCGAACGGCGAAGAATGAAACCCGTACGTGATGGAAAGTCCCTTGCCGCCGCTCTTCCATTCGCCCGGCGACATCGCTTCGTGCGTGACGAACAGGTCGTGCAGCCGCCCCGCGCCGGAAAGACCGACCTCGTAGCTTGCGTCGAGCACGCTATGGGAGTCGCGCAGCAGACCGCGCGCGTGCTCCACCGTGACCGCCGCAAGAAAGTCCATCGGCGTCAGCCCGCACCAGCGGCGGAACAGTTCGGTGAGAGCGCGTGCATTGGTGCCCGCGGCCTGTGCGATGGCATCGACCTGCGGCTGGTCCTGATAGTTTTCGGAAACGAAGGCGATCGCGCGCTGCACGGTTTCATAGTCGCCGTGGGGCACGCCGGTCGTGGCGTCGCGCGCGGGGGCGGGTGCGATGGTCTGTTGCATGTTCATGCCCTGAACCAATCAGATTGCCGGACGCCCGGCCACCCGATTTCGCCGTGTTACCGCTTCGCCGCCGCCAACGCTCCAGCGAGCCCGTGCGCGACCTCTTCCCGTTGCCGCGGGCCGAGAAAGGCGCCGATCACGAGGGGCACACCGCGCGAAACGAGCGCGAGCCGCGTCATGCCGTAGTCGTCGTCGCGCGCGGTCTCGAGCCGTACCCAGCGTGGATTGAATTCGCTTTTCCGCGCGTCGCCGCGCGCCGAAACCTGCTGCACGGCGAGAACGCTGGGCGTGACGCGGATCTCCTCATACGCCCGTGCCGCACGGAAATTCGCGCGGAAGGCGAGATAGACGAGGAGCACGTCGAGCCCGAAAAAACCGAAGATCGGCCACGCCCCCATCATCAGGAACGCGGTACCGGCCGTGAAGCTCACGCCCGCGATGACCGCCATCACCGCCACGAAGCCGACCGGGGTGAGCGAGCGGTGCGGGTGCAGCCGCGCCTCGAAAAGCGTGGGCTCGGGGGCAAACTGGGTGGTGTCGTTCATGCCCGCTGAATATAGGAGAGGAATGGGGAGAAAGCAGGCCAAAACCGCGGGCGGGGCGAAGCCGGCGGGCCGCGCGAGACAGGGCAAGCGCGCGAGGCCCTGGACGCCTGCCGAGGTGGAGGAGGCGTTCCGCCGCTTCAAGGCCGCCAATCCAGAACCGAAGGGCGAGCTCGAGCACGTCAATCCCTACACGCTCCTCGTCGCGGTCGTTCTCTCCGCGCAGGCGACCGACACCGGCGTCAACAAGGCGACGCGCGGACTGTTCGCGACGGTCGACACGCCGGAAAAGATGGTCGCGCTCGGCGAAGCGCGCCTGCGCGACGCGATCAAGACGATCGGCCTCTATCGCAACAAGGCAAAGAACGTGATCGCGCTCTCGGAGCGGCTGATCGCGCAGCACAGCAGCGAAGTGCCGAAGACGCGCAAGGCATTGGAAGCGCTGCCCGGCGTCGGCCGCAAGACCGCGAACGTCGTACTCAATATGGCCTTCGGCGAGCACACCATCGCGGTGGATACGCATCTCTTCCGCGTTTCGAATCGCACCGGGCTCGCGCCCGGCAACACGCCCCTTGAGGTCGAGCTTGGCCTGTTGCGCGTCGTGCCGGAGCACTACAAGCGCCACGCGCATCACTGGCTGATCCTGCACGGCCGGTATGTTTGCAAGGCGCGCTTGCCCGATTGTCCGCGCTGCCTGATCAACGATCTCTGCCGCTGGCCGGAGAAGCGGGTGTAGATAAGCCTTATGGCGAGGAGTCCTTGCGCCCGTCCTTCGAGACGCCGCGCTTCGCGCGGCTCCTCAGGACGAGGGCGCAGAGGCGTCTCGAACCATGAGGCGTAAGGCCGCTTAGCCCTGGCACACATCCACCCACTCTGCGCCGGTAAGTGTTGCCATGCGCTCGGGCGAAATGCGCAGCGCCGCGTTTGGCGCGCCCGCCGCCGGCACGACCTCAGTGAATGCGCGCAGCGACACGTCGCAATAGACCGGAATCTGCATCGGCAATCCGAACGGGCACACGCCGCCGACCGGATGGCTCGTCACGCGCTCGACTTCCTCCGCACCCAGCATGCGCGCCTTGCCGCCGAAGCGATCCTTGAATTTGCGGTTGTCGATGCGCGACGTGCCGGCGGTGACCAGCAATAACGGTTGCTCCTTCACGCTCAGGCATATGGTCTTCGCGATCTGCGCCGGCTCGACGCCGTGCGCGGCGGCCGCCAACGGCACCGTCGCCGAGCTCGCCTCGGTGACGATCACTTCGATGTCGGGAGCGTGCTGCGCGAAATACGCGCGGACCGAGGAGAGGGACACTGTGGGCTCGCAAGAACGAACGACACACGATAGTCCGGCCGCTCCCTGACAGCAAGAGTTCTACGATGCTAATAGGAACAAAATCCTTGACAAGGATTTGCGGTTGGCCTATATGCGCGCCATCCCGTCTCTCATCGAGGGGCGTCTCTAGAGCGTCTATTGGCGCGGGACGGGTGGCGGTGGCCTCGAAGGCAGGCGTAACGCACCTGCATTGAGGCGGCCCAAGCCGCAGGGGTCCGGCGCGCCAGCCGCGCGCCACAGGTCCTTCCTTGGCGGCTCCCATCCCGGCGGTGCCAACCGTCGAATGCGAGTCGAAGAGGACCGCCAGCGGTGGATAGAGGGGCT
>Ga0307505_10000627_pt1 | contig 37124 bp, 31 predicted proteins | sample 23_S_MG_FD_202183 | JGI IMG/M metagenome (GOLD analysis project Ga0307505, IMG submission 202183) | Soil microbial communities from Populus trichocarpa stands in riparian zone in the Pacific Northwest, United States - 23_S | ecosystem: Environmental > Terrestrial > Soil > Riparian zone > Trees...
GACCGAACCGCGTGCGCCGGTGTAGTTCGGCCCCTGTATCTGCGTCGCGCCGCCGAAGCGGAAGTCGTGGCGGCCGACGGTCACGGTGTCGCCGATGTCCATGCGCACGTCGCGCTCAACCTCGAAGCCTTTCACCAAGGTGACGCCGATGATGAACACCGCCACGCCGAGGTGCGCGAACTGCATGCCCCAGTAGGCGCGGCCCTGCGCGGCCATCCGCTCGCGCAGCCCGCCCCTGACGTGGCGTATGCGCTCCTTGATGCCCACGGCAGCGGACGCGATGACCCAGAACGCCAGGAACAGGCCGAAGGCGATCATCGGCGTCCAGCGGCCCGCGATCAGCGGCACGATCAGCGCAGTCGCGAGGCTGACACCGAGCGCCCAGCGCAGACGCTTCGCCAGGTCCGGGATCTCCGCGCTCTTCCAGCGGGCGATGGGACCGATACCCATCAGGAACACCAGCGGCGCCATGATCGGCACGAATACGGCGTCGAAGTACGGCGGGCCCACGGAGATCTTGCCGAGGTTCAGCGCATCCAGGAACAGCGGATACAGCGTGCCCAGCAGCACCGATGCGCAGGCCACCGCCAGCAGCACGTTGTTCATCAGCAGGAAGGACTCGCGCGACACGGTGTCGAACTTGCCGCCGAGTCCCACCTTCGGCGCGCGCCAAGCGAACAACGCCAGCGACGCGCCGATGACCACCACCAGGAAGCCGAGGATGAACACGCCGCGACGCGGATCGGTCGCGAACGCGTGCACCGACGTCAGCACGCCGGAGCGCACGAGGAAGGTGCCCAGCAGCGACAGCGAGAAAGTCGAGATCGCCAGCAGCACCGTCCAGCTCCTGAAGCTGCCGCGCTTCTCGGTGACTGCCAGCGAATGGATCAGCGCGGTGCCCACCAGCCACGGCATGAACGACGCGTTTTCCACCGGATCCCAGAACCACCAGCCGCCCCAGCCCAGCTCGTAGTACGCCCACCAGCTGCCCAGCGCGATGCCTAGCGTCAGGAAGCACCAGGCCAGCGTGGTCCACGGACGCGACCAGCGTGCCCACGCGGCGTCGAGCTTGCCGCCCAGCAGCGCGGCGATCGCGAACGCGAAGGCGACGGAGAAGCCCACGTAGCCCATGTAGAGCATCGGCGGATGGAACACCATGCCCGGGTCCTGCAGCAACGGGTTCAGGTCGCGGCCATCCATCGCCGCCGGGAACAGGCGATCGAAGGGATCCGACGTCGTCAGCATGAACAGCAGGAAGCCCATCGACACGAAGCCCTGCACACCGATGACGCGCGCCACCATGTCGTCGGGCAGGTGCTTCGAGAACATCGCCACCGCCAGCGTCCACCACGCCAGCATCAGCACCCACAGCAGCAGCGAGCCTTCGTGCGAGCCCCAGCTCGCCGCGATGCGGTACTGCAGCGGCAGCTGCGAGTTGGAGTTGGTCGCGACGTTCAGCACCGAGAAATCGTTGTTGATGAACGAGACCACCAGGCACAGGTACGCGAGTGTGACGAAGAAGGCGGCGCCGCGCGCCGCAGGACGCGCTACCGACATCCATACGCGGTCGCCGCGCGCAGCGCCGGCAATCGGCAGCACCGCCTGCACGATCGAGATCAGCAGTGCGAGGATCAGGGCGAAGTGGCCTATCTCGGGAATCATCGGAAGCTCCGGCGCACCACGTCGGGCGATGCGACCATCATGGTTGTGTTCGGATCGCGCGCTATTGCAGCAGCGTCTTGGTGCCGTGCGCCTTGTGCGCTTCGTCCACCGCGTGCTGCGCCTCCGGCGGCATGTAGTTCTCGTCGTGCTTGGCCAGCACTTCGTGCGCGCGGAAAGTGCCGTTGGATTCCAGCCGGCCCTGCGCCACCACGCCCTTGCCTTCCTTGAACAGGTCCGGAAGGATCCCCGAGTACGTGACCGGAATGACCTTCGCGGTGTCGGTGACGTTGAAGGTGACCGTCAGCCCGTCGGAGCCGCGCTTCAGGCTGCCCTCTTCGACCAGACCGCCGATGCGGAAAGCCTTGCCCTGCGGCGCCTCGTGATTGGCGACCTGCGTGGGGCTGTAGAAGAAGATCAGGTTCTCCTGGAAAGCCTGCAGCACCAGCCCGACGGCGATGCCCAGCCCTGCCAGTGCGGCAGCGATCAGCGCCAGCCGCTTGTGTCTGGGTTTCATGACTCCCTCCCTGTATGCATTCCTATGCGCCTGCTTACCTGCCTGGGCGCGCCGCAGCGCGTCTGGCTTCCTGCAGCGCGGCGCGGCGCCGCAACCGCAACTGCCAGCATTCCAGGGCCACGATGGCGAAGAACACACCATACGAGCCCCATACGTAGCGGCCGTAGCCGCCCATCGCCCAGAACGCTTCCCAGCTCGACCAGATCACTTGAGTGGCTCCCCGGCTACAAGTTCCCGCACCCAGGCCGTGTGCCGCTCGCGTTCGAGGATGATCGTCCGTACGCGGTACAGCACCGCTGCGATGCAGTACATCCAGACGGCGAAGACCATGACCAGCATGCCTGCCAGCATGATCGACGCCATCGACGAACCCTTGACGCTGACGGACGCGCCCTGGTGCAGCGTGTTCCACCACTGCACCGAGAAATAGATGATCGGCACGTTGACGACGCCGATGATCGCTAGCACCGCGCCCGCCTTGTCCGCACGGCGCCGGTCGTCGATGGCCGCCTGCAGCGCGATGAAGCCCAGGTACAGAAACAGCAGGATCAGTTCCGACGTCAGCCGCGCATCCCACACCCAGTACGCACCCCACGTCGGCCTGCCCCACAGCGCGCCGCTCCACAGCGCGATGAAGGTCATCAGCGCGCCGGTGGGCGCGATGGCGGTGGCCATCATCGACGACAGCCGCGTGTTGAAAGCCAGGCCGATGGCCGCCCAGAACGCCATCACGACGTACAGGAACATCGACATCCACGCGCTGGGCACGTGGATGAATATGATGCGATAGCTCTGGCCCTGCGTCGCGTCGGTGGGCGCGACGAAGAAGCCAATGTACAGACCGATGACCGTCAGTATCGCCGCCAGCGCGGCGAACCACGGCGCGAGCTTGCCCGCCAGTCGGTAGAAGGTCTGCGGCGATGAGTACCACCACGCATTCATGCGGGCGACCGGCGGGTTTTCGGTGGTCGAGTTCATCTTGATCGATAGTCAGCGTTCAGCAGCGCGTCATCGAGGTCATTCGACCGAGATGCGCAGGGCAATCCCGGTCAGCCACGGCGTCAGCACCAGAGCGAACAGGAAGAAGGCACCGAGCAGGAGAAGATAGGCGGCGTATGCCACTCCCGAAGCCGCCGCGCCGACCGCGCCCGCGCCGAAGATCAGCACCGGGATGTACAGCGGCAGCACCAGCAAGGATGTTAGCACTCCGCCCCCGCGCAGCCCCAGCGTCAGCGCCGCTCCGACGGCTCCTAGCAGGCTCAGCACCGGCGTGCCCAGCAGCAGCGCAGCCACCATGACGCCGGTCTCTTCCACGCCGATGTCGAAGGCCACACCGAACACGATGGACATCAGCGTCAGCGGCAGTGCGGTCACCAGCCAGTGCGCGATGGCCTTGCCCAGCACGATCAGCGACAGCGGTTCGGCCGACAGCAACATCTGCTCCAGCGTGCCGTCCGCGTGGTCGTTGGCGAACAGCCGCGGCAGCGACAGGATCGCCGCCAGCAGCGCTGCCACCCACACCACGCCCGGCGCGATGGCGCGCAGCAGGTTGGGTTCCGGTCCGATGCCCAGCGGCACGATGGTCACCACCACCGCGAAGAAGAACAGCGTGTTCAGCACGTCGGCCTTCTGCCGCACCGCGAGCAAAAGGTCGCGGCGGATGACCTGGACGAGCACGCTCAGCACGTTGCATCCTCGGCCTCGATGGCGGCAGCGGCCGCGGGTGACACTGAGCCCAGATCGATGCGCTGGCGGCGCTCGGCGGCCACCGGCACTTCCTGGTGCGTGGTCAGCACCACCGTGCCGCCGCCTTCCAGGTGCGCGGCGATCAGCGCGCTCAGGTTCGCGACACCGCGCGTGTCCAGCGCGGTGAAAGGTTCGTCGAGGATCCACAGCGGCACGGACTGGCTCACGTACAGCCGCGCCAGCGCGACGCGGCGGCGCTGCCCTTGCGACAGATGACGTGCCAGCGATTCCTCGAAACCGGCGAGTCCCACCGCGTCCAGCGCGTGATCGAGCTCGCGTTCGTTGACGACACGGCCACCGATGCGCACGGCGACGCGCAGGTTCTCGCGCACCGTCAGGTCGTCTTTCACCCCGTTCAGGTGACCGATGTAGACCAGGTCCTTCCAGTATTCCTCGCGCAGGCTGCGGGTGGTCGCGCCTTTCCAGCGCACCTCACCGGCCGTCGGCTCCAGCAGGCCACACAGGATGCGCAGCAGGCTGGTCTTGCCGGTGCCGTTGGGACCGGCAACGCGCAGCAGTGTGCCCTGTGCGACGTGGAACGCCAGCGCGTCGAACAGGCGCCTTTCGCCGCGTTCGCACGCCAGTCCGGAGACTTCAAGCATCTGAATTCACGTTGATTTTCATTGCTGCGCGCGCAGCGTAAGGGAGTGCCTGAACCGTTACAAGCGACGTAACAGGGACATTGGAGCTAGGTCAATCGACTGAGGGGAACTACCGATGGGCAGCCGATGATAGAGAACGCGCAACGGCGACGTACTGCGGACGCTTCGTCTGCAGCGTGTGCGGCCGCCCGTACGCCCTACTTCAGCGAATAGACGTAGCTCAGCCCGAAGTAGCCGACGTTCTGCCGCGGCTGCAGGTAGACGGTGGAGTTGTCGCTGTACAGGAACGGCACGCCGCCGTAAGCGAAGCCCCAGTCGTCCCAGGTCAGCCGCTGATAGGCGGCCGCCGCGCGCAGCGTCGAGCGCTCGCTCAGCGTGTAGCTGCCGTACAGCTTCACCTCGAAGCGCCGGTACGTGATGTCGGGCAGGCCACCAGTCGCGGCCAGCAGCGCGATGTTCGCGGGCGTGGCATCCGCGCCCAGCGTCTGCTCGTACTTGTCGGTGTTGCTGATCCAGGACAGCAGGCCGCCGAGCTGCAACTGGTCGCTCACCTTGCCGTTGACACCGATGCCGGCGTTGAACGAGCTGTCGTCGAAGGCCAGGATGTAGCCCTGCGGCCGATACTGGTTGAGCTTCTGCGAGCCGCCTGACACATAGCCGTTGAGGCTCCACGCGTCCGACAGCACGTAGCTCACGTCCAGCGAATACAGGTCGAAACGCGTTTCCTGCAACGCGAAGCGGCTGGGCGCGTCGTAATCGTCGCGGCCGAAGTCGGCGCTGACCAGCACGGTCAGCGCGTCGGTGGCCATCCAGTTCAGCAGCGCGCGCACCTTCGTGCGGTCGCGGTCGGCCAGTGTCGGCATGTAGATCGCGTTGGGGCCGAGCTGCGTGGCCGGGTCGGTGACCGTCACCAGGCCGATGCCGCTGGGTCCGGGCGCCAGCCAGTCGGAGCCATCGCGGCTGCTGCCGTGATAGCTGAGCGAACCGCTGATCGACTGCGTGAGGCTGCGCCGCACCTGCAGCCACCAGCTCACCTCGTCGGTCTCGTCGCGCTGCGCGCTGATGCCCGAGTACGACGCAGTGGACGTGAAGCTGCGGTCGATGTTCGTGTAGCCGACGCCCGCCGTTCCCTGCAACTGCCACGGGAAGCGGTAGGTCGCTTCGAGCTTGGCATCGTGCTTGGTGCGCGACGTCACCTGGTTGGTGAAGCTCACCGGCCCGACCTGGTTGTAGGCGACGATGGGCGTGTCGTCCTCGTTGTCGGTGAAGCGGTACTCGGCGATCAGCGACAGCTTCGGGATGGGGGTGGCGACCACGCGCACCTGCGCCAGCGTGGTGTTCAGCTGGCCGTCGAGGTTGCCGACGCCTGGCGGCGCGCCGGTGAGCCCTGCCCCGGCAAAGTCCTGGTCCTGCCGCGTCTGCGAGTACGCGAGCTTGAAGGTCGCCCGCACGTTGTCGAGCAGCGCATACGAGCCCGTCAGATCGAGGCCGTTGTAGTGATTCTCCGGCGCCAGTGCGACCGCCTGTCCGAGGTAGGCCTGCACGCCGGGCCCGGCCGGCTGCGGCTGGCCCACCGCGTTGTTCAGCGTGCCCGGTATGCCGGGCGTCATCGACCCGTAATCGTTGGAGAAGAAAGAGCCGTAGTAGCCGCCGCTCAACTGCAGCGACGAGCCCATGTAGTTGACGCGCGCTTCGACCTGCGTGTGGTTGTAGTCGATGGGTTGCGGGAAGTACAGGATGCCGGTGCCCGAACTCACGCCCGGAATGAAGCTGCAACCCGATGCCACCGTCGACGGGCAGCTGTTGCCGACGCCGAACAGCTGAACACCGGCCTTGTTCTCGGTGTTCACGTTGCCTTCGAGCTGGAATTCTCCCAGCCACTTCGAACCCCCGAAGCCGGCGCCGCGGCGCTTGGTCGCCAGGTCGGCGTCGCCGCCGGAACCCGGCCCGCCCGTCAGGTAGTTGGCGGCGGGCGTCGCGCTGCCGGTGCCCGTCACTCCGGTATTCACCGTGAACGGATTGACGCGGCGCAGTTCGCCGTAGTTCGCATCCAGCTTCCAGTCGCCCTGCCGCGACCATTCGAGCCCGATCTCGCGCGTCTGCAGGCCGAGGCTCGTGCCGGTGATGTCCAGCCACGTGCCGGTGGAGACGTCGCGCCGGCTGTAGTCGAAGTTCAGGATGCCGTAGACATCCTGGTTGCGCATGCCGTTGTACTGGCCCCAGAACGCGCGGTCGCGCTCGTCGCCGGTCACGCCGGCGGCGCCGGCTTCAATCGTGATCTCGGTAGTGACTGGATTGGGCGGCGCTTCCGCGGTTTCTTCCTTCTTGTCCTGCGCCTGTGCGCCGGCGAAGGCGGCGCACGCGGCGTACACGGCCAGCGCCATCGCGCTGCGGCCGAAGCGGCGGGCTCGTTGTTGCTGCGTCATGACGCGACTCCGATCAGCGGAACAGGTTGGCCGGCGCGGGGGCGCGTGCGGCCGGGTTGTTGGACCCGTGAACCTGCGTATGGCAGTTCAGGCAGCTGCGCCCCTGCCAGATGTTGACGGTGTTGATGCCGCTGGACAGCGGCGTGATGGCCGACACCGACTGCGGCGGCACGGCCGGCGGGAACACGCCCGGCTGCCCGCCCAGCGCGCCCACGCCGCCGACCGTATGTGGCGTGTGGCACTGGTTGCACAGGATCGGATCGCGCGCCTTCAGCATCCCGGCGATGTTGCTGCCGTGCGGGTTGTGGCAGGTCGCGCAGTCCTCGTTCACCGGCTCGTGGTTCTGCACGAAGGGGCCGCGCTTCTCGGCGTGGCACTGGTAGCAGGTGGCGTTGGTGCTGTCGCGCTTGGCGAGCTTGGGACCGGCCGAGCCGTGCGGCGAGTGGCAGTCCGAACAGCTCATCTTGCCTTCCTGTATTGGATGGCGCCATGGGCGGGTCGTCGCGATGCGCGTGTCCTTGTGGCACGCGAAGCAGACCTGCGGCTGGTCGGCCTTGGTGAAGACCGGATCCTTGTTGGTGTGGATGGTGTGGCAGTTGTTGCAGGCCACGCCGGCGGCCGGGTGCGTGCTGCCGTGCCACTGGATGACCGCCTTGCTGGCCGCGTGACACGCCATGCACACTTCCGTGGCTTCGGGCGCCTCGAGTGCGCCCTCGCCCTTGAAGACCTTGTCGGGTTTGGTCTCGACGGGATTGTCGGCGTGCTTCTCGCTCATGCCGTGGCAGCCGATGCAGCCGAAGTTGCGGCTGTCGGCCGCGACCGCATGGCGCGTACGGGCCATCTTGTCGTGATGTTCCGTGTGGCACATCATGCACTTGGCCGACGGTCCCTCGTCGCCGCCCTGCGCCCAGCCGGTGCCAGACCAGCCCAGCAGCATGATGACGGCAGCCAGCAACGCGCTTCTGATACGCATTCGCACCCCCACAACCCCTCCAGAATCCCGGACTTCATGCGGCGTCGCTGCGCCGCATGAAGTCCCCTGTGCCTCGTTGTCTATCTAGCCCCGTGCATGACGTCAACGCCGTGCGGCCGGCCCGGTGCATGGCAGTCGTCGCAGCTCTCGGTCGTCTGGAACGACTGCGCCTGCGTCAGATTGCCGAACGACGCGCCGCCGGCGGCCATCACGTGATTGATTCCTTTGCCCGGCTCCGTGGAGTCGTGGCACGACGTGCAGCTTGCCGCGCGCGGCGAGATCACGCGCCAGGCCAGCGGATCCAACCCTGCCATCTGCGTAGCCGGGTTGATGGGCTTCGCCACCACCGCGCCCACGGGGTTGGGATCACGCTTCCAGGAATCATTGACGTGGCAGCCGTTGCAGTTCAGACCCACCCCCGGATACGCGACCTCGGCCGCGTAGTTCTCGACGCCGCTGGCCAGCGGTGTGCCGGCCGGCACGACCACGCCGGTGGACCACGGCTGCAGCAGCGTGCCGATCGGCGCCGCCACGCTGCTCGAACTGCTGGTGCCGATCAGGCCGTCCAGCGTCAGCAGCCCGGCCATGTTGAATGCGCCGATGACGCTGTTGCCGTGCGTGAACGGGAAGTTGCGCTTCGAGTTGCCGTGGATGCCGTGGATCATGCGCTTGAACGAATAGTTCTCGGACAGCGCCAGCCCGTTGGTCATGATCGTCGACGAGTAGCGGTTCGCGTCGTGGCACAGCGCGCAGGCCTCCACTGTGTTGCGCGCGCCACCGTGGAAGGCCTCGGCCAGCGTGTTGGAACCCGAGGTCGTGCCCAGTGCGCCGTGGCACACGTTGCACTTCTCGTTGGAGACGACCTCCCGGCGCGGATTCAGCGGGCCGCTGAGCGCCACGTCGGCGTGGGTGTGCTGCGCGACGACGTTGATCAGCGTGCGTGGCATCACCTCGGGCCGCGGGTCCCGCTCCGACTGCGCCGCAAGCTTGGGCTCCTTGATCTGCCCGACGCCGACGATGCGCGCTGTGCCCTGCGCGATCGCGGTCTCCGAGTCCGCCGGCAGCGGGATGTCCACCGTGTAGCGGTTGCTGCCGTCGTTGACGCCCCTGTACATGAAGGCGTTCGCGCCGCTGCCGCCGTTGTTGTATGCGCTGAACTCGGTGACCGACATCGGCTGGCCGACCATGTTGGCGTACGCCAGGTAGAAGCGCAGGTTGCCGAAGCGCGTATTGCTGCCGCAGTTCAGCGTCGCGCCCGAGCCCGTGCAGTCCGGCGTCACCAGGTTCCAGGCTGCATTGTTGTTGGTAGGATCGGACAGGAAGTACCTGACCGTGACCTTGCGCGCCGCAGCATCGAATACCGCGCTTTCGATGTTGACCTTGTAACGGGCGGCGTTCTCCTCGTTCTGGTTCCAGTGCACGCGCTCGGGCGAGATCGCCGTGCCCGGCCGGTGGCAGAACTCGCAGTTCGAGTTGGGGATGTCGTGCGGCGTGGCGTTGGGCCCGACGATCGACAGCGCGAAGTCCGTGTGCGAGGCGTAGAACGCTGAGCCTTGCAGGTTCGCATGGCACGTCAGGCACGACTCCTTGCTGGGACGGCTCTTCCAGTTGTCGCCCTGCGGAGTGGCCGGATTGGCGGCCGTATGGCAGACCGTGCAATTGCGCAGATCCTGGGGGAAGCCCACGTGCGAAAAGTCGTGCTTGCTGGCCTGGTTGCCCCAGATGATGTAGTGCTCGCCGCCCTGATCGATCTGGCTGGCGAGCAGGCGTCCGGCATGGATCTTGTGGACCATCGTCTGCATCGTCAGCACGTGGCCGCTGTTGGCGTCTGTCGTGCCGGGGTTGTGGCACATCACGCAGTACTGGGTGTCGACGCGCCCGCCGCCGTGCAGCGCGAGCCGTTCGTGGCAGCCGTTGCAGGTGGCCACGTCGGCCATCACGCGCGTGGCGGCGGGATCGGTGACCGTCACCGAGCGGCCGCTGGCGTCGAAGGTGACGTCGAGGTACGGATTGACGCGGATCGTTTCGCCGGCGGCGTTCACGTAGCTCAGCTGTATCGCGATGCGGTGCGTGCGGCCGGGCTCGAATATCACGCCGTTGGTCCTGGCCGGATTCGTGATGTCGGTGCTGAACGTGTAGGTGTAGTAACCGTCGTTGTTGTAGACGAGCTGGTTGGCCATCGAGGCCGGTTTCGGATCGTTGGTCGCCTGCATGGCCGTCGCCAGCACCGGCGTACCCCCCGGCCCTGAACCTACTGCGTTGCTGCCGGTGGTGGTTTCCGTCCGGTACACATAGCTCTGCCATACATCGATTTCGCCGTTGGTGCCGGGCACCAGCTTGGCGATCGCAAAGGCGACGTTGGACAGCATCAGGCCCTGCTGCACCCTGCCGTCCGAGAACACGGTGAAGTTCACGCGCGGCGCACCCGCCACCGTCACCGCGGGTATGCCCATGTCCTGCAGCACCTTGAAAGCGGACGAATGATTGATGGCTGAATCGTTGGCCGGGTTCGCCGCGGCGGCAGCGATCGCCGGTCCGGGCGGAGGTCCCGGCTGCGGCGGCGGCGTGACGCCGCCGCCCGTCCCGCTATCGCCGCTGCCGCTGCCGCACGCCGACAGCGCAATTGCAACAGTCACGGCACACAGCCACCCGATCGAACGCTTCATGGACGACTCCATCACTTCTTCGGCGCCCGCTTGCGCGGTTCGTTGATGATGACTCTGGATCGCACGGCGAGATACACGCCCTCGGGCAGCCCGGCCTTGGTCACGAGATCGGTCCTGGCGTGGAGCGGCCGCGCAGCAATTACCTTGCCCGCATCGGCTTCGCTGATGCCCAGCACTTTCTGGATTTCCGCACGGCTGGCGTTGTTGACGTCGACCTTGGGCTCGTTGCGCATCGCGGCCTTCTCGGCCTCGATGCGGGCATTGCGCCTGGCCAGCACTTCATCGGTCGGCACGGCCTTCTGATCCGACGGCTGCGCCGTCGTGGCCTTCTCGCCGTTTGCGGCAGGCGGCATCGCGCCCGTCGGCGTCGCGACTGCCAGCAGGCAGGCTGCGCAGCCTGCCGCTGTCCAATAACCGAACTTCACAGTGCTCCCCTCCCGGTGCCAGGTCGTTACGCACGACGTAGCACGCAGTGTTGCGCGAACTTTACGCCCACGCTTTGACCTATGCCCAAAAAAACACCCGGCGCGTTGCCGCGGCCGGGTGGGTGTAGCGGCGGCCCAACCTCGGCCGCCGCCTGTTCTTGCCTGACTCAGGCGCTTGCGTTATCGCGCATGTGCGTCACGGATGTTCACCGAACGTCCCGGGCCGTGGCAGGTCGCGCATTGCTCGACGCTGCCGACCGCGACTGAGCGCAGTTGGTAGAACGAACCGCCGCTGGCCTGCATGTGGGCGATCGCCCCCGGTGTGTCGTGGCAGGACGAGCACGACTGCGTCCATGGCGACGTAACCAGGTTCTCAGGAGCCGACGTGCTGGTGCCGAAGGCGTTCGTCACGCCCACCTTGTCCGTCGGGATAAACGGCGACAGGGCGATGCTGGCATTCAGCGTACCGTTGGCCACGAGCCTAAGCTGCCGCTGTTCGGCACCGTTGACACCCGCTGCCGCGGCTGACGCCGGCGCAGAGAGGTCATACGTACCCGGCAGGTGGCAGGTTTCGCAACGCGGCAGGACCATCGGGTAGGCGATGTCGGCGAAGCTGTGATCGGCAGTCGCGTGCCAGTTGAAGTCCACCGTACGCTTCGTGCCGCCGTGGATCGCGTGCGTGATGTTGTCCGTCTGGATGCTCCAGCCGGTGCCCTGGCGGGCCGAGTTGTGGCACCACGAGCAGCTCGGCGCATCGTTGCGCTGAACGACGTGGAACCCACGCTCGGTGAACGAACCCAGGTCGGCATGGCACGCATTGCACTTGTCGTTGCTGACGATCGTGCGGCGGGCGGTGAAGTTGGTGGCCGTCTTCCAGACGTTCAGCGTCCCTACGATCAGACCACCCGACTTGTTGCCTTGCGGGTTATCGGCCCCGTCATTCTGGCCGGCAGGATCCGGCACCGGGTAGGCCTGCAGATTGGTCTGCGTCAGCGGTTGCGTCGCGGTGAGCTCGTACTGATAGCCGAGGCCAGCGGTTAGTATCGCTGCGTCCACAGGCAACACGCTGTTGAGTGTCAGCACGTAGTAGCCGGCATCACCACCAGAACCGGCTGCCAATGTCGGACCTGCGACCGAGTTCGCCGTGTTTTCCCAGACCGTACGCAGCTGACCACCCGCTGTGGCGTTCCAGTCCGCCGGCGCTGGCTTGCCGTCCTGCGGAACAGACCATGCGAAGTAGTAGCCGGGCGCGCCCATGAAGTTGTCCCAGATCTCCTTCTTGCCGGTCGCGGGATTGAGCGTCGCTGTCGCATAGTCGTTGATCGCCTTAGCGGCGCCATCGGCCAACAGACGGAACACCATTTCCGGGTTGCGCGATGCGTTCAGCCGCACTTCCTTCACCTCGTACTCGACCTTCACCGCACCTTCCGGCAGGTTGTCGATGTTCGACGCGAGCCAGGCAGAGTTGGTGCGCTGGTTGCCACCGGCCACGTGCAGTCGGCTGGTGGTATCCGGTCTGAGGATCGGTTTGTGATACAGCTCGATCAGGTTCTTGCCGTTGACATCCCCGTGGCAGCCGGAGTTCTGGCAACCCGCGTCCGTCGCATTTTGCGGGTGTGCACGGCCATTAAAGCTGGTCGAAGACGTCTTGCCGGCAGATGCATCGCGCAGCGTCACACCGAGGCCCGTATCGAAGTTGATACCGTCGTGGCATGCACCGCATGCCAGCCGGCTCGGCTTCGTCTTCCAGTTGTCGCCTTGCGGCGTGGCCGCATTCGCGCCGTCATGGCAGGTCTTGCAGTTGCGGATGTCCTGCGAGTAGCCACCATGGTCGAACTCGACGCCGGCGTAGTTGTAGCCGTTGCGCGCCAGCTTGCTGGCCTGGTGAGTCTTGTGGACCATGTTGGGCATGTCGCCCAGCGCACGACCGTCGACCCGGTACGTGTTGCCGGTGAAGGTCAGCGTGCTCGCATTGAACGTCGCTTCCGCGCGGCCGTACTTGCGCTGGTCGGTGTGGCAGACCACGCAGTACTCGGCGGCGTTGCGGCTGCTGCCGTGGAACGCCAGTCCGGCTGCTGCCTCGGATTCACCCGGTACTCCGCCGAGCGTGCCGTGGCAGTTGTTGCAAGACTGTGACGACGTGACGTCACGCTTTGCCGTGGCGGCCGGAGGCTGACCCGTCGCGGGAACGAAGTCGTAGAACACGTTCACCGCGTGTTTCATGGCCACTGCCGGCGTCGATTGCACGCCGTTCGCCGTGTTCGTGCCCGTGCCCGGCGCGGCGCCCGCGATCTGGATCGTCAGGCGATGCGGAAGGTTCGAGTCGTACGTGAGGTCGCCGAGGTCCGCCTTGTCGTTCGGCGCTGCCACGGTCATCGCCTCGACCTGGGCCTTGATGCCCGGGACGTCGCGATAGAACGTGTAGGCGTAGGTGCCGTCACCGTTGTCGACCAGCGTGCCGGTGTTGTCGGTGGACGGACGGGTCGGTGCCGCAGCGGTCGTCGTGGTCGGAACCGTCGTCACGATGTAGCTGACCCACTTGCTGGGCGAGCCGCCGGAACCCGGTATGAGTTTGGCCAGCGAGAACGCCAGATTGGGGTAGCTGGCAACCGGTGCCGTTGCAGTCTTCGACGTGCTGCCGAACCCGACGATGGGCCGGCCCTGCTCGTCGGCCAGTTTGAAGTTGACGACCGGGGGACTCGCGATCGTGACGCCGGTGACGGTCGCCGTGATGTTCAGGTTGGCGAACGTATCAGCCGGTGTCGACGGCGTCAGAACCACGGTGTTACCTGCCGAAGGTCCCGGAGGACCAGCAGGACCTTCAGGTCCCGGTGCACCCGGTGCACCAGGCGCGCCCGCCGGACCCGGCGAACCGTCATCGCCGCCGCAACCGGCGACGCTCAGACTGAGCGCGATGACCGCACCCAGCGTACACAGCAGACTTCTCATGGCCCTCCCTCCCATTTCAGAAGCGGACTCGCCGCCTCCAGGAACTGCATGCGAGAGCTCCGGCCGATCCGCCTGCTGTGCACTGCTTGAGACAGTGCCGGCGGAGGGCCCTCCCCCTCCGATAACAACGTGAACTTCTCGAACCTCTTTCCGACCGGGTGCTCCGCATTCACGAAGCGAAGTCCGGACTAGCACTCATTGGGTACGCATTGTTTCGGACTAGGGAAACCCCCAGTTTGACGGCGCGCAAGGACCACCGACAAAGCCCACCGCCGCAACACCGTTTGTTGGTGTAACGGTTCTCGTTACAGGATTGGGGTCGGCCGACGATGAACTACGAGCGGCGTGCTGACCGCCGATGCCCTGTGCCCGAACCCGCAACGAGCGCATCGACCAGCTTGCGGGCGAAGCCTGGCAAGGCATCGAGATCGCGCACGATGATCTTCAAGTCGCGCACGGCCCAGTCATTCGACAGCGGCACGATGCGGATGCTTTCGGATCGCCGGTGGCGTCGTGCCGCCGACTCGGGCAACACGCCGATGCCGACACGCGCGCCGATCATCCGGCACATCGCCTCGAAGCTGCCGACCTCGATGCGCATGTGCAACCGCTGCCCGGCCGCGCCGACCGCGCTGTTGAGGAACGCGTGGATCGCGCTGGCACCGTTCAGTCCGACATGCTCCTCGGCCAGCGTGTCGAGGAAGTCGACCTTGCTGGCGGCCGCCAGCGGGTGATCGACGGGCACCGCGAGCACGAGCCGGTCGCGGTGGTACGGCAATGCCTGCAGCCCCGCTGTGCGCACCGATCCGGCGACGATGCCGATGTCGGCCATGCCCTCGGAGACTGCACGCACGATCTCGTGGCTGAGCGTCTCCTGCAGGTCCACGGTGACTGCGGGGTTGGCCGCGAGGAACGCGCCGAGCGCGGACGGCAGGAATTCCGTGGTCGCCGTCGTATTGGCGAAAAGCCGCACCTGGCCGCGGATGCCCTGCGCGAACTCGTGCAGGTCGCCGGCCAGTCGATCGAGTTGCCGCACGATCAGCCGCGCGTGGTACAGCAGCGCCTGACCGCTCGGTGTCAGCGTCACACCCGACTTGCCGCGCAGCAGCAACTGCGATCCCAGATTCTGTTCCAGCGACTTGATGCGGCTGCTCGCGGCGGACAGCGACAGGCACGAGCCTGCGGCGCCGCGCGTCAGGCTGTTCGACTCGGCAATGTTGAGGAACAGCCGCAGGTCGACTAGATCGAAATGCGGCAACTTCAATCCGGGCGAGCGGCGCGTCGACACGATGGCTGTGGCACGGCGTGAGGGTTATCGGAGCGGGAACGTTGCAGCTACGGCTGCGCCGAAGGCGGTCTTCGCCAATGCGAAATTGTATGTGGCACGCCCTCCCGTCAGACTTCGGAGTACAAACGGGCATCGGCAAGGCGGGCGGACATGAACGGCGTGACAGCGGACAACCTGCAGGACTGGATCGGCCGCAGCGAAACGCAGGACGACGTCGCACAGCTGGGGCCAGCCCTGCGGCTGGCGGCCACGCTCGATCGCGCAGACCTGTCGGCGCGGCTCGAATCGGGGCGCGAGCCGCTGCCGCCGAGCTGGCACTGGCTTTACTTCCTGCCGTGCGCACAGCAGTCGGCGCTCGCGGTCGACGGGCATCCCGCCAAGGGCGGCTTCCTGCCGCCGGTGCCGCTGCCGCGCCGCATGTGGGCCGGCAGCCGGCTCGAGTTCGTCGAGACTATCGCCTTCGGTGCCGCGCTCACGCGCACCAGCACGATCAGCAGCGTCCAGAACAAGAGCGGCCGGTCCGGTGCGCTGACGCTGGTCACGGTGCGGCACGAAGTCCGTTCCGACGACAGGCTGGCGCTGAGCGACGAGCACGACATCGTCTATCGCGAGGCGCCGCCGCCGGGCAGTCGGCCGGCAGCCGCACCGCCGCCGGACGGGCCGGCTCGCAGCGCCGACTTCCGGCGCACCGTCGTGCCCGATCCCGTTGTGCTGTTCCGCTACTCGGCGCTCACCTTCAACGGCCATCGCATCCACTACGACCGTTCCTACGCGACCGGCGTGGAGGGCTATCCGGGACTGGTGGTGCACGGCCCGCTGCAGGCCACGCTGCTGCTCGATCTGCTGAGCCGCGAGCTGCCCGCCGCGCGCGTGCTGCGATTCACCTTCCGCGCGCTGGCACCGCTGTTCGACACCGCACCGTTCGACGTGTGCGGTGCGCGCGACGGAACCCGCGTGCAGTTGTGGACCGTGGCGCCGGACGGCCACGTCGCGATGGATGCCACCGCCGAACTTGCCTGAACTTGCCTGACCAACGGACAAACACATGGACCTGCCCAACCCCGACCGCTACCAGGACATCCGCGACGGCATGCGCGACCTGTGCAGCCACTATCCCGGTGCCTACTGGCGCGAAGTCGACGAACGCCGCGGCTATCCCGAAGCGTTCGTGGATGCGCTGACCAAGGCGGGCTGGCTGGCGGCGCTGATCCCGCAGGAATACGGTGGCTCCGGCCTGGGACTCGCCGAGGCTTCGGTGATCATGGAGGAGATCAACCGCAACGGCGGCAACTCCGGCGCCTGCCACGGCCAGATGTACAACATGGGCACACTGCTGCGGCATGGTTCCGAGCAGCAGAAGCGCGAGTACCTGCCGCGCATCGCCAGCGGCGAACTGCGGCTGCAGTCGATGGCCGTGACCGAGCCCACCACCGGCACGGACACGACCAACCTGAAAACCACCGCCGTGCGGGCGGGAGGCAGCGACAGCCCGCGCTACGTCGTCAACGGCCAGAAGGTGTGGATCTCGCGCATCCAGCATTCGGACCTGATGATCCTGCTGGCGCGCACCACGCCGCTGTCCGAAGTCAAGCGCAAGTCCGAGGGCATGTCGATCTTCATCGTCGACCTGCACCAGGCGGTCGGCAAGGGAATGGTCGTGCGGCCGATTCCGAACATGGTCAATCACGAAACCAACGAAGTGTTCTTCGACAACCTCGAGATCCCCGCCGAGAACCTGATCGGTGAGGAAGGCAAGGGCTTCAAGTACATCCTCGACGGGCTCAATGCGGAGCGCACGCTGATCGCTGCCGAATGCATCGGCGACGGCTGGTGGTTTGTCAACCGCGCCAGCCGATACGCATCCGAGCGCGTGGTGTTCGGCCGGCCGATCGGCCAGAACCAGGGCGTGCAGTTCCCGATCGCCGAAAGCTACATGGAGGTAGAGGCCGCCAACCTGATGCGTTTCGAGGCCTGCCGGCTGTTCGACGCGCACCAGCCGTGCGGCGCGCAAGCCAACATGGCCAAGCACCTGGCCGCCAAGGCCTCATGGGAGGCGGCGAACGCCTGCCTGCAGACTTTCGGCGGCTTCGGCTTCGCCTGCGAATACGATGTCGAGCGCAAGTTCCGCGAAACCCGGCTATACCTCGTGGCGCCGATCTCGACCAACCTGATCCTGTCGTACATCGCCGAGCACGTGCTGGGCATGCCGCGTTCGTTCTGACCGACATGTCTGCGACACCGGACCTGCGTCCCCTCGACGGCATCACCGTCCTGTCCTTCGAGCATGCGGTGGCCGGCCCGGTGTGTACGCGGCACCTGGCCGATCTGGGCGCGCGCGTCATCAAGATCGAGCGCCCCGGCGTCGGCGACTTCGCGCGCGGTTACGACCATCGCGTACGTGGCCTGTCGTCCTACTTCGTCTGGGCCAATCGCTCGAAGGAGAGCCTGACGCTCGACCTGAAACACGCCGAGGCGCAGAAGATCCTGGCGCGACTCCTCGAGAAGACCGACGTCGTCGTGCAGAACCTCGCGCCGGGCGCGGCTGCGCGGCTCGGCCTGTCGATCGAAGCGCTGCGCCCGAAGTTTCCGCGCATCATCGTGTGCGACATCTCGGGGTACGGCGGCGACGGCCCTTACCGCGACCGGAAAGCCTACGACCTGATGATCCAGGCCGAGGCCGGACTGATCAGCGTCACCGGCACGCCGGAATCTCCCGCGCGTTGCGGTTTCTCGGCGGCCGACGTGTCGGCGGGCATGTACGCTTATTCGAGCGTGCTGGCCGCCCTGCTGCTGCGCGAGCGCACCGGCGTGGGCTCGCGGGTCGACGTTTCGATGTTCGAGACGCTGGCCGAGTGGATGGGCAACCCGATGTACTACACATACGAGGGCCAGCCTGCGGCCCCGCGCACCGGGCCATTCCATCCGAGCGTGGTTCCCTATGGGCTGTTCAAGGTCGGCGACGGCGGCATGGTGATGATGGGCGTGCAGAACGAGCGGGAGTGGGTGAAGTTCTGCAGCGACGTGATCGGACGGCCCGAGATCGCCGCCGATGCGCGCTTCAGCAGCAACAAGCTGCGCACCGACAACCGCACCGCGCTCGAAGCGATCATCAGCGAGGCGCTGCTCGCGCTCACCGCGCCGGAGCTCGAAGCGCGGCTCGACTCCGCGCAGATCGCCTATTCGCGAGTCAATGCCCCTGGGGACCTGTGGTCGCACCCGCAGATGCAGGCGCGGCAGCGCTGGACCGAAGTCGATTCGCCGGCCGGCAAGCTGCCCGCATTGCTGCCCCCCGGCACCAACGACCGCTTCGCACCGCGCATGGACGCGATACCTGCGCTGGGCGAACACAGCGCGGCGATCCTGCGCGAGCTGGGCTATACAGAAGAGACCGTCGGCCGCCTGCAGGCCGAAGGCGCGATCTGAGCGTCGAAGACCGACGCAAGGCAAGGAGACACGATGACGGCAGCCCTTTCCGTGACCGACTACAGCGCCGCGCTGGCGGGCTTCGCGGCGACGCTGCGCTACGAGGACATTCCGGGCGACGTCGTGCGGCGCGCCGAGGACCTGCTGGTCGACTGGTTCGGTTCCGTACTGGCCGGCGCCAACGGTCGGCCGGTGCGATCGATCGTCCGCTTTGCGCAGGAGACGGGGGGCGCAGGCCCCTGCGAAGTGCTGATCACCCGCGCGCGCACGACGCCGATGATGGCGGCGATGGCCAACGGGGCATCGTCGCACTACGCCGAACAGGATGACGTGCACAACGGGTCGGTCTTCCATCCGGCGACCGTGGTCTTTCCCGCAACGCTGGCCGCCGCGCAGGCGATCGGCGCCACGGGCCGGGAGTTCCTGGCCGCTTCCATCGTCGGCTACGAGGTCGGCATTCGCGTCGGCGAATTTCTGGGCCGCTCGCACTACCGGGTCTTTCATACGACCGGCACCGCAGGCACGGTCGCGTCCGCAGCCGCCGTCGCCCGCCTTCTGAAGCTCTCGCCTGAACAGGCGCTGAACGCAATCGGGTCGGCCGGCACGCAGGCGGCAGGACTATGGGAATTCCTGCGCGACGCGGCTGACTCGAAACAGCTGCACGCGGCCAACGCCGCGGCTACGGGCCTGATGGCTGCCTGGCTCGCGCGCGACGGCTTCACTGCTGCCCGGCATATCCTCGAAGGACCGCAGGGCATGGCTGCCGGCATGTCGACCGACGCCGATCCGCGCAGGCTGATCGATGCGCTGGGCACGCGCTGGGCGACGGCCGAGACGTCGTTCAAATGGCATGCGTCCTGTCGCCATACGCATCCCGCCGCCGATGCCCTGCTCGCCGTGATGCGGGATCACCGGCTCGCGCCGGAGCAGATCGCCTCGGTCGTTGCGCACGTGCACCAGGGCGCGATCGACGTGCTCGGCCCGGTGACGGCGCCCGCGACGGTGCACCAATCGAAGTTCTCGATGGGTACGGTGCTCGCCCTGGTCGCGCGCCACGGTCACGCCGGACTGCAGGAGTTCGATCGCGACTTCCTCGCACCGGCGACGGTCGAGTTCCGCGACCGCGTACGTATGGCATTGGACGCCGAGGTCGACGCCGCCTATCCGAAGCGCTGGATCGGCAAGGTCACCGTGGCGACGACCGACGGCCGCACGCTGCATGGCCGCGTGGACGAACCCAAGGGCGATCCCGGCAACACGCTGACACGCGCCGAGATCGAGGCCAAGGCAGCACGGCTCGCGAGTTTCGGCGGTGCGGCGAACGCGGATGAAACGCAGCAGGCGATCACCCGACTGTGGCGGATTGCCGAGCAGCCGCGGGTCGGCCCGTTGCTGGGTGGTGCATGAGCGCCGTCCACCAACTCGATGCTGCAGGCGCACGCAGCCTGCTGTTCGTGCCGGCGACGCGTCCGGAGCGGATCGGCAAAGCGCTGGCCTCGGGCGCGGACATCACGATCATCGATCTCGAGGACGCGGTCCCTGTCGAACACAAGGACGCAGCGCGCGGCGCGCTGGCCGGCGTCGCGCATCGCGCCGCGGTGCGGATCAACGCCTTCGGCACACCCTGGTTCGACGCGGATCTGGCGGCCTGTCGTGCGGCGCAGGTTCCCGTGATCCTGCTGCCCAAGGCCGAACAGCCGGCGCACGTCGAGCGCGCGCGCGAGGTGCTCGGCGGGTGCGCAGTCATCGCGATCATCGAAACCGCCGCGGGCTTCGAGAACATCGCGGCGGTCGCGCGGTCGCCCGGCGTGGCGCGCCTCGCGTTCGGCAGCCTCGACCTGCAGGCTGAACTCGGCATCGACGACGCGGACGAACCACTGCACTACTTCCGATCGCGCATCGTGCTCGCGTCGCGGCTCGGCAGCCTCGCCGCGCCTGTCGATGGAGTGTGCACTTCGCTGGACGACGCGGCGGCGCTTGGGGCGGAACTGGCTCGCGCGCGGCGCTTCGGTTTCGGTGCCAAGCTGTGCATCCATCCCGCGCAGGTTGCCGCGGTGCGTGCGGCTTTCAGCCCTACGGAAGAACAGATCGCCTGGGCGACGCGCGTCGTCGAGGCCGCCGGCAGCGGCGCTGCGGCACGCGTCGACGGGCGCATGGTCGACGCGCCGGTGGTAGCGCGCGCTCGCGACATCCTGCGACAGGCGGGCATCGTCGCCTGCTGACTGTAGTCCCGACCGCCGGGTAAGCCATCCTTGCCCGTAAGTCGCACACCGAGCTACAGTGTCTGCAGTGTGCGTCGGAGGCGAGCACCGGCTTTTCCGGATTGCGGACGAAATGCCGTCCCGCCGGCCGTGTAGATGACGGGGTTTGCGCAGTGTCAAGGTCCGGTCCGGCATGCGCCGGTAAAACCCCGCCCACGGACCGGCGCTTTCACCGTCGCCGATACAAGTAGAAGTTCAAACGACAGGAGACAGACATGGGATTCAGTACCTTCGCGCGCAGGCGCGTCTTGGTTGCCGCAGGCATCGTCGCCGGCGCCATCACCCTGCCCTTCGCGGCATCGGCCCAGGCGCCGATCGTCATCAAGTTCAGCCACGTCGTCGCCGAAGCCACGCCAAAGGGCCAGGGCGCGTTGAAATTCAAGGAAATCGCCGAGAAGAAACTGCCCGGCAAGGTGCAGGTGCAGGTCTTCCCGAGTTCGCAGCTGTTCGGCGACGCCAAGGAACTCGAGGCGCTGCTGCTGGGTGACGTGCAGCTGATTGCGCCGTCGCTGTCCAAGTTCGACCGCTACACGAAGAAGATCCAGATCTTCGACCTGCCGTTCCTGTTCGACGACATCGACGCCGTGGATCGTTTCCAGGCAAGTCCCGACGGCCAGGCATTGCTGACCTCCATGAAGAACCGGGGGCTGATCGGGCTGGGCTACTGGCACAACGGCATGAAGCAGTTGTCGACCAACAAGGACAAGCTGACCCGGCCGGAAGACGCCAAGGGGCTGAAGTTCCGCATCCAGGCGTCCGACGTGCTCGAAGCGCAGTTCCGCGCACTCGGCGCCAATCCGCAGAAGATGGCGTTCGCCGAGGTCTACCAGGCGCTGCAGACGGGCGTGGTCGACGGGCAGGAGAACACCTGGTCGAACATCTACTCGCAGAAGTTCCACGAAGTGCAGAAGACCATTGCCGAGACCAACCACGGGGTGATCGACTACATGGTCGTTGCCAACGCCAAGTGGTGGGACGGCCTGCCGCCGGACATCCGTCAGGGCCTGACCGAAGCCATGGCCGAGGCGACCAAGCACGCCAACAAGCTGGCAGCCGACATCAATGACGCCGACCGCAAGAAGATCGGCGAAGCCGGCAAGGCCAAGATACAGAAGCTTTCCAAGGAGGACGTTGCCGCCTGGCGCAAGTCGATGGAGCCCGTCTGGAAGAAGTTCGAGGGCGACATCGGGCAGGACCTGATCGCCGCCGCCCTGAAGTCCAATAAGTAACGACCACGAGGAAAGGGCCCGCACAGCGGGCCCTTTGTCTGCCATGCGCTGGCTCGAACATCTCGAGGAAGGCCTGATCGCCTTCCTGATGGCGGCGATGACACTGCTCACCTTCGTGCAGGTGGTCGCGCGCTACTTCTTCAACTACAGCTTCGTGTGGGCGCTGGAACTGACGGGCGTGATGTTCGCCTGGCTGATCTTCGTCGGCATGTCGTACGGCGTGCGGGTCGGCGCGCACATAGGCATCGATGCGGTGGTCAGGCTGCTCAAGCGACCGACCGCGCGCATCGTGGCCATGATCGCTGCGGTGCTGTGCATCGTCTACGCGCTGATCGTCGGCTACGGCGGATTCCAGTACGTGCGCAAGATGCACGAAGTCGGCATCCTGATGCAGGACATGCCGATACAGCAGTGGATCCCGCGCATCATCCTGCCGATCGGATTCGCGCTGCTCGCCTTTCGCTTCGCCCAAGTGCTGTGGCGGGTGATCGAGGGCCGGGACGCGCATCTGCTCGGTGATGAAGCGGCGGATGCATTGAAGCTCAGGCAGGACGAGCCATCGCCCGAGGTGCGCAAATGACCACCGCCGCATTGTTTGCGCTGCTGTTCCTGTTCATGCTCATGGGCATGCCGATCGCGGTCGCGCTCGGCCTGTCCTCGCTGCTGACGATCCTCTTCTTTGCGCAGGATTCGCTGGCCTCGCTGTCGCTGAAGATGTTCGAGACCTCCGAGCACTACACGCTGCTCGCGATCCCGTTCTTCATCCTCGGCGGCGCTTTCATGACCACCGGCGGCGTGGCCAAGCGGATGATCCGCTTCGCCAACGCCTGCATCGGTCACCTGCGCGGCGGGCTGGCGATGGCATCGGTGATGGCCTGCATGCTGTTTGCCGCGGTGTCGGGGTCGTCGCCGGCCACCGTGGTGGCGGTAGGCTCGATCGTCATCGCCGGAATGGTCCGCGCCGGCTATCCGCAGGGGTTTGCCGCCGGCGTGATCTGCAACGCCGGCACGCTCGGCATCCTGATCCCGCCGTCGATCGTCATGGTGGTCTACGGCGCCGCGACCGAAACCTCGGTCGGCAAGCTCTTCATGGCCGGCGTGGTCCCCGGCATCATGCTCGGCCTGATGCTGATGGTCGCGATCTACGTGCGCGCCCGCATGATCGGCCTGACCAAGAGCCCGCGTGCCCCGTTGCGCGAAGTGCTGACGGCCGGCCGCGACTCGATGTGGGGGCTGCTGCTGATCGTCATCATCCTGGGCGGCATCTACGGCGGCGTCTTCACGCCAACCGAGGCGGCCGCGGTGGCGGCGGTCTACGCCGCCTTCATTGCGCTGTTCGTGTACCGCGACATCGGAGTCAAGCAGGTATCGCACGTGCTGCTCGACGCGGGCAAGGTGACGGTCATGCTGATGTTCATCGTCGCCAACGCGCTGCTGTTTGCGCACGTGCTGACGACCGAACGCATTCCGCAGGCGATCGCCGAAACGATCATCGGCTGGGGCATGACGGACTGGCAGTTCCTGATCGTGGTGAACATCCTGCTGCTGATCGCGGGCATGTTCATGGAGCCAACCGGCATCATCCTGATCCTGGCGCCGATCCTGTTCCCGATCGCGATGCAGCTGGGCATCGACCCGGTGCACCTCGGCATCATCATGGTGGTGAACCTGGAGATCGGCATGGTGACACCGCCGGTGGGGTTGAACCTGTTCGTGACCGCGGGCATCACCAAGATGACGATCATGCAGGTGGTGCGCGCTGCGCTGCCGTGGACGTCGGTGCTGCTGGTGTTCCTGATACTGGTTACCTACGTGCCGGCGATAGCGCTGTGGCTGCCCAACCTGTTGTTCTAAGGACTTTCGGAGCCTCTCTTTACGCGGGCCGTTGCATCTCTTTCCACTGACACTGCAGCGCTCGGTCTGTGTTCTTGTCCCCGCCTTTGCGAAGGTGGGGATTTTTTTGTCCGCAGTGTTCGGAGCGTTGTCGCGCCGAGGCATCTAGAAATAGCTAGAAAGGGGCCAGGCTCGTACTTTTCGTACTTTTCTGTATTCGTGATCACTGACCGAAACACTTGGCAAGCCCCGATGGCTCGAATGCAAGCCACGCACGCGCTCGACTTCCGCATCCGCGCACCTAACATCCCTGCATGCCACGGCGTGCGCGAATCCTGCTTGACAGCCTGCCCCTGCACATCGTGCAGCGCGGCCACAATCGTGACCCATGCTTCTTTGCCGAGGAGGACTACCACGCGTATCTGCACTGGCTGGGACAGGCGCTGAAGGCGCATGGCGTCGCACTCCATGCCTACGTGCTGATGACCAATCACGTTCATCTTCTCGTCACGCCGGAGCGCGCAGCCGACCTGCCCAAGCTGCTGATCAGCCTGGGTCGTCGCTATGTGCAGTACATCAACCGCACGTACCGTCGCACCGGAACTCTGTGGGATAGTCGCTACAAGTCATCGGTTGTGCATGCAGAGTCGTACCTGCTGCTTTGCCAGCGCTACATTGAGCTGAACCCTGTGCGTGCCGCGATGGTTGACGATCCGGCGCGTTACCGCTGGAGCAGCTATCGCAGCAACGCACTGGGGCAGATGAATGCCCTGCTCACCACCCATCCGCTCTACGAGGCGCTGGGCGCGTCGGCGTCCGAGCGGCAAAACGCCTACCGTGGGCTGTTCCGCGCGGAGCTGGACGGCGAGGCCATTGCAGACATTCGGATGGCCGTCAGTCAGAGCCAGCCTCTTGGCGCAGGCTGGTTCGCGGTGGGTGAGTTCCGCCAACCACGGCCACGTGGGCGGCCGCGTAAGGAGAAGCGAGCAGCCGTACTTGGGAAGCAGAAAGAACTGGAAGTGTGAGCTGGAAGGGAACAGGTCGATCGCAGGAAACGGCGGAATATGCGAGCCTGGCCCCTTTATTGTTTCAGGAAACGGCGGAATATGCGAGCCTGGCCCCTTTATTGGGACCGCCACACACCGCGGCGCGATGGCACTCCGAACACTGCGAACAACGCAGTTCAGTCAGCAGCCTTCCGGTTGGGGCAGCTGCCACAGCTGAGCTTCTCGCCACCGGGCCCCACCACCGCAGCACCCCCGCACGACCCGCGCAGACACGGCCGGCGAAACATCACGCCGATAGCCATCGCCGCCACCGCGCCGCCGATCAGCAGCACGGCCAGCGCGAGAACGATGCCCAGCAGGCCGATATCCATCAGGCACGCACCGCGCCCAGCGCGGCGAAAGCGGAAGTCTGGCGATCGACCAGGGTCGTACCGCGTCGCTCGATGAAGTGAGCGGCCATACCGCTCGCCTCGGCCAGCAACGGACCGCGATCGGGTCCCAGCACGATCAGCGCAGTGGCCAGCGCATCGGCGCGCATGCAGTCATCGGTGACAACCGTCACCGAGCACAACCCGTGATGAATGGGCGCGCCGCTGCCTGCATCGATCTCGTGCGAATAGCGCACGCCGTCTTCCACGAAGAAGTTGCGATAGTCCCCCGACGTGGCCATCGCGCGGCCTGTCAGCGGCACGGCCCAGCGAACGCGCTGCGGCTGCGCGTCGGGCTCCTCAATGCCGATGCGCCACGACCGCCCTTCGGCGTTGACGCCGCGCGTGCGCACCTCTCCACCCGCCTCCAACATGTAGTTCTGTACGCCGCGCGCATCCAGCGCTGCGGCCGCGCAATCGATGCCGTAGCCCTTGGCGATGCCGCCCAGGTCGACTTGCAGCGCGTCATGCCGCTTGACGGCTTGCCGCCGCGTCGCGTCCAGCGATACGCCGCGCCAGCCGACCCGACGCCGGCCCTGCTCCACCTCGATGGCGTCCGGCCGTCGGCGCACACGGCGCGTGCCGAACCCCCAGGCTTCGACCAGCGGCGCCACGGTCACATCGAAAGCACCGCCCGACCAGTCGCTGATTTCTGCTGCGGCAGCCAGCACCGCATAGAGGTCGTCCGACAGCGCCACCGGCCCTGCCGCGGCACGGTTCAGGCGCGATAGTTCGGAGTCCGCCCGGTACATCGACATGCGCGCGTCGACCGCATCCAGCGCCGCCTGCACGGCATCGCGCAGCCCGCGCGCATCGTGGCCCGCGGCGTCGAGCCGTACCGTCCAGTTCGATCCCATGGTTGCGCCGCCGAACTGGGCGTAAGCGGACCGCGGTACGCCGTCGGTGCGGCTGCACCCGACCGCAGCCAGCGCTCCCAGTCCCACCATCAGCTGGCGTCGGCGTAGTGAAAGTATGGTGTCCATGTTGGGTCTCCGTGGCGCGCGTGCGTTCGCTTCGTGCGCCGGATTCAGGCGTCGGGCTCGGGCGTGGTGGCACGCACCGCCGCTTCGAAGCGGCCTTCGCCGTGTTCGATCAGGTGGCGCACCAGGTCGCCTATCGATATCAGTCCGTAAAGCTGCGGTCCGTCGATCACCAGCAGGTGACGGTGACGGTTCACGTGCATCAGGCTCAAGGCCGCCTCGACCGTTGTGCCCGGCGACACGAAACGCACATCGCGGGTCATGACCAGCGAGATCGGCGTGGTCCGCGGATCCCTGCCGGCGTTGACGACGCGCACCAGCACGTCGCGCTCGGTGAAGATGCCGTCGGCCAGCCCGTCCTCGTTGCGGATCACCACCGCACCGACGCGCCGTTCGGTCATCACCGCGACGGCATCGGACACGGTGGCCGATGCTTCGACCGTCACCAGTTCCCCGGAAGCCTTCTGCGCCAGGACTTCTGCCACCAGTTGCCGCATCGTCGTCTCCTCCCAGCCGTCACAGCCCGAAATCGTCCAGCATGACGTTCTCGCGATCCACCCCGAGATCGAGGCACATGTTGATGACCGCCTTGTTCATCACGTCAGGCCCGCACAGGTAGTACTCGATATCCTCCGGTGCAGGATGCTTTTCCAGGTACAGCTTGCGCAGCACGTTGTGGCGCACCAGGCCCACCGGGCCGGTCCAGTTGTCCTCCGGCCTCGGCTCCGACAGCACCAGGTGCCACTCGAAATTCGGGTTCTCCGCGGCGAGCCGGTCGAACTCGTCGACGTAGAACGCCTCCTTCATATTGCGCGCCGAGTACCAGAACGTCATCTTGCGCTTCGACTTCAGCCGCAACAACTGGTCGAAGATGTGCGAACGCATCGGCGCCATGCCGGCGCCGGCGGCGACGAAACACATCTCGTTGTCGGTCTCGCGCGCGAAGAACTCGCCGTACGGCCCGGATACCGTCACCGGATCGCCAGGCTTCAGGTTGAACAGCCACGAACTCATCTTTCCCGGCGGGATGTCTTCGCGATACTCAGGCGCGAAAGCGATGCGGATCGTGAACAGCAGGATGCCCTTCTCCAGCGGGAAGTTCGCCATCGAGTAGGCGCGCTCGACCGGCTCGGTCACGTCCGAGCGGAAGCGCCACAGGTCGAAGCGGTCCCACTCCTCGCGAAACTCGGCATCGATGTCGAATTCCTTGAACGAAAGGCCGTACGGCGGACACTCGATCTGGACGTAGCCGCCGGCGCGGAAAGGCACGTCCTCTCCTTCCGGCAGCGCCAGCTTCAGCTCCTTGATGAACGTCGACACGTTGCGATTGGACAGCACGCGGCACGTCCATTTGCGCACCGCGAAGACCTCGGACGGCAGTTCGATCTTCATGTCGCCCTTGACCTTGACCTGGCAGGCCAGCCGATAGCCGTGGCGGGCCTCGCGCGGCGAGATGAAGCCGGTTTCGGTCGGCAGGATGCCGCCGCCGCCCTCCTTCACGACGATGTCGCACACGCCGCACGAACCCTTGCCGCCGCACGCCGACGGAATGAAGATCTTGTTGGCGGCGAGCGCTCCCAGCAGCGTGGTGCCCGTGCCGACGGTCAGCGCCGTCGACGGATCGTCGTTGATGACGATGGACACGTCGCCGGCGGGCGTCAGCTTGCGGCGCGCGCCCATCAGCACCGCCACCAGCAGCAGGATGATGCCGGTGAACATCGCGACGGCGAGCAGTATCTCGATCATGTCGGCGCCTACAGCTGGATGCCCGAAAACATCATGAACGCGAGTGACATCAGCCCCGCGGTGATGAAGGTGATGCCGAGCCCGCGCAGACCGTCGGGCACGTTCGAGTACGACAGGCGTTCGCGGATCGCCGCCAGCGCGATGATCGCGATCGCGAAGCCGGCGCCCGACCCGAAGCCGAACACGATGCTTTCGCCGATTCCATAGTTGCGTTCCTGCATGAACAGCGAGCCGCCCATAATCACGCAGTTGACGGCGATCAGCGGCAGGAACACGCCCAGCGACGTGTACAGCGCCGGCGCGTAACGGTCGACCGCCATCTCGACGACCTGCGTCGCTGCCGCGATGGTCCCGATGAAGATGATGAACGACAGAAAGCTCAGGTCGACCACGGCCAGCGACGGATGAACCCAGGCCAGCGCGCCTTCGGCAAGCAGGTAGCGCAGCATCAGGTTGTTCAGCGGTACCGTCAGCGCCTGCACGAACACGACGGCAATGCCGAGGCCGATGGCCGTCTCCACCTTGCGCGAGCAGGCGAGGAACGAGCACATGCCCAGAAAATAGGCGAGCGCCATGTTCTCGAGGAACACCGAGCGCACGGCGAGGTTGAGCAGGTGCTCCATGGTCAGCCTTTTTCCTGCAGCTTCGGCTTCCACACGCGCAGCGCCCAGACCAGCAGCCCGATGACGAACAGCGCCGACGGCGCCAGCAGCATCAGTCCGTTGGGCACGTACCAGCCGCCGTCCTTGGCGAGCGGCAGCACGGTGTAGCCGAACAGGCGGCCGGCGCCGAGTACCTCGCGCGTCACCGCCACCAGCACCAGCACCAGCGCAAAGCCCAGACCGTTGCCCAGCGCGTCGAGCACCGAGCGGTACGGGCCGTTCTGCATCGCGAAGCCTTCGGCGCGTCCCATGACGATGCAGTTGGTGATGATCAGGCCGACGAACACCGACAGCTCGAGCGAGATCTCGTACAGCGTCGCCTTCAGCACCTGGTCGAACACGATGACCAGCGATGCGATGATCGACAGCTGCACGATGATGCGGATGCTCGGCGGCGTGTGGTTGCGCACCAGGCTGATCGCGAGCGACGACAAAACCAGGACGGCGATGACGCCGGCGCCCATGACCAGCGCCTTGTCGAGCCGCGTGGTGACCGCCAGCGCCGAGCAGATGCCCAGCACCTGCACGCCGATCGGGTTGTTCTCCAGCAGCGGCGCGGTGAGGATCGTCCGTTCCTGCGCATTCAGGGGCAACACTGCGCTCACGTCACCGCTCCTTCGCGAAACTTCCTCAGGAACCGCCCGTAGCCTTCGTCGGACAGCCAGAACTGCATCAGCTTCGTGACCGCGTTGCCGGTGATCGTCGCGCCCGACAGGCCGTCGACGCGCAACGGATCGGCTTCGGGCGATCCGGCCGGGCCCTTGATGACCGTGATGCGCGCGTGCCACTTGTCGTCGTAGCCGCGGCGGCCGTCCCACAGCGACAGCCATTCCGCAGTGCCGATCTCGCCGCCGAGACCCGGGGTCTCGCGATGATCGTAGAAGGTCAATCCGCGCACGGTGTTGCCGTCCGGCCCCAGCGCCAGAAAGCCGTAGATCGTGCCCCACATGCCCAGCCCTTCGACGGCGATCACTACCTGTTCGACCTTGTCACCGTCCCGCACGAAGTAGACGACGCCGTGCTCCGGCATGCGGCCGATCCCTGCGTCGTTGCGCGGCGCCACGCGGCTGGCGGCCGGATCGTTGCGGGCGCGCCGCTGATCGTAGCTGCGCGCATCCACCTTGTCGGCGTCGACCAGGTTCCCGGTCGCAAACTCGACCAGCCGCGCCTGGATGCGGCTGGCGAAGATCTCGTCGAGTTCGCGCGCGCTGATGTCGCGGCCGGGTTCGATCAGACCGGCCGCCACCAGCACGTTCTTTTCCATGTAGAAGCGGGCGTTGGCCGCCTGGCGCGGCTTCAGCGATACCGCGGCTACCGACACCAGCAGCGCGCACACGACGCACACCACCGTGGCGAAGACGATCGTGTAGCGGGTGGATTCAAGTTTGCGCACGGCGCAGCCTCCGTCGCACGTTCGCGCGTATCGCGCCATAGTCGATCAGCGGCGCCATCACGTTCATGAACAGGATGACCAGCATCATCGATTCGGGATACGCCGGGTTGACCGCGCGTATCAGAACGACCAGCACGCCGATGATGAATCCGTAGATCCACTTGCCCCTGTCGGTGAACGGCGACGTCACCGGGTCGGTGACCATGAACACCGTGCCGAACGCCCAGCCGCCCAGCACCATGTGCCACCAGAACGGCACGCCGAACCAGGCGTTGGTCTGCGATCCGATCGCGTTGAACGCCAGCGACATCGCGATGGTCCCCAGGGCGACGCCCGCCATCGACCGCCACGATGCGATGCGCGTGACCACCAGCAGCACGGCACCGAGCAGGCAGGCGAGCGCCGACGTCTCGCCCATCGAGCCGGGTTCCAGGCCGACGAAAGCGTTCCACCAGGAATAGCCGGCGGCCTCGAAGGGTTGCGTCGCCACGCGCAGTTCGCCGAGCAGCGTGGCACCCGAGAAACCATCGATCGCAACTTCGGGCAGCACGGCGGTCCAGACCTTGTCTCCGGAGATTTCCGCCGGGTACGCGAAGAACAGGAACGCGCGCGCAGCCAGCGCCGGATTGATGAAGTTCATGCCGGTGCCGCCGAACACCTCCTTGGCGATGACGACGCCGAAGCTGATGCCCAGCGCCGCCTGCCACAGCGGCGTGGTAGCCGGCAGGATCAGCGGAAACAGGATGCCGGTCACGAAGAAGCCCTCGTTGACCTCGACCTTGCGCACGACGGCGAAGATCACCTCCCAGGTCAGGCCCACGACCATGGTCACCAGGTACAGCGGCAGGAAGTACAGCGCGCCATGCACGAGGTTGGCCACCCAGCTGCCGGGCGAATAGCCGACGCCCAGCGCACGCAGCGCGTCGTGACGCCAGCCTTCCAGCTCCGCGGCCTTCGCCGGATCGATCGCCAGGTTGGCCTGCAGCCCGGTGTTGAACATCGCCATGAACACGCACGGCAGCACGGCGATGACCACCGTCATCATCATGCGCTTCAGGTCGATCGCATCGCGCACGTGCGCGCCGGTCGCCGTCACCGACGATGGCGCATAGAAGAAGGTGTCGACCGCCTCCCACAGCGGGTGCCACTTGTGCAGCCGGCCACCGCGCTCGAAGTGCGGCGCCGCCCGGTCCAGACGCTCGCGCAGCCAGCGCATCAGAGCTCCTTCTCGATGCGGTCCAGCGCGCCGCGCAGCAGCGGGCCGTACTCGGTCTTGCCCGGGCACACGTAGGTGCACAGCGCCACGTCGTCTTCGTCCAGCTCGAGCGCGCCCAGTTCGACGGCGCGCGCGTCGTCGCCGATAATCAGCGCGCGCAGCAGGAACGTCGGCAGCACATCGAACGGCATGACGCGCTCGTAGCTGCCGATCGGCACCATCGCGCGCGGCGAGCCGTTGGTGGTGGTCGTGAAAGCGAAGCGGTGCCCGCGGCGGAACGCGCCCAGCACCGCGCCGGTCACCGAGAACTTCTCGGGGCCCGGTGCCAGGAAGCCGAGCAGTTCGCGGTCTCCGCCTTCGGGCAGCACGGCGATCTGCAGGTGATGGCGCCCCAGAAACGCATCGTCTGCCGACGTGCGCGCGCGACCGTCGAGTACCGAACCCGAGATCACGCGCTGCAGCCCCGGCCGCAGTTCGCCCTCGGTCAGCTCGTCCAGCGACGCGCCTAGCCGCGTTCGCAGCAGCCGTGGCCTGACCACTCCCGAACCCGCCAGCGACACGACGCGCTTCAGGTCGTGCTCGCCGGCGTTCAACAGGCGCCCCAGCGCGATGACGTCCTGGTAGCCGATGGTCCACACGCGCCGTTGCGCGCTCACCGGCAGCAGGCTGTGCACGTGCCAGCCCGCGTTGCCGCTGGGATGCGGCCCCGCGAACTCGACGACGCGCACGGGCGCAGGCACGGTCACGCGTAGACCTTCGGTCACGCAGGCGTACACGGCCGGCGCGAGCCGCGTCAGCCCGGCGAGCCCATCGTGGAAATCGCGCTCGCGCTCGGCCAGCACAATGCCGGGGGCAACCGCGTGCGGGCGCGTGTCGGTCGCAGTGACGAAGATCGCGGCAGGTTCGCCGTCGGGTGCAGGCACGCGCCCGTACGGACGCGTGCGCAGGGCGGTCCACAGGCCCGAGTCGAGCAGTAGCGTGCGCAGCGCGGCGCCGTCGAGCTTGGCGATGGGCTGCGGCGCAGGTAGCGGCAGCGGCGCGATCGTGTCGTCCACGGCGATGACCACCGAAACCAGCGCACGCCGCGCGCCGCGGTGAATCGCGGCGACCGTGCCGCCGGCCGGTGCGACGATGCGCACCCGTTCGTGGATCTTGTCCTCGATCAGGGGCTGTCCCGGCGCGACGCGCTCACCGACCGCCAGCTTCAGCGCGGGCTTCAGCCCGGGATAGTCGGCGCCCAGCACCGCTACCGTGGTCACCGGCCGCGCCGCTTCGATCACCATGGCCGGCGCGCCGGCCAGCGGCAGATCGAGTCCCCTGCTTGATCGAACGACGGTCATTCGTTCCGCCTCTCCCGCGGCGAGGCGCCGGCTCTGTGATTGAAACCGGCCGGATGCGCCTCACCGGACCTTAGAGACACACACCGAATTCGCGTTGACCGCCGTCAACGCACGGCGCCTTGGCGGGAGATACGACTACGTGCGTTGATGGCGTCGGCCGGCCCGTGCGTGCGCTATGCCGCCGGCGCGATGCCGGTGCCGCGCAGTGCGCTGCGGTACTGGGCCCACCACGCGCCCGCATCGGCCTGCGTCCATGCCTGGCGACTCGCCAGCCGGTCCAGCGCGTCGACGACGGCCTCGGCGCTGGCCGGGCGGCGCGCGCGCTCCTTTTCGAGGCAGGCAGCGATCAGGTCTTCCAGTCCCTGCGGCACCACGACGCCGGCGTCGCCGACGCGCGGTGCCGGCGCGTGCAGCACCTGGTTGCTGATCTGCAGGCTGTCGTCGCCGTCGAAGATCGGCGTGCCGGTCAGCAGGAAATAGCCGACCGCCCCCAGCGCGTAGATGTCCGAGCGCGCATCGACGTCGGATGGATTGACAAGCCGCTCAGGCGCCATGTAGCGCGGTGTGCCGACGATCTTCAGCTGCTTGGTGATGTCGCGCGTGTCGGCGTGCTCCAGGTTCTTGACCAGCCCGAAATCCAGCAGCTTGACGACATCATCCTCGCCGCGCCTGCACAGCATGACGTTTTCGGGCTTCACGTCGCGATGAATCATGCCGTGCGCATGCGCCTCGCGCAGCGCCGCAGCCACCTGCCGCAGGATGTGGATCGCACGGCCCGGCGGCACGCGCCCCGAATGCTCGACCAGCTCGGCCAGTGTGACGCCGTCGAGATACTCCATCACGTAGTACGGCTGGCCGTCACGCGTGCGCCCGAAGTCGTAGATCTCGACGGTGTTCGGATGCAGCAACTGGCTGGCGATCTGTACCTCCCGCTCGAAGCGGTGCACGAACTCGTCGGTGGCCACGTGCTTCTTCAGGATCTTGATCGCCGTGGGGCGCTTCAGCAGCGCGTGGCGTGCCAGATAGATCGTCGCCATGCCGCCTTCGCTGAGCTTGCGCTGCAGCGTATAGGCGCCCAGCCGCTGCACGCGGCCGAACTGACGTTGCAGCCGACCCAGCAGCCAGCCGGACATCAGCGCGGCCACCAGCGACAGCGCAGTGATGCCGCCGATCACCGCGAAGCTGATCGTCAGGTAGCGCAGCGTCGCAAAGGCCTCGCTGGCGGAGATCTCGGCCGTCACGCCGAGGTCGTACTCGGGCAGCCACTGCCAGACGCCGACCACCTCGGCGCCGCGATAGTCGCGGTACGGCGTCGCGATCACTCCGCCGCGCTCGATGCTCGTCGTCTTGCCGCGCGCGGCGATCGCGAGGGCCGCCGCCTGCGTCAGGGGCCACGCAGCGGGCTCCAGCGCCGGCCGGTGGCCCGCGACCAGTTCACCGCCGGGATCGCGCACCTGGATCTGCATCGCGCCGTCGCCACGGACCGTCTCGGCCAGTACGCCGGCCATCTTGAGCTGCTCCGGGAAGCGGCTGGACGTAAGCATCAGCCCGTCGTCGCCGAAAGCGTAGGACTCGGCGGTCCGACCCGGGCGCGCCGCCAGGAAGATGTTCTCCAGATCGCGGTCGGTCTCGACGCCCATCGCGAGCACTGCCTGCGGCTCGCCGTTGCCGGCTCGTATTGGCGCCAGGAACCACGCAACGGGGCGCCGCGTTCCGTCCGGCGCTGCGACCGTCAGCTCGCTGTCGGCGTGAGGCCGCACGAACTGCGGCTTGCCCTCGAACGCGAGATCCAGCCGCTCCCGGAACCGCCCGACACGCAGCCGCTGGCCGCAGCGCAATGGATCCTTCGACGCCAGCACCAGTCCGTTGCGATCGACGATGCGGAATACGGCGACATCGCGGATCGCGAGCATCGACAGCACGGTGGCGCTCAGTTCCTCGGCTTCCTGCGTGCAGCGACCGATGGCGGCCGACGGGTCGCGCTTCTCGGCAGCCAGCCGTGCCGCGCGTGCAACCACGTCGGGATCGCGCGCGACACGCTGCACTTCCGTCATGCGCTCGCCGATCCACACGTCGAGGCCCTTGACCACCGTGCCCAGCAGCGCCTGCAGGCTCACCACACGCGTTTCGGCCAGCGTCGTGCGCACGCCCGTGTAAGCCCAGTAGCCCAGGCCGATCAGCAGCAGGCCCATCAGCACGGTCGCCGCGTTGCGCCAGGTCTCGGTCTCGATGAGGCCGGCGATCAGGTTGGGAATGGAGCCAGCCGACGCCTCGGGATCGCCCGCACCGATATCGGCGGGCAGCGACTTCAGCTCCGGATCACGCTCGCCGGTCGCGCTCACTAGGGAACCTTCGCGCTGCGCGCTGCGGTGCGAGCTTGCTTGGGGCGGCCCGGCGCGGCGCTCACGGGTACCTTCGCGCTGCGCGCTGCGGTGCGAGCTTGCTTGGGGCGGCCCGGCGCGGCGCTCGCGAATACCTTCGCGCGCTCGTACCCACGGCACACAGTCATTCGAAGCATCGGCGATGGCCGCCCGCAATGGTGCAGGCGGCCATGCTACCGCGCCGGCCCGGTGCAGGCGCGCGCGGCGCCTGCCCGTCAGGCCTCGTAGGTCGGGTAGATCGGCTGGTACATCTGCGCGGCAATGAAGGCCGACAGATCGGCGGGCCGCTCGACGCCCGCAAGTCCGTCGCGGAACGCGACGTCGGCCACCGCGGTGGCCACCGCCAGCGACGCCGCACGGATGCCGTTCAGCGGCGGATACAGGCTGCCCTGCGCGAGGTCGCCGGGTGTCACCGTCTCGGCCAGCGCGCGTGCTGCCGCCATGAACATGTCGTCGGTCACGCGCGACGACCGCACGGCGATTGCGCCGAGGCCCACGCCCGGGAAGATGTACGAGTTGTTGCCCTGCCGCGGCACGTGACGCCGGCCGTCGAGGTCCACCGGCGCGAAGGGGCTGCCCGACGCGAACAGCGCCTTGCCGCCCGACCATGCATAGGCCTGCTCGGCCGTGCATTCGGCGCGCGACGTGGGGTTAGACAGCGCGAACACGATGGGTCGCGCGTTCAGTTGCGTCATCGTCTCGATGACTTCGCGCGTGAAGGTATTCGGCGTCGCGCCGACACCGATGATCGCCGTGGGTTTCAATGCGCGCACCGCGCCGATGAAGTCCGGCACCGGCCCGTGCGCATGCGCGTACGGCTTCTTGTGCTCGGCCAGGTCGCGGCGCTCGGCCACCACCAGTCCCTTCGAGTCCACCAGCCAGCAGCGACCGCGCGCCTGCGCCTCCGTCAGGCCGTCGGCGCGCATCGCCGCGGCCAGCAGATCGGAGATGCCGGTGGCCGCCTCGCCGGCGCCCAGGCACAGGAACGTCTGGTCGCGCATGCGCTGGCCGGTCACGCGCAGCGCAGAGAAGATGCCGGCCACCGTCACGCTCGCCGTCCCCTGGATGTCGTCGTTGAACGAGCACACGCGGTCGCGGTAGCGCTGCAGCAGCCGGAAAGCGTTGTGGTTGGCGAAGTCCTCGAACTGCACCAGCACACCCGGGAACACCGCCTGCGTGGCCTCGATGAACTCCTCCACCAGCTCGTCGTACGCGGTGCCGGTCAGTCGCCGCTGTCGCAGGCCGATGTACAGCGGATCCGCGAGCAGCGTGTCATTGTTGGTGCCCACGTCCAGCATCACCGGCAGGCAGCGCCGCGGATGCACGCCGGCACACGCCGTGTACAGCGACAGCTTGCCGATCGGAATGCCCATGCCGTTGGCGCCCAGATCGCCCAGCCCGAGGATGCGTTCGCCGTCGGTCACCACGATGATCGCCGCGTCGCGGTGTGGCCAGTTGGCGAGCAGCTCGCGCACACGGCCACGATCGTTGGCGGTGACGAACAGCCCCCGCGGACGGCGGTAGATGTGGCCGAACTCCTGGCACGCGAGCCCGACGGTCGGCGTGTAGATGATCGGCATCAGCTCGTCCGGGTTGTCGCCGACCATGCGGTAGAACAGCGCCTCGTTGCGATCCTGCAGCGACATCAGCATGATGTACTTGGCCAGGTCGGTCTGCAGCCGCCGGAAGTTCTCCAGCACGCGCTGCAGTTGCTCGTCCTGCGTCGACACGTGCGGCGGCAGCAGGCCGCGCAGCCCCAGCAGGTCGCGCTCGGCATCCGTGAACGCCGTACCCTTGTTCAGCATCGGATCGCGCAGCAGCGCGATGCCTCGCGGTACCGGTTCCGAGGGGCGCGTTGCGCCCGCGCTGCTCTGTTGCCGCATCTGTCTCCTCCTTTTGTTATCGCACCGGCCGTTACAGGGTCTCGGGGACCATGTCGATGGCGCCGCAAGGGCATTCTGCGGCACACATGCC
>Ga0307505_10000628_pt1 | contig 37082 bp, 45 predicted proteins | sample 23_S_MG_FD_202183 | JGI IMG/M metagenome (GOLD analysis project Ga0307505, IMG submission 202183) | Soil microbial communities from Populus trichocarpa stands in riparian zone in the Pacific Northwest, United States - 23_S | ecosystem: Environmental > Terrestrial > Soil > Riparian zone > Trees...
CGGCGGGCTCGTCGGGCTCGGCGGGCGCGGCGGGCTCGGCGGGCTCGGCGGGCTCGGCGGGCTCGGCGGGCTCGTCGGGCTCGGCGGGCTCGGCGGGCGCGGCGGGCGCGGCGGGAATCCATCCTTTAACCCAGAAGGTCCAATCGTGTTAATCCCCGGAGAGAATGTCCTTGTGTTCATGCCGCACGGGTACGGGTTTGCCGTGTTCGTGGGTCTGGTGGCCTCAGAACAACCCCAAGGCTGGATCGTTGATCCCGCACGAACCGTCGAGCAAATCAATCCAGACGATTCATCCGATGCCAGGTGGGTCGAACTGGCCGAGGGCAAGGACAAGCCACTGCGTTCACGGTGCCAGTATGGGAAGCCAATCAAAGGCGGCGTCCGCGTGCCGCTGGGCGTCCTTTCGATCCTTTGGCACGGGGAGCTTCCATGAGCCGCCTGATCCTCTGGTCCGTCGCCACCGACTGGCGAGCCGGCCAGGAAATCTACGAGGTCCTGACGTGGGACACCGAAGCCGACGACTACACCGTCCAGCCCGGCATGGACCGCTGGTACTACGGGTTCGCCGGCTTGCGGGAGGCGATCCGGTTGCTCCGGCACTTCGGGTACATGGGGTGCAAGGGGGACCCGTCGTCGAGCGTGACCTGCATGGGCAAGGAATGGGGTTCCGGCGTTGCTGAGCGGCGGGCGAAGATGTGGCAAGAGCGATTGAAGACGCCCGCGGAGACCTTCACATGAGACCGCCCTTCACCAAACGCCGCAAGGACGACAAGGCCACGAAGAAGCAACCGGCCATGACGACGATCTACTACACGGTCCGCGGCCATGCTCTGGAGGCCATGCCCGTAGGCACGCTCCAGACGGCCCAGGGCGGCGTGTGGCAATCGCCGATGGTATGGCATCAAAACTACAGCACGGACGGCGAGGTGAGCACCATCGACCGGGCCGAGAACACCGCCCTGGCCATCCTGGACGCCGTTCAGGAGGCCCGAATCCTTGACAAACGAACCGGGAGGCCTGTCGATGCCGCGTGAATTCACCTGCCGCGAGTGCGGCCTTAAAGTCTTCGATGCTTCGAGCCTGAGCCGCTCCCAGTGCGCCGGGTGTACCTGGCTCGCCGGCATCACCATCCCGGAGGATCGGGAGCGGGTCCGGAAGGACCTCGTGGCAAAGGGGATCATCGGCGACAAGTTAGTGGGGAATTCCCCACCGGAGGACCACGGGGACCTCACCGGACCGAAGCCCGGCCGCATGGTCAAAATCGCCGACCTCATCGCCGAGCTTCAGAAGATCGAGGAGCGTTTCGGCAACACGTGCTGTTACGTCAGCGGCTTGGCGTGGGGGAGCGTGGCACTGTGGCGAGACTCGTGGGCCGACGCACTGAAGGCCGACCCGACGCCGGAGATCATCGAGGCGGCGGCGGAGGCCATTTGGGACGATGACTCTTGGAAGCGAGAATGCGCCTACACGAAGGACCGCACCCGCCAACAAGCCACCGCCGCCATCAACGCCTACCGCAAGGCGATCGGGGCCACGACATGACAAAGTTCCTTGACGGCCCGGCTGCTGGCGTCGTGCTCATGCTTCGCCGCTCGCCGACGTTCCTTCGGGTATGTCACAAAGGCCGATCGGAATGGGACGCACTGGATCAAGTGAGTGACACGCCACGAGCCGGTGAAGTGCTCTACGCCTACCGGCTCGTGAAGGATGACGGCGTGGTGTTCGTCCGGCCCGGCGGGGCGTACAGGCTGGCAGAGTACGCATACATCGCCGACACACAGCCATCCGACGAGGCTATGCGTGACACGATGACATGGCGCGGCTGGTGCCTGGAAAAGCAGACGCAGGAGAACGCCCGATGAACTGTCCCTTCGGCGGTCACATCTGGTGCCGCGATCGGCGCTGCACCATCTGCGGAATGACCATGAGGCTCTACCTGTTGACGAACCGGGGGACCGAGCCCGAACTGTACCGCGCCCACATCGAGAGCCGGCCCGAGGCGTACCCCGAGGTGCCCATGCAGTACGACACCATCCGCGGCTGGAGAATTGCCCGATGAACGCGCCCGACCTTGAAGAACTCGCCTTGTCCGTCGAGGCCACGATTCTCTTCCTGTTGGAACTGTGCATCTACCCGTTCATGATCCTGCGCCGGGCCACGCAGGGGAGACTTCACTTCGGCCCGCCAGACTGGAGCAAATGATGGGTGCCAAACTCGACCGTATGAAAGCCGCCGCCGCCAACAAGGACAAGCGGAAGGACGGCCGGCCACGCTTGAAGGACAAGTTCATGCCGGGGAAGTTAGTGGGGAATTCCCCACCAAAGCCGACGCCAACGCGGGCCGAGAAGCTGAAGGGACGCGACAAGGAAATGGAGGATCGCGGCCGCTGGCCCGTTCGAACGCGGATCGTGACCGACATGGTGGAATCGCACAGGTGGAACGTGAGCGTGATGATCCCGGAACCGAACCAGAAGCCCAGTGAATCGGCTTTTGCGTGGTACTGGGAAGTTAGCGGCCAAGGTCTACACGAGCTTCTGACGACAGCGTATCGGGCGTGGGTCGAGGCCGGCAAACCGGGAGCCTGACATGACCGAGCGTCCGCCCCAACGTCTTCGTGAGACGGCTCAGCGCCCGAGGCCAAACGGCAGCGGCAGACGACGTGCTGTTGGTGGGGAATTCCCCACCTCGCCGGCCAGAAGCCGAGCCCGAGCCCGAGCCTTCGCTTTCTCCAAGCTGCTCTCCATGAACGCCGCCCGCGTCTTCTCACCCATCCGGCCGACTTGCTCCATCGGCCACTTCCCCACCGAACGATCGTACTCCTCCACCAGCAAGTTCTCGAACTGCTCCTGACGCTCCTTCGTCAACGGCACCTGCACGCCGTTGTAGGCCAGGTCCACGTCATACGACGGCAGCTTCTTGCCGAGCGACTTCAACCGCTCCCGGTTGTCGGCCGACAGCTTGCCCGTCATCGACTCCACCCGCTTCGCGTCGGCCTGTTGGGCGAACGCGCTGGCGCGAGCCATGTCTTCCGGCGATCGCTCCGGTTTCGGCTTCGGTCCCACCTGGCGGACGAGCTTCTCTTGCTCCGGGATCGACAGGTCCCCGTATGCCTTGCCCGTGGTTTCCTTCGCCTTCGACCGCAGCTTCTCCATGTACTCCGTCTTCTCGTCCCGCGGAAAGGACCGCAGCCCGCCCAGGCCCGTCGCCGCCTGCGCCACGCGCTGGGCCGGCGTCCCGTCGCCCGTGAACACGTCCTGCAACCCGATCGGCGTCACGGACCGCGCCAGCGCCCCGGCCTTCGTGATCTTCTCGCCGCGGAAGTCCTCCCCCGTGAAGAAGTCCCAAGCCGTCCGAATCGGCATCGACGAGTGACCCCGGAACCAGTTCACCGGGGCCTGATTGTCGTCGGCCGTCGCCCACTTCGAGGCCATGCTGATGATCGAACGGGGAACGCCGCCCAGGCCGACCTCCAGCCTCTTGTCCGTACCGGGGATCGGAACCGGCACCATCCAGCCCTTGCCGTTGCGGATGTCGAGGCGGTCCGCGAACTCCTCGTCGGAGAGCAGGCCCATCGACTTCGCCGCTTGAAGGAGCCCGTAGGTGAGCAGGCCCGCGCCAATCGTCATCGCCGCCATGTCCTTGCGGGCGTAGTACGCCGTGTCGCCCTTTTCGAACATCTGTTGAAACAACTTGAGCGGTGCCCGGTAGTACGACGGCGCCAACAGCGTTGCCCGTTCGAGAAGCATCCGCTCCGGGGACATCCCCAGCGTGTTCATCCGCCCCTGGCCCGTCATGTTCTCGATGCCCTGGACGATCCGCGGCCACTCCGTCCGGTTGCCGTCGTTGGCACGGGACATGAAGAGGTGAACCTTCGCCATGTCGATCGCCGTCACCATCGCCCGCGTGGCCCGCCGGTAGATCGGCCCGACAACAGGAATGCGTTCGACCAGGCTTTGCCCCTTCCCCATGCCCATCAGTTCGACGTTCATTCCGAGCGAGCCGCCGGACTCCACCATCCGCGTTGCCGCCTGCGCGAAGTCCGGGTTCTTCATGGCGTCGGCGAACGCCTTGCCCGTGACAAAGTCCTTCGTGGCCCGGACCATCGACTTCACCCACACATCCGGCCGCGAGATCAGGGTTCCCATCAACTGTTGCGTCGCATACGAGAAGTCGGCACCGAGGGTGACGTTGCGAGCCTCTTGGAAAGCGTCAAGCACGGCCTTCGCATAGCTGCCGCTCCCCGTCGTGCCGTACATCCTCTTGGCCCACTTCGCCGCGTCTTCCGACAGCATCTTCCCCTTGAACAGCGGCACGTTCTCCACGTTCCCCGTCGCTTCGTCACGTGCCCGTGCCATCATTTCATCGCGGAACTCCTGGCGAGCACGAGGACCCTTGCGGGCCATCTTCGCCACGTTCTCCGGTTTCTCCATGAAGCTGAGGTACTTCGGCAGCGTCATGTCCTTGACGCCCAGTTTCGGATCGGTGACGAGCCGATGATCGGCGATCCGGGTGTACCACTCTTTCACGGAGTTCGCCACACGCGAGTAAGCATCCATGTACTTCACGCCCTGCGCGATGCGGCCTTCCGCTTCCGAGCCCAGCGTCCGCTGTTGCTGGTGGGTCTGCCGCGATCCCGGTTTGCGGCCCGTCAGCTTCCCGACCTTCCCCTTCACCCAGTCAAGGAACTCATCGGCCGTGCTGCGCGGTTCAGGTGTGCGGGGGAAGTACGGCAGCGCCAGGAACTCATCGGCCGTGATCTTCTCTCCCGTCTTCGGATGGTAGAGGGGCAGCCCTTCCCGATCGGCCTGACGGACGATCTTCTCCCGTACCCCACGCTCCCACGCAAGGAACTCATGCTGTTCGGGAGTGAACTTCTGACTTCCCGGCTTGGCTTGCTCCGCTTCCGCCACGTCCGAGAGGAAGTCCTTCGTCCCGTCCGCAAGGGTAATCTGCCCTTGCTTGTCAAGGACGAAGGGATCGGGCCGTTCGGCCGCACGACGCGCGACCATCACGTTCGCCGCGTGTTCGGCGAAGTGGGTGCCCACGGCGTGCGTCGTCGTCGCGTGCATGTACGGTTCCTGAACGCGAGCCCCCGGCTGGCTCTCGGCGATGTTGTCCATGACCACGCGGGACGGCATGGCCCGCGGGTTGTGCGGGTTCGGGTCCGCGTCGGGGACGAACTTCGTGTCACCCTTGGGCCAGCGACCGATCGCCGCGTCAATCACGAACTCCATCGCCGCCTTCGGGACCGGGAAGCCGGAGTACAACAAGTCGCCGTAAGGATCGGGCGGGCGGGTTGGCGAGTTCGGAACCGTGGACGGCGCGCCCCCCGGCTGCCAGAGTCGATCCCCCGCGTCCGTCGTCCGGTTCTCCGGCTCGTACCCCGCCTGTCGCATCACGCGGCGAAGCGTGTCCATACCCCGGATCGGACGCCCACTGAAGTCTTCCGTGGCCACCGTCACGCGGCCACGACGCAATATTCTCAGGAAGTCGATCACCCGGCCTTCGAGGGCGGCGTTCCCCGGCGAGTTCTCATAGGCCACCTTCACGATCAGGGACGTGGAGTTCATCTTGTAGCCGAACGAACTCCCGTCCTCGTTCTTGACCTCCGCCCCGCCGCCAAAGTCGTCCCGCTTCGCCTCGGGGATTGCCTTCCCCGCCTCATAAAGCGAGTTATGTGGGTCCCATTGCAACTCTTGTTGAACCACCTCATCCCACGGGTCACGCTTCTCCGCCGGCTTGTCGTCTTCGAACAGCGACCGCTTCGCCTCGTCCTTCGCCTGTTGCTTCTCCGCCCAACTCCCCTCTTCCACCAGGTGATGCTTGCGGAGCAGGTCCACGAACTGATCGACCGGCGAGAACTCGTTCTTGAGGGGAACACCCCACTCCGCCATCTTGCCCGGTATGTACTCGTCGGCGTGGAGCCCGCCCTTCTGTGCCGGGTCCGTCGAGAAGATGTTGCGAAGCGCCGCCTCGTTCTCGTGAATGCCTTCCGCCTCACCCTTGCCCACGGCGCCGACCCGAATCTTCCCGTGCCGCTTCACGTCCTGCATCACGTCCCGGTACGCCGTCTTCGCACCCGACGCTGTCCGCCGCCGCTCCTCGTAGGCAAAGTCGCTCTCGCCCGGCCTGCGGGTCATCACCTTCAGTTCGCCGAGTGCCTTCCGCACCCGCTCCAGCTTCGGCACCCACTGCGCGATCAGCTTGCCCGGCTGCTTCTCCCCTTGCTCCGTCAACAGGTCCCGGACCCGCTGCACCTCGTCGTCGATCCGCCGCAAGGACTCAGGACCGGCGTTCTCCTTCGCCGTCCGCACCGCCTTGTCGAGCCGCTGCACCGCCCGCGTCCGCAACGTCGCCGGCTGCGCCGTGCCCTTGCCGAAGTCCTTCGGCATCCGGTTGCCCACCAGCAACCGCAAGGCATCGACCTTCCACGTCCCCGTCTTCACGTCCATGTACGTGTCCAGGTTCGCGTCGATCGCTTCCCGCACCTTCGGGTCACTCGTGGCCAGATTGACGTACATCTGCTGCGCCTTCTCCTGTTCCCGCTCCTGCCGGACCACTTGCCGCTCTTGGGGCATCCGGCCGCGTTTGGTGGGGAATTCCCCACTAACTTCATCCGCCGCCACCGCCTTCCCCGACCCACGCATCAACGCCGCCAGTTCCGCCACCGCCTCATCGCCGGCCTTCCCGCGGGCTTCTTCCTCAATCTGCCGGATGCGCTCCCGCTCCACGCCGAGGCCCGCACGACGATGCCCCTTCGGCCGACGGAAGGTGGAATCGCTGCCGATGTCCGCCTGCGAACGGCCCCGCGCCCGCTCGACCAGCACGTGCACCTCGCGGGGCGTCAGGCCGGCGGCAGCCAACCGATCCTTCGCCGCGTCGATCGGGGGACGTGCCGGCGACTCGGCCCGGCGCTCCGGCACTCCGGCCGGCGGACGAGGACGCGGGGGAGCGACCGGCGAAGGCACCGGCGCCGGCACCGCACCGCGGCGGTCCCGAGCCAACCGCTGCCGTGCCAAAGCGTCCAGAACCGGCGGAGGCCCGCCGTGGCCCGCTGGCGGGGCCGGAGGCGTCACAGGCGTCTCTACCGGCGTGGAGGGTCGATCGGCCGCTGGCGGGGCTTCCAGGGGCCTTGCCGGGGCCTCAGACGGGGTGAACAGGCCCGGCTTTTCATCTGGGACAGGAATTCCCTTGCGGGGCTTGCCGGTCGGGGAACGTGGCGCGTCAGTGGCCTTGGGAACCCAATGGTAGGTAGATGCCCCTTCCCACTCCTCGTATGGGTAGCTCTCTGACAGTTCGAACCCGGCCCGCTTGAGCATCCGGTCGTATGCGGCGTGCCGCCGATCTTCGGTCGAATACCGCACCCCGACGCCGGCCTTGCGGAACTGGCCGAGAACGTCCACGATCTTCCGGGCCACGGGCAAGGTGTCCTTTTGAAGACCAGACCCAATCTTCATCACGTCGTCAAACCCGGTCCCTTCGTTGAAGAAGTTAATGTCCACCTCCTTGCCGCCGTCAACAACTTCGAACCGCAGCCCGCGACCGGGTAGCTTGACCGTCCGAGAGTCGCCCTGGACCACGGCATCGGGGAACACGTCGCGAATAATGCCGTGTGGGTCCGTCGCAACTGGCTTAATAGATGTTGATTTGTGACCAGGTAGCGCGATCCATTCCTGCCCATGAGCACCTTTGAAGGTGATTCCGTCGTGACCAGCAGCTTTCGCACCTTCAATTAAGTCTCGCATGGTTGCACTTGCTGGCAAACCGAGCTTCTTCTTAGCTTGCATCCAGTTGTCGGCAGAAAGGATATTGCTGAACGTCAGCCGATCCTTCACAACAGTTCCCGCTTCGCCTTGTTGTTCGTGCCATACGATTTTGCAACCCCCTCGCTTGCCGAATAGAAAAGCCCATCCCCAACTGATGCAACGGTATCGCGTGGATCACGTCCAGCGTGTGTGCCACGGTAGACATCGACGGTTTCCGGGATAACGAACTGGGGCCGTTCGCCGCCAGTTCGGGTAGGGGAATCGAGGGGAATGGGCCGGCGACGGGCTTCCGCCGCCCCGGCCAGGCGGTTCTGCTCGTCCACGAACTCGTCCATGATCCGCTTGCGGAGGACTTTCGTTGACGTGGCGGCGGCGTTCTTGATGCCCATTCCCTTCGCGAAGTCGCGCACGTCGCGAGCCGTCCAGTCTTCGAGCGGGGGAAAGCCGGCGTCCTTCCAAGCCGTATCCCGGTCGAAACCGCCCTCAACCGCGCCACGCTGCTTGGCGAAGTCGGCCGGCGACACCCGTTCCGACGCCGCCTTGTACCGCTCGATCGCCGGCAGCACGTTCGTGGCGATCAGTTCGGCGTAAGCCTTGGCGTTCGCGTCGGCCTTCCGCTCCGCCATCCGCTCCTTCATGATCTCGAACGCATCCCCGGCCGTCCGGGGATCGTTGATGAGGTCCATGAACTCGGTATTGATCGCGTTCGCTTCTTCCGGCTTGCCCCCCTTGTTGATGAAGTCCACCGCCGCATCCAGTGGGGAATTCCCCACTGGCTTCTCCGCCGGCGCCGGCAACTTGCGGGGCTGGAGCCGCTTCAACACCGCTGGATCGTGAGCCCCGGCGAACAGCGTGAACGTCACTGCTTGCGCCAGCAGGCTCTTCGTGGCCCCTTCTTCGCCGCGGAGCACGTCCCCCACCGTGCCGCCCGTCTTCAGCTTCGTCTTCCAGTTGTCGTGGAGCACGAGGTCCGCCGCCGCGCCGACCGAATCGACGGCCGACTGCTCGTACAGGCCCGCCCCACCCTTGGCCAATGCCCGGCCCGGCAGCGTCGGCACGGCGTTGAAGACCGACATCTTTTGCAGCGAGCCCAGGACCGCCGCGTTCGCGGTTGACACCGCCGCCGCCGGAGCCAGGTTCCGCAGTTCGTGCCAGGACGAGGCTTCCGGTGGGGAACTCCCCGCGGGACGTGGTGCGGCCAGATCGGCCTTCGTCGCTTCCACGCTCCGCTGAGACGCCGTTTGCGCCGTCATCGACGGAGCCAGCACGCCCATCGCCGCCGACCGGCCCGCGAACCCCGGCACCGTCGCCGCTTCACCCGCCATCCCCACGCCCTTCAGGACCTTCCCCAAGCCGCCGAACTCCGCGATCATCCCCGGCACCTTCAAGGCGGCTTCCCCCACGGCCCGCCCCGTGCCCATGCCTTGCTCGCGGAAACCCCGCTCCTCGTACCGGGCGATCGTGTCGAGCACGGCCGGGGCGTAGTTCCCCTTCTCGTACTCCACGAGAGCGTCCTTGTACTTCCGGTCGAACCGCATCTGTTGAACCGTGCTCGCCACCGGCAACACACCAATGGCCCGCACCCTTCGCGACATGGCATCCGTCTGCGGGTCCGCGGACGCCTGACGACGCGACTCCGTGAGCCGGTACTGGCCTTCCACGCCGCGCGGGTCCAACCCCGAGGCCGCGATGATCGGCGCGGCGTCGTCAAACGAGAGGCCCCGGTCCAGCGCCTCTTGCGCCACACCGGGGCCGGGGTTCTCCATCGCACTGAAGTAATCGAGGGGACGTTCTCGTTGAGGATCGGAGGCAGCCTTGGCGTCGTTCTCAATGCCCGTGAAATAGTCCATCACTCACCGTGGCGTAGGGTTGATGTGGCTCGGAGTGTAGGTTCGCGTGGCCTGACCCCGTCGATGCGCTTCGAGACGCTTCTGGTAATCCAAACCTTCAATGTACTTGGCCTTGTACGGCGCTGGATCGAAACCCTGATCCTTGAGCGCTTTCTCCGCTTGTTCCCAGGGGATGCGCTGGTTCAAAAGCGACTGGGCCGCTTCGGCGCTCTTCTGCATACCCGCTTGCGATTCCGACGCCGCCTTCTGGAGCACGGGCTGGAGCCGGGTCTTGAGTTGTTGGAACTCTTCGGCGTCCGGGCCGGACTTCGGCGGACCCATGTTCTTGATCGTCAGTTCCCGCGATCGGTCCAGGTCCTTCATCGCCGCCGTGCGTTGCTCGTCGCTCAACCCCGACAACTGGCTCTTGGCTTCCTCGTACCGCTTCTGTTCGAGAGTGCCGGGAACGTCCTTCTGCCACTCTTCCGGCGTCGCGTACTGCTTCGGCTGGACCGGCGGCGGACCCTGGCCGGCTGGTGGGGAATTCCCCACCGGCGGGGCTTGCGGCTGGACCTGTTGAGGCTGGGATTGACCGCCGCCGCCTTGCTTCGACTGAAACGACTTGAGCCGATCGTGCATGATCCGCTGGTACGCTTCCGCTCGCTTCGGCTTGCGGACTAGCTCCTCGGACTCATCGCCGATCGGCACTTCGAGTTCCGCGTTGATCTCGGCTTGCTTCTTGTTGCCCACCCAATCGAACTCTTCCTCTTTCTTGTCCGCCTTGCCGCCGCCCTTGTACCCAGGGTTCGGCACGAACTCCATCCCCTTCGCCGTGGGCACGAACATCCCCTGTTGACCGCCCCGCGTCGTGACCTCCTTCGTAATCTCGTTCTGCCGGGCCGCTTCCGGTATCGGCGGCAGACCTACCTTGCGGCGCTGCTCGTTCTCCGCGGCCCACCGCTGCGACAACTCGCCTTCGACCTGATTCCAAGTCTGCGGGTCGTAGACCGGCGAGGTGTACTTGTCCCGCTGCTTCATGTCCGTCTCTTTCTGGAACGCGCCGGCACGAGCCGCCAGTTCCGCCGCCTGCATCGTCTGCTTCTGCTTCTCCGCGTACCATCGCTCCTTCGACTGACTCTCCCGAATCTTCAGCGGTTCCTCACCGGCCGCGATCATCGCGTACAACTCCGCCACCTGCGGATCGTCCGGCCCCAGGTTGTTTTGCTGGGCATAGCTGTCCACCCAGGCCCGGCCCGACTGGTACTTCTGCAACCGAATCTTGTCCGCTTGCGTGAACTCGGCCGTTTGCATCGCCTGACGAGCCCCGGCCTGAATCTGCTCCGCCGCCACCATCGCATCGGCCCGCGTCTGCGATTCGGCGTCCTGTTGCGCCAGACCCATCTGCGTTCGGTAGTTCGCTTGCTCGCCTTGGTACGCCGTCTCAAGCCCCGACTGTTGGTTGCGAAGGCTTTGAAGTTGAATCGCCGTCGCGTTCTGGTTCCGCGCCTGATACGCGTCGGCCACGGACCGCATCAGCCCGGCCAGGACGGAGTTGTTCTGACCCATGACCTGCGCCCGACCCGCACCCTTGGCGGCGTTGACGTCCATCGGGGCCGGCTGCTCGAATCTGATTGGCATGTCTGACTCCGGTTAATGGGGAATTCCCCACTCAACTTCTTTTCCAGTGGAACAACCAGGACCCCGCCGAGGCGTCGAACGGGTTCAGGCTCATGCCGATCCGGTCGGCCGTCAGGTGGGTATTGCGCGGCTCATTGAAGAACTCAAACCACGGACCATCCGGACCGGCGCCATAGCTGTACTTCCAATCCGTGTTGTCGTCCTCAATCCGAATCCAGTAGGCCCCGCGTTCGCCCCGGTACTCGTTCACCGTCTCATTGCCAAACGCCAGCCCCGCACCCAGGTTCACGTCGTCGAAGTTCTGCACCATCACGTCCACTCGCTTGCCGCCGTCCTCGCGGCCGCCAAACCGAATCTGTTTCGCCTTCCCCGTCCCCGTGTCGTACAGCACGAGACCGATCAATCCGAAGTCCCCGTCCGTCCCGCACAGGGGAAGGTAGCCCGCTTCCATCACCCACGGCGCGGCCGAGATCGCTTCGTGAAGGATCGTCAACTCCTGGGCACCCGACGCACCGCCCCGACGCATGGCGAACCCGCCCGAGGCAATCACCGACGAATTGCCCGCTCCCTGATTCGTCCAGGTGAAGTTCGCGAGCGTCGGCGCCGTGTACGAGGACGAGCCGCCCCCGCCCGTCGAGGTGAACAGGATCGTCTGGTTCCCGGTGTGGGCCGTCACCGTCAGGCCCGAGCCCAGGAGCGTGACGTTCCCCACCAGCTTCACCGTCGCATTCCCCAGGCCCGTCACCGAGTTACCCAGCGACACGTTGACCTGAATCGTCTCGTTCGCCACCGTGGTGACGACAACGGTATTCGCGCCGTCCGCGATGATGACGTTCCCCGAGAGTCCGTTGAGCGTCGAGACCGTGTTCCCCACCACGTCGGCCGGTGCCAGGGTGCGAAACGACACCGGGCCGCTGCCGCCCGTGGCCGGACCCGCCAGGACCGTGTTCGGCGGCTGGTTCGCGAAGCCCAGGCCCGCAGCGGCCAGGTTCAGGATCGTGGTGTTGAGCTTGATCGTGAGGCAGCCGGAGCCGTTGTACTCCAGCCCGCCCGCCGTCGCGATCGGCTGACGAACGGAGAACTGGGGAACGCCGGCCACGTCGGTACGTCGAATCTGCTGGCGGGAGATCAGGGAATTGATGACGAGCGCCACCTCGTCGATGAACCCGCGCAGAAGCGGGTCCTTCGTGCCGGCCGACCGTCGCAAGCGGAGGGGGTTTCCCATGAGGGAGGATTCTAGCATCCAGTGGGGAATTCCCCACTAACTCAAAGACGCAGGCCCGGCGGGGCAATGGCGATCGAGGGAGCCTTGGGCGCATTCTTGGCGTGTTCGACCAAGTCGGCCTTCGCTCCTTCGATCATGCCCAATACCGTCGTGCGGCCACCGGGGACCTTGCACTGGCAACGGATCGAGCCGTCGCTCATGAGTTGAATCGCAATCTGGCCGATCGGCTGAGGTTCGACCGGCACTTCGCCATTGAGGAGTGACATCGCACGCTTCCAGGTTGAAGGTTTAGAACGAGCCGCCCCCGCCGTAGTCGCCGCCGGCCTGGATTCCCGAGTAAGGAGCATAACCCATGTATCCGCCGCCCAGCGCACCCAGGCCAGCGTTGTACGAGTCCGCAGCCATACCGCCGCCGCCCGCGCCTGGCTGATAGAAGTTCGATTCAGTCCCGTACCTCCCGTTCCAGCCCGTAGCGCCGTACCCGCCGCCGCCCGAACCCTGGAGCGCCGGGGCCGCGTACCCGCCACCGCCGTAACTCGGCATGTACCCGCCCGCCGGACGCCCCATCACACCGGCAAAGCCGCCGCCCGCCCCTTGCTGCGAAGCGCCGATCGCCTGTTGGCCGTAGGCTTCCATCGCCGCACGGTCCTTATCGGCCTGTTCTTGAGACCCGTACATCATCGCCAGATTGGAGTACGCCCCGGCGTCGGGATAGGGCATTTCGACCGAGTTCATGAAGTTGAGTTGTTGGACGCCGAGATTCATCTGTTGCTGGTTCGCCTGATTCTGGTAATCGAGGCCGGCGAGCCCCAGCGTGGAACGGTACGACGCCTCCAACTGCGCGAACTGGTTGGCCAGGTTCGTCTGGGCAAGTTGTTGATCGAACGTGATCCCGCGCTGAAGCGACTGAGTGACCGTCGTGTTGTTGAGGCCGGAGTTCGTCATCTGTTGCGAGGCTTGCGCCGCTTGCTGCGCATACTGCCGGTCGATCATCTGCCGCTGCGCGTTGGCCGAGCCTTCGATCCCCGTCAGGACTTGGTTCGTCAGCGTGTTGTATCCGGATGTGATCGCTTGCTGGTTGCCGAGTTGCTGGCCGGCGAGTTGCTGGTAGCCGGTAAGGATGTTGTTGTACTGTTGCTGGTTCGCCGCCAGGGCCGAGTTGTAGGAGGCGTTGTACGACGCCGCCAACCCTTCCGCCCCGCCCGAGAACATGGACCCGCCGCCGCCCCCAAAGTTCATCTGCCCGCCGATGATGACACCCGACCCGCCGGCAGCCGGAGCCCCGTACCCGGCCGATGCACCGCCACCCGAAGACTTGCCAGCCATGATGAACTCCTTGGTGGGGAATTCCCCACTGAATCAACGCCCCAGCCGGTCCCGCATCCGCACCTTGCCCCGGCTCGTAATCTCCGCCCGGATGCTTTCCATCGCCCACCGGTTCGTCGATCGCAACCGAATGTAAATAGCATACCCAGCCATGCGGACGAAGTCGGTCGGATTCCGCCCCGCCGACCACTTGCCCGTGCTCACCGGTTCGCACGACAACGCTTCTTCGGCCGTGTCCGCCACCAGGACCTCGTACTCCACGTCGCCGCTCTCCGCCGCCATCACGGCCTGCACGTTCTTCAAAAGCATGTCGTCCATGTCGCTCGTCAGGATCGGCCCGATGAGGACCGACGACGCGATCTTCCGCCCGTCGTCCGTCTCGGCGTCCCGGTCGATCGACCGCACGTACCCGTCCCAGCCGCCGGCGATGACCACCCGATCCGCCGGCTCGTTCCCGTCCATCACGGCGCAACACAGCGGGTTGTGGTACGGCGAGGTGAACTTGTCCTGCCACCAGGCCCCGGCCCGGCTTTCGAAGAAGTAGTGAATCGTCTCTTGCGGCAGCGTGTCCGAGCCGCGCTGCAACGGCGTGATGAAGGTGTGGAACCCTTGAGCCCGTTCGTCCCAGGCCATCGTGATCGAGGTGTTCCCCGTGTCGATGTCGTCGAGCAGACGCTGGATCGGCCCGGACACCCGCGTAAGTTCCTTCCCCGGCACGAGACGGAAGATCGAGTTGCGCGAGGAGAAGAAGTACACTGCGCCGAAGGGGTCCTTGCACCACGGCCGACCGAACGCCATGCCGATGCTATCCGAGAGCCGGTCAATCTGACCGCCGTACATCGGGTCGCCCTGCATCAGCCAGAGCGTCGAGTCGCCCCCGAAGATCAGCACGTCGTCCGTGTACGGCACGAACGAGTTGACCACGTCCCCCACCGTGCCGGCCGGCGAGTTGTTCCCCGCCACGGCTTGCGTCACGTCGTTGTCGTCGGCGCCGTACTCCCAATCGAAGGGATCGTCCTTGCGCGACATGAACCAGTTCTGCGGGTCCTTGAAGAGACCGGAGAGCACCATCCGGCCTCGCCACGTGCAGCAGAGCCGGGCCGTGTTCGAACTCACGTCCACCGGCAGCAAGCCGTCCGTGGGAGTCCAGGTGTTCACGCTGTTGTCGGTCGGGTCCCAGTAGACGTAGTTCGTCCCGTCGACGAAGAACTGTTTCTGGTTCAGGTTCGTGGAGAACAGCAGGCCGTCGAAGTTCAGGGGCGGCGTGTTGCCCGTGAGGTTCGTCGGCGTGCTCCACGTCAGGTCCCCCGGCTGGGCCACCTTCACGACGCCCTGGCTCACGGCGAGGATCGACACCACGCGGCCCTGTTGCGACGTTTGCACGCTGCTACCCCCAGGGGGCAAGACCCCCATGTTCGAGATCACCGCGAGGTTCTGGATCACCCACTCGTCCGTCCCGCCGAGCAGTTCCGAGACGAGGGCCGGGTGGTACTTCGCGAGACCCGGGCGAGAGCCGCCGCGGTCCCGGTTCGACGACGGCTCATAGGTCCGCACGTTGACGCCCGCGGCCGCGGTGCGGGCGTACTGCTTGTTGGCCATCGGCCGGGCGGGTTGCTTGGAGAGAGGGCCTTCAACGGAAAGCCCGGCTTTGGGGAAGTGCAGGTCCATGAACGGATCGCGGGCCTTGGCCATGTCGCCCTCATGTCCAACAGTGTCTAGTTAGCAAGGAAGCCACCAGGTCCGCATTTCATCGTTCAGCCCGGGAAGTGCGCATCACTATACACGCGGTGGGGAATTCCCCACTAACTCACGGCCAGAAGGCGGCGATTGCGGCGTTGATTTCCGTCGCCCCGTTCGTCGGCGACTGGCGGAGGTTCATCACACTCGTTCGCGTCCAGGTCGGCGTCAACGACCCGGTTACGTCGGCCCACAACGCCGCCGAGGAATAAGCCGCTTCCCAGTCCGCGACCCTGATGGTGTCCGGCTGAGGGAACGGGGCATCAGTGCCCTGAAACGGATCGTAGAGGTTGTAACCCTTGAACCGGCCGACCCGAGCCATCAGAGTCGTCCAGTGCCCGCGAGCAGCGGCAATGCCCGTCCGGTCGATTGCGATAGCACCGGAAACCGGTTCTGAGCCGTGATGGGCCGGAAAGACTTCCCAGCCCGCCGAAGCGTACGCGGCCATTGTGGGATCGCTTCCGCTGAGTGCGCAATTCCCGAAATAGACCGTGGCCGTGTTGACGATTGCGAGCAATTCGCCGGCCAACCATGTCGCGGCCGGGACCGGGGAATTGGCAGTGGGAGTCCCCAGGTCCGCGGCGTCGAGGTTCCGCGGTGCCCAGGCCGTGAGCGCGCTACGGCCATTGCTCGGGTTCGCGATGACGACCGACGCGCCGGCCGTTGCAGCGGTCGGCCCAATCAACGCGAGCAGCGAAGCGGCTTCCGCTTCTGATCCGACGTTCTCTGCCAGGATGACGACCGAACGCGGCACGCGAAGCCGCCGTCCGGCCACGCCCCAGGCCCTTGCGGTCGGGTGTGCTTGATATGCGTACAGCGGCCCGTTTGAAGAGAAGTCCACATCCGCGGTCGGCACTGACGGACCGCCGGACCCAAACAGGCTGAACGCCGTGCCCGCGTGATATAGGTAGGGCAGCCGCACGGCCGAGGAGACGGCGAAGGGCACGGGATCGGCAACAGCTTCCGGCGCGATGTACGACTGCGACGCCGAGTCCGCCGAGGGAGTCGCGGCTGGGTCGAACATATACAGAGGCCGCTCGAATGTGCGGTTCAGCTTGGGAGGATTCATTCAATCGTCCGCCCACAAGGGAACGGTGAAGTAGTACGTCGAGCCGATCTTCACGAGGATCACGCCCGTCCCGTTGGGAACGTCCTCGCCGCTGTCGATGTTTAGGCACGTCGCCGACACCGTGGGCGGAACGCCGCCGACAATGTTGATGACGTACGACGCCCCGGAACCCGAAGCGATGTTGCCCGCAAATCCGTTCGGTGCCGCCATGTCACACCCCCGGAGGCATGTAGTACACTCCGCCGATCTTCACCGTCAGCACGGCCTGCGCGTCGGGAACCGGCGTCGGGCCGAGGTTCACGACCGTTCGCGTCCCCGTGGGCAATGCGGCCACCGTGTACGTCGCCCCCGCGGACGTGATCGCACCGGCCCCCAGGTTCGCCACGTCGTCGTCTTCCTCCACGTTCGACACGTTGCGGTTCTGCGAGACGCCCGATCCGCCGATCACCACCAGCCGGCCCGGATTCCGCGCCCCGTCCGAAGGGTCCAGGATGAAGTCTTCCAGGTCGAACGGCGGCGTGACGCCCGTGGCCAGGTTCACCGGGTCCGTCGTGACGATGATCGCCAGGTGTTGAATCTCATTGATCCCGTTCACCGTCTCGTCGATCAGCTTCGACAGCCCCGGCCGGCTACCGCCCCGCGAACGATCCGCGTCCGGCTCGAAGGCCCGCACGTTGACGCCGGCAGGAGCCGTGCCGCCCGGCTGACGCCCGTATTCGCACGAAACGTCGATCCCCCGCACGGGGAACAGCCCTTCCAGGAATGACGGCTTCTTGTCCGGCATCACCGCTCCCGTTTAGTGGGGAATTCCCCACTAACCTTACTGCCGCTTGTAAGCCGCGTTCCACGACGCCGTCGAGGAGTTGAGATCGCCTTCCACCGCAATCATGCCGTGGCCGAGGGTGTCCACCAGGGCCGAAGCCCCCCGCAAGTCGTTGGCCGGCGAGACGAGCGACACCGTCACGTCGTCGTTGCCGTAGGTCAACTCGATCGTGTCCGCTTCGAAGTCGGCCGCTTCGATCATGCACCCGGCCGCTCCCGCGTTGTTGCCCAGGGTAATCGACAGTTCGCACAGCAAGGCGAACTCATACGAGACCCGCCGCGTCGTCGGGTTCACCCATTCGGCGATGCCCCAGATACGGGCCAGGAAGCCCTCGTTCGCGGCGTCGGTCCCAAAGAACTTGAAGAGGAGCGCGTTGCAGGTTGTGCCGCCGTCCGAGTTCAGGTCGATGTACCGCGCCCCGGACGGCTTCGTGAGCGTGGGAGCGGAGAACGTGGCGGCAAACGACCCGGTGAGGTTCGTCGGCGAGAGCTTCGTCCAGCCCGCCCGCAGGGTTTCCATTTGCATCGGTGAGGCCCCCAAAGGAAACGTCCACCGGGGGAATACCCCGATGGACGCGATTATAGGGCCAGGAACGGTTCGGGTCACACGGTCGGCTTCGGCTCGAAGAAGAACAGCTTAAGGAACGGCATCAGCTTCTCGACGAGCGCCAGCAGCCGGTCGATCCGCGATCCTTCCGTCAGCGAGCCGCCGGCGCCCGACTCGACGAACCGCGGCCGCTCCGCCTTCACCATCTGCTCGATCTGGTCAAGCTCCGTGCAAATGCTGCCCTTGCACGCCGCCAGCTTCGTCGGATTGCCGACCGTGGGGTGGACGTAGGCGGTAATCAACTCGCCGATCCCCAGCGCGATCGCGCCAAGGTCACTCACCACGTCGTCGAGCTTGGAGGTCTCACCCTGAATCAACATGGTCAGGTCCGAGCGGAACCGGCTCAGGATGACGCCGAACTCTTCCATCGTGGTTTCCATCACCGGGGGAGCTTCCGGCTTCTTCGGGGTGGCCATGCGTTCCTCGTGTAAGTCCCGGCCAGGCGCGTCACTCGAAAGCGGTTCGGGCATACCACTACCCAGAGTCGCGAACGGGTGTTCCTGGACGGGATGGTTGATTGGGACGACGTACAGACTACAGGATTGCCACGGCCGAGGAAAGCGCGGCGGTGAGCAACAGAACGGTCCAGCGAAGCATCTTCATGGTGAACCCTCCATACGGACGAGCCGAGCGAGGGAGAACACTCATGCAATTACGCTGCCACGCCGATCGTGGCCACGCAACCCATCGGCCGCGGGTGCGCCTTGAGGTTGATCGAGTACCATCCCCGATCGCCCCAGCCCATGCCCCACGAGTTCGGACCGTTGACGGTGTAAACGCCGCTCTCCAGCCGTTCGATGTCGCAGCCGAGGACCGAGTGGCCCCAGAACTGCCAATCCATGTCCACCGGGTTCCCGGTGAGAAGCAGCGTCCACCAAATCTTCTCGGACATCGTCTGATCCCAGACCTGCGCGTTCAGATCGACCACGTCTTCGGTGACGATGTACTGCTTGGCGTTCTCCCACGCCGCCGGAGTGTCGTACTCCCGCGACATGGACTTCTCCTTCCAGTGCATCACGTCCGGGCAGCCCTCCTTGCGGAAGAAGGCGTGAGCGAGTGCCGCCCAACCGCCCTCGTCCCGGAAGTTCTTGATCTTGCACGCCACCGCGTGAGCCGAGAGACGGGGAACTCCACGCCCGCTGAGCATATGCCGGACCATGACCGCCTGCGCCTCGTCGTAGGCCCAGCAGAAGCCTTGCCCGTTCTGATCGAGCACTTGGAAGTTGTTGGCGTCGGCCACGTCGCGGATGCGGGCCTTCTTCGCCTTCTTCTCCGCGATCCAGGCGTCGATCCCCGACCAGTCCCAGCGGTCCACAATGTCGAGGACCTTCACCTGAGCCGGCGTCCCGAAGAAGTCGGCCGGCTGCACCGTGAAGTCGCGGGAGATCGTGCCGCAGGGATGCGACTTCGGGAACAGCACGTCGTTGGGCGTCGAGTCGTCAATGACGAGCGGGGGCATGAGGAAACACCTCGTGTAGGGTTAGTGGGGAATTCCCCACCGGGTCAGGGACAGACCGTGACGAGCCGGCCGCGGAAGTCGCGGTATGTCGTGCAACTCGGGGCGCTGCCGCGCATCGACGAGGGGAACGTGAAGTACGACGAGGCCGGCACCGTTGCCGTCGGCATAACCAACACCGGCGGAGCGTGGGGCACGTCCAGACTGGCCCGCGCCGCCGGCACCGTCTTCGCGATCGCGTTCTTCACGTCCTGCACCGTGTTGAGCGGACCCTCATAACCCAGCTTCCCCTTGCCGGCCATGATCCACGGGTACGACGTGGGCAGCCGTTGCATCGCCGAGGCCCAGACCGCATCCTTCGACGCCTGCCCCTTCGGCCAGATGCGATAGTTCCCTTCCCCGCAGAAGGCCCGGATCGCTTCCCGCGTCTCTTGCCCGTCCTTCGCAATCGTCTGCTCCAGCGTGAGCGCCGGCCCGAACGGGTCCCAGAGGATGAGCACGTGGGGGAGATCGTCGGTGAACGGGTTCGTCCGCACCGCCGGGTCCGGCGTGGGACCGGGATCAGGCCCAGGACCGGGGCCCGGGTCCGGCTTGCCGTCCGCCGGCAGGATCGTGAACGTCACGTCGAACGGCTCGACACCGCTCTTGCGCGCTTCGAAATCCACCCAAAAGTCCTGGCCGGTGAACTTGTACACACCCGGCTTGCCCGCCACGTACCACGTGCTGGCCGTCTGCTTCACGTCGAGCCCCGGCGGCGGGGTGACGATCAGGCTTCCCTTCGCCTTGACCTGAAACTCGGCGATCGTGTCCCGCTTGAACTCAGCGGGGCCAGTGATCGGGCCGGCGTATACCGCCGCCGCCACCCAGATCAGCATCAGGCAGCATTGAATCCGACGCATGAGATTCTCCGGTTTGATGAAGGTGACCACACTCTCAGGCCGCACACGGGCTACTCCTTCTTCTGACGGTCCATCTGCCGAGCCCATTCTTCCAAAATCTTCGCGATGCGGTCCAGCCGGGCGTTCGACTCGTCGGCGTGCTTCCACGACTCGACCTTGTCCCGTGCCCGCATTTCCCACGCACGCGCCTCACGGTCCTTGAGTTCCTTGAAGATCTCGCCTTGCTGCTTGCGGCTCGCTTCGGCGTCGATCGCCGCTTGAGCCCGATTCGACTGGGCCGTATCCCGCATATCGCTGAACGCCCACACGCTGAATCCCAGAACGACAGAGAACGCGGTCATTTCCTTGCCGTTCTGAATCATCCACTTCCCGAGGGCAATCAGCGGGTTCGTGTTGAACTCGCCGACAGCTTCCTTGTTGTCCGGCATCACTCGATCCTCACAGGGCGTTTAGTGGGGAATTCCCCACCAACTGGGGCCACTGTATCAATCGAATTCCGACGCCCGAACCTGTCAATAACCCCACAACTGGATCAGGAACTTCCCGGCCGTGTACGTCGCCGCTGTGCCCGCCTCACCACCCGTCAGATACAGGTACTTGTTCGCCGAGGCCGCAAAGTCCGCAAGGGCAACCGTCAACCCCGCAGTCCAGGCCCCGCCCGAGGTAACGAGGACGATTTCCGTCAACGTGTCCACCGCCGCGTCGAACACGCCCGTCCCTTCCGTGGCGTAGTAAAGGTCGATGTCGTCCGCACCGCCGGCCGGAACCTCCAGGCACGTCATCGTGCCGCCGAGAATCGTCCCGTTCACCGCCGCGGTAATCTGTCCCAGGTGCGCCGGTCCAGCCCCGACGCCGATAATGTCCAGGTCCGTCGTCGAGGACGCCAGGCCGGTCAAGTCGATCAAGATGGACGTGAGGTAAATCCCGCCCGAGAGTTGCACCCGGTTCTTGTAGATCGTCCCCGTGCCCGTCGTGATGCCCGTGCCGGCGCCGGTCGGGAGAACCTGAACGTCGAGCGTGTTCAGGTCCGCCGCCGAGGCCGTCAGCGAGGCGATGTTCGCCGCCACGTTGAAGTCGGCCGAGAGGTTCGTCCCCTCATTCACGTAGAACACCGTCCCCACGCCGCCGTCCAGCCGCGTGTACTGGCAGCCCGGCGCGTACCCGGCGTCGCCGTCCGAGGGCGGAGCGCCGTTGCGGGTCAGCTTGGAGATTCCGACACCCGGAATGCGTTCCAGGACGCCATCGGCCGAGTGCAGAGTGTGGGCAGCGCTCATCAATAACTCCCCATAGGTAAGCCGTTGTAGGTCACAGGTTGCCAGTAGTCGGCGAACCACCGACTCCCGCTCTCCAGTGCATCCGATAGGTCGGCATTGTAGCCAATCACGTGCGGCTTGTGCGAACGGTCCCGCGAGATCGACGCCGCCAGGAGTTCAAAGAACTTCTGCGTGTGGGGTCCGTTCATCTGATCGTCGTAACGCTCCTCGGCCACCCGCAGGCAGCTTTCGAGGATCGTTTCGGAGTGCTCCTGCCCGCCGTAAGCGTAAGGGAAAGCGTCGGTCAGGCACTCGGGCAAGAGGTTGTATTGGAACCGGAAGGTGTACGCCTGATCCGGCGTCGGATAGATGAGCAGTTCACGCCGCGGTCCGTCCGTGTGCGTCGTCCCCTTCACCGGCCGATCCGCGGCGTACAGAGGCCGGCCGCTGACGGACGGATTCTGAGCGTACATCTCGCGAAGCCGGGCCTCATTGATGATTTCCAGGGGGACGTAGATCGTGGAGTCGCCGGACACCGTCAGCTTGGAAACGAACCCGCCGAAGTCGATCGGCAGGGGCACCGCGTCCGTGGACGTGGGGATCGTGAGGCTTCCCACCGGCGTCAGGAACGTCCACTGGTACGTTTCCATCCCGCCCTGCGGCGTCGGCGGGGGCCAGTAGAAGTTCCGGCAGCCCGAGTCCACGCAGTCCTTGAGGACCCGCTCTTGCTTCTTGTTCCACAGCTTGTCCTCGTTCGCCGGGCCGTCCCCCCACCCGAAATATCTCGATGTGCCAACATAGAAATCGGACTTCCTTAGCGTCAGCGTGTTTTGCATATAACACCTGTGTGTCTTTCTTCTTTCATTTCACGGTGCCGTTATGGATCGCCGCATCTGCACAATCTGCAAAGTGACCAAGCCTGATACCGATTTCCCCAAACATAAGCGATCACTTCGCGGACGGCTAAATCAATGCAGCAAATGCCTCTACGTGAGACTCCAACAACAAGTGCCTGCTGAAACTCGCAGGGCCAAACGACGCGCTTACACGAAGACGCCAAGTGGAAAGCTCGCTGTCTCTCGCGGACTTAAACGATGGAGGATAAGTGAAAAAGGCAAGGCATGGTACAGTCGCCCCGAAGTTCGGAAGAAGATCAATCGTAAACTGGCCGCGTACCGACAACGCGAAAAGGCGAAGTGCTCCGCGCGTGATGCTGTGAAGTATCAGGTATCCAGAGGCAAGATGAAGTCCGCATCTCATTACCCATGTAAAGACTGTGGGATCAAGGCATCGCAGTACCACCATCACAAGGGTTACGCTCCTGAGCACGTACTTGAAGTCATCCCTCTCTGCCGCAGATGTCATGTCATTCGCGATGGAATCGCCCCTGTCGATGTATAAGTGCCGGCCTGCCGTGGATTGGGTTCACCCCGGCCGGCAAGGGTGCCATGCGCCGCGTGTTGTCGGCAAAGGCGTCCATGACCAAACGCCCCACCCAGACTCTCACGGCTTATCCCCACTCGACCGCGCCGGGGAAGCGCACCCAGCCGTCCAGGCCGTAGGCAGCCCGGAAACCAAAAGACCCAGTGGGGAATTCCCCACCGGGCCGTTGCGGCTGCCTGTCCGTCCCTTGCGGGTGCCCGTTGCGGTCGGGCCGACTTTGGCATTTAAAGCAAACCCCGCTCCGCACTCAAAGGGTAAGAACTCACCGCATGGATCAGGGGTAAGCGCCGCCGCCCAGGTCGAACACCTGCGCCACCTTCCACCACTTCATGTACGACAGCCACGACGTGCCAGCCGAGTCGGCCACCGTCGCCCACAGCAGGCCCAGCGCGTTCGCGTCCAGGTTCGTCAAGGCTATGAGCGCCGCGTTCGAGAGCGACGTGGTGAGTTCGAGGTTGTCCTTGTAGAACCGCACCGCCTTACCTTCCTTGTCGGCCGGGTCATACTTCATGCCCAGCTTCGTGAAGGCATACGCCGCCGAAAGCGTTCCCGCGGCCGCGCCAATGTCCGTGAAGGACGTGGCCCGGTCGGAGTACACCGTGTCGATGACGCCCAGGCCGTCCTCCTTCAGCCGGAACCCGATCGCCGCCGCCGAGTTCGTGATCGCATCGCCGCCGTTGAACGGCACGCCCGCGGCCAGCGTCCACTGCTCGACTTCCGCCAGGCCGATGAACGTCCCGGCCATGTTGGTCAGGAGCGAGTTCTGCGCGTAGCAGCATTCGAACCAGAGCTTTCCCGAGTTCGACGGCAGACCCGTCATCATCAGGGACGGATACGACCAGGCAATCGAGACCGAGTCGTTGTCCGTGTCGATTGCGTGGGCCAGCACGCCGCCGGGGATTTCCACGGAGTTCACCGCCGACAACCGACTCACTAACGAGCCGGACGAGGCGAAGACCTTGTAGCGACCGTGGTTGATCTGCGTCGTCTGCGTCCCGACCAGCGGGAAGTCCGCGAAGTCGTCGTAGAACGCGATCCCGTTCTTGACGCCTTCCTTCAAGTCCCGCCAGGGGCAATCGCCCCAGATGTTCGGGGACGGCGTGCGGCTCGTGTCGCCGGCACCGAGGTTCCCCTTGAATCGCATCGTGTTCATGGACCGAACTCCGAGAGTGGGTGAAGGGTTTGGTGGGGAATTCCCCACCAGTCAAGGGGTTGACTCAGCCGGCCATTTCCGTCGTGCCGTTCGAGATCACGAAGTTCCGGCGACGGTTGCGGCAGATCGTGTTCAGGGACGATTCGTTGTAAACCGTGTACACGGCAGGCTGGTGCGGGTTCTTCTCGATCCGCGTCTCGTGCATCCACTCGTCCCGCAGTCCCATCACACCGAACTCGCCCCAGTTCACGCCGTACACCGAGTTCGTCGTGTCGTCGCGCAGGGCCGGCACAATCTCGATCGGCCGACCGTTGACCATGACGCCGCTCTCGAACCCGGCAAGGTCCATCCCCAGGTCCTCGTTCTGCCCTTCGGCCAACTCCCGCAGCCGCGAGCCCGTGGTGTAGTTCATGTACAGGGAGTACTCGTCCCCCTTGTTGAACGTGTTGAGCCCGTCCACCGGGCTCTCGAACTTGGTTGCGAACATCATGTACCGCAGCTTGCGGATCAAGTCGTCCTTCGTGACCTGCGTATAGGCGTCCGAGCCGTTGCGCCAGGTCGGGTACGTCGTCGAGGAAATCCCCGCGACGGTGGAGTAACCGGACGGCACCGTGCCGTTGAATCCGTAGTTCGCCGCTGCGGTCTCGGCGGCAGCCGTCGCCGACTTCACGATCCAGTACGGCAGGCCGAAGAAGTCCACCGTGTTCGAGACGGCCGGGAGCCGCCAGAAGCGGTATTCCAGGTACTCGATCCACGACGCCATCGCGTGCTTGCGGCGGGCCATGATGAGATCGACGATCCGGGCCGAGCCGAAGTTCATCGACTTCTCTTGGCGGATCACCGACCAGTTGAATTCCGAATGCCGGAACGGCACCTGGCCCTGGATGATCCCGTCCACGATGTTCGGCTGCGCGGTCCAGCCGAGCGGCACGCCGCGGGCCGAGCCGTTGTTCCCCACGATCGCGTCGAACTGGGCCTCGTAACCCCCGTCCTGGAACGTGACCTTGTTCTTGTTGATGAGACGCTTCGCCGCCGGGAAACCCTGGAGCGTGCTCATCAGATCGGTGAGGCGTCCGCGTCCAAGCTCCCGGAGCGTGGTACGGATCAGGTCGACCATGTCGCCAGCTTGCAATGCCATCGTCAGACCCTCGCATCAGAGGAAAGAGGTCGGGAAGGGAACGTGAATCAGGGGAGCGTGTCTTCGGGATCGTCGTCGTGATCGACGCCGTTCAAGGAGTGCTCCTTCAGATACTCGTTGCCGGCAGCGATGGCAGCCGCGCGGCCCTTCGGCAGCGGCGTCTGGTTGCGTTGCGTGGGGCGGACCATGCCGCCGTTGCGGAAGGCGTCCTTGATCGCTTCCCGCGTCGAGTCCGCGGCTGGCGGTGGAGGAGGCGAAGGTGGGGAAGCCGCCGTCGAACCGAACAGGCCCTTGTGGGCGCGTTCGAGATCGGCCAGAAGCGACGTTTGCTTGCCGGTGCGAAGGAACCCGTTGAGCGCGTTGCAAACGGCCTCGCAGCGGAAGTCATCGCGCTGGCCACCGGGCATGTACACGTCCGGGTACTTCGAGAAGAACCCTTCCACCTGGCCCATGACCGTCGCCGCTTCCCGCGCCTGGAACTGCTGGGCCGTCCCGTTGAGCCGGGCAATCTCGGCATCCTGGGCCTTCAGGTGCTCGACCATCGCGTTCCACGGCTTCGAGAAGGTTTCGTCCCAACCGCCGTCAGGGTCCAGAGCAAACTTCGCGTACTTGTCCACCGGCGGGGCGGGCGTCCGATTCGGTTCGCCTTCGGCCCGGGCCCCTTCCGCCGGCCGGCGATCCGCGGCGAGGGCGTTCGACCGGGCCTCGTGCGCCGCCCGCTCCTGCATGTCGAACAACTTCTGTTCGAGCGCGTCCGGCGGCGTGGTCAGAATCTCCTCGTCGGAAAGCCCCAGCTTGATCGCGGCCCGCTCCACCCAGCGCTTGTGCGTGTGCGTCTCGGGCGCCGGCGGGGGTGGAGGTGCAACCGGGGCGGGCTTGGCGGCTGCGGCCGGAACAGCGGCAGCGGCAGAAGTGTCTTCGACTTCGTCTTCGGCAAACCAGTCTTCCGGCGTCGTCTGCGGGTAATCGTCGGGAACCACAACGGGCGGCACGGCCGGAACCTGGACTGTCCCTGAGGCCGGCGTGTTTTCAGTTGGCACGTGAAACTCCTTGTTAGCGTGTGAGTGTAGGGATTGGTCCGATAACTATGCAAGGGGGTTAGTGGGGAATTCCCCACCAACTCGACCACTCACTGGCTCACGATCAGGTACTCGACCTGACAGGCTGCCGTGTTTGCAATGAGGAACGGCGCGGTCACATCGGACCCGAAATGGAAGATCGCAACGCCCAGGGGCGGCACCTTGACGTGATCGTTCCCGGCCCCCGTCACGAAGCGAATCTCCACGTAGTTCGTCACGTCGAGATTCTTGAAGCCCGCCCAGCCCAAAGCCGTCACTTCCCCCAACGGGATCGCTTCTTCGCTCGTGCCGACCGAGACCTTGCCCTTCACGTACTTCTTCGTCGTCACCGCCCCGATGAACCGATCGAGCGACAGCGACTCAAACGTGCCTTCCGAGTCCGTGTACACGATCGAGGCTTGCGCCGTGAGAAGGGCCATCACTGACTCCGATAGGTGTTCGACTTGACCAGGAACGTCTCAATCTCCGAGCCCCATTCGCCGGACGGGAGCGTGACCCGGCCTTGCAGCTTCCACTCGCCGGGCACGTCGAAGTCGCCGGCCTGAATCGTGTACTTGATGACCCCGTCCACGCCCGTCGTGTTGAACACCGCCGTCTTCACGAGCAGTTCCCCGTTGGGCTTCGTGAAGTACATGCGAAGATTCGTGGCGAGGCTCACGTCCTGCGCCGCCAGGTCCTCATTCACCACCGTGCGGCGGAAGACCGTCCCCGTGTTGCCGACGCGATGCGAAACGCTCATGATTCGTTCCCCTGGCGGATCGGCATGTTCCCGCTCGTTTCCAGCGTCAGCACGAACACGTCGGCGTCGCCCTGGCGAATGATGAAGAAGCCGTCGTCGATGTCCACTTCGAGCGGGAGGAACGGGACCGACGAGCCGCCGAAGAACGTCCCGATCGCCACCCGGCGCCGCACCGGCGGCATGAGCCCGACCACCACGCTCTCGGGCGCGGGCGGGGGCGGAGGCGCGGGCGGCGGCGTCTCGAAGCCCGGCACGGACAGGTCGAATGCCAACCAGCGAGACCGGAAGGGAACCAGTGGGGAATTCCCCACCAAACCCGCTCCCGCAAGAACGGGTTCCACAACGACGCTCTGCAACGGCATCGGGAAGGAACGACGCAACACGGGAACCACCGCCCCCGTCATCCAAGCGTAAGGGTCGGATGAGGGAGGCGGCGGAGGCGGAGGAAGCAGCGGCTCAACGCGAGCCTGATAGGGAAGTAGCTTTTCCACGGACTCACTTCAGCTTGTTGCCGACGATCACCTTTTCGGCGTGGTTGAGCGACGCCTGGACTTCGTCCGCCGTCCCCGCCACGTGCCAGTTCTCCCACACCGCCACGAAACGGCCGTCCGCCAGCCGGGCGACGACGAACGCTTCCTCTTGCGCGACCAGTTCCTCAATCTTGTTCGCGGCCTTGCCCGCTTCCAGCGTGCGGACCTGTTCGGCCGTCTGAGACTTGTCGGCCCGTGCCGCCTTGATCGCCGCATCGGCCTGGCCGTCGATGATGCCCTGGAGTTGTTCCGTCGTCATAGGACTACCTTTCAGGTTCAAGGCGAGTCGGGACGATGATCGGCCTGAAGTTCTCCGGCCGTCCCTTCTCCATGTTTTCGAGCAGTTGTTCCGTGGGCACGCATTCGGCACACGACGGGCCGCAGACGGGACCCTGACAGTTCTGGCACCAGCCCCGGACGAGGCCGGACCCTGGCCTCGGCGTCCAGTGACCCCCACAGTGGCAGCACTGGAGCGTCCCCACTTCGAGGATCACCCGATCCGAGCCCGGATCAACGACCGTCACAACGCCGGCTTGCCGCGCCATAAACACCCCGGTGGGGAATTCCCCACTGAATCACTCCGTGAAGAAGATCGTCGCCCCGTAGGCTTGCGTCGAGGACGAGGTGACAGACTTCAGTCCCGCCCCGTGGTTCTGCGTGGCGGTCATTATCAGTTCGCAGCCGGGAATGGCCATGAACGTGTACGTCCCCCGGTGGTTGAGTTGGAAGCCGAGCAGTTGCTTGGCAGAAGTGTACGTCGGTTCGCCGCCGAAGACGCCAAGGCCCGAATCGTACTGCCCCGCCGGGCCGGCCGGGTCCAGGTTGTTCGGCACAAGGCCCGAGCCTTCCGTGCCTACCGCCGTCGTGCGATTCAGGAGGAAGTCGGCTTGTTGATCGACGGGCGTGGCCGCAGCACCGCCGACGACGAGTTGGTAGATCGCGCCACGGCTCGTCGGCGTGGCGGCAACGGCGAACAGGTTGACCAGCGTTTTGTCGGAGCCCGTGGCCACCGACGCCACGCGAGTACAGAACTTCTCCATGAACTTCTCCTTGATGAAGGAACTCAGTAAGCGACGGGATTCCACCGCCGAAGATCGGGAGGAATGTACGTCACGAGATCGAACGGCGGGGGCGGGCTGCCGCCGGTCTTGAATGTCGCAATCGCCGTCGAACTCCCCGAGGTGGTTGTCCAGGCCGGATTGATCGGGGCGGCCGTAATCTGCTCCAGATAGGCCAGTCCTGTCCCGAAGTTCACGCCGCCTTGGAGGTTATTGCTCTCCAACAGCGTGAATCCGAGATTGATCGAACCCGCAGCGAAAAAACCTCCAGCCGCCGCAATGAGGAGTTCGCCGTGCTCGGTCGGCGTCACGCTCCCGGTCGAACGCGGCGAGGACCCTTCGTTTTGCCCGTTCTGCTGGTCGAACGGTAACGACAACACAACGCCCGAGAAAGCGGCCACGCAGATTGAGGGAGTCACCCCATCCGAGTCGAACGTGTGGCCGGTGCCGACGGTCGGATTCTCCACGTAGAAAATCGACATCACCGAACTGAATGAGCCAGTAAATACATTCAGCTTCTGCCACGTGTTGCTCTTGGAATCCGGGATCGAGGCCGCGTCGGCGGCGTCCGAACGGACCGCGACAAGGAGCGTCGCCCCCGTCGTGTCGATGCTCGGCGACGTGCCCGCCCCTTTTTTCTTGGTGCTCACAAGGAGAGCCACGGAAAATTACCTCCACCGGAAATCTTGAAGGTATTCGGCCCGGTACTTCTCCTTCACCTCGACTTCCAAACTCGCGATTTCCGCAGAGTGATCCTTCAGCGATTCCGCGTCGGCTTGTTTCAATTTCTCTAACGTCGCTCGCTTCGCGAAGAACTCCGCGGCCTCGTCAACCTTCACTTCCGCGGGCGTGATCTTGCCGATGGTCAGCGCCTCGAAGCGTGCGTCTCTCGCTTCCAGCGCCGCCTTCCGCAGGCGTACCCACTCCGCAAACCACTCGTCCGTGAGCGTGTCGCCGGGGATTGTCTCGCCCCACGATTCGCCCAGGTCGGCGTTAGAAATCCGCACCGTGGCCACGATGTTGCCGCGGGAGCGTTGCTTGCCGATCAACTCGAATTCCCAGGCCATCGCGTTGCTCCTCTCGGGTTCCGGCGGGGTAGGGCGTTACACAGCTACCAGCGTCATCGGAAGATCGTTCCCAATCGGGTTCTCTCCTTCCGAGGAATTCGAAAGTGAAACCTCAACCCAAGTCGTGTTGTTGACGACGCCGATGATTGTGCCCGTCAGGTATGTACCAACCGCGTCGGCATCGGCCGCGATCGTTACCGTCGTCTTACCCGCAAGGTACGCCACCAACGCGGTGCCGACGTTGTTCCCCAACCTGTTCACCGCGTTTAACTGCCAGACCCTATCGGGATGGTCCCCACTGTTCGACCACACGCCAGACGTTGTGGACCCGTCGCTTCCCGACAGCCACTTGTACACCGGCGTGGGCGGTGCCAGACCGCCCCCACCCACGCGATGGACCCGCCGAATCAGCCTTGCAATGGGACGCCAGCGCATCGGTCAACTCACGTTGAGGTAATCCAGACGCACGAACTCCGAACTGCCGTGATCGTTCGTCGCCGTCAAGCGGATCGTCCAGGATCCCGCCGCAAACGTCTCTACCGGGTTCTGATCCGTGGCCTGCCCCGCGAACGGCACGTACACGGCCCCGCTGCTGTCACTCTTTTCCCAGAGCCACGCGGTCGCATCGGTCGATCCCGCAAACGTCACATCGAGGGGCGCGACGCCGATCCGCGGGGACCCGGTGAAATTCACCTGGGGGGCAAGCCCGCCCCCGCCGGCCATCCGCCGGACGCGCCGCACCAGCCGCCCGACCGGACGCCAGCGCATGGTCAATCCCCGTAGCCGCCCTGGTTGTCGTGAACGCCGTGGGCCTTCAGATACGCCTTGCGGTGCCCGCGGTCCCGCATGACGGGCTCCGCCGCGTACCCGTCCGGCGTCAACTGATAATCCGTGGGCACCCCGGCCTTCCGGTCCGTCTCCATCTTCGCCTCGACCTGATGCGGCAGCACGGCCATACCCGACGAGAGCTTCGGCCAGCAGGCCGGCGTCTGCGAGGCCAGCAGTTCGCCGCTCTTGAGCAAGTCCTTGATCCGCGTCGGGAACCGCCGGTCGAACTCCTCGCGCGTGAGTTCTTCGTCGCCGTCGAAGTAGCGGTTCACTCGGCCGTAAATCACTCGTGCCTTCGCCATCGCGTTCTCCAGTTGGTGGGGAATTCCCCACTAACTCAGTAAGGGCTTCCCGGCTGGCCGTTCTGCTGCGCGGCACCCATGAGTTGGGTCCGCTCGTTCGCTTCGCCGGCCGAGGTCCGTTCGGACGACGACACCCGGTTGTACGTCCGCTCCGTCGCCGCCGGCTTGGCCGTGCCCGACTCCGAACCGCCCATTTCCCCCGCCGTCTCGGGCGGCGTCTGGATCGAGAAGATGTCCGACAGGTCCGGTTGATCGCTGTACTTCGCCACCAAATCGAACAGCACTTGCAGGTCCATGTAGACGCCCTGCTTCTCGGCAAGCTGGGCCAGGGGAATGTAAAGCTGTTGAACCACGCCCATGATCGCCTGCATCCGGCTCTGCGGCGTTTGCGGCTGCATCGAGTAGACGTCGATCCGCAGGTTGATGTCCGAGAACGATCCCTGTTCCCGATCTTCGGGCCGCACGTTCCGCGTCGTGCTCACTTCCGGCATTCCGGGTATGGACAGTTCGCTCGTCATCGTCTTGAACGGATCGTGCCACCAGTACCAGAAGAGAGCCCGCACCGCCTTCACCGTGGCCCGCAGCACGCGCAGGGCCATGTCATCGACTTGTGCGGACGAGCCCGCCGCCAGAATCTTCTCTTGCGTCGCCGTGGGCGCTGCCGGAGCCCGGCCGGTCAGCGTCGTCAGGTTGCCGGCCATGAAGTCGAAGAGGTCCTTCAGCATCATGGCGAACTGGACGAGAGCCGCATCGGCGCCGGGCCAGACCATCGGCACCACGCCCGAGGGATCGTCCACCATGACCATCATGCCGTCCGGGGCGTCCTTGATCCGCGAGCCGTCCTTGTCGGCCGCGCCCCGCACCGCGAACACCACCTTCATCCGCTCCGCCTGACGCATGGCCTTGCGAAAGAGCGTGTTGAACCCCATGTGCAAGTCGTAGAGGTCCTGGATCGGGGCCTTCGGCATCGCGTTGTCGGGGATCGCGCCGAAACCGAGGATGTGGTAGGGGCCGCAGGGCGGGCCGACCCAGGGGACGCACTTCAAGGGTTCGCACGACGCTTGCCCTTCGCTGGGCTTGCCCTGGATCGCTTCCAGTTCCGAGGCCAGGAACAGGCACACCAGCCGGCGGCGGGGCAGATAGATTTCCCAGCACTCGATGAACTCTTCGAACTCGTCCTCACTGGTGGACTCGTCCCCTTGCTGAAGGCGATGCACCCGCTCGTCGCGATCGCTGCCCACCATGTCGTCGTACGTCTTCTCCGGGTCCCGGAACTTCTTGCGCGTCTTCGCGTCGATCTGCTCGTCGTCGGCCAGAACGTCCTTCGGGATGAGAACGCGATGCCCGACGTACGTGGCCTGACTGAACCGCCGGGCGCTCTTGACATCGAACACCCAGTCGTCGAGGTCCACAATCTCGGCGAAGGCTTCCCCGGACTCCAGGCCCCAGTTCTCGCTCACGGCGTCGCCGGGCGTCGCCAGGGCCACCTTGAGAATCCCGATCGAGAAGAAGGCATCGACCACCCAGCGCTCCAGCGTCTCGTCGAACTCCATCTTCTCCAGCTTCTCGTTCGTCCAGTCCTGAGCCGCCGTCACGTCCTTCTTCATCTTCTTCTTGAAGGTGCCCATGAGCACGCGGGGGAGTTTCGCCACCAGCAGCCGCGTCATCACCTGAATGAAGATCGACATGAGGTTGAGGGGCACCCGCTGCTCCGCCGCCCGCTCGCCGTAGTGGTTGCCGGCGTACTCCTTCACCGCCTTGGCCCGGTTCTCACGGAACGGCTTCAGGGCCCGGTACGAGGCGTTCACGGCCGCACAAAGGCGGTCGTAGTCCACGCCGGTGTCCTTCGACCGCGACCGGCGATTGCCCGAGCGTGTGGTTGTGCTTGCCATGCCGGACAGAATAGCGGGTCCGGCGAGGCATCAAAAGGTGTCAGTGGGGAATTCCCCACCAAACGGGTCATTCGTCGTCGGTTTCGTCCTCGTCCAACTCGTCGATCAACTGAGCCCGAGCGTCGGCCACCAGGTCCACTTTCGCCCGCATCGCCAGGCCGATCGCCGTGGTAAGCGACCCACGCATTCGCAGCATGTACTCCTCTTCCAGTGAGGTTTCCTTGCCCGGCCACGGGCGACACCCCACGAAGAGATACGTCTTGTAACGCTTGGCCAGTTCGCCCATCAGATCGTCCATCGTCGCCGATTCGAGCGCGTTCATCGCTTCCATGACTACCCCCAGACGTGCGCTTCTTCCGCAACGTGCAGTTCCCGGTACTGTTTCAGCCACTCCCGCGAGTACGGTGCGGCCTTCTTCTCCGCCTGCTCCGCCGGCTTCGTCACCAGGTCCTTGACCAGCATCCACGCCAGCGCGTCGGCAATCACCTCGTCGCCGTGGTTCTCCCGCGCCCCCGACTCGTCCGGGTCCGCCGCCTTGCGGTCGTGTTCGATCGTATCCCCCTTCCACACGAAGTCCAGACACGTCGAAAGCGCCGAGTCGCACGGGTTCAGAATCAACCGCGACTGCAGCGCGTGCCGGTAGTCTTCGAGCAGAACCCGCGTCGTGTTCTTGAGCGGCCACCAGCCCGGTTGATCGGAGAGCCCTTGTGCCAGACCAAACGGATTCGTCGCCCGGTAGTAGAGCCGCCGGTAGCCGATTTCCAGGACCCGCTTCGAGAACGTCACGCCCGGACCGTTCATTTCCCAGACCAGCCGCGCCCCCTCACCGCTCTCGTCGGCGAAGACCCAGCACAGCGCCACAATCAACGGTGCCAGCATCGTCGGCTCAATGTGCGAGTTGAAGTATTGCGCCACCTTCTCGCCGCGGGAGTTCAGGAACGAGAACACCGAGGGCGTGGCCCCGGTCCCCGCCGACAGGTCCCCGCCCACGCCGTACACGTCCCGGGGCGGCGCTCCGTGAATGTCCAGGTCCCGCCACATCCACAGCCGGCCCGAGGGCGTCCGCACCAAGGAGCCGCCGCCAGGAGCCTTCAGCGGCCGGCCCGTCTCGGGATCGTACATCACGTCGTAGCGGGCAATCTCCGATCGGCAGTATTCGCGGCGAAGCGTGTTGATGATGAGGGGATCGAAGAACTGGTTCGAGGAACCCTTGGGGTCCATGTCGAGGTGAAGGGCAATGTCGCGCTTCGACTTCTCGCCGCCGCGGTCGATGCACTCCTTGTCGTACCAGGGCGAGCGCAGGCCCGGATACGGTCCCCCCGCGGGCGTGCCGTCCGTCACCGGCTGGTACTCCGCCGGGTAAGGCCGCTTCCAGTCGGCCATGACCACGCGAGCCTCGCGGGCGTCCCAGTAGTACGCCCCGTTCCCCTTGTCCGGGTGCTTCGACCAGTGCATCTGCAGCTTCTTGATGCGCCGGCCGATTTCCGAGTTCCGGTCGCACAGGTCGAAGAACATCCCGCCCGTGCCGCGGTGCGTGCCGTTGAAGATGCGGCAGTTCGTCACGTCAGCCGTGTTCGAGAAGAGTTGCCGATCCTGTTTGATGAGGGAGAACTCGTCCGCGAAGATCGCCGTGGCGCGACCGCCGACGCCGGAAGTCCCCGTCGAGGCGTACCCCGAAATCGACGAGTTGGTGCGCGGGCATTCCAGGGAAAGGCGCATTCGGGTTAACTTCCCCGTCAACCACTCGGGGAGGTACGACAGGACGAAATCCAGCTTCCAGAAGAGGGAGTCGCGTTCCCCCGCCTTGTCCACGCTCTGCTCGTCCTTGGAAATCAGCGTGAACTTCTTCCAGGGCTGGAACAGCGTCAGCCAGAGCATGACCAAGAGACACAGCCACGAGGCCCCCATGTCGCGGGACTTCTCGATGACCAGGTCCTCGCCGTGCTCGATGCACCAGAGAATCCCCGGCTCGTCCCCGTCTTGGGACGTGATCGCGTGGTCCTGATAGTCCCAGGTGATGAAGGGGCCGATTTCCTTCGTGAAGCGGCCGCTCGGCTTGGGGTTGTACTGCCAAACGAAGGTGTTGATCCAGAAGAGAATGTCCGTCTCGCACATATGGCGGACGGCCCGGCGGTATTCCGGCTCGGCCAGGCACTTCTCCTGAAGCCAGAGCCGGAACTTCAAGTTCTCGATCGGGTCGCGAGGGACCGACTTGTGGTAGTCGCCGGGCGAGTACATCAACCACCCACGACGTGAGGCTGGAGGACATGCGGGCAACCCGGCGCGTTGCAATCACTCACCGTCCCACACGACGGGCACACCGGTTCCTTCACCGGCCCGCCGCCGCCTTGGGGACACGACCGCAACATCGCCTTGACGCTCGCCGCCGCGCCGTCACGGACGAGGTCCTTCATGGTCTCGTTCACCAGGTCCTTGATCGTGTCGGATTTCGTGGCCTGTTCCACCGGCACCCCACGCGGAACGCCCCGCCACACGTCAGCCGTCGTTGGTGGGGAATTCCCCACCGGCGGATCGTCCATCGGCCCCATCGACCACCCGTCAGCCGTCAACGCCTTCGGCTCCATGTCAACCTCACACGTTAAAGTGAACCGGCACCCCAGTTGCTTCGTCACATTGACTTAGCCCACGAGGTGCCATTATGACCGACCTGGAGTTCATTCGGCAACTGCTCGATGGCACCGCCACCACGGCCGAGGCCCGAAACCTCACCCCCGAACAGCGGACCTACGCACGTTACCACGCCGACACCGCGCATGAAAAAGCCCCGGCAAGCGCTTCCACCCGCCAGGGCTCCCCGACAACGGCGCTTTCTGGATCACGCCGCGGTCAGGTCTGACTCCTTGCACCGCACCGTCCGGCCCGTCGCCTCGTCCCGGACCTCGTACTCGCATGGCCCGCCCTCGTCGCACGGGCAACACTTCGACACCGTCCCCACACCGGCCGGGATATTCTCCGACTCGCAGTACGGCCGCGTCACACGCGACCCTTCCCCGAACTTCGGCGGACTCGCCGGTGACTTCTCCACCGCGTCGTCCTTGCCCTTCGCGGCCGCGTGGGCCGGGGCGTGCTTTGCATGCGTCATCATGGCTCTCCAACGTGGTGACTTCGGAACGGCGAGGGAAACTGTATCACTTCGCCCCCCACTCCGCAAGCAACCGACGTGCCAGGTCCGACACCGCCACCTCCGCACCCTCCGGCTGCACCGACTCCTTCGGCACCGCCATCGCGTGCGACTGAGCCTCACGCTCCGCCTTCGCCCGCTCGTGCTCCCGCCGATCCTTCCTGAACTCCGCCTCCACTTCCCGATACTGCTTCAAGAACGCATCCGGCTTCGACACCATGAACTCCGCCAGCGACACCCGCTCCGGATCCTCATGCCGCGCCGCCGCACCACCCTTCCACACCGCCCGCATATGAACCAACAGCTTCGGCATCGACAATCCGCCCCGAGGACGACCCGGACCCGGACCCGGAAAGTTCGTCCCCGCGATCCCCTTCGGCTTCGGCCCACGCTTCGCCATCGCTAATCCTCCACAACGATCCCCTTCTGATCCGCAATCCATTCGGTGATGCTGAGCGTCACATCATCATCCCCGTCCACATAGTTCTCCGCATCCGCCACCTGCGACTTCGGCAACCAAAACTCCTCGCCACGGTACTCCACCCGGAACGCCGCCGCCGTCTCGCGCAGGATCTTGCAACCCTCCAAATGAACGTAACGACTCTCACCCATCGCCGAACACCCCCAAAACACCCTTGTTTCCTCACCCCAGCTTCCATCAGAATGTATCCGATCCGCCGGGGTCCAAACCCACTTTCACCCGCAATAACCCCATTCCGACCACTCTTATAACGTCAACAAGCCGGGGGACGCCGAAACACCCCTCCCAGACCATCCCGACGCCCCCCAGCCGCAGACCCCAAACACAGCCCCGAATCGCCACCCAGGACCGGCCAGGGCCTTCACCCCCAAGCAACATCCTATCCGGTGGGGAATTCCCCACCAGATGGACTCCCATACCCTGCAAAACAAGGGACTGGGCACGAGGAGCGGAAGTCCCCCGGATTCCGCCCGCGAACCCCCCGGGGGTCCGGTTCAATCCGCACGCGCGGGGGGGGGGGGGCGCGGGGCGCCGGGCGGGGGGGGGCGCGCGGGCCCCCCCCCGGCCCCCAGCAGGCACCCCCCCCCCACCACCGGAGACGCA